>Ga0335075_10002754_pt1 | contig 28055 bp, 22 predicted proteins | sample Lox_Sample_24_FD_206723 | JGI IMG/M metagenome (GOLD analysis project Ga0335075, IMG submission 206723) | Soil microbial communities from Loxahatchee National Wildlife Refuge, Florida, United States - Lox_Sample_2.4 | ecosystem: Environmental > Terrestrial > Soil > Wetlands | place: USA...
GAATCGGCTTCATCCCCGTCTCCTCCTTTGCACGCCTACTATGCACTGCTGGCGGTCAGAAATGGAATCACTCCGCTGTGAGTATTGATAATTACAATCTCGGAATGATGTTGGTAAAGCCAGAGAGATGTCCGGTCGGACCCTGGATGTCGCCAACGCAACGGAGGAAGCAAAGCAATGTGTTCGCGGCTTGCGTGAAGCATCCGCTTCGGCGATCCTCAAGGAGGAGCGGCGTGGCCAACAATCATCGCAGTGACCTCTGTTTTCTCGGCGTCCTCTGTGTTAAATTTATTGACCCTAGCGGTTGACACGACACCAAAGTAAGCAGTTTCCTTAGCCGTCTACTCGCTGGGTCAGATTCGTCCACGGGGCCGCAATTCAAGTGACCACCAAATCGCTTGGCGCCTTATCTTGGGTTCCGCAAAACTGCCGCGCCGCTATGCTTTATTTCGAAAACCCTTGACAGGACACCAAGGAGAACATGCAGGGGCAAGAGTATCCATGTCGCCGCGCCAGCTAGCGACGATGGCATCCCAATGGCCCGCTTGTCGGCTCATCGCGGCTGGATTAATCCAGCGAGGCGATCGCAAGGAGGCCCCCATCATGGCCGGAGAGTCTGTGCGTTTCGGCTTGCGGCAGAGGCAACCGACACCAGCAGTCCGCCCGTTCGACCTGCCGCCGCGGCTGCAGCCCATGCTTGGTCGGGCGAATGCGGGCCTTGCCCAACCCTTCCGCGGCGTCACCAGCAGCGGCGAGATCGTATCGGGACTGTTCCCGCTCGAAAGCACTGGCGTCTCGCTAACGCCGGTGTTGGAAGCCGCCCGGTCCTTCCTGGCGACCCTCACGGCCGAACAACGCAAGGCGGCATCTTTCGCGATCGGCGACGAGGGGTGGCGGATGTGGTCGAACATCCACCCGTGGTTGATGCGTCGCGGCGTCTGCCTCGCCGATCTTGGCCACGATCAGCGCGAGGCCGCACTCGCCTTGCTGCGGGAAAGTCTCAGCAACGCCGGGTACCGCACTGCGTGCGATATTATGCGGCTCAACGAGCATGCGCTCGAAATCACCGGCAAGCCCGAAGAATATAGCGAATGGTACTATTGGGTCAGCATCTTCGGCGCCCCATCGCCGGACGAACCGTGGGGATGGCAGATCGACGGCCATCACCTCAACATCAGTTGCTTCATCCTCGGTGATCAGCTTGTGCTGACCCCCGCCTTCATGGGATCAGAACCCGTGCTCGCCCGCTTCGGCAAATATGCAGGGACGCGAGTTTTCGTCGCCGAAGAGGAGCATGGCCACGCCTTGATGCGCTCGCTTTCTATCGACGAACGCGAGCGGGCGACGATTGGCACCGATCTTCCCTCGGAGTTGCTGACGGCCGCCTTTCAGGACAACCGACGGATCGAGGCTGCCGGGCTCCGTTATGATGAACTGTCGCCGGAGGGCCGCGAGCGGCTGCAGAAGTTAATTGCCGTCTATACCGGCCGCTTGCGCCCTGGACACTCGGACGTCCGATATGCCGAGGCGAAGCGTCACCTGAGCGAGACGCATTTCGCCTGGATTGGCCCATTCGACGATACAAGCCCCTTCTACTACCGCATCCTGAGCCCGGTCATCCTGGTCGAGTTCGATCACCAATCGGGCATCGTGTTCGACAACGACACGCCGTCACGTGACCACATCCACACGGTGGTGCGCACGCCCAACGGCAACGATTACGGCAAGGACCTGCTGCGCCAGCACTATGCCCGGCACGATCATTCGCACTCCGGGAAAGAGCACCACCACCACGCGAGCTGAGAGAAACCTCGCGCTGCCGCGGGCAGGGCCGTGCCGGCCTTGGCGGCTTCTGGCGAGCAGTGGAGCGGACACGGTCCCCCATCGGCACGACGGCGGACTGCCTCCGCCTTACGGCTACCACGAGTTGCAGGCGAGGGCTCGTTGATCTACACCAATAAACAATCCGGAGGAGGATAGAGAGTATGCGGTTTGCTCCCATGGCTCTCGGCGCGGCGGGCCTGTGCGCCGGCCTGCTGGCGACTGCGGCGCAGGCGGCGGTCACCCAGGCACAGTTTCCCCCCAAAACGACCGCTGATCTGATCGCGCTATGCGGCGACGCGAAGGACGACCCGATGATGACCGCGGCTGTGAACTATTGCCAGGGCTTCGTCGAGGGCTCCGTGGAAGTGGCTCTTGGCTACGAGGCGGTTACCCGCCGGTCGCGTGAGCCGTTCTGTCTGCCCTCGCCCCCGCCGTCGCATGACCAGGCGTTGGCCCAGTTCACCTCCTGGGCGAATGCCGACCCACAGCGGCTGGACGAACCGGCAGAGGTGGGGCTGCTGTCATATCTGACCCAAACATATCCCTGCCCGCATCCGGCCGTTGCAACCCGCAAAAGGAAGTGAGCCCGTTCGCGCAGTTAAGGGGGACCGCACCCATGAGAAAGAGCATCATCGCACTGACCGTCGCCGCGTTTGCGCTGGCCGGCTGCTCCAACCTGACGCCCGGCGAGCAGCGCGCAGTGACCGGGACAGGGATCGGCGCGGCCGGCGGCGCAGTGATCGGCGCCATCGCCGGCAATGCCGGTCTTGGGGCGGGGATCGGGGCCGCCGCCGGCCTGGCCGGTGGATTGCTGGTGAACGCCTGGAAGAACAACGAGCAGGAATCGTATCAGAAGGGCTATGCGGCCGGGCAGCAGTCGCACCAGTCGGGCTATTAGCGACTGAGCGGCAGTCCCACATAGTTCTCGGCCAGCGCCGTCGCGGCCGCGGTCGAGCCGGCGACGTATTCCAGCTCGGCAAGCTGCACACGCCGCTCGAACGCACTGTGCTGATCGAAGCGGTGCAGCATCGACGTCATCCACCAGGAGAAGCGCTGCACTTTCCAGACGCGGGAAAGGCACGCCGAGGAATAGGCGGCGAGTAGGTCGGTTCGGCCGTCGGTGAAATATGCCTCCAGCGCGGAGGCCAGCACGGCCACATCGGCGACCGCCAGATTCAATCCCTTGGCCCCAGTCGGCGGCACGATATGCGCCGCATCGCCGAGCAGGAACAGCCGCCCATACTGCATCGGCTCGACGACAAAACTGCGCATCGGGGTGACGCCTCTTTGCAGAATGCGGCCCTGCTGGAGAGTGAACCCGTCGCATTCCGTACGCGCGTGAAGCTCGGCCCAGATGCGGTCATCCGACCATGCCGCGATGTCCTCGTAGGGCGCGCATTGCAGATAGAGCCGCGTTACCAAGGGCGAGCGCAGCGACAGTAGCGCGAAGCCGCGCTCGTGGTTCACATACACGATCTCCGCCGAAGACGGCGGCGCCTCGGCCAGGATGCCGAGCCAGCCGAACGGGTACTCGCGCTCGAACACGCGCAGTGCGTCGGTCGTGATGGACTCGCGGCAGATGCCATGAAACCCGTCGCAACCAGCAATGAACGCGCAATCCAACGCCGAGGCATGCCCGCCCTGCTGCCAGGTGATGCGGGGGCGGTCGGCCGTGATGTCGTGGATCGCGACCTCGTCGACCTCGAATAGGATTTGTCCGCCCGTCGCCAGCCTGGCGGCGATCAGGTCCTGCACCAGCAGGTGCTGGCCGTACACCATCACATGCCTGCCGGTCAGTGCGCGGAAGTCGATACGATGATCCCGCCGACTGAATCGCAGGTTCACGCCTTCATGCGGCAGTCCTTGTGCCCGCATTCGCTGACCGACGCCCGACTGCACCAGCAGGTCCTCGGTCGTGTGCTCCAGCACGCCGGCACGGATGCGGTTCTCGACGTAATCGCGCGAATGCCGTTCCAGCACGACAGACTCGATCCCGCGCAAATGCAACAGGTGCGAAAGGAGAAGGCCAGCCGGTCCGGCTCCGACGATCCCAACTTGAGTGCGCATCCCTGCCTCCTTTGCGGCAGCTTACGCCGGCCCTGCGCAGACCGGAATCGGCACGCATCGTAGGGCGGATGCAATCCGCCGGTACGCCGATGACAGACTTTCATCCACCCAGCGCCTATAATTGTCGCGCCATTGCGACCCGCGTCGCCTTCGCCTCTAATCGAGGTTTGAGGAGACGCACAGGAGCCGCTATGTTCGCCCCCCCGTCCGATACCGCGCTCGAATCCGAGTTCGACTGCCTGATGGCCCGCGCTGGCCTGACCATTCCGCCGGCTCGTCGGGCGGGCTACCTCGCCGCCTTCGCGGACCTGCGCTCGCAGATTGCGCTGCTGCACACCACGCGCAGCGCCGCGGTGGAACCTTCCAACGTGTTCCGCCTGGTCTCGCCGGAGTCCACGCGATGAACCCCGACCAGCCCTCGATCGCCGAGATGGGCCGGCAGCTCCGCGCCGGCACCGTTACCTCGCTCGCGCTAACCCGCGATGCACTGGCTCGGATCGAGGCGCGCGACGGCGCGCTGCACGCCTTCATCCTGGTCACCGCGGAGCGCGCCTTGGCGGACGCGCGGCAAGCCGACTCCGACCTGGCGGCCGGCCACGACCACGGGCCGATGCACGGCATTCCCTTCGCCCTTAAGGACATCTACGACACCGCCGGCATCGCCACGACGTGCCATTCCAAGCTGCGCCGGCATCACGTGCCCGAACAGGACAGCGTCGTGGCCGCTCATTTTGCCGAGGGCGGGGCAGTGCTGCTGGGCAAGCTCGCCACGCATGAGTTCGCGATCGGCGGCCCAAGCTTCGACCTGCCCTGGCCGCCATCACGCAACCCCTGGAACACCGAGCATATCACTGGCGGCTCGTCGTCCGGATCGGCAACGGCGATCGCGTCGGGGATGCTGCGCATGGCGACTGGCTCCGATACCGGCGGATCGATCCGCGGCCCGGCCGCGTGGTGCGGACTCGCCGGAATCAAGCCGACCTATGGCCGGGTGTCCCGCCGCGGCGTTTTCCCGCTGTCCTGGACGTTGGACCACTGTGGTCCCCTGGCCCGCAGCGTAGAGGATGCGGCGATCACGCTACAGGTTATGGCCGGCCACGACAAGCAGGACCCGGCGAGTGCCGACGTGCCGGTGCCCGATTTCCGCGCCGGGCTGGTGCGCGGCGTGGCGGGGCTGCGGATCGGCATCCCGCGCGCGTTCTTCGCCGCGGCGAAGATGGTCACGCCGGAGGTGCTCGCCGCCATCGATCGCGCCGCGCATCTGCTGTGTGACGCCGGCGCAAAGGTGGAAGACGTGGCGCTCCCGGACTACGCGATCTTCGCCGCCGCCGGACGCGTGATCATGCTGTCCGAAGCCTTCGCCATCCATCGCATCGACATGCAAAATCGGCTCCTGGACTACGCCGAGATCACCTCCGGTCGGTTTGTGCTCGGCGCCGTCATCACCGGTCCCGATTACGTCGATGCGCTGCGCGCCCGTCGCGAGTTGACCGATGCGGTAAACGCGGTTCTGTCGTCCTGCGACGCGCTGCTGACCGCTTCCAGCCTGACCACCGCGCCGCGCTTCGATGCAGTGCCGGACGCGCTGTCGTCGCTTTCGCCAATGCAAACGATCCCGTTCAACGTCACCGGCCATCCGGCGATGAGCGTACCGGTGGGGCTGGCAGCCGACGGCTTGCCTCTGTCCGTGCAGATCGCCGGCCGCCCGTTCGACGAGCCGACGGTGCTGCGCATCGGCCGCGCGATCGAGACGCTGTCCGGCTGGGAGAACGTGCCGTTGCCGGCCGGGTAGCTTAACACCTCTCCGGCTCCGCGGGAGAGATCGCCGCGCGGAGTGCGGCGGGTGAGGGTTCCGGCGCACGTAAGACCCTCACCCAGTTCGCTTCCCGAACCCACCTCCCCCGCTCTGCTGCAGAGGTGGATTAGTGAAGGATCCGTCGATGCATTTCTCCGCCCTCTCGCTGCTGCGCCACGCCGTGTTCGGCGACGCCTGGCCGGAACAGTGGCGCTCACCGGAGCCGCGTAACGCCTATCAGGTGGTGATTGTCGGCGCCGGCGGGCATGGGCTGGCCACCGCGTACTACCTGGCGAAGGAACACGGCATCAACGACGTTGCGATTCTGGAACGCGGCTGGCTTGGCGGCGGCAACACCGGGCGCAACACCACCATCATCCGCTCCAACTATCTGCAAGACGCCAGCGCCGCGATCTATGAGCACGCGCTGAAGCTATGGCAGGGGCTGGCAGCCGAGCTGAACTACAACGTCATGTACTCGCCGCGCGGCGTGCTGATGCTGGCGCATAACGAGCACGACGTTCGGGTCGGCAAGCGCCACGTGCATGCCAACCGGCTGAACGGCATCGACAACGAATGGCTGTCGCCCGAACAGGTGAAATCCTTCTGCCCGCCGATCAACATCGGCCGCGACCTCCGTTACCCGATCCTTGGCGCCGCGCTGCAACGTCGTGGCGGCGTGGCGCGGCACGACGCGGTAGCCTGGGGATATGCGCGCGCTGCCGATGCGCTGGGCGTCGATATCATCCAGAACTGCGAGGTCACCGCGATCCTGCGCAATGCCGCCGGCCGCGTAGCCGCGGTGGAGACCACAAAAGGCCGCATCGCCGCCCGCAGGGTGGCCGTGGTTGCCGCCGGCCACACCAGCGTGGTGATGGCAATGGCCGGATTGCGCATGCCGATCGAAAGCTTCCCGCTGCAGGCGTTGGTCTCCGAGCCGGTGAAGCCGATCCTGCCCTGTGTGGTCATGTCGAACGCCATCCACGCCTACATCTCGCAGTCGGATAAAGGTGAGTTGGTGATAGGCGCCGGCACCGACGCGTACACGTCGTACAGCCAGGCCGGCGGACTGCATGTGCCGGCGCACACGCTGGAGGCGATCTGCGACTTGTTCCCCAACTTCCGGCGGCTGCGCATGCTGCGCAACTGGGGCGGCATCGTCGATGTCACGCCCGATCGCTCGCCGATCATCGGCCTGACGCCAGTGCCCGGCCTGTTCGTGAATTGCGGCTGGGGCACCGGCGGGTTCAAGGCGACCCCCGGCTCGGGTCATGTATTCGCCGCCACCATTGCGCGAGACGCCCCGCACTCGATTGCCGCGCCGTTCGGGCTGGATCGCTTCGCCGCCGGCCGCATGATCGACGAGGCCGCCGCCGCTGCGGTGGCGCACTGATGCTGCTGATCCCCTGCCCGTGGTGCGGCGTCCGGCCGGAGAACGAGTTCCACTACGGCGGCGAGGCGCATGTGGCACGCCCGTCGCGTCCGGCGGAGTTGGACGATGCCGCCTGGGCGGAGTTCTTGTATTTCCGGACCAACCCCAAAGGCGTGCACGCCGAACGTTGGCGCCACCTCCACGGTTGCGGCCGGTTCTTCAACTGCCTGCGCGATACGGTTTCGGATAAAATCCTCGCCGCATACAAGCCCGGCGAATCGCCGCCGGCCATGCCATGAGCGGCCCATTTCGCTTGCCGGACGGCGGCCGTATCGATCGCAACAACGAGGTTGCGTTCAGCTTCGACGGACAGCGGATGGCAGGATGCACAGGTGACACGCTCGCATCGGCATTGTTGGCCAACGGCGTGCATCTGGTCGGACGTTCGTTCAAGTATCACCGTCCGCGTGGCATTCTCTCCGCCGGCGCCGAGGAGCCGAATGCGCTGGTAACGGTTGCACGTGACACTGGACGCACCACCCCCAATCTGCGTGCCACGCAGGTCGAGCTTTACCCGGGGCTTGTCGCGCACAGCCAGAACCGCTGGCCAACGCTCAGCTTCGACATCGGCGCGATGGCGGATGTCGCTTCACCACTGCTTGGGGCCGGCTTCTACTACAAGACCTTCATGTGGCCCGCGTCGTTCTGGCGTCGTCTCTACGAGCCGGCGATCCGTCGCACCGCCGGCCTCGGCCGTGCGCCGCGCGCGCCGGATCCCGATCGCTACCTGCACCGCTACGCACATTGCGACGTGCTGGTCATCGGCGCCGGTGCGGCCGGCATGGCAGCAGCGCTGGCCGCCTCGGCCACCGGGGTGCGGGTGATCATCTGTGACGAACAGGCGGAGTTCGGCGGCGCGTTGCTGCACGAGACGCATGCGATCGAGGGCCGCGCCGCTGCGGAGTGGGTATCCGACTCGACCGCACGGCTCGCGACACGCGGTGTCGTGCTGTTGCCGCGGACCACGGCGTTCGGCTGGTTCCCCGACAACCTGATCGGCCTTGCCGAGCGGGTGACCGACCATCTTGCCGAACCCGATCCGCGTCTGCCCCGCGAACGGCTGTGGCAGGTGCGCGCGAAGGAGGTGGTGATCGCCGCCGGCGCGATCGAACGGCCGCTGGTGTTCCCCGACAATGACTGCCCGGGCATCATGCTGGCCGACGCGGCACGCTGCTACCTGCATCGCTACGGGGTGAAGGTCGGCTCGTGCGCGGTGATCGCAACGGCAGACGACAGCGCCTATCGCGTGGCGACCGAGTTGCATCGAGCCGGCGTGCAGATCGCCGCCATCGCCGACATGCGCACGTCGCCCCACGAGGAGGCGGTCGCCGAAGCGCGCGCCATCGGACTCGACGTGCGGACCGGCACGGTGGTGGACGAGACGGCCGGCCGGCGGCGCATCCACAGCGCACGCCTTCACAGCGCCACTGATGCGCAGACAGTGAACTGCGATGTCCTGTTGATGTCCGGCGGCTGGACACCGTCGGTGCATCTGTTCTCACAGTCGCGTGGGAAGCTGCGATACGACGCGGGCCTGGGCATATTCGTTCCGGATGTATCGGCCGCGCAGGAGCGCAGCATTGGTGGTTGCGCCGGCATCTATGATCTGGCCGTCTGCGTCCAGCAGGGCTACGCCGCCGGCGAACAGGCCGCGGTCCGCCGCACCTTCACCCCCACCGTCATGGCCGGCCCCACCCCCGTCATGGCCGGCCTTGTGCCGGCGATCTCCCGCCCACCTGTGCACGCCGGTGCCAACACGCAGGAGATGGTGCGCGGCAAGGCATTCGTCGACTTCCAGAACGACGTCACCGCCAAGGACCTGTTGGCGGCTGTAGGCGAGGGCTTCCGCTCGGTCGAGCATGTGAAGCGCTACACCACGACCGGCATGGCGACCGACCAGGGCAAGACCTCGAACCTGAACGCGCTGGCGCTTGTCGCCCGGACACTGCACAAACCCGTGCCCGCGGTCGGGCACACGACCTTCCGCATGCCCTACACACCGGTAACATTCGGAACCTTTGCCGGCGCCGCGCGCGGCGAGCTGCTCGATCCGGCGCGCTGCACGCCGATCCACCCTTGGGCGCAAGCGCAGGGCGCGGTGTTCGAGGATGTCGGCAACTGGAAACGCACGCGCTTCTTCCCGCGCGACAGGGAAGACATGCACGCCGCTGTCGCCCGCGAGTGCCGCGCGGTCCGCAACACCGTCGGTTCGTTCGACGCCAGCACCCTGGGCAAGATCGAGGTGGTCGGGCCGGACGCCGGCATTTTCCTCGACCGGATGTATACTGGCAACTTCGTACGCCTGCCGGTGGGCCGTTGCCGCTACGGGCTGTTGCTGAACGAGGCCGGGTTCGTGCTCGACGATGGTGTGGTGGCGCGGCTGGCACCTGACCGGTTCCATGTCACCACGACAACGGGCGGCGCAGCGTCAGTGCTGCACCACATGGAGGACTACCTGCAGACCGAGTTCCCCGAGCTGCAAGTCTGGCTGACCTCCATCACCGAGCAGTGGGCCGTAATCGCCGTACAGGGGCCGCGCGCGCGTGACGTGATCGCGCCCCTCACCGCCGGGACCGATATAGCCGCGGAGGCCATGCCGCATATGAGCGTGCGCGAGGCTGTCGTCGCCGATATCCCGGTGCGACTGTTCCGGGTCAGCTTCACCGGAGAATCCGGTTACGAGATCAACGTTCCGGCGGATCATGGCCCGGCGGTCTGGCAAGCGGTCATGGCTGCCGGCGCGGCATACGGCATCACGCCGTACGGCACCGAGGCGATGCATGTGCTGCGCGCCGAAAAGGGCTACATCGTGGTGGGTCAGGACACCGACGGCACGGTGACGCCGGACGATCTCGGACTGGGCTGGACCATCGGGCGGACAAAGGATGATTTCGTCGGCAAGCGTTCGCTCACGCGGCCGGAGATGCTGCGCCCGGATCGCAGGCAGCTCGTCGGCCTGAGTACCGGTCCGGACGAAGTGCTGGAAGAAGGCGCACAGCTCACCACTGGCCACGGCACCGTTTTGCTTGGCCATGTCACCTCCTCGTATCGCAGCGAGACGCTCGGTCGCTCGATCGCGCTCGCGCTGATATCGGGCGGTCGCGCGCGCCGGGGCCAGACGCTGTACGTGCCGATGCCGGATCACGCAATCCCGGTGACCGTGACCGATCCAGTGTTCTACGACCGCGATGGGGCGAGGCTCCATGGCTGAGGTGTCTTTCGTCGTGCTGGAGCGCTGCACGCGTCTCGCGGTACGTGCCGGCCCCGAGGCCGCTGAGGCGATCGGCGGCGCGGTTGGCGTAACTCTCGGCGATGCGCCGTGCCGCGCCACTGTCGCCGGCGACCGCGCCGCGTTGTGGCTGGGGCCGGACGAGTGGTTGCTGCTGGTCCCTGACGGCGACGCGCCCACGCTGACCGATGACGCTGCCCGGGCATTTGGCGATCGCGCCGCCAGTATTGTGGATGTCTCCCACCGCTCGGTGGCGATCGAGGTGCGCGGCCCACGCGCAGCCGATACGCTAAATGCATTTTGCGCGCTGGACCTGGATCCGCGCGCTTTCCCGATCGGGATGTGCACACGGACCGTGTTCGGCAAATCGGAGATCGTGCTCTGGCGCACGGCCGCGGACACATTCCGGATCGAGGTCGCCCGTTCCTTCGTCCCGTACGCGCTGACCTGCCTGGAGCAAGGCAGGCTCGAGTTTGCTGGCTGATCCCACATCGTCATGGCCGGGCCCTACAGGGTGGCGAACATGATCACGACCGCAATCGTCATCGCGGCCGTGCAGACCCAGCCCAGCGCCGAGAGCTGCCATGGCAGGGTGAATTGCCCCATGACCTTGCGCTGCATCGCCATGATCATGATCACCATCATCAGCGGCACAGCGACGATCCCGTTCAGCACTGCCGACCAGAACAGCGCCCTGACCGGGTCGAGATCAACGAAGTTGATGAAGATTCCCACCAGCGTCGAAACGGCGATCGCCGCATAGAAGGCTTTCGCGTCCAGCGGCTGGCGCTCCAACCCGGTCGGCCAGCCCAGCGCCTCGCCCAACGCGTAGGCGGCCGAGCCTGCCAGAACCGGCACTGCAAGCAGACCGATGCCTATGATACCAACCGCAAAGATTACGAATGTAAACAGTCCGGCGATTGGCCGCAGGGCCTCCGCGGCCTGCGACGAGGTCTGAATGTCCGTCACCCCTGCGGCGTGCAGCGTCGCCGCCGTGGTTATGATGATGAACAGGCTGATCAGATTGGAGTAGCCCATGCCGAGGTACGTGTCGAAGCGAATCCGCCCGATCTCGCGCGGCCCCTGCTCGGGCGCATCGAGCAGGGGTTCGGCGTGCTTGATGTGTTCGTCCTCGGCCTCTTGCGAGGACTGCCAGAAAAAGCAATAGGGCGTGATCGTGGTGCCGAGCACGGCAACGATCGTCACGACATAGTCCGTGCCTGGCAGGAAACTTGGCAGAAACGTATCATGGACGACCTGTCCCCAAGGGACCTGCACCACGAGCGCGGTCGCCACGTAGGCGAGCAGCGACACCGCCGTCCATTTCATGAAATGGACGTAGCGCTCATAGCGGGAGAACGTTTCCAGCAAGGCGCAGCCGACCGCGAAGCACACCACGTATAAATGCGGCGGGCCGCCGATCAGAAGCTGCACCGCCGCGCCCATCGCGCCGAGATCGGCGCCGAGATTGAGCGTGTTGGCGATCAGCAGCAGGGCGACGATGCTGCGCAGCAGCCAGGGCGGGTAGTGCGCGCGGATATTGGCCGCAATGCCCTGGCCGGTGACACGGCCGATGCGGGCGCTGATCTCCTGGATCGCCGCCATCAGCGGCCAGGTGAACAGCATGACCCAGCACATTGAGGTGCCGAACTGCGCGCCGGCCTGCGAGTACGTCGCGATGCCGCTGGGATCGTCGTCCGATGCGCCGGTGATTAGCCCGGGCCCGAACTGCGCGAGCCAGCCCCAGTGCGGCGCGCTGACCGGGGCGCGATGCAGGGCGATGCGCCCGGCCAGCGGCAGCACCGGCGTTGGTTCGTCGATCACACTGATGGTGCTCTGGCCCATGGCGCAACAATGTAGATCATGCATCAGGCGGACTCGGCAATATCGGCGCGGGCCGATGTGCCCGCCACGGCCGGGCTTCCGGGTCATCCCGGGGCCGCAGGTTGTTATTTGCATCGAATGTACTGAGGTTCTCGCTTGTCTGCCTCAAGGGCAACAGCGTGCCGCCTCTGCTCTTAATGATTTTTGCAGGAATTGACCGTATTGCAACGATAACCGAGCGATGCTCTTCAACCGGGGCCCGTGCGCAAAAATGCTTTCCGAAATGTCCCTTCCGCCGTTGGCGCGAACCTCGCCGCGTCAGGTGGTCATCCTGCTGCACGGGCGGGGCGGTGCACGGGGAGAGTTGATGTGGCTGGCACAAGCCTTGCGGCCGGTGCTGCCGGATGCGGAGATCCTGCTGCCGGTCGCGCCGCATCCCGCGCCACGGGAGACGGCGCGATACGAATGGTTCGACGGCGACGCGCCCACGGACGCCTCGATGATCACGGGCGTCGCCCAGGCCGCGCACGTCCTGAACGCCTATATCGATCATGTCGCCGCGAGCCGCGACGTGCCCGCCGGGCGGATCGCCCTGCTCGGTTACTCGCAGGGTGCGATGGTCAGCCTGCATGCGGCGCCGCGGCGGCTCCGGCCGGTGGGCTGCGTTGTTTCCGTCGCCGGGCGGCTGTTCGGCGAAGATACGTTGGGGACTGAACAGTACTGCAACTGTCCCGTTCTCTTGTTGCACGGCGCCGATGACGACGTAGTTCCACCTGCCGCGTCTCTGGAAGCGGACCGGATCCTGCGGGAGCAGGGCAATAGGGTCGCCACGATCGTCTTGCCGAAGATCGACCACGTCACCATCCAGACTCCCGATACGCCGGCCCTGACGATCATCAGCGACTATTTGCGGGATATCTTTTTACCGGTTCTCGACTTGCAGAACATCGCTTCCGGTGCCACGTCAAAGCCCAAGATCAAACTGGTGATCTGGGATCTCGACGATACTCTGTGGTCCGGCACCCTGGCCGAGGATGCGGATGTGCTCCTGCATCGGCACAGGGCCGAGTTCGTTCGGCGATTCAACCAGCATGGCATTGTCTCCTCGATCTGCTCGAAGAATGACCCCAATGCCGCTCAAAGGAAACTTATCGAGCTCGGTCTGTGGGATGAATTCGTCTTCACCAGGATCGCCTTTGTCCCAAAGGGACCGGCCCTCGCCCAAATGATCGAGGACATGCAGCTCCGCCCGGCCAATGTCCTGTTCATAGACGACAATATTCATAACCTTCAGGAAGCCAGGCATTTGCTTCCTGAGCTCAATATCCTCGACGCCCGGACCGAGGAATGCGATGCCGTGCTGCATGGCATCCTCAAAGACAACGAGCATGTCCGAAAGAGCCGGGTCGCCGAATACAAGGCGCTGGAGCGGCGACATGCAGACCGGACCATCACCCAAGGTTCAAGAGAAGATTTCCTTCGCACCTGTGATATTCACCTCACGATCGTCTGGCGCGGCGATCTCATGGATTTTCACGCGCGGATCGAGGAGCTTGTCAATCGGACCAATCAGCTCAATTTCACCAGGTCGCGCGTGCAGAAAGGGTCGATGGCGCCGTATGTCTCGGAGGCCGCGGTCAACGAGTGCTTTGCCGTGTTCGTCTGGGACAAATACGGGTATCACGGCCTGGTCGGCTTCGCCTCGGTGCACGTCCCCACGAGCCGGCTGGTTCACCTGGCGTTCTCCTGCCGGGTCATGGATATGGGAATCGAAGACTGGGTTCTGGCCCGATTGCTGCAGCAGTTTCCAGCCCTGAACTGCCCGACGCCGATCAAGATTGCCGCCCGCATGCCCGATTGGATCACGACGGAGCGCTACCACGATCCGGAGATTCGGGACTTCATCTTCGCACACGAAGCGTCGCCGCCGAAGCGGGAAACCCAGGTCCTCCGCTTCATGTTCTACTGCCAATCCGGCTCTCTCGCCCATTTCAGCGGGCTTCGGGCTGTCTCGGAGATCGACAACAACCGTGCCTTGCCGGAAGAAAGCAGCGAGATCGGCAAGAACCTCCGCGGCATGGGCATGGCAACGGTCGCCCGCAACAACCACGTGCAGCAGTCCTGCCCGCCTCTGCTGATCCTTGGTCTGGCGGCCGACCTTTGGGATTATCTGTGGCCGCCGGAGCTGGTCACCCGGATCGATCAGGGAATTTATGAAGAATGCGCTGACAGGTTCTGCCGCTTTGTCCTGGAACGGGGCTCCCGGCTGCTCGTCGTCAGGATGCCGCACCGCCTTCCCGACCATTACTATCACCCGGCAGAGGGGGTTACGCGGGAACGGCACCATCGCTTCTCACGCACCTGGTCCGTTCTGCGCGAGCGCTATCCTGATGGGGTGGAGATCCTGGATGTGGAAACCTTCGGCACCGTCGAGGAATGCATTGACGTCGGGCATTACCGGGTCGCCCTGCTGGTGAAGTTGGCCGACCGTCTCCGTGCCTGGACCTTCAGCCATCTTGACCACCTTACCGAGACTGATCGGCGCGCCATCATAGCTCTGATGACGGCAGAGGAGCGTGCTCGGTTCGTGCTTCAGGCAGCCCAATTCTCACCCCGAGGCCAGCCAGGGCCAGAAGCCGACGAACCCGACTGATTGGAATCACCGCGGCTCGCGAACCCGGCGACCACGGAGAACAACTTCATCCCGCACCCGCGAAGGCACATTCAAACTTGCTGCTCTGTGATCACAGTGTCCTCCGCCCTTGCTCCGTGCTGAAATCCTTTGCCTCTTCAGCTTTGGTGATGCGTTTACTTCCGATACCACACCACAGGAGCCGCACGTGCGATCACTTCCTGCCATGTTTGCCGCCGAAGGCGCGCCAAGTGCATCCGCATGCATCTTCTTACATATGCGTTTAGAATCTTTGCTTCTCCAGCAACCCGCAGGCACAGCGAATGCGCCGCGATCCCCGCGCCTGTGTCCCGATCACACGGAGACCGCCCGGCGAGCAAGCAAGATCGAAGGGCACGCGTCGCCCAGCGAAAATTAAACCGCACAGCCGTGGCACAAGGCCGGCCATGACGACATGAATTTGGTTCGCGCGGAACCCGATCTCTCACCCGCCCGCCATCACTCCCGGTGACGTTGCGGAGCCGGTCTTTCCCTCAGGCTCTGCCGTCGTTACTGGCACGCCAGGCACTCTTCGTAATCGACAGCCCCCGCACGGCTCGCCGCGACCGCCGGCAAGCGGGCGGCGGCGTTCGCCACCGCCAACTCGGCCGGACGCACTGGCTTCTCGCTCACCGTATCAGCACGTTGAATCGACAGCGACCGGCAGTAGTAGAGCGACTTCAGGCCACGCTTCCAGGCCATCAGGTGGATCTGGTGCAGATCCCGCTTGCTCACATTGGCCGGCAAAAAGACATTGACCGACTGGCTCTGACAGATGAACGGCGTGCGGTCGGCGGCGTGCTCGATAATCCAGCGCTGATCGAGTTCGAACGCCGTCTTGAACACCGCCTTCTCCTGCTCGGTCAGGAAATCAAGGTGCTGCACGCTGCCCGCGCGCAGCGTGATCGAGGACCAGACATCCTCCTCATCCCTCCCTTTCTCCGCCAGCAGCATCTGCAAATGCCGGTTCCGCACGGTGAAACTGCCCGACAACGTCTTCTGCAGGAACACGTTGGCCGCGATCGGCTCGATCCCCGGGCTCGCATTCCCGGCAATGATGGAGATCGACGCCGTCGGCGCGATCGACAGCTTGTGCGAGAATCGTTCCATGATTCCCCATTCCTTCGCATCCGGGCAGGCGCCCCGCTCTTCAGCCAGTGCACGCGAGGCTTCATCGGCCCGCGCGCGGATATGGCGGAACATCCGCTTGTTCCACACCTTGGCGATCACGCTCCCGAACGGCACGTTCTGCGATTGCAGAAAGGAGTGGAAGCCCATCACGCCAAGCCCCACCGAGCGCTCGCGCATCGCCGAATATTTCGCCCGCTCCATGCCCGCCGGCGCACGATTGATGAAGTCCTGCAGCACGTTGTCCAGGAACCGCATCACGTCCTCTATAAAGGTCGGATGGTTCTGCCACTCGAACCAGGTCTCCAGGTTCAGCGAGGCCAGGCAGCAGACCGCGGTCCGCTCCATGCCGTGCTGGTCCCGCCCGGTCGGCAGGGTGATCTCGCTGCACAGGTTGGAGGTCCGCACTTCCAGCCCGGCCAGCTTATGATGCTCGGGCCGTGCCCGGTTCACGTGATCGGCAAAGACCAGGTACGGCTCGCCGGTCTCGATCCGGGAGGTCAGCAGCCTGATCCACAGCGACCGCGCGGACACCGAGCGCACGATCGAGCCATCCTTGGGCGAGGTGAGTGGCCAGGTCTCATCGGCCTCCACTGCACGCATGAAGGCGTCCGGGACCAGTACACCGTGGTGCAGGTTCAACGCCTTGCGGTTCGGATCGCCGCCGGTGGGGCGGCGCATCTCGATGAATTCCTCGATCTCGGGGTGTGTCATCGGCAAATAGACAGCGGCCGATCCGCGCCGGAGCGAACCCTGGGAGATCGCCAAGGTCAGGCTGTCCATCACCCGGATGAACGGGATCACGCCGGAGGTCTTGCCGACGGCGCCCACCCGCTCGCCGATCGAGCGCAGATTGCCCCAATAGCTGCCAATGCCGCCGCCCTTCGAGGCCAACCAGACGTTCTCGTTCCACAGGCCGACGATGCCTTCCAGGCTGTCAGACGCCTCGTTCAGGAAGCAGGAGATCGGCAGGCCGCGGGCCGTGCCGCCGTTCGACAGAACGGGGGTGGCCGGCATGACCCACATGCGGCTGATGTAGTCATAGAGGCGCTGGGCGTGCGCCTGGTCGTCGCCGTAGTAGGAGGCAACGCGGGCGAACAGGTCCTGGTACTCCTCTCCCGGCATCAGGTATCGGTCGCCCAATGTGGCGCGCCCGAAATCGGTCAGCAGTTCGTCACGCGAGCGGTCCACGTGGACCTGGAACCGGCCCCGCATCTGCACGGCGTCGAGCACGTCGGATTCTCCTGGATTCACCTGCGCCCTCCATCTCGGAGCCGGTCAGCGGGCCCGTCAAACAATATATGGGCATACTGGCTCGGATAAAGCCCCATATGCAGGATAGCTGTTGCGGCCTTACCACGATTCGCCTGGCCACTACGCGCGCGTTCACCAGTTGTTCCAGGCGCGCTGCCGGCCAACCACCGGTTTGTGACCCCGCACCGTGAACTCGCCACGATTCGGGCACGGGCCAGCCACGAGGAGCACCCCAATTCAGCGTGCTTTCGGCAGAGGAACCAAAAGGAGAGGCCCACCATGCGTATCGCCTGGTTTGTCCCGTTGGTGCTGTTCGGCCTGGCAGCCTGCACCATCAACACCGCACCTCCGTCGGCAACCGTCGCAGCTCCGGCGACCGTCGTCACGCCGGCCCCCACAGCGACGGTGGTCACGCCGACACCTGGCGCGGTGATCACTACACCGTAAGCGAAGCGGCTCCTACGCAAGCCTGCCATGATTCCGGCACGCGCCGGCCATCAGAGGCCCCCATTCAGGGGGGCCTCTTGGGAGAGCAGCAATAGAGGAGACACCCCACCATGCGTATCGCCTGGTTCGTCCCGTTAGCCTTGCTCGGCCTTGTGGCCTGCACCATCAACAATCCACCGCCACCGGCACAGCCCAAGACCACTGTTGTGACTCCGGGCTCGACAGTTGTGACGCCGGCACCGGGCTCGGCGGTCGTCACGCAACCTTAAGCGGGGCAGCTCCGGCGCAGCCGCGCCCGAGCACTCTTGCTTCGTGAGCCAGAGTGGAGGCGGGGTGGGCAAGCCATCCCATCCCCGCTTCGCACGAAGGCAGCGGGGGACCTTTCAACGCGTCGGCGCCAGCGAGCGGCCTGGCCAGGCCTCGCCTGCTTCAGGTCGCGCGAGAGCTCCATGATCGTGGCCGCCAGTGCGGTTACCGCGGGCGGACGCGGCCCATGCACCGGCAGCACCAATGCCACTTCATTCAGTCCTACACGGGAGGCCTCGGCCGTCCAGGGCAACAAGACTTAATATCGCTTGTGCGCTTGCAACGCCCGCCAAAGACTGCAACCCTGCAAGCTGAATACGATACCATGGGAAAAGTTGAGAGGCTTTAGGCCGAACTTTGCGGCCCTTTTCACGCAAGCGATTGAAGAGCCTGCAATTGGTTGAAATCTGCGGCCACGCAGGACCGCAGATTTCTCTTGACCCGACGCCACTTGGCCTGATTCGGCGGATCCGTGCATCTTGACGTTGATTCCCGACCGAGACTCTCCCCCGTCCTGCTGTGCGGGAGCTCCGCAACGATGTACTGGCGAAGGCTGCGGATCAAGCAGCCGAGGATCACGGCTTGGTCTCCGGATGGCTGGTCGGAATCCGGGGCATTGAAACGGAAGAACGGAAGGGGAACAAGCGGGAGAAGATCAGCGCTACATCGGTAATTCGTGCGTCTGAGAAGACTAGCCCGAGCTTTGCCGCCTTTTTACGCTAAGTACCTGAGAAGCTTCAAAACCGGCCAAATCACTTGACCCGACGCAACTCGGCCTGATTCGGTGTGCGGAACTTACTACCTGCACGGGTAATGAGACTTATAGGAGAGCCGCATCGGTTGGGCTCGGAAGCGCTGTAGACCTCAATTGGCGCTGTAGCCAGTAATCGCGGGAGAAACCCCCACGAAATCAATGGTCTAGCCCAAAATGCGAGTAAAGTTCGGACTAGCGCAGCCGCGGACAGCGAAGTAGCGGACAGGTGCGTCGACCTCGCTCGCTGAATCGTCATCAGCGTTGCGTTATCTGCCGCTGCAACGGGGTCTATGGTCATGTTCAATCGCCTGAGGCTAGACGGAATTAGCATCGCGCCCAGACCGCCGCTCAAAAGCTGTTGCGCCATCTGGTGGAGAATTCGATGAAATGGAAAGTTTTCCGTAATATAAGTGAAGTGGAGGACGCATGGCGGTCTCTAGAGTCGCGCTCTACCTCTGCCTATGTTTGCCAAACCTTCGACTGGAACCGTGCGATCTTCGAAACCCTCGGTTCTCCTATGGGCCAGCGTCCTTTCATTGTCCTTGGCCCTGGTATCCTGATTCCGCTCGCGATACGCTACAAGTTCGGCATTCGTATCCTCGAGTTCCTTTCCACTGACATCAATGGCTATAACGCTCCTCTTGTCGCCGACGACTGGATAGGCTGCTTTCCGCACGAAGAAATCATTTCCCTGGCGCGGCCGGATGTCGTCCAATTCGATAGACTTCCGAAGTGCCTGGTGCAGGGCCGCCCAAATCCTTTGCTTCCCCATCCGGAAGCCCGCTTTCGCGAGTTCGGGTGGTCCGCAATTCTTGACCCGTCGACGTTTACCCCCAGAAATCGGCGGCGGCGGAATTATCTTATTCGCCGAAGCGCAGAGCCCATCACTTTTGGCAAGGCCAAGCCTTCGGATGTTGCCATTCTGCTCGAGCAGCATGCGCAGAAGTATGGCGATGCCCACCCATTCAGGCAGGCTTATGCCGCAGCATACCGTGCAATTTCGGAGCTTCCTACTGCGCATTTCACTGCGCTGCGTTCGGGCTCGACCGTCCTTGCGACCAACCTGTCCACGCTCTACATCGGCCAAATTTACGGCGTTGCTATGAGCCATATTCTCGAAGGTCCTTATGCCCGTCTTGGGACTGGCCAAATTCTGCTCCTCTACCTCGCGGAGTGGGCACTCGCCAACGGGGTTCGCGAGTTCGACTTCTCTTTGGGAAGTGACGCCTATAAGCTGGAATGGGCTGACCCAAAAGAAACGTTTAACTGCCGTTTTCCCGTCTCCCTGGGAGGCCGCGCCGCTTATTTCGTCCGCCGCTGGCGCAGAGCCGCGTCACGAAATGCACAAGGCGCTGGGAGCAATCACACTCCAGGTCAGCCCGACATTCGTGACGAACTCGCCATTTAAGCTGTCCGATGAAATTTGCGCCGCACGTCATCAGTGAGTCCTCGTGGCCCGGTCGGGGATCACACCGGTGACCATCTTTGCCGATCGAAAGAAACGCCTGGCTGCGATTGGATTGCGGTGCTCGCTGAGCATCACGTCGACCAGGGCACCATCGCGATCGATGGCGCGGTAGAGTCCGGCGGCAAATGAGCCGGCGAGCAGCGGCGTGCCCCGGTCCCAGGCAGCGGTCCGCCGCGTCACCGCCCGTCGTGCCGGCTGCCATGGCGCCGAGAGAGCAACGGCGCCCAGTGGCGGCGGGAGTGCTCCCTCACGCCGAGCGATCACCCACCCGCATATTCCGCCTGAATGGCAGCTCTCGGGCGAAGCGATTGGCAGCGGCGACAGGAGTGAGGCACGGCGCAGACGCCAATGCCAAGCGGCCTCGACGACCGGTTTCCACCATGGCGGTCCTCGGAAAGGCGCGGGGTCGGAAAAGCGCGTAACCTCGGGGCAGAGTAGCTCATGACGCCAGGCAGCTCATCGACGGCCAAAGTGATGTTCCCCGCCCCGGCACTCGGCGCCTGGCTTCGTGCCGCCGTGCCGCCGCTGCTCTATGGCATCCGCCTGTGGGCCGCCGTCTGCCTGGCGCTGTTCGTGGCATTCCGGCTGGAGCTCGACAACCCGTCGTGGGCGGGCACCTCGGCCGCCATCGTCTGCCAGCCGGTGCTCGGCGCGTCGCTGCGCAAGGGCTGGTTCCGGATGGTTGGGACCGTCATCGGTGCGATCGCGGCGGTCGTGCTCAGCGCCTGCTTTCCGCAGGGCCGCGTCGGCTTCCTCCTGGGCCTTGCACTATGGGCCGGCATCTGCGCGCTGGTCGCGACGCTGTTGCGCAACTTCGCCTCCTATGCCGCCGCGCTTTCCGGTTACACTGCGGCGATCATCGCCGGCGACGAACTCGGCGCGGTGGGAGGCGCCAACGGCGATGCCTTCAACCTCGCTGTCGCTCGCAGCACCGAGATCTGCATTGGCATCGTGTGCGCCGGCTTTGTCCTTGCTACGACCGATCTCGGCGGCACGCGTCGGCGGCTCGCAACGTTGCTCGCCGGCCTGTCGGCCGATGTCGCCGGTGGGCTGATGCGCGCACTATGGTTGCCGGGCTCCATGCAGGAAGAGTCGCGGGCGCAGCGCCGGCAACTGGTCATGCGGGTCTCCGGCCTCGGCACAGTCATCGACCAGGCGGCCGGTGAAATCTCGAGCCTGCCGTTCCGGCCGCGTGCTCTCCAGGCGGCGGCAAACAGCCTGTTCGAGGCACTCGCCGCCTGGCGCGCGGTCGCCAACCATCTGGAAACCCACCCGGACGTCCGCGCCGAAGCGCCCCGTGTCCGGGAATGCCTGCCGACCATTCTGACGGCCCCGGACGGGGCGATCGATCCGGCGCGCTGGCTGAGCGATCCCCTGGCGATGCGTGCCGCAATGCTGACAGCGGCACGACGGCTGGTGGCATTGCCGGCGGAGACGCCATCGCTGCGGCTCCTCTGCGACCGCATGGCCGAGGGGCTGCTCGCGCTCGGCCACGTGGTCTCAGGCGTGAGGAGGGTCAGACATCCGGAGCTGACGCCGAGGCTGCGGCGCAGCGCTGCGCTGCGCGTGCCCGATCTGATGCCCGCGCTGATCAATGGCGTGCGGGCCTTCCTGACGATCGCCGCGGCGGCGTTGGTCTGGGTTTGGACCGCGTGGCCGGGCGGCACCACATTCATCGTGTTCGCAATGGTTGCAATCACCCTGTTCGCACCACAGGCGGACGCCGCGTACGCGGCGACCAGGAGCTTCACGATCGGCACAGCTCTCACAGCCGTTTTCGCCGCGGTGGCGGCCTTCGCATTCCTGCCGCAGCAGACGAGCTTCGCCGGCTTCTGCGCCGTGCTGGGCCTGGTGCTGGTGCCGGCCGGAGCGCTGTCGGCGCAGTCCTGGCAAACAGTCCTGTTCGTGGCGCTGACGGCGAACTTTGTCCCGCTGCTCGGCCCCTCGAACCCGGAGACCTACGATCCGCAGCAGTTCTATAACACGGCGATTGCTTTGCTTTGCGGGATTGCATTCGCCATGTTGGCAATGCGGCTGCTGCCGCCGATGCCGCCGGCGAGACGGGCACGCCGGCTGCTGGCGCTGACCTTGCGCGACCTGCGTCGTCTCACACACGCCAAAGTGCTGCCCTCGTCCGAGGAATGGGAGGGAAAGGTCCACTCCCGGCTTTCAGCGCTCCCGGACTCGGTTGATGTCCTGCAGGGCGCCCGGCTGGCGGCGGCACTCTCGGTCGGTCGTGGGATTATGCGCTTGCGCCGCATCGCGCGCCGGTTCGGGCTCGATGCCGAGCTGAGGGGAGCGATGGCCGCAATCGCGGCGGGTGACGGCAGCGCAGCGATCCGAGAGCTGGACCGCTTCGACCGCGCACTCGCGGAGCTGCCCCCGGCGTCGCCCGGGGCGGGGCCGCGGCTCCGCACGCGGGCCACGATCCGAGCGATGGCCGATTCGCTGACTCAGCACGCCAGCTATTTCAATGCTACGGTGATAGCGTGAGATATACCTGCTCGGCGTTTACCTCGCCCCGATCGCGCCGATGATGGTCGCCGCCGAACGTTTGCTCAGGCAACCAAGGCGTTCAAGCCAAACGTTCTGCTTTGATCTCGGCGCGAATTCCGGCCACGGTCGAAGATGGGCTGATTTACGCCGGGCCGAGAGATTTATCTCCAAACATCGCCGGCTCTGCATCAATTCGAGCTCGTTGTCCGCCTGCTGCGGTAGTTTGATTACAATGTCCGTGTAAACGTGGCGCACGATGTCCGGCACAATCAAGAAGCAGGTCCCGAGGCTGAACGACCGCCCGCGATACGACTGCTTTCCACCCATAGCGGTCCTCGGATAAGACACAGGACGCGCGGGGAAAGTGCGTAGCCTGGACGCAGGAGACACGTGCCCCGCACGCGGCGTGACCGGCGCGCGAGAGCAGCTCATGAGTCCAAGCCCCTCATTGGCGGCTAAACCGATATTCCCGGCGCCAGCACTCGGCGGTTGGCTTCGTGCCGCCGTGCCGGCGCTACTCTATGGCATCCGCCTGTGGGCCGCCGTCTGCCTGGCGCTGTTCGTGGCGTTCCGGTTGGAGCTGGACAATCCATCCTGGGCCGGCGTCTCCGCCGCCATCGTCAGCCATCCGGTGGTGGGTGCGTCGCTGCGCAAGGGTTGGTTCCGCATGGTCGGCACCGTCATTGGCGCGCTTGCGGCGGTAGTGCTCAGCGCCTGCTTTCCGCAGAGCCGCACCGGCTTCCTGCTCGGTCTTGCACTGTGGGCCGGCGTCTGTGCCTTGGTCGCGACGCTGTTGCGCAACTTCGCCTCCTACGCCGCCGCCATGTCCGGTTTCACCGCGGCGATCATCGCCGGCGACGAACTTGGCGCGGTAGGCGGCCTTAACGGCGATGCCTTCAACCTTGCTGTCACACGCGGCGCCGAGACCTGCATCGGCATCGTGTGCGCCGGTGTCGTCCTCGCCAGCACTGACCTCGGGGGCACGCGCCGGCGGCTGGCAACGTTGCTCGCCAGCCTGTCGGCGGATGTCGCCGGTGGCCTGATGCGCGCACTACAGTTGCCGAGCTCCAGGCAGGCAGAGTCGCGGACGGAGCGTCGGCGACTGGTCCTGCAGGTCTCCGGCCTCAGCACAGTGATCGACCAGGCGGCCGGCGAGATCTCGAACCTGCCGTTCCGCCCGCGTGCCATCCAAGCCGCGGCATACAGCCTGTTCGACGCGCTTATCGCCTGGCGAGAGGTCGCCAGCCATCAGGAATTCCACCCCGAAGCCGGTGCGGAAGCCCCACGAGTGTGGGAATCCCTGCCGCCCATTCTGACGACCCGCGAGGGGGCGATCGATCCGGTGCGCTGGCGGAGCGACCCCTTGGCAATGCGCGCCGCTATGCGGAGTGCCGCACGGCGGCTGGTGGCAATGCCGGCGGAGACGGCGTCGCTGCGGTTGCTCTGCGACGCCACGGCCGAGGGGCTGCTCTCGCTCAGCCGCGCCGTGGCCGCCGTGGTGAGGGTCAGCCACCCGGCGCTGACGCGGAGGCTGCGGCGCACCGTACGGCTACGTGTGCCGGATCCGATGCCGGCGCTGATCAATGGTGTGCGGGCGTTCCTTACGGTCGGCGCGGCGGCGTTGGTCTGGATTTGGACCGCCTGGCCAAACGGAGCCATGTTCATCGTGTTCTCGATGCTCGCAATCACGCTGTTCGCGCCACAGGAGGATGCCGCCTACGCGGCGGCCAGGGGCTTCGCGACCGGCGTCGCCCTCACTGCCGTTTTCGCCGCGGTGGCTGCCTTCGCATTGCTGCCACACCAGACGAGCTTCGCCGGCTTCTGCGCGGTGCTCGGCCTGGTACTGGTGCCGGCCGGGGCGCTGTCGGCGCAGTCCTGGGAACAAAGCATGTTCGTTGGGATGACGGCGCTCTTCATGCCGCTGCTTGCCCCGTCAAATCCAGAGACCTACGATCCGCAGCAGTTCTACAATTCGGCTATTGCTATAGTCAGCGGGATTGCCTTCGCCGCGCTGGCGATGCGACTGCTGCCGCCGATGCCACCGGTGAAGCGGGCACGCCGGCTGCTGGCACTGACCTTGCGTGACCTGCGTCGTCTCACACATGGCAAAGTGCCGCCCTCCTCCGCGGAATGGGAAGGAAAGATGTACTCGCGGCTTTCTGCGCTCCCGCCTTCGGTTGATATCCTGCAGGGTGCCCGGCTGGCGGCGGCACTGTCGGTGGGCAGCGGGATTATTCGCTTGCGCCGGATCGCGCGCCGGTTTGGGCTGGATGCCGAGCTAAAGGGGGCGATGGCCGCGATCGCCGCGGGTGACAGCGCGGCAGGGATTCGGGAGCTGGACCGCTTCGACCGTACCCTTGCGGACCTTCCCCCCGCAGGGCCCGGGGCCAGGTTGCGGCTGCGCGCGCGAGGCATGATCCTATCCATCGCCGACGTGCTGTCGCAGCACGCCAGCTATTTCGACGCCAAGGTGCGGCCATGAGGTACACGGAGCTCAATCTGCTCGGCGTTTACGTCGCCCCGATCGCACCGATGATGGTCGCTGCCTGGGTGCTGCTGATCCCGGTCCGCCGGCTCGCCGATCGATTTGGGCTACTGCGCTATGTCTGGCACCCGGCGCTGTTCGTGTTCGCGGTTTACATGGTTCTGCTATCGGCGATCGTGCTTCTGGCTGGTAGGATCGGCGGCTGATGGCGAATGCTGATGTCCAGGTAAGGACGCAAGCGCGCGAGCCCCCGCGGGCGCCGCCGGCCGCCGACCTCGCGCCGACGCGCCGGCTGCACGCGGTGCCGGTGTTGGTGACGCTGATCGGTCTGCTGCTGGCCGGGATCGCCGCGTGGGCGATGTGGCAGGCCTACATGGCCGCGCCCTGGACGCGCGACGGGACGGTGCGCGCGTACGTTGTCACCATCACGCCGGAGGTCTCCGGCCGTATCGTGCAACTGCCGGTCATCGATAACCAGTTCGTCCACAAGGGCGACCTGCTTATGAGCATCGACCCGACCAACTACGCCATCGCCGTGGACCAGATGCAGGCCGCCGTCGCCCAGGCGAATGCCAGTGCGGAGAACGCAGCGCGCGAGTCAACGCGGCGGGCGAACCTGAGCTTATTGGAGACGTCGGAAGAAGAGAAGCAGAACTACGCGACCGCCGCGGTCACGGCCGCGGCGGCGGAGCGACAGGCCATTGCCAATCTGGCGCAGGCCCAGGTCAACCTGCAGCGCGCGACGATCCGCTCCCCGGTCAACGGCTACATCACCAACCTGCAGGTGCAGACTGGCGATTATGCGACAGCCGGGCAGAGCGCGCTTTCCGTCGTCGATGCCGATTCATATTGGGTGGATGGCTATTTCGAGGAAACTTCCCTCGGCGCGATCCATGTCGGAGACCGGGCGACGGTCAAGCTGATGGGCTACAACGCGGTGCTGCAAGGCCACGTGGCCAGCATCGCTCGTGGCATCACGGTTGCCAACGCGACGCAGGGACAAGGGGGGTTGGCGGAGGTGAACCCGATCTTCACTTGGGTACGGCTGGCGCAGCGCGTGCCAGTGCGCATCAAAATCGACCACGTGCCCGATGGCGTGCTGCTTGTCGCTGGCCAGACCGCCACGGTGCAGATCGAGCCGAGGGTGGGCAGCCGGTAGTTGCCAAGGGCCGGCGATGCGAGCTGTCGCGCGGCCCGATCAGTCAGCCTCCGCCGCGCGTCCAGCGGTCGGCGCCACCCCCGCATCCCGTCGGCCGGTCAGGTCGTCGCCCGCGGTGCGTGGCATCAGCAGCGCTATCGGCGCCGCGGCCAGCGTAAACAAGGACACCGCCAGGAACCCGACGCTGAAATCCCATGGTCGCGGCGGGTGATCGCCGGTCAATGCTATCGAAGCCTCCAGCGCCACGGCCCCGGCCGAGATGCCGAGCGTCGCGGCAAGCTGCTGGGCCGCCGTGTAGAGGCTGGTGGCGGCGCTCAACCTGCGCCGCGGCACGTCGCCGTAGGCCAGCGTGTTGTACGCCGTGAACTGCAACGAGCGGAAGAATCCGCCGACCAGCAGCGCCGCGTAGATCGCCGCCGCCGGCCAAGCGGGGCGGAACGCCGCGCAGATGGCGATCATGACCGCCGAAATGAAACCGTTGCACACCAGCGTGTCACGGAAACCGAACTGCCGCAGCGCCCATTGCGCCACCGGCTTCATGACCAGCGCACCGGCCGAGCTGGCGAAGGTGATCATGCCGCTCTGCACCGCCGAGACGCCGAACCCGACTTGCAGCATCAGCGGCAGCAGGAACGGGATGGCGCCGATACCGATACGGAACAGCATCATCGCCGAGATCGCCACGCCGAAGCAGGGCAGCCGCATCAGCGAAAGATCGAGCAGGGGCGTTGGATGGCTGCGCGCATGAACGAAATAGCCGAAGCCGGCAACCACCCCCGTCGCGACAAGGCTTGCCGTCAGCACTGGCGGGACAACGCCGCGACCTGCCGTTTCGAGGCCGAACATCAGCCCCGACAGTGCGAGTCCGGATAGCAGCAGCCCCACCATGTCGAACCGGCCTGGCGGTGGCTCGCGCACATTCTCGACGAACAGGCTCACCAGCACGACGCCAATCAGCCCGATCGGCACGTTGATGTCGAAGATCCAGCGCCAGGAGAAATACGTGACGATGAAGCCGCCCACCGGCGGCCCGAGCACCGGCCCGACCAGAGCCGGCATGGTGAGCCAGGCCATCGCTGCCACGAGCTCGCGCCGCGGCGTGGTGCGCAGCAGCACGAGGCGCCCGACCGGCACCATCATCGCGCCGCCAATGCCTTGCAGCACACGCGACGCGACCAGGAACCATACGGTGTTGGCGCGTCCGCACAGCACCGAGCCGATCGTGAACACCAGGATCGCGGCTCGGAACACGGTGCGGGTGCCGAACCGGTCGGCGATCCAGCCGCTGGCGGGAATGAACACCGCAACGCTTAGCAGATATGCAGTCAGCGCGACGTTCATGTGCACCGCGTCGGACCCGAACGCTCGCGCCATGGTGGGCAGTGCAGTGGCGATGACGGTCGAGTCGAGGTTCTGCATGAACAGCGCGCAGGCCACGATCATGGCCGTCGTTCGTGTCCGGCGGCTGGTACGGCTTCGGCCCGGGGAAGCTGCCGCGGCGGGAGTCACCATGTCCCGAGGATGACGCCGGCGCCGTGGTTGGGCAACTTCACCTCTCCCGGTTCTCCGACGCTTCCGCGGCGGGCGGCGAGACCTTGTATCTGGCTTTTGCCTCTGCGGACTGGTGTGAGTGGAGGTGCGCTGGGACCGATGGCCATCGGTCCCAGCGCGCGGCGCCCGGCGCCCGAGACCCCTCAGGCCACAACCGGGGGTGAG
>Ga0335075_10002755_pt1 | contig 28053 bp, 22 predicted proteins | sample Lox_Sample_24_FD_206723 | JGI IMG/M metagenome (GOLD analysis project Ga0335075, IMG submission 206723) | Soil microbial communities from Loxahatchee National Wildlife Refuge, Florida, United States - Lox_Sample_2.4 | ecosystem: Environmental > Terrestrial > Soil > Wetlands | place: USA...
ATCTTCACGAAATTCCTCGCCAAACGGGCGGATACCAATAAAATGCAGGGCTTCCAACTCGCAGCTTGAGAGAAAATTCCGGGCAAACCCCAGACTCTCAAGCCCGATTACAAAGTGCGCGGGGTTGATTCCGGTGACATAGCGCGTATTGAGGCTGTGGGCATATTGCTGGGCTTCTTCGTAGGCTAGATCTGCAGAGACGCGGGGCGCTTTGACCTCAACTACCATTAGCGGGAACGACTCGTACCAAACTAGATAGTCTGGAATATATCCTACTCGCCTTTTCGCCCCTTTTCCGACATCCAGCGGACGAATGACTTGCTTCGTTCGGACATTGTCAACCGGGATAGCCAGCCCGCTAGCGAGGGTGAGCAGGGGGAATACGATTTTCTGCTCGACGTCACTCTCAGACGTTCGGTCGTCGGTTCCGGTCTGCAATTCCATGCGTGCTCGCGGCTGACCGCCTCCCTCTTTGCACTGCCTTCGATAGCTGCCTTTACATCGACTTCTACGCCTACCCCCCCTCAATCTTCGGAATAAAGAAAACCTCCGCCCCGTCCTTCACCGGCACCAGGAAATCGATCTCGAACAACTCCCCGTCCACCGCGACGGTCGTCTCGTTCTCCAGCGTCTCCGCCAGGCCGGGGAACTTCGCGTCCATCTCCCGGATCACCCCGCGCAAATTCCGCGCCTCCACGTCAAACTCCCGCACGCCCCCGGTATAGCGCGCGGAAAAACCGCTGGTGAACACCACGCGACAGTGCCCACCAGCGGCCATCCTCCCAACCCTCAGGCGCCCGCTTTCGCGTCCAGCGCCGCGCGCACCTTCGGCGGCGACATCGGCAGCTCCGGCATCCGCACCCCCACCGCGCGGTCGATCGCGTTGGCAATGGCGGCCATCGGCGGGCAGATGTTCACCTCGCCCACGCCCTTCGCCCCGTAGGGATGCGCCGGGTTCGGCACCTCCACCAGCAGCGCCTCGATCATCGGCAGGTCGGATGCGACCGGGCAGCGATAGTCCAGGAACCCGGCGTTATCGAGCTGGCCTTTCGAATTATAGATATACTCTTCATTCAGCGCCCAGCCGATGCCCTGCACCACGCCGCCCTGGATCTGCCCCTCGACATACGAAGGATGGATCGCCCGCCCCACGTCCTGGGCGGCAACGAACCGCAGGATGGTCACCTTGCCGGTCTCCGGGTCCACCTCCACGTCGCAGAACTGCGACGAGAACCCGGGCGCCTGCCCGCCCGCATTCACCGACGCCGCCGAGGTGATCGGCCCGCCGGTCGCCGCCGCCTTCGCCGCCAGCGCCTTCAGCGACAGCGGTTCGAAATTCCCCACGTTCGCGCCGGCCGGCTTGGCGAACCCGTCCTCCCAGATCACCGCCTCGGGGTCCACGTCCCAGATGATCGCGGCGCGCTTGCACAAATCCTTGATCACGCTCTTGGTCGCGTTCACCACCGCGGTGCCGGAAGCGAACGTCACGCGCGATCCGCCCGTCACATGCGTGTAGCCGACGGAACCCGTGTCCGCGACGATCGCGCGCACGGTGCTGTAATCCACGCCCAGCGTCTCCGCCGCCATCAGGGCCATCGACGCGCGCGAGCCGCCGATATCGGGCGAGCCGGTCGCCACCAGCACGGTGCCGTCGGCATTCACCTGGATCGTGGCACTGGACTCGCCGCCGCCATTGAACCAGTAGCCGGAGGCGACGCCGCGCCCCTGGTTCGGCCCCAGCGTGGTCTTGTACGCCGGGTGGTCCTGCAGCGCCTTCAGCGTCTCGGCATAGCCTTCATGCGCATGTTTCGGCCCGAAGATGGTCGGCGTGCCGATATGCGCCGCGTTCTTCAGCCGCATCTGCACCGGATCCATGCCGATCTTCTGCGCGCATATGTCCAGCACGCTCTCCACCGCGAACGCGGAAATCGGCGAGCCGGGCGCGCGATACGCCGCCGCCTTCGGCCGGTTGGACACAACGTCGTAGCCGACCGCGCGCATGTTCTCGATCGCGTACGGCGCGAACGAGCACAGGCAGCCGTTCATGACCGGCGATCCCGGGAATGCACCCGCCTGGAACTTGAAAATGCCGTCCGCGGCGGTGATCGTCCCGTCCTTCTTGACGCCGATCTTCACCCACATCGAGGAACCCGATGTCGGGCCCGTGCCCTTGAACACTTCCTCCCTGCTCATCATCAGCCGCACCGGCCGGCCGGACTTCTTGGAAAGCAGCACCGCCAGCGGATCGAGATAGGTCACCGTCTTGCCGCCGAAGCCGCCACCGATCTCCGCGGCATAGGCACGGATGTCGCCGATCTTCATGCCCAGAAGCTGCGCCACCAGCGCGCGCATCTGGAAATGGCCCTGGCTGGACGTCCACAGCTCGACCTGGCCGTCGGCATTGAAATTGGCAGAACAAGCGTGCGGCTCGATATAGCCCTGATGCACCGCGGCGGTCTTGAATTCCTTCTCGATCACCACGTCGGCCTCGGCAAACCCCTTATCCACGTCGCCGATCTTGAACTCCAGCCGCTTGGAGATGTTGGAAGGCTTGGTCGGCGCCGGCTCGACACCGCGGGTGATCATGTCCTCGAACAACAGCGGCGCGTCGTCAGCCATCGCATCATCGACGTCGATGACATGCGGCAGCACTTCGTAATCGACCTTGATCAGCCGCAGCGCCTCTTCTGCGATCGACGCGCTGGTGGCGGCAACCGCGGCGACCTGGTGGCCCTCATACAGCACCTTCTCGCGCGCCATCACGTTGCGGGTGATATGCCAGAAATTCTGCGCCACGCGCTCGGGACCGATGTATTCGAATTTCTGGTCCGGAAAATCCTTCGCCGTGATCACCGCCTTCACGCCGGGCAGCGCTTCCGCCGCGCTGATGTCGATCGACTTGATCCGCGCATGCGCGTGCGGCGAGCGCAGCACGCGGCCGAACAACATGCCGGGCATCCGCAGATCGCCGCCGTACAGGGCGCGGCCGGTCACCTTGGGAACGCCGTCCGGACGGATCGGACGCGTACCCACCCACTTGAAACGCTTCGTCGACTCGGTGATGACTGAATCGTTCACGGCTCCGCCCTCGCTTTGCTCTCGGGGATTGTCAGGTCCGAAGGTCGCTCACCGCGCCGCGGATGGCAAGACCCGGCGCGTCCCCCGCGGCAACCATGGCCACGCCTGGAGCGGGATCGGATCCCGCGCCGGCCGCCTGCCGATCCGCCACAGGACCACCCCAACGCCTTACGAATGGCGCTCGCCAAGATACACTTCCCGCACGCGCTCATCGGTGGCGATCTCGGCCGGCGTGCCTTCCACCAGCACCGCACCTTGCACCAGCACGGTAATCCGTTCGGCGAAGCGGAACACCAGGTCCATGTCATGTTCGATGATCAGCACGGCGACCGCGGCCGGCAACTGCGCAATCACGTCCAGAATGATGCGGCTCTCCGCGGACGGCACGCCCGCCGCCGGCTCGTCCAGCAGAAGCACGCTCGGTTGCAACGCCAGCGCAATGGCAATTTCGACCAGGCGCTGTTGGCCATAGGGCACCTCCTTCACCGGCCGCGCCGCAACATCCGCGATGCCAAGTCGTTCCAGCAGACCGAACGCTTGCTCGATCGTGTCGCGCCGCGCGCCGATCCGGCGGAACATCTGGCCCCCGAGCCCCGCATGTTCTGCTGTCGCCAGGAACACGTTCTCCAGCACCGACAGGCCCTTGAACAAGGCATTGATCTGGAAGGTACGGCCCAGCCCGCGTTTGACTCGTTCCGCCTCCGGCAATGCGGTGACATCCTTGCCATTCAGCAGAACGCGCCCGGCCGAAGGCGCCAACCGGCCCGACAGCAGGTTGACGAACGTCGTCTTCCCCGCCCCGTTCGGCCCGATCAGCGCATGCCGCGCGCCGGCTTCCAGGCGGAAATTGATCTCGTGCGCGACCCGCAGCGCGCCAAAACGCTTCGCCAGACCCAGGGTTTCCAGCGCGACGGTCATCGCCGCCGTGGCATCATCAGCAGCAGACGGTCGGTCAGGCCCAGGATGCCGCCGCGCGCGAACAATACGATCAGCACCAGCAGCAGCCCGATCCAGAAATCCCAGAACACCGGGTCGGCTTCCGCAAGCTGGTCCTGGGCGATCATGTAAACCGCCGCTCCGAGGAACGCCCCGTAGATCCGCCCGGTGCCGCCCAGCACCAGCATGATGACGATCTCTCCGGAACGTTCGAAGCTCAGCACCGTCAGTCCTACGAACTGCGTCGTCTGGGTCAGCAACGCCCCGGCAATGCCGGCGAGCGCCGCAGAAACGGTATAGGCGGTCAGCAACCGGCGGCGTACCGGCGTGCCGATGGCGTGCATGCGCACCACGTTCTCGCGGATGCCGACCAGCGACTGGCCGAACGGCGCATGCACCAGGCGGCGCACGAACAACCAGGCAATGAACAAAACGACCAGGCAATAAAGATAGGCGGTACGGCCGTACAGGTCGAAATCGAACAAGCCAAGCAGCGGGTTGATGGCGACGCCCTGCAATCCGTCATTGCCGCCGGTAAGGGGGGTTGCGTCGTTCGCGGCGGCCTCCAGCAGCGAGGTGATCGCCAGCGTCAGCATCAGCAGCGTCAGCCCGCTGGTGCGCAGGATGATCGCGCCGGAAACGGCGCCAACGATTGCGGCGGCGGCGGCACCCACAAGCAGTCCGGACAACGGCTCGCCGCTGACATGCACGGCATAGATGCCGGCGGCATAGGCGCCGACGCCGAAGAACGCCGCCTGGCCGAGCGTGACAATTCCCGCATAGCCCAGCACCAGGTCCAGCGACAGCGCGAACAGGATCATGATCATGATCTGGCTGCCGAGCGGGAGATAACCGCTGGCCAGGAAATAGGCAGCGACGGCAACCACCCACGGCAACAGCTCGATCGGCCGCAGGCGGTCCGCACGGATCAGTTGGGCAACCGGGGAGTCAACCGCCATTCAGGCGCGCCCGAACAAGCCGGCGGGACGCCACAGCAGCAGACCGATCATCGCAAGATAGATAAAGAACGCCCCAAGCTGCGGCACCAGGTATTTGCAGGCGGTATCGCCGATTCCCAGCAGCAGCGCCGCGACGAATGGCCCGCGGATCGAACCCAGGCCGCCGACCGCCACCACCATCAGGAAATACACCAGGTATTCCATCGCATAGCCGGGATCGATCGCCAGGATGTCGGCGCCGAGTCCGCCGCCCAGCGCGGCAAGCCCGGATCCGAGCGCAAAGCTCACCGTAAACAACTGGCCGGTGTTGATGCCAAGCGATTCCGCCATGCGGCGGTTGTCCACCGCGGCACGCAGCCGCGCACCGAAATTGGTCCGCTCGATGCCGAGCCACAGTACCAGCGTCAGCACCAGGCTGACCGCGATCAGGAACGTACGGTAGGTGGGAAAGGACCGAAACCCAAGATTGATCTGTCCGCTCAGCAGCGCCGGCACGGCGATCGGCTGCGGCAGCGGGCCCCAGATCTTGCGCACCACCGCCACCGCCATGAACACCAGTCCAATCGTAAACAGCACTTGCTCCAATTCCCCGGCGCCGTACAGCCGTGCGTACAGACAGCGTTCCAGCACGACAGAGAGCAATGCGACAGCAACGCACGCCGCCAGCAGCGCGACACCGAACGATACGCCATACCTGCTCATCAGCGTAACGGTGATGTAGCCGCCCGCCATGGCGAACACGCCGTGCGCCAGGTTGACGAACCCCATCAGTCCCATCGTCACGGAAAGGCCCACCGAGATGAGGTACAGAATCATCGCATAGGCGAGGCCAAGAAACAGGATGCTGACGATTGCTTCCACGAAATTTCTCCCGCCTCGGGGAGTCGATCTGCGGCGCGGATCGCTACTGCTTGTTCAGCACCTTCCAGGGGTCCTTCACCATCGGAATCGTCTCCAGCTCTACGTTCTCGAGCTGCCCGTTCACCTTTTCCACGCGCCGCAGGTACTCGTTCTGCACGATGTCGCGCGTCTCGGGATCGATATAGATCGGCCCGCGCGGGCTCGCGTCGTCTTTCCAGCCTTTCAGCAGCGCCATCGTTCTGTCCGGATCGATCTTGCCATGCTGCGCGCGGATCACGTGGAAGATCGCCGCCATGCCGTCATAGCCGCCGACCACTTCGAAGCTCGGCACCTGGTTCTGCCCGAACATCGCCTTGTACGCCTTCACAAAGGCCACATTCGCCGGCCGGTTCCCGGCGGCCGAGTAATGGAACATCGTGGTGACGCCCAGCGCCACGTCGCCCATGTTCTGCAGCTCTTCATCCGTCGTGATGTCGCCGGTGCCGATCAGCCTGATTCCGGCCGCGCGCAATCCAAGATCGCCGAACGCCTTCATCAGCGCCGTCGCCTGCTTGCCGGCGGGAACGAAGGAAAACACCGCATCCGGCCGCGCATCCTTCGCCCGCTGCAGGAACGGCACGAAATCCGGATTTTCCAACGGTACGCGCACCGCGCCGATCATCTGTCCGCCATTGGCGGTGAAGCCCTTGGTGAAGGCTTGCTCGGCGTCGATGCCGGGACCGTAGTCGGAAACCACCGAATACACCTTCTTGATGCCGTGCTTCGCCGCCCACTCGGCGAGCGGATAGCTCGACTGCCACAGCGTGAACGACACGCGGGCGATATAGGGCGACTTGGTGGTGATCATCGACGTGCCGGCGTTCATGATGATGAACGGCACCTTGGCCTCGGTTGCCAGCGGAGCAATGGCGAGCGCGTTCGGGGTGAAGATGACGCCGGCCAGAAGCTGCACGTGGTCGCGTGTGATCAGCTCCTGCGCCAGCCGCTTGGCCACCGCCGGATTGGGGCCGGTGTCGTCACGGCGGATGATCTCCAGCGTCACGCCAGGGGGCAGGTCCTTCCCATGTTCTTGCATGTACAGCCGGATGCCGCGGTCCATTTGCTCGCCGACCCCGGCCATCGGTCCGGAATAGGAGTCGATGACCCCAAGCTTCACCGTCTGCGCCACCGCGCCGGCCGGTGCCAGGGCCGTTATCGCGATAATGGCGGCGGCCAACCTCGCAAGTTTCATGATCCGAACCTCTCCCCCTGATCAGGACTTCGCAGCGAATCCTTCCGCAACCGACGCTAAAGCGGCGGCGATGCGCGGGCAAGCTGAATTCAGGCCGCGAATGCGCGGTTGCGGATGCGCGGTTGCGGATAGGTGGTTTCTGTCTGGACAACTCGGCATAACCGCAGCTCCCGGCCGCGCGGGGGCAATGAGCCAGGCGTGCGCAGGATCGCCGCGCGAAGCGGCGGATCGCATCGCACGAATCATCGCGATAACCCCTTGACGAAGGCAGGCTCGAGGCATATCATCAATCTGTCATCAACAGAAAGGAGGGTGCAGCAACAGCATGACTCCACCTGGGATGTTCGGGGTTGTCGGCCCGCTTGGCACCGGCAACAGAACCCTCAAGACCAAGATCTAGCCGGGCGTTATCAAGCCCGACCGCGAAGCAGGACTTCGCAAAAGCGACCCCCGCTCAAACGCGACAATGCGTGCGGGGGTCTTTGCGTTTCTAACCGCCGCGCTCCGCGCTTCCCCCCCAACCTGCCCCCCGTCAGCTTTCGGGCGCGCGAACAAAGCACAGAATCCCCGCACCCTCGGTCCAGCACACAACCGCATGCCCCGTCGGATTCTCAATGCGTTGCAGCACCTTGTCGTCCGGCACCACCCGCCACTGTCCCTCAATGAAAGCCTCGTAGTGATTGTTCCGCAGGCGCGACAGCGTCGGGCGGCAATCGGCGACCGAGCAGCAGAGCATGTTGGTTCCTGGCTGGCGCAGGCTGTTGTACCAGGGCGAGAGCCCGGCGGTGGGATTGTCCGGCGGCGCCGCAACGGCGGCACGGCACACCAGAACCATCAGCGCCAGGATGAAACCCCGCATGACAGCGCTGCTCCGATCGATGGGCAAGAACGTCCATCATATGCGATCGGCTTTCCGTCCGCACGTATCGAATCATCAGCGCGGCGTCACGCCATCCGCTGGCGTGCGGCCACCGGAACGGACAGGCAATCCTGCCGCGGGACTGCGTCAAAGCCAGGGGTTCTGAAACTCTCCGCTCAGGCTCCTGGCGGGCATTGTGGCGGGTCTGGCGCTCGCCGCGATCGGCGTCGCCCTGCCGGCGTTCCTCGCACGCACCACGCGCCCGAACTCCGCCACATCCGTCCGCAGGTTTTCGAACCAGCGCCGCAGCAGCAGCAAAAGCCCGGGCGTCGCGAACGGCGAGACCACGGCGAACAGCATGCACAGCAGCTCCAGCCGTATCGACAGCACGTATGTCCGGAAGAGCAGCCGGCGGTATTCCGGATAGAAAAGTGGCACCAGCACCCAGCGGACGGCCCGCCAGACCGGACCGTGTGTTGGTATCTGCATCGCACACCTCGGCTTGCGTTTCAGCAACGGGGTCGGATGGCGGAGCAGGCTGCGGCGCGTCCGCCGGCTGCAGGGATGCACAGAAATAAGCTAGCATGGGGTTAACGCCGCGACGGATTCGGCACGCTTTTGCACAGCCGCCGATCTCGACCAGCGCCGAGCTTGACCGGCCCCACGCCAGGACGCCCCTGGCGCGCGAACAAGGATGGTGCACGCCATGTCCGAGCATTTCGACCTGCTGATCCGCCACGGCACCTGCATCCTGCCCTGGGGCGCGGAGGCCACCGATGTCGGCGTCCGCCACGGCCGCATCGCGGCGCTGGGCGTTCCTGCCGGCGCTACGGCGGAACACACGATCGATGCCAAGGGCCTGCACGTGCTGCCCGGCCTGATCGACCCGCACGTGCATCTGCGCGATCCCGGCGACAAGGCGGTGGAGTCCATCCCCACCGGCACCCGCGCCGCCGTTCTCGGCGGGCTCGCGGCCGTGTTCGACATGCCCAACACCGCGCCGTCGATCACGGACGGGGAGAAACTCGCCTGGAAGCAGGACTACGTAGAGCATGAAGCGTGGTGCGACATGGGCCTCTACGTCGGCGGCACCAAGACCAACATTCCGGAGCTGGCCAAGCTGGAACTCGGCCGCGGCGTGTGCGGCATCAAGATCTTCGCCGGCAGTTCCACCGGCGACCTGCTGGTGGAGGACGACGAGCACCTGGAGCGCGTGATGCGCTCCGGCCGCCGCCGCATCGCCTACCACTCGGAGGACGAGTACCGGTTGCAGGACCGCAAGCACATGTTCCACCGCGGCGATCCGCATCGCCGCCACATGGAATGGCGGGACGTGGAATGCGCCTTCCTCGGCACGCGGCGGCTGATGGCCTTGGCGCGCGCCACCGGGCGGCCGGCGCACATCCTGCACGTCTCCACCGCCGAGGAGCTGGACTACCTGAAGGATTTCCGCGACCTCGCCACCTGCGAGGTGCTGATGAACCACCTGACCCAGGTGGCGCCGGACTGCTACGACCGGCTGGAAGGCTTCGGCGTGATGAACCCGCCGATCCGCGGTCCGGAGGTGCGGGACGCCTGCTGGCGCGCCATCAATGACGGCACGGTGGATACCGTCGGTTCCGACCACGCACCGCATTCCCGCGAGAAGAAGATGCTGCCCTGGCCCGATTGCCCGGCCGGCCTGACCGGCGTGCAGACCATCGTGCCGGTCATGCTGAACCACGTGAACGCGGGACGTCTGCCGTTGACCCGGATGGTGGACCTGATGTGCGCCGGCCCGGCCCGGGTGTACGGCGTGGTGGGCAAGGGGCGGCTCGCCGCCGGCTACGACGCCGATTTCACCCTGGTGGACATGAAAAAGCAGCGGCAGATCGAGGATTCCTGGATCGTCTCCCCCTGCGGCTGGACCCCGTTCGCCGGCATGCACATCACCGGCTGGCCGGTCGCCACAATCGTCCGCGGCAACGTGGTGATGCGGGATGATGAGGTCCTGGGCGCCCCGATCGGCAGGCTGGTCCGGTTCGCCGGCTAAGGCGACCGCTCCCTAACAACTGATTTTCGCCGTTTGGGAATAAGTCGCGCGCCACGTGCGTCGTTACGCCTGTGACACCGGCAGTGCTCCATCGTCCGCCCGCAGCGCAGAGCGCCGACCCGCGCCACGCGTTCGTCGCCCTGGCCGGCACGCAGGCCTGGGCGACGCGGATGCGGGAGATTGCCCGCCAGGCCGCGCTGGGGCCGCGCAGCGCCGCGGCCGTGCGGCAGCGTCACGCGATCGAACTCACCATCAACGGGCTGTATGGCGCCGCCCCGCGGCACACGCCGGCCGCCTGGCGGCTGACCGAACTGGTGAACGCCGCCGTTGCCTTGCAGCGCCGGCTGTCACCGGCTGGACGCTACCGGTTCGCAGAGGCGATCCAGGCCGGGCTGACCGGCGATGCGACCCTGGCGCCGGTGTTGCACCTGGTCCGCGCGGCGGCACTGCAGGAACAACGCGGCTTTGCCGTGCATTTCGCCGGCCTGTGCGACGGCGCACCGTTCGATCTGCTGCTATCGCGCGGGGGCGTCTCAGCCGAATTGGTGTGCGACACGGTCTCCGCCGAAGCCGGCCGCGCTGTGCAGCGCGCCGCCTGGTTCGATTTCGCCAACCGGATGGAGCCGGACCTGCAACGGTGGCTGGCGGCGCATCCCGGCACCTATCTGTTGCGGCTGACCTTGCCGGCCGGCCTGCGAAAGCATGCGCAAGAACAGCTTGGGGAACTGACGCCGTGCACGCTTCAGCAGCGCATCTGTGGGATGCTCGCGCGCGGCGCCCGGCGCGAGGACAGCCCCGCCGCAATGCTGCGCCTCGATAGGCTGCCGACGATGGCGTGCCGCGGAGACGCGCAGGCCCTGCTGCCGCTGCTGCGCGACGAATTCGGTCCCGAAGCGCATCTGTGTGTCACCACCGGCGCGCAAGGCGCGTTCGCGATGGCGGCGCGTGCCGGACGCAGCGACGAGATCGGCGCCGCGGTCAGCCGGCGCATGGCTCTGCTGCCCCCGGCACGCCTGACGGGCACACGCCCCGGCATTCTGGCGATGCTGCTTGAAGACACCGACCGCGCCGAGTGGCGTTCGCTGCGCGAGCGTTTGGAACTTGAACGGGAGGCGCGACGGTTCCTGATCGGCGCCGCGGCGCGTGCGGTGGTCGCGGTGAGTTGTTCTTCTCGTTTCGAACTGCTTGGCTTCCCGGAGCCGGACGCCGCCGCCGACGGTGAACTGCGCTTTCGCAACCCGGACCACCCTGCCGCCCATCTGGCGCCGCTGGCGCCGGCGGTGCTGTCGTCGCTGTGATGATCCGACCCGATTAACCCTTGGGTAACCGTCCTATCTCTATCATCGCGCCCAGCCGCCGCTGTTTTGTGCAGAGGCTGGGCGCGATCTGTGATTGCGGGAGAATCGATTCCGATGACGCAGGACGAGTACGCCCGGAAACTGGAAGAACTCGACCATCTGCTGAACGACCCGGACGTACCTTTGGACCCGTCACGGGTATGGTCATTGCTCGCGGACCTGTCAGGGCGGGATGCGCATTCCGTGCCACAGCCGGGCGCGCGCAGTAGCACCGCCCGGGCCACAGCGCCTGCCGCATCCGCGGATTAATCGGGCGACGCTGCGACCAACGTCGCGTCTTCCCGCGGCGACCAACGTCCCTTCTCCACGCGACAACCCGCCTTCCCTACGCGGCGACCGCCTACCATGTCATTGCGAGGCGCGTAGCGCCGAAGCAATCCCCCGCGGGACGACGCACGGACCGTTCGTGTTCCCTTCCCGCCGGAGACTGCATCGTCCCTTGACGGCCTCGCAACGGCATCGCAACAGTACAGTCGTGCCTTGCACACTCCCGGTCAGGCGCGGCCGCGCGTGACCAGCCGGCCAGCCCGTTCCGGCGTCGCGCCGGAACCACGAACATACGCGCTGCGCCCATTCACCCAGGTTTCAAGGATGCCCTCGGCAGGCAGCGTCGGCGCATCGAACGTTGCGGCATCGCGCACCGTTGCCGGATCGAACAACACAAGATCGGCGTACGCGCCGGCGCGAATCACCCCGCGATCCACGAGACCGAACACCTCCGCCGTATGCCCGGTCATCTTCCGCACCGCGTCTTCCATGCTGAACAAGCCAAGATCGCGCGCGTAATGACCGAGCACGCGCGGGAACGTGCCCCATAGCCGCGGATGCGGATACGCATCATGCGGCAACCCGTCGCTGCCGATCATCGCCAGCCCATGCCGCATAATCCGTTGCACGTCCTGCTCGTCCATCTGGAAGAAGATCGCACCGGCCGGCAGCAGCCGTTCGGCGGCCTCGCGCGGCGTCGTGCCCCAGTCGCGCGCAATGTCGTCCAGCATGCGCCCCGCCTGTTCTGGATGCGGGATCGACCACGTCACCTGCACGGCCACGTCCGGACGCAGCCGCTGCGGCATCAGCACCGTCGAGCCGGCATGATACGGATAGACATCGAACGCCACCTTCTGCCGCCCAGCGCCCGCTTCGATGCGCGGCAGCGTTTCCACCGACCGGCCGTAATTCTCCGGCATCGCGCATTTGTGGTGGCTGATCACGACCGGCACGTTCACGGCACGGCCGATCTGCAGCGTCTCCTCGATCGAGAGCAACACGTCCTTCCCCTCGTCGCGCATATGCGTGACGTACAGTCCGCCGGCATGACGCAGCGCCTCCGCCACCGCGATCACTTCGTCGGTGGGCGCCATCATGTTGGGCGGATAATAGAGTCCGGTGGAAAAGCCGGATGCCCCCTGCGCCAGCGCCTCGGCAAGCCGCCGCTGCATCTGCGCAGCCTCCCTGTCGGTGGCAGCGCGTTGCGTATCGCCTTCCATGGCTTCGACGCGCAGCGACATGTGGCCGATCAGCGCATAGGTGTTCACCGGCGCCGGATCGCGCGCCAGGCGATCGGCGTACGCGCCGAAGCTGTCGAACGTCCACCAGGATTCGTCGCCGAGCAGATCAAGCGGCGGCACGGGACGGCTGCGCATGCGGACCGGCGAGAGCGAAATGCCGCAATTGCCCACCACAACCGTGGTGACGCCTTGCGACATCTTGCACAGCATGCAGTCCGGCCCGCACAGCACGGCGCGATCGTCGTGGGTGTGGGCATCGATAAAGCCCGGGGCGACGGCCTTGCCGGTGCCATCGATGTCGCGGTCCGCGGTGGCGGCGCCGAGGTCGCCAACAGCGGCAATGCGGTCGCCCGTCACCCCAACATCGGCAACGAAGCGGGGCGTACCGGTGCCGTCGAACACAGTGGCATTGCGAATGATCAGATCCATGCCTCTACAAACCTCTCCCGTAATCCCCATAAACCTCTCCCGTGAAACGGGAGAGGTCGAGGCGCGCCAGCGCCGAGGGTGAGGGTGATCGGGTCGGTACCCACTGATTACACACCGGCCCGATCACCCTCACCCTCGGCGTTCCCCATCTCAACCCTCCCGCTGCACGAAAGAGGTTATCTCATCCCCGCAACGTAGCCGTCCCGCCCGGATCGAGAGCGCCGCCAGGACCGACAGCGACCCTGTAGAGCCTGCGCGCATTCTCAACCGACACCAGCCCATCCCGAACATCCCGCGCCACCAACACCGGATCGCGTTCCCCGGGATCGCCCATGCCCGCACCGCCCGGCAGTTCCAACACCAACCGGTCGCCGTCAGGAATGATCTGCAGCCCCTTGGTCCGCAACTTCGCACCGGACTTCAAATGCACCGCGCCCGGTGCGCCGTCGCACCCGCCCTCACGTCCTTTCGGCGCATGCGCAACCCGGTCGAAGGACGCGTTCACCGAGAATTCCAGATCGCCCTTGCCGCCGACTTCCATCACCTGCCCGGTACCCCCGCGCGTCCGCCCGGCGCCGCCGGAATCCGGCTTCAGCTCCTTTCGCCAGAACACGACGGGCGCGACATTCTCCGTTGCTTCCACCGGCATCGTGCGCACGCCGGACGGATAGGCGGTGGCGTTCAACCCGTCCTGCGTGCGCCGCGCACCCGTGCCGCCGGAATTGAAGGTGATGATCTCGAAATCCGGCAGCACCGGCCGGTTGCTGCGCGCCCGGCCCGAAACCGACGATCCGCCGCGCAACGGCGGGTTCCACAGCGCCGAGGCGCCTTCCGCCGTGACCCGTTCCGGCACCGCCTGGTGCAGGCAGCCCATCATCAAATCCGGCAACAGGTGCCCGATCACGTGCCGCACCGAAACCGGATACGGCCGCGGCGCGTTCAGGATGCAGCCCTCGGGGATCCTCATGCGAAACGGCGCCAGCGACGCCCAGTTGTTGGGAATCTCCGGCGCCACCACGCATTTGATGCCGAAGCAGGAATAGGCACGGCAATAGGCCGGGGGCACGTTGATGCCGCGCGACGACAGCCCGGACGTTCCGGCGTAATCCACTTCGATGGCGTCCTCGAGCACGGTCATGGCGGCCGAGAGCCGCACCGGTTCCTCATAGCCGTCCGACCAGATTTCCGCGCGATAGGTGCCGCGCGGCAGCCGCGCGATCTCGGCCAGAGTCGCGCGGTGCGAGCTTTCGAAGATGAACTGCGCGAGCTGTTCCAGGCTGTCCATCTCGAACTCGTCCATCATCTCCACCAGGCGATGCGCGCCGGCGTCGTTGCAGGCGCACAGGGAGTAGATGTCGCCCTCGAGTTCCACCGGCAGCCGCGATCCGGCGCGGACGAAATCGAAGAACGTCTCGTTCGGCTTGCCCTGGTCGAAGCATTTGATGATCGGGATGTAGAGGCCTTCCTCGAACACCGACCGCCCCTCCGGCCCCATGCCCAGGCCGCCGATATCGATGACATGCGCGGTATTGGCGAACAATCCGACGATGCGTCCGCGATGGAAGGCCGGAGTGACGACGGTGAGGTCATGCAGATGCCCGGTGCCGAGCCACGGATCGTTGGTGATGTAGTGATCGCCGGGCCGCATGGTCCCGGCCGGGAATTTTCGCAGGAAATGCCCGACGGATTCCGCCATGGAGTTGACGTGGCCAGGCGTGCCGGTGACCGCCTGCGCCATCATGCGCCCGGCGAGATCGAAGATGCCGGCGGAAAGATCGCCCGCCTCCCGCACCGTCGTGGAAAACGCAGTGCGAATCATGGTCTGCGCCTGCTCTTCCACCACCGCGATCAGTCGGTTCCACATGATCTGGCGATGAATTTGCGCGAGGGCGGCGGTTTCGTGGGACATTGGGATGACGCTTCTTTATCCTGGATCGGTGGTACAGAATGAGCTCTGGCAAGTGACTGCAACGCAGATTACCAGCAGATTTGCTACGGCCAATCAAAGGGCCATGGGACCCCCTGCTTCATAAGCCACTCTTTGAGGCGAGCCTTTAGCACTTCTATAGCAATCCCTCCTACTGAGCGTCCGAGGGTCTTCGTTGCCCGCGCAATTGGCTCGATCGCATATTGTTTTATATACGGAAGAGAAATCGTGCCGGCTTCCCGTAGCCTCCTACCGAATGCCTGGAGACCATCAACTACATAACTACGCTCTTCCGGGTATGTAGCCGCATAGCCATTGTCAGAACGGATTTTTTCAACTGCGTCGTCCGTGGCTTCTATGACAGCCTGTACCTCTGGTTGGTCGTGCTCGACAGGGATGGGAGCCCACACCTGATCAGGTTGTTTGAAATCCGAAGGCTGTATCTTGAGTTGCTCATACGTGATGTTGACCTTGTATAGTGTACTCCGAAGCCATTCGTCTACTTGCGCTTCGGATGTCCACACGCGAACGAACCGGCTGAACAATTCGCCATCTGGTTGGCTTATTAGCCTATCCCAATTCTCACTAAAGTCGCTCGGTCTTGAGAAGAGCGTAGGTGCAAAATCGTCGGGGTATACGCTCAAAAGTCCCAGCTGCTCTAGCCACTGAACAGCTTGATCCAGCAAGGGAACCTTTTCGATGAGAGAGCGCGGTTCTTCGGGATCCGCCTCATCGGATGTCGCGTATGTGCCTGTAATTGCCGACAGGGGAGCCAAAGCGAGGGGCCGCCGCATGAAGAACCACACTAACGCTAGCGCATAATATCGCGGCGCAGTCTCAAGAAAGCGGTCCTTGTCCATTTCTGCCTCTCACCACACACGTGACGAAACCGCGGGTCCTGCATCTTCTGCCTCATCGCGTCAGTTCAATATATCCCAGTGCGTTGATCCTGGCGATCCAACTCGGTCCGATCAACGTGGACGTCTCATCCTCGGCTGTGATCGCCGGACCGGCGAACTGCGATCCCGGCGCGAGAGCAGTACGATCGAAGGCCGACCACGGCGCGACCTCCCCCGTGGTAGCATCGCGCACCAGCCCTGTGCCGTTCGGTGCAGCCTCCAATTCCGCAACAGGCTACGTTGTGGCAACGGCGGCCTCCTCCTGTATTCCTCGTCGCATTGTGGGGCGTGCCGGTATGGGACAGGATGCGAATCTCTGCCTACCTCCCGCCCATTCGCCCAAACACCATCGCGTCGCGATTTTGCTGCATCAGCGACGTGATGCTTGGAACTTTTTCGAACCCAAGCCCGCGTGGCGGCTCATCTTCCAAGCCTTGCACGACATGAGCGTAGCTCTCACCCGCCACCTTTTCCCATTTACCGGCGGGTTTGCGCACCTCAAGGTTGACCACCGTCGCCTTCAGCACAAGGCGCACAATGGGATCGTTCGGCGCGCCCGGCTTTGTCAGGCTGGGATGGCCTGCGATGACCCGCCAGCCATTCGCCAACGCCCAACCGGTCAGTTCTTCCTTTGTCAATTCCGATATCCCCTCCGGTCTGAATTAGCCTCAAGAGTGCGGCGATCGCTTCCCCTTGCCCCCCTGCTCTGATCGCGCTTGCCACAACGCCATGTCGGCGGCCTTGCTGAACGCCACGCGGACGCCCGTGCTGCCCCGGCTCACCCGGATCTTGCCCCCGTTCTGCGCCTTGTGCTCGGCAAGCCATTTCATGACTTCCGGGTCTTCGCTGGTCCTCCCTGCGAACTCGAGCACTCCGACGATCTCTTCCTCTTTGCGGCGCTTTACCATCGTGCATGCTCTCTCGAAGTTTGTCGTGGCCGCGTCGCCTGCGTCCACGGGCCACTCACGGACCCGCGTTGCGAGCCACGGCGGTTTGCTCGTCTGTCACGCTGCGACGGGATGCCCGCATTTTGCGCTCTCCACCGGAAAGCCGCCAGTCCGCTCCGGGCCGGCACCCGATGCAGCGCTAACGGGTCGGACCGTCTGCTCCCGGTCGGGGACCAGCTCTCCCGCCCCGAGCCTCACCGGCGGCCCAGGCAGTCCGGGGTAGCCTGCCATGCACCCACGCCAGACCTTCGTGCCGACGTACTACGCACGATCCAGCGCGATGTATCGCATCCCATCGACTGTCGCGGTCCATCCTGGCCCGACCAGCGTGGACGTCTCGTCCTCGGCAATGATCGCAGGTCCCGCGATGCGCGTGCCCGGAACAAGCGCAGTACGATCGTAGACTGACCAAGGCGCCACCTCGCCCGTCGTGGTGTCGCGCACCAGCCGCGTACCGTTCGCCGCAGCCTCCGATTTCGCAACAGCCGGCGCCGGAGCAATGGCCGCCTCCTCCATCACCGTCGCCACCACAACGGCATAGCCCATGATCTCCACATCCGAACCCGGCACCGGCCGATCGTAGAACTTCGTGTATTCCGCGTCGTATCGCCCCCGCACCGCCGCCACGTCATCGGGCGTCAGCACCCGCGCCGGCAGCGGCACCGGAATTTCATGCCCCTGCCCCACGTATCGCATGAACGCCGTGCGCGTCTCGGTCGTCGCCAGGCCGGACCCCGCCGCGGCCACCACGCGCATCGCCTCCGCCTGCATCTCCGCCAGCAGAGCATTCACCGCGTCGACATCGAACGTGGAAAACCGCTGGTACAAACTACGCACCACTTCGTACCCCACCGGAGCGCGCAGGAAGCCGATCGCGCTGCCCACGCCGGCGCCGGACGGCACCAGCACCCGGGAAATGCCGATCTTCTCCGCCACCCTGCAGGCATGCACCGGTCCGCCGCCCCCGAACGCGATCAGCGTGCGCCCGTCATAGGTCTTGCCAGACTCGATGGCATGGACGCGCGCGGCATTGGCCATGTTCTCATCGACCATCTCCACCACGCCCAGCGCCGCCATGTCAGCGGTCAGCCCCAGCGTCCCGCCGACTTCGGCCAGCAGCGCGTCATGCGCCGCCGCGCTGTCCAGCGCCATCGATCCGCCGGCGAAACGCGCGGCATCGTAGCGCCCCAGCACCAGGTTCGCATCCGTCACCGCCGGCCGCGTCCCGCCCCGGCCATAGCAGGCGGGGCCAGGATCGGCGCCCGCGCTCTCCGGCCCCACCGCGATCCGCCCCATCGCATCGACATGCGCCAAGGAGCCGCCGCCCGCGCCGATCTCCACCATCTCGATCACCGGAATCCGCAGCGGCAGTCCCGAGCCTTTGCGGAACCGCCCTACCCGCGCCACTTCGAACGCGCGCGCGGTCTGCGGCTTGAATCGGTCGATCAGGCAGATCTTGGCGGTGGTGCCGCCCATGTCGAAGGACAGCACGTTCTCCAGCCCGCATTCCTTCGCGATGGATGCGGAGAAGATCGCGCCACCCGCCGGCCCGCTTTCCACCAGGCGCACGGGGAAGCGGCACGCGGTCTCGATCGTGGTCAGCCCGCCGCCCGACAGCATCAGGAAGACCGGCGCAATCACGCCCAACCCGCGCAGGCCGGCTTCCAGCCCGCGCAGATACCGCGCCATCAGCGGCTGCACATAGGCGTTGGCGACGGTGGTGGAGAACCGCTCCCACTCCCGCATCTCCGGCGACACTTCCGAAGACAGCGACACCGGCACATCCGGCAACGCCTCCGCCAAAATCTCGCGCACGCGTTGTTCGTGGCGCGGATTGACGAAGGCGTGCAGGAAGCCGATCGCCAGACTTTGCACGCCGGCATCGCGCAGCGCCGGCACCAGCGCGCGCACCGCGGCTTCGTCCAGCGGCAGCAGCACGTTGCCTTCGTTGTCCAGCCGCTCCGGCACCGGCAGGCGCAGATGCCGCGGCACCAGAGGTTCCGGCAGCGTGATGTTCAGGTCGTACTGGTCGTAGCGGCTTTCGTTGCCCATCGCGATCACGTCGCGGAAACCCTGCGTGGTGATCAACGCGGTGCGCGCACCCTTGCGCTCGATGATGGCGTTGGTCGCAAGCGTCGTGCCGTGGATGACGATGCCGATATCGGCCGCCGCAATCGCCGCAGCCGAGAGGATCGCGCGCACGCCCTCCAGCACCCCTTGCTCCGGCGCCGCCTGGGTGGTCAGGACCTTCAGGGTAGTGCGTTGGCCCGCATGTTCCAGGGCGAGATCGGTAAAGGTGCCGCCGATATCGACGGCAAGACGGGCAGCGAGCATCAGGTCCCCAGGTTCGTTGTGCAGTGCGGCAGTCAATCAAGCCGGTGCCGGCGTGGCAAGGGCAGGCGGGAAATGTTCTGCACACGCGGCGCAGATCAGAAAGAATATCGCCTCATCGGCGCGATGCGCAGTATGAATTTCCATTTCGGGGAGCCCCATTGCGGAGATTCGAAAAAATCCTTTCATACCACCCGAATCTACTCGGAGTTCCGCCGGTGTCCCGCATCCACGTCCTGCACGAAAATCCCGCCTGGCTGCCGCCGCTGGCCGAAGCCTTCGGCCGCGCCGGCCTGGACTGGACCGAGTGGTTCCTGCACGAGGGCACCTTCGACCTCGCCGCGCCACCGCCCGAGGGTGTGTTCTATAACCGCATGAGCGCCTCGTCGCACACGCGCGACCACCGCTTCTCCGCCGAACTTACCGCCGCGGTCCTGGCATGGCTGACGCGCTGGGGCCGCCGCGTGGTGAACGGTCCCGGCGCTTTGGATCTCGAAATCAGCAAGGTGCGCCAATACGCCGCGCTGGAGCTCCACGGCATCGTAACGCCGCGTACTGTTCTCGTTGCAGGACGCGGCAATATCGTACCGGCAGCCCGCCAGCATTTCCCCGCCCAGCCGGTGATCCTGAAGCCGAACCGCGGCGGCAAGGGACTCGGCGTGCAATTGTTCGCATCCGCCGAAAGCCTCGCGGCCCATGTCGATAGCGACGCCTGGGTACCGCCGGTGGACGGCCTCACCCTCCTGCAGGAATACGTGCGCGCCCCGCGCCCGGTAATCACGCGCGCGGAGTTCGTCGGCGGACGCTTCCTGTACGCCGTGGAAGTCGATACCAGTGATGGATTCGAACTCTGCCCCGCCGATGTCTGCGCGATCGGCGACGCCAACTGCCCGGTCGGCGAGGCGCCACGCCACAAGTTCACAATCGTCGACGGCATTCCGGACACGCTGCGGGTCCGCCTGGAACGTTTCCTGGCTGCCAGCGAAATCGAGGTCGCCGGCATCGAATTCATCACCGATGCGACGGGCCGCGTGCTGGTCTACGACGTGAATACCAACACGAATTACAACGCCGAAGCGGAGCATCGTGCCGGAAGGGCAGGCACCCCCCGCTCCGGCCCAGGCGCGATTGCCGTCCTGCTAAAAAACCTCGCCCGCGAAGCGGGAGAGGTCGAGGCGCGCAGGCGCCGAGGGTGAGGGTGATCGGGTCTGTACACTGGCAAAAACGCTGCCCACGGACCCGATCACCCTAACCCCACGCTAACGCGCCGCGTTGATCCGCCTCGCAGCTCACCCCAGCTTCGCAGCTCACCCCCGCTTCGCAGGCATGGTCAACATGCCCGCAATCGCATCCGCCAACTGCCCCACGGCGGCACTCATCGCCGCCACCAATCCCGTCGTCCCCACGCCCTGCGGCGGCACGGAAAACCGCAAATCCCGCGCCTGTGTCACCCGTCCCGCCCGCGTCACCGCGACCTGCGCCAATAACAGCACGGCACCGCTGCGATCCTGATCCATCCGCTGCACATTCAGCTCGACCGACGCATCCGGCGTCGCGCTGATCCCACTGTTCTCGGCATAAACCGTACTCCCCGGCAGCCGCTGGGACAGCTCCTGCACCAGCACCCGGCTCATCATCGAATCCAGCGGCTCGCCCCACCAATCATTCCCCAGAACGTCCAGCCGGTAATCCTCGCTGGAACGAACGATCTGCGTGCGGTCCAGGTAATGCGCCAGCGAAATCAACCGCAGCTCGACCCGCCCTGGAGCACCCGCGCGCGTTGCGCCCGGCACCACCGCCAGCGTGTACAAATTCGGGTTGGGCGACGTGCACGCAGCCGGCAGCAGCGCAAGCAACCCCAGCACCCGACGGCGCCCGATGCCGCCGCCCCCGTCCCCACCCGTCCTGCTCATTGCGGCGTTCCCTCATCGGTCCGCCCGCGGATCAGCGCCTCCGGGTGCCGGGTCAGCAGATCGGCCAGCACTCGGAAAGACCGCGCGGTGTCGGTAAGCTGCACCAACAGCCGGCTTGCATCCTGATTGAACTGCGAGTTCCCGCCGTAGCCCCGCTCCATCGACCCGACCAACACGTTCAGCCGCCGCGCTGTCGAATCCAGCTCCGCGATCATGTCCGGCAGCTTCTGCTTCAAGGGCCCCGTCGCCGTGTTCAAATTCCGCACCAGCGTATCGGCGTCCGTCAGCGTCGTGTGCAGCGACGCGATCGACTCCCGCAGCTCCGGCCCGTTCACCATCCCGTTCACCCCCGCCAGCGTCTTGCTCAGGTCATCGCTGATCTGCTGGAACGGGATCGCATCCAGCTTCTCCATCAGCGCCGATGCCGCGGTGGCGATATCCTCGCCGCTGCCGGGCAGCACCGGGATGACATAGGCATCGCCCTGCTTGCCCAGCGTCGCCGGCGGCGCATGCGGATAGATATCCATGGCAAGCTGTTGCTGCCCTGTGATCAGGCTGGCGCTCTCCAGCTTCACCCGCAGGCCCCGCCGCACCAGCTCTTGCAGCGTGGTAACGAGACCGCCGCCCGTCGGCAGGTTCAGTTCGCTCACCCGATCCGGCTCCACGGCGAAATGCACCGGCACCACCACGGTGTCCGTGCTCTTGTCATATTGCAGCCCGACACTGCTGACTTCGCCGATCTTGATGCCGCGCATCGTTACGGCAGCCTGCGGCGACAGGCCCGCCACGGACACGCCGAAATACGCCACGCACTGGATGCGGCGCGGGAACGCCGCCGCATCCGCGGCATCCTCGCTGGCATACAGCGGGAACTTGTGATTCTCCCCGCTGACCGGAGAGCCGCTTCCCTGGTTCGGCGTGTCGAAGGAAATGCCGCCCAGCAACACCGCGCGCATCGATTCCACCTGCAGTTCCAGCCCATTCGGCCCCAGTTTCACCGTCGCGCCCGAGGCGTTCCAGAACCGCGAGTTGTCATGCACGTATTGATCGTACGGCGCGCGCACGAACGCGTGGATGGTGACGTTCTCCGCCATGTCGCTCAGGTCCCAGCCCAGCACTTCCCCCACGTCCAGGTCGCGATAGTACACCGTCGAACCGAGCTGGATGTTGCCGATATTGCTCGCTTCCAGCAGGAACGTATGGCCCGGCACGTCGGACGTAAGCACCGGCGGCGTTTCAAGACCGATGAAGTGGCGCTCCGGTTCTCCGCCCTGCGCCGAAGGCTGGAATTCGATGTAGCTGCCGGACACCAGGGTCTCGAGGCCACTGAAAGCGCCGGCGAAAAACCGCGGCCGCACCACCCAGAACTTCGCCTTGTCCGTCAGCAGCGGCTCGGCCGCGCGATCCATCCGCACCGTGACGATCACGTGCTGAAGGTCCTTGCTCAGCTCGATATGGTCCACCAGCCCCATGTCCACGTCCTTGTGCCGGACATGCGACTGACCCGCGACGAGGCCGGACGCGCTTTCGAAGCTGATGGTGATCAATGGCCCGCGTTCCATCAGCGTGTGCCACGCAAGCCATGCGCCGATCAGCGCGCTGACGATCGGAATCGCCCAGATCAGCGACAGGCGCCGCCGCTGATCCATGTGCGCGCGGACCACGGCCCGGGGATGGCGCGGTGGCATGGGCTGATCGCTCATGGTGCCGGCTTGCCGGACGGGATGTCCGCCGCGTCCCACATCAGGCGCGGATCGAAGGCCTGCGCTGCCAGCATGGTCAGGATCACCACCGAGGCGAACGCGATGGCACCGGGACCAGGCAGCACGGAAGCCAGTTCGCCGAACTGCAACACCGCCACCAGCAGCGAACCCACGAAGATGTCGATCATCGACCAGCGGCCAATGCTGTCGATGATCCGGTACAGCCAGGTGCGGTCACGCAGCCGCCAGCTTGAGCCTGATTGCGTGGAGATCAGCAGGAACGCAAGGCCGATCACCTTGATCGCCGGCACCACGATGCTTGCGAAGAACACCAGCGCGGCAAGCGGCCACATCCCCGCGTCCAGCAGTTCGCGCACCCCGCCCAGGATGGTGCTCGGCGTGCTGGCCCCCAGCGTGGTGAGCGTCAGCACCGGATAGGTGTTGGCGGGAATGTACAGAATCAGTGCCGCGGTCCCGAATGCCCAGGTCCTCGCGACGGCGTTCGGCTTGCGGGCGTGCAACGGAAAGCCGCAGCGGGGGCAGCGCATGCCTGGCACCGTACGGGTCACGAAATGGCAGACGGCACACCCCATGCGGCGCGCTTCAGGATGGCGGGCAGCGGCATGCTCCTCCAAGGCCAGCGGCCGGCGGCGGCCGATCGCTTCCCACACCGCCTCTCGGTCCAGGCAATAATCCGCGGCGATCATCGCCACCATCAGCGCCGCCAGCGCATAAAGCGCGGGACCGAGTTCGATATTCACATCTTTCCCCAGCCGCACGAGCGCAACGAATACGCCCAGCAGGTAGACCTCGATCATCGACCACGGGCGCATGCGATTGGCCCAGAAGAACCAGCCGCGCAGCCAGGGCGGCGGTGCTTCGAGATGCGCCCCCAGCAGCACGGTCGTGGTTGCCAGCAATTTCGCCAGCGGCGCCGCGAAGGTGGTGAACAGGATCACCGCGGTAAGTTCCCACATGCCGGATTCCTCGAGGCCGAGCGGGCCCGAGAACAGATCGGCAATGCGCGACTGGCCCACGCGGCTGACCACCATCAGGGTCGTGCTGGTTGCGATAAAGAACAGAATGATGGCGGCGATATTGAGCGCCAGGGGCAGGCCGAGGGGATCGCGATGGGTATGGCGCAGCACGGCGTCGCAGCGCAGGCAGACCGCACGAACGCCCGGCGGCAGCGGCGGCACCACCTGAAGCTGGGTGCAGTCGTGACACTCGCACAGGCGTGCCGGGGTCAGGACGGGCGGCGCCGTCATCGCGGACGGGCGCCGGCTCAGGGGCAGGGCCAGCAAAGCCATCAGGCGCGGCGATTCGGAAGACAGGTGTCAGGCATGACGCGTATCTAAGGGGAGTATCGGCCAGTGCCCAGAACCCGAGAAGCGCGGCACAGCCACAAGGCGTCATGGTAGCCGGTGTCATTGCAGGACAGGTCGGCGCAGGGCATGTCGGCGGTGGGCAATGCCGAACGTGCGGGCGCACGGATTGTTCGGGGGCCACGCCGAACGCGATTGCTCCGTCGCCTCGCTTCAAATAAGCAACAAAACCGCTCCCGCCCCGCCATTTCATCCAGGGCGGGTCGGATGCCAGGCCGGTTGTCAACTCGCCATGCCATTGGGCGCGTGATCCACCCTTCCACGACAGCGGGCTACCACATTGGCGGGCAGCGAGCCCGCGGGCAATCACAACGGCGGCACCGCGCACCGTTCCCCCTTCGCGCGCCCGCTTCGACCGGCTTCCGGGCGTGCTGCCAGGCCCGGGCGACGAAGCGGTGTCCGCCACGATCCGCCGCCGGCCACACGCCATCCCGCCGCTGGCTTTCACCGCGAACGCAAACGCCATACGCTCCCCTCAACCGGAAGGGAGCCGGACGTCCATGGACCGAATCACAATAGCGGGAGTCGACCTCGCGCTTTGGCAAAGCGGCGACGGCCCGCCTCTTCTGTTCTTGCACGGCGCCGGCGGCTTCCGGCCCGAAGACATGTTCGTTTCGCTGCTGAGCCAGCGCCGCCGCGTCATCGCCCCATCGCATCCCGGCTTCGGCCAGTCCGCGCTGCCCGACTGGCTGGACCGGCCCGACGACGTCGCCCTGCTCTACCTGGAATTGCTCGCCCGCCTCGGCGAAGGGCCGTTCGACCTCATCGGCTGCTCGCTCGGCGGATGGATCGGCGCCGAACTCGCCAGCATGGTGCCGGAACGCTTCCGCCGCATCGTGATGGTGGGTCCCGTCGGCGTGAAACTCGGCGGCCGCGACTCGCTCGACATCCCCGACATCTTCGCCATGCCCGCCTCCGCCGTCGAGAAATTGCTCTACCACGATCCGGATCGCCATCGTCCCGATCTCGCCGCGCTGACCGACGCGCAGCTCGCGACCATGCTGCGCAACCGCGAAACCACCGCGCTGCTGGTGTGGGAGCCGTACATGCACAATCCCAAGCTGCGTCACCGGCTGCATCGAATAACCTGCCCCATTCTGTTCCTGCGCGGCGAAAGCGACGGCCTGGTCTCCGCCGCCTACCTGGAAGGCTACGCGCGGCTGCTGCCCAACGCGCGCACCGCGACCATCGCCGCCGCCGGCCACGTGCCGCAACTGGAGCAGCCCACCGCGTTCGCCGACACGGTGCTGGCGTTCCTGGACGGGGGGAACTGACCAATGCGCGCCTGGCATTTCAGCGAGACCGCCTATCACCTGCTGCCGCCGGCCGAGACATATGACTCGATCCGCGTGACCTTGCCCAACCGGCACTATGATCCGCGCATCGGCGCCGATCTCTACCATCGCTATCTCGACGAGTGGTTGCTTGCCGAGGACGAAGGCATGGAGATCATGCTGAACGAGCACCACCAGACCGCGACCTGCGTCGATCCCGCGGCGCCGCTGATGCTGGCAGTGCTGGCGCGGCAAAGTTCGCGTGCGCGGCTGCTGATTCTGGGAAACCCGATCGCCAACCGCCGCCAGCCGGTGCGCGTGGCGGAAGAGATGGCGATGATCGACGTGCTGTCGCGCGGCCGGCTGGAAGCGGGATTCGTGCGCGGCGTGCCGTATGAGCTGTCACCCGCTAACAGCAATCCGGTGCGGATGAACGAAAGGGAGTGGGAAGCGCTGGATATGATCGTGAAGGCGTGGACGCATCACGACGGCCCTGTGAGTTTCGAAGGCCGCTTCTTCCACGCGCGTCAGATCAATATCTGGCCGCGGCCGTGGCAACAGCCGCATCCGCCGATCTGGATCAGCACGACCAGCCCGGGCGGCGCTGCGCGAGTGGGCACGAAAGGCTATGTGCAGGCGACGTTCCTGACCGGGTTCGACGGGACCAAGCGGATTTTCGATTCCTACCGCGCGGCATGGCGCGAGGCCGGGCGTGGCGATGCCGTGCCGAACGACCGGCTGGCCTATGCGGCGCTGGTCTATGTCGGCGAGACCGAGGCCGCCGCGCATGCGGGGGCGGAGAAGCTGCTGTGGTACATCACGTCGAACAAGGTGCCGCTGCATTTCTCGGCGCCGCCTGGCTACGTGCCGGTGGACGCCGGCGTGCGCATGCTGCGCGGCGAGGAGCATCCGTTAAGTGCATTCCGCCGCAGCGCCACGGTGGAGGGCGCAATTGCTGCGGGCATCATGATGGCAGGAACGCCGGACCAGGTGGAGGCACAAATTCGCAAGGTTTATGACCATGTCGGCGGGTTCGGGCATCTGCTGATCATGGGTCAGGCGGGATTCCTGGAGCATGAGGAGACGGTGGCGGGGATTCGGATGTTCGCGCGGGAGGTTTATCCGCGGGTGCGGGAGTGGTGATGGAAGCTGCAATGATCGCCATTCACGACGCAGTAAGCGATCTGTGTGCAGCCGGCGCCCGCGCCATGCGGCGTCACGCTGGAAGTCTCAGGTGAGACACCCTCACGGAGAGGGCGTTATGCTTCTTGCGGAACCGTTCACAGAACGGGCGACCGGGTTGGCAACCGAGGTACATAGGCATACCGCCGGACTGTCGGAATCCGTATATGATACCAGACCGCCAAATGGCTGACTCGTGGCTGCCGCCCGCATGTCATTGCGAGGAGCGAAGCGACGAAGCAATCTCGGTCGCGCGGCGTACGCTCGTCTGAGCCCTGCTCGACCGAGGTTGCTTCGTCGCTTCGCTCCTCGCAATGACATGGGGAGCGCAGCCGCGTACATCGGTCATTCAGCGGGTTGGTATGAGCTGTGCCTGATTGAAGCTGTGCCTGTGCCGAGAATTGGCAGACGCAGGGATTGCCTTCGCCCGGCAGGTCACATTTCCCGTCGTCTATGAAAGCGCGGACGTCGGCCACGGCTTCAAGGCGGATATCGTGGCCGCCGGCCCGCTTATCCTGAAAAGCCGTCTGCACCATCCTGCCAATCCATTCCGGGCAGCTCCGAACGTAGCTGCGCATGAACAAGATCCACGTCGGTCCGCTGCTTGAACGTCGACATGCCACGTCTGGTGGATGGCCTCTATCGCTACATGGCGTAGCTTCCGTCGAAGCCAACCCCGTCTGCTCCGTGTTCACCGTGTTCTCCGCGCTTCCTCCGTGCTGAAAAAATTGGCCGCGGTTCGCACCGGCTGTGGCGGGGGGCCGGCACTGCCAGGCCAAGACAGCCGCATCAACAGCCTTCGCAACAAGAGCGATAATTTTTGATCATCACGGCTGTAGTACTACATATACACCTGAAACCAGGTTTTCGAATCTTTTGGAGTGGAGCAAAAGATGCACGACATCGTCAGCGGTTGCCACCATCTTCAGAGGGTGAAGCTGCTCGGCTTCTGGCTCTTGCACGGGGCAGCGCGGTGCGTGACGTTGACGCATGATGCTCACGCTGTTCTCGCGGGTCCGGCTTGTCACCCAGTGCCGGACCGATCAGGAATAGCCTCCAGCGGGACCTCGCAACTGCTCTGAACGCCGTCACGCCACGGATGGGCGTCGCGCAACCCGCCCGGCCGGACCCGCTGAAATTTTAGGGTCTTCAGGAGATCGTATGGGTGGCAAGCCGGGGTCAGAGCGCCGGAAGCATGCATGAGAGCACCTTGAGCCGAAGATATTCCTCATCGTTTAGCC
>Ga0335075_10002756_pt1 | contig 28051 bp, 22 predicted proteins | sample Lox_Sample_24_FD_206723 | JGI IMG/M metagenome (GOLD analysis project Ga0335075, IMG submission 206723) | Soil microbial communities from Loxahatchee National Wildlife Refuge, Florida, United States - Lox_Sample_2.4 | ecosystem: Environmental > Terrestrial > Soil > Wetlands | place: USA...
GGTTGTGATCGGGCTGCTGTTCACCGCCGCGGTCGGCGTGCTGACGTTCGCGCTGCACCAGCAGCTGCCCTACCGGCGCCTGCTGATCATCACCGGCATCCTGCTGCTGTTCGTGCTGCTCGTGCAGGTGGGTGAGGAGGTCAACGAGATGCAGCTGGCCGGCTGGATCGGCACCGGCGAGATCCACTGGCTGACGCTCCCCGGCTGGATGGGCACGTGGCTGAGCCTGTTCAACAACTGGCAGACGTTCCTCGCCCAGGGTCTCGCCCTGGCCGTCGTCGTCGGCTCCTACGTCCTGGCTCAGTACGTGCGTGTGTGGCGGCCGCGGCGGCGCGGCGCGCAGGCGGCGCGGTTCGCGCGGGAGATCCCCACGAGCCCCGCGGACGTCGCGGTAGCCACGCGGCCGGACGTCGCGGTGGCCACGCGGAGATAGCAGCGCGTGGGCGAGCGGGTGGCGTTCGTCAGCGGCGGCGCGCGCGGAATCGGACGGGCGGTGGCGCTGGCGCTGGCGCGCGACGGGCGCGCGGTGGCGGTCGGCGACCTGCTCGAGGACGAGGCGGCCGGCGTGGCGAAGGAGTGCGAGGCCGCGGGCGGGCGCGCGCTGGCGGTGTCGCTGGACGTCACCGACGACGCCGCGGTGCTCGCGGCGGTGCGGCGCGCGGCGAGCGCGCTCGGCCCGGTGGACGTGCTCGTCAACTGCGCCGGCTGGGACGAGTTCAGGCCGTTCCTGGACACCGACGAGCCGTTCTGGCGGCGCGTGATCGCGATCAACTACGAGGGGGTCCTGCGCACCACGCACGCGCTGCTGGGGGGCATGGTCGAACGCGGCTGGGGCCGGATCGTGAACGTCAGCTCCGACGCGGCGCGCGTGGGCTCGGCGCACGAGGCCGTGTACGCGGGCGCGAAGGCGGCGGTGATCGCGTTCACCAAGACCGTCGCGCGCGAGTCCGCCAGGCATGGCGTGACCGCCAACGCCGTGTGCCCGGGACCCACGGACACCGCGCTGCTGCACGGCATGGCCCGGGGCGCTCCGGACTCCGAGCGCCTCGTCGCCGCGCTCACGCGGGCCGTGCCCATGCGGCGCCTGGGACGCCCCGAGGACGTGGCGGCGGCGGTGTCGTTCCTCGCGTGCGAGGATGCCGGCTACATCACCGGCCAGACGCTGTCGGTCAGCGGCGGGCTGACGATGGCGTAGGCGCCTGGCGATCGAGGAGGGACCGGATGCGGGAGCTGACAGACGTCCGCTACGAGGAGCAGGACGGGCTTGCGTGGATCACGATCGACCGTCCGCAGCGGCTGAACGCGTTCACCGCGCACACGGTGGACGAGCTGATCCACTGCTTCAAGCGCGCATGGGCAGCGCCGGACGTGGGCGTGGTGGCGATCACGGGCGCGGGCGAGCGCGCCTTCTGCGTGGGCGGCGACCAGAAGCAGCGCGAGCAGAGCGGCGACTACGGCCCCTCCGAGACGGGCTTGTTCGAGATCGAGGGCCTGCACCGCGTGATCCGCGACATTCCCAAGCCGGTGATCGCAGCCGTCAACGGGCTGGCGATCGGCGGGGGCCACGTGCTGCACGTGATATGCGACCTGTCGGTGGCGGCCGAGCACGCGCGCTTTGGGCAGGCCGGCCCGCGCGTGGGCTCCTTCGACGCCGGCTTCGGCACCGGCTATCTCGCGCGCATCGTGGGGGAGAAGCGCGCGCGAGAGATCTGGTTCCTGTGCCGCCAGTACGACGCGACGGAGGCCGAGCGCTGGGGCCTGGTCAACCGCGTGGTGCCCGCCGGCGAGCTGCGCGACGAGGTGCGCCGCTACGCCCGCGAGATCCTCGCGCTGTCGCCGACGGCGCTGCGCTTCCTCAAGCAGTCGTTCAACATCGACAGCGAGCAGCTGGCCGCCCAGGCGGCGCTCGCGTTCAGCGGGCTGCACCAGTTCGTCGACTCTCCCGAGGCGCAGGAGGGGGTGCGCGCGTTCAACGAGAAACGCCCGCCGGACTTCGCGCCCTTCCGCGCGCACGCCTCGCGGCCGTTGTGAGCTGACGGGCGGGAAGGTTTCCGCGGGCGGCGGAGTCTCGCTCGACGATGGGGCCAAGGCTGGCACTCCGTCAGCTCGTGGCGCGCCGCGCTCCCCGTTCGGCGCGTCACGAGCACCTATCGCCCCTCGCGAGCCTCCAGCGCGAACAGCGGCCAGGGGCCGGGCACGCCCTTCAGCTCGTGCAGGCCGCGGTCCTGGAAGTCGAACGGGCCGCCGACGACCGTCCCGAACACCGTGCCCGACACGAGCACTTCGCCGGGGGCGGCAAGGGCGCACACGCGCGAGGCGATGTGCACGGCCATGCCGCCGACGTCGTCGCCGATCAGCTCGCACTCGCCTGTGTGCATGCCCACGCGCACCTCCATGCCGAGCTCGCGCGCGGCCGTCTTGATCGCCAGCGCGCAGCGCAGCGCGCGCGAGGGCGGGCCGTCGAAGGTGGCCAGGAAGCCGTCGCCCACGGTCTTGACCTCGCGTCCCCCGAAGCGCGCGAGCTGCGCGCGCACCTGCTCGTCGTGCTGGGCGAGCAGGTCGCGCCAGCGCCCGTCGCCGATGCGTGCAGCGTGCGCGGTGGCGTCGACGATGTCGGTGAACAGGATCGTCAACAGCGCGCGCGCGAATTCGCCGCCCGTGCGTCCGCCGGTGAGGAACTCCTCGATCTCCTCGACGATCGCGTCGCTGTCGCCCACGAACGGCACCGAGTCGATGCCGTCCAGCTCCACGTAGCGCGCGCCGGCGATGTTCTCGGCCAGGTAGCGCGAGTGGCGCACGTCCCACGCGCGCTCGTTGGGCCGGTGCATCACCAGCGTGGGCACGCGGATGCGCGGGAGCGCGTGGCGCACGTCGAGGTCGGCCCGCGCCCGGAAGATGATCCGCGCCTCGCCCGGGCTCGCAGCCAGGCGCTGCAGGCGCGCGAACCACGCGGCCAGGGCGGGATCGGCGCCCATCGACGGCGCCAGTTCGGACGTCGTGGGGGTGTCCAGCTCACCCCACGACGCCAGCATGGGCTCGACGCGCTCGTCGCGCTGCTCGCGCGTCAGCGCCCAGTCGTAGTCGGGAGCCCACAACGTGCGTGCGAGCGACGCGTACATGACGAGCGCGCCGATGCGCTCGGGGTGATCGGCGGCGAGCAGGGCGCCGAGCAGGCCGCCCTGCCCGTAGGTGACCACGGCGGCGCGTTCGCTGCCGGCCGCGTCGAGCACCGCCAGCGCGTCGCGCTCGTCCTGCTCCAAGGTGTAGCCGCCGGGCGTGCGCTCGGACAGCCCCGTGCCGCGGGTGTCGAACAGGATCAGCCGCCCGAACCTCGCCAGGCGCTCGAGGAAGCGGCGGTTGGCGGGGGACTCCCACAGCTGCTCGAGCTGGGTCAGCCAGCCGGTCAGGAACAGCAGGTCGAGCGGTCCGTCGCCGGTCACCTGGTAGGCGATGCTCGCCCCGTCGCTGTGTGCGTAGCGGGTGGCGGAGGCCATCACGCCTCTTCGATCAGCGCGCGGAAGGCGGCCGACGGCTCGACGCTCGCGCCCGCCGCGTGCACGCGGTCCGCGAGCCACAGGTCGGAGGTGACGACGCGGATCGCGCCCGGCTCGGCGGCGCCGCCGAGCAGGCGCACGATCTCGTCGTCGGCGGAGTCGCGTCGCGGCCGCGGGGCGTGCGCGACCTCCACGACCGTCGAGCGGATCGGGGGGGAGGGGGGCTGCTCGAACACGACCGTCACGTCCGCGCCGCTCGCGGCAGCCCAGCGCTCGAGCATGTCCACGAGGTTGACCATCGCCGCGTGGCGGTCCTTCCACCACGCGTCCGGTCGCGTGCCGATCACGTTCATACCGTCCACGAGCCAGCGCACCGAGCGCAAGCCTACAGTTGCATGTCCAATGCGGCTGGAGGGCATCAACACGGGCGACATCGTCGAGGTCGATCGCAAAGGCCGGCGCTTTCACGCGCTCGTCACCGGCGCCGCCCCCGGCGGGTTGGCGATCCAGCCGACGGATCGGCGCGTCAACTACTACACGTGTCGCAGCCGCGAGGTGGTCGGCCACTGGGCGAGGCGCGGCAGGCCGCGGGCGACGAGCGAGCCGCTGCGCCCGTCCCCGCGCCAGCTGCAGATCGACCTCTCGCCGCCCGGCGACCCAGCCTCGTCCTGAGCGCCCACGGGCCTCGACGGAGCCCTCCGGACGCGCGATCCCCTCGCCTGCGGTGGGGCGGGCGGGGGCACGTCGGCGCACGCGCGGCCCAGAATGTAGACAATTGTCTGATGAACGAGCAAACAGGCGAACGATCCACAGGCGACGAGCGCAAGCTCGAACGCGCCATCATCATGCAGCTGCTGGGCGAGGACGGCGAGCGGCGGACACAGCGAGCGCAGCTCGCCGCCGCGCTGGGCATCGAGTCCCAGGCGCTCGAGCGCGCAGTCGGGCGGCTGGCGGATGCGGGCGTGGTGTGCGTGGACGGCACCGAGGTGTGGGCGTCTGCCGCCGCACGACGGATCGACGCGCTCAGGCTGATCGGGCTCTGACAGGCCCGCGCCGGCGACGGCCCGCCCCCGTGCCTCGTTGGCGCGAGGGGACGACGGGCGCTGGGCGGGTCACGCCCGCGCGAGGCAGATAGGGTCTGCGCGATGAGCGACCGCGTGTTGATCCTCTCGTGGGAGTACCCGCCGGTGATCGAGGGCGGCCTCGCGCGACACGTGCGCAAGCTCGCCGAGGCGCTCGTGCGCCAGGGCGTGTGCGTGGACGTGCTCACACGCGCGCGCGGCAGCGAAGCGGAAGGGGATGTCCCGCGCGTGCTGGGAGACGGCGGCGTGCGGGTGCACCGCGTGCCCGAGCCCGGCTGGCCGCGCGACCTCGATCGCTTCGTGGCGTGGGTGGAGCAGATGAACGAGGACATGCTCGCGGCCGGCGAGGCGCTCGCGCACGAGCACCGCTACGACCTCGTGCACGGCCACGACTGGCTGGTCGGCCACGCGGCGGCGGCGCTCGCGGACCGCCTGGACGTGCCGTACGTCACCACCATCCACGCGACCGAGCATGGCCGTCACCAGGGCTGGGTGCAGAACCCGCCGCAGTCGCACATCCACTCGGTCGAGCGCTGGATGGCGCGCCGCGCGGACGTGGTGATCGTGTGCTCGCACTACATGCGCGGGCACGTGGCCGACATCTTCGACATCGCCGAGCGCCGTGTGGCGGTGATCCCCAACGGCGTGGACCCGAGCGAACTGCAGCCGAGGGGGGACCTGTCGGCGCTGCGGCGCGAGTTCGCCCAGCCGCACGAGCGGCTGGTGCTGCTGGTGGGGCGCCTGGTGTACGAGAAGGGCTTCCAGCATGCGCTCGACGCGCTGCCGGGCGTGATCGAGCGCGTCGCCGGCGTGCGCTTCCTGGTCGCGGGCAGCGGCACGCACGAGGCCGAGCTGAAGGCGCAGGCGCAGCGGCTGGGCCTGGACGAGCACGGGACGTTCCTCGGCTGGATCGGCGACGACGTGCTGCACTCGCTGTACCGCATCGCCGACCTGTGCGTGGTGCCGTCGATCTACGAGCCGTTCGGGCTGGTGGCGCTGGAGGCGATGGCGTCGGGCTGCCCGTGCATCGCCGCCGACACGGGAGGGCTGCGCGAGGTGGTGCCGGTGGGCGAGCGGGTGGGGCTGCGCTTCAACGGCGGCGACCCCGAGCACCTCGGCGTGATGATCGAGCGCCTGCTGGTCGACGAGGCGCTGCGCGACCGGCTGGTGGCGGAAGCCTCCGAGCACGTGCTGCGCTTCGACTGGGACGACATCGCGCAACGCACGCGCGGCATCTACGATGCCCTGCGAGAGCTGGCACCGCGCGAGGGAGTGGGACGAGGATGACGCAGATGCTGCACGGCCTGATGCAGGACGACTTTCCGCTGACGCTCAACCACATCCGCCGCAGGCTCGCAAGCTACAACCCCGGCGCTCAGGTCCTCACCCTCCGCGACGACGGCTCGGTGGCGCGAGCGCAGCACGCGCAGGTGGCCGAGCGGGCCGACCGCCTGGCGCGGGCGCTCGCGCGCCTGGGCGTGGCGCAGGGCGATCGCGTGGCGACGTTCGCGTGGAACAACCAGCGCCACCTGGAGCTGTACTTCGCCGTGCCGTGCATGGGCGCGGTGCTGCACACCCTGAACATCCGCCTGTTCCAGGAGCAGCTGACCTACATCGTCAACCACGCGGAGGACCGGCTGATCTTCGTCGACGACTCGCTCGTGCCGCTGCTCGAGCCTTTGGCTGCGCAGCTGAAGGGCGTGCGCCACTACGTGATCATGGGCGACGGCGACGCGGGCGCGCTGCCGAACGCGCTGCGCTACGAGGAGCTGCTCGAGGAGGCGGGCTCGGATTCCGCGGAGCCGTTCGAGTACCCCGAGCTGGACGAGCGCCAGGCGGCGGCGCTGTGCTACACGAGCGGGACCACCGGCGACCCGAAGGGCGTGCTGTACTCGCACCGCTCGATCTGCCTGCACTCCACGGTCACGCTCACGCGCGACGGCACCGGCCTCTCGCGCGTGGACCGCATCCTGGCGGTGGTGCCGATGTTCCACGTGAACGCCTGGGGCCTGCCCTACGGCGCGGCGCTGGCGGGCGCCGACCTGGTGCTGCCGGACCGCTTCCTGCAGGCCGAGCCGCTGGCCAATCTGATCGCGAGCGAGCGCCCGACGGTGATGGGCTGCGTGCCCACGATCTTCGCCGACCTGCTGCGCTACGCCGAGCAGCACCCGGAGGTCGACCTGTCGTCGCTGACGAACGCGGCGTGCGGGGGCTCGGCGGTGCCGCGGCAGCTGATGAAGGACTACGAGGAGCGCCACGGCGTGGAGATCTACCAGGCGTGGGGCATGACCGAGACGAGCCCCGTGGCGACCTACTCGCGCCCGCGCGAGCGCACCCCCGAGGGGGACGTGCGCGAGCACGACGACGCCTACTGGGACGACCGCGCCAAGCAGGGCCGCCCGCTGCCGTGGGTGGAGCTGCGGCTGGTGGACGACGACGGCGCGCAGGTCGCGTGGGACGGCGTGTCCACGGGCGAGATCCACGTGCGCGGGCCGTGGGTCGCCGCGCGCTACTTCGACGATCGCTCCGAAGACGAGAAGTTCGCGGGCGGCTGGCTGCGAACGGGGGACATCGCGGCGGTCGACGCGAACGCACAGGTGCAGATCACCGACCGCTCCAAGGACGTGATCAAGTCCGGCGGCGAGTGGATCTCCTCGGTGGAGCTGGAGAACGAGCTGATGTCGCACCCGGACGTGGTGGAGGCGGCCGTCATCGCCAAGCCGGACGAGCGCTGGGCGGAGCGGCCGCTGTGCTGCGTGGTGATGCGCGAGCAGGCGGCGACGGGCGCCACGGACCTGGTGGAGCACCTGCGCGACAAGGTCGCGCGCTGGTGGCTGCCCGACGAGTTCGCGTTCGTGCCGGAGATCCCCAAGACGAGCGTGGGCAAGTTCGACAAGAAGGCGCTGCGCGCGCGCCTGGCGGCGGGGGAGCTGGAGGGGAGGGTCCGGGTCCCGTAAGCGATAGGGTTTCCGCTGTTCGCTGTACGGGAAGGATGTGGGCGTGCGTCCGGTTTTGCCGACATGGTGATAGACCTTGCCCGTACAGGCAGGCGACTAGGAAGAGGCGGCGAATGAGAGACGATGCGTTGCCAGGGATACGTCACGCGACAAGCACGGAGACGGGCCGTCAAGCGGCGGTAGCGTCCATCACACCCCAAATGGAGGTTGGCATGACTCGGAGCGATGTCATGGCCTCGAGCAGGCCAAGGACAAACGGCGGAGTGTCGAGCGTAAGAGCGCATCGGAGGGCTCTGCGGCTGTTGGCGCTGCCGGCGATACTGGCGCTGGCGGCGATGCTGCTGCCGAGCAGCGCGCTGGCCGCGGAACCGACGTCCGGTTACACGCAGACCCCGACTACCTCGAAAAGCACTCCCACCACGGGAGTGTCGCCGACGAAAGAATCGAAACCGAGCACCACCACACCGACGACGACGGTGGCGCCTACGACCACCACGCCTACCACCGAACCGAAAGCGAGCACGCTGCCGTTCACGGGCTTCGACCTGCGCTGGGACATCGGCTTCGGCGTCGTGCTGCTGGGCGCGGGCTTCTCGATCCTGTCGATGCAGCGCCGCAACCGTCGCCGCAGCGAACGCTGAGCGACAGCACTTGAACACGCTCGCCGCGCGGCGCTCAGGTATGCGCCGCGCGGGCGCGCGTGGCGCGCGGCGGGGCAAGCTTCGCTCGGGCGCGCTTGCCGGCGGCGGCGCCGATGAACGAGCCGGCGCGCCCGTTGCGCGTGACGGCGAGCTTTGACACGCGCCCGTCCGCGAGGCATCGTGGATCAGGTTCGGGATCTTGCCCGGCTGCGCCTTGAACCGGCCGGGAGGGGCGGGCGCGCAGGCGACGGAGGCAGGCGTGTGTCAGCGCACGGCCGAGCTAGCTCTTGGGCTTCGGCGCGGCGCACGTGTGGAACACGATCGTCTTCCTGCGCGTCTGCCCGTTCGACAGCTTGGCGACAAGCGTGACCTCGTAGGGCCCCTTGCGCAGGCCCGCGAAGCTGACCACTGCCGCCGTCGCCCGCCCCTTCAGCCTTGCCACCACGCGCCCGTGCAGCACGATCTCGCCGCTCACCAGCGTCGTTCCCGGCGGCAGCGACACGTGGTAGGCGACGTGCACCGTGACCTTGCGGTCGCTCACGCATTCGCGCGGCGCCGGGTGGACGCTGTGCTCGGCCAGCGTGTCTCCCGTAGCGCTCGAGGGCGCCGTCTGCGCGCTGGCGGCGGGCGCGGTCGTGGACGTGGGGGAGGCGCTCGCCGGGCTCGTGGGGCTTTCCGGGCTCGTGGGGCTCGCGGGCGGGGAGGGTGGGGTGGTCATGGCGAGCGGCACGAGCGGATCGACGATCACCCCGTTGACCACGCCGTCCTCGTCGTCGGGTCCGCCGTCCACGAGCGTGAGTTCGATCGTGTTGGCGGCGATCGTGTAGAGCGAGGAGGGCACTTCCCTGTATTCCTGTGCGCCTCCGGCTACGTGGACGAGCTTGAAGAGGGCGTTGGGCGCGCTTCCGCTCGGCAGTTCGATCTTCACGCGCGCGCTGCCGCCCGGCGTCACGTTGACGGTGAAGCTGAGCAGGCCGACGATCTGCTTGGCGCCCGCCGGCAGTTCGACGCCCGGCGGGAGTTCTTCGGCGGAGAAGGCGCCGATGGTCGCGCCGGAAGTGCCGGTGCTGGCCATCACGAGGCCGCCCGAGGGGGCGTGCGTGGACTGGGCGAGCTGCACCTTGACGTCCTCGCCGTAGCTGGTGCCTCCCCAGGTCTTCAGCACGACGCGCTCGTGGAAGCTGCCTTCGGGCGTCCAGTTGGTGATCGGCGCGGACACCACGACCGCCTTTTCGGTGCCGGCCGGGATCGTCGAGCATGCGACGCTGTGCCCGTAGGCTTCAGAGGCGCCGTATTCGAAGATGCACGATTCGACCGCGCCGCCGTTGGGGTCGACTTCGCCGCGCACGGTCGCTTCGCTCGTGCCGACGCCGCTGGGCGCGAGCGTTTCCGCGGTCGGCGCCCTCGCTTCGCTGAGCACGTCGCGCGTGAGCTGCAGACGGTTGAGCGTCGATTCGACCAGCGCGGGCTGCTCGCCGACGGCTTCGGTGGCGCCGGTGCTGAAGCCGGAGACCTCGCCTTCGACGTAGGGTTTGAGCTGTTCGGCTATTTCGCCGGCCCACTTCGACGAACGCGTGGGCACTTCGCCGATCAGGTTTTCCCCGACCAGCTGCGCGATCGCCGGTTGGCCAGGTTCGCCCGCCTTTTCCAAGCGGTGGATCCAGCTGCCGATCAGCGCCGTCAGCTCTTCGGGCAGGGGCCGGGGAGCTCCCGGTTCGGGGTCGAGGAATTGCGCGCCGAGGCCCTCGACGTCGCTCTGCAGCGTCATGTCGCTGTCGAGCGCCTGCGGGAAGCCGAGCTTGACATAGCTCTGCACGAGCGCTCGGGCTCCGGCGAGGCTTTCCATGGGACTGCCCTTGGACGGGTTCTTGAGCGCGCTCAGGGCTTCGGCGTACGCGCCCTTCTGCAGCGAGCGCAGCGTTTCGTCGATCTGCTGCGAGACCAGCGCCTGTATCTCGGTCGAGTTCAACGGGGTTTCGCTCGCGCGGTAGCTCGCGTACTCGACGCCGACCTTGGTTTGCGACCCTTCGTGGGGACACGCTGGGCCTTCGAAGACGTCTTCGGGGTGCGGTTCCGATTCCACTTTGGAGCCGTTGGCGCTGAGGTTCGAGACCTTGCCGGTATGACGACCCGTGAACCCTGTTGCGTTCAGCGTGTATTCCGAGCCTGCGTCTATGACGCCTGTTTGGCGGTCCCATTTATAGCCCTCTCCTTCGCCGGTCCAGTACAGGGCGACCTGTTCGCAGGTTGCCGGTGAGGCGAGGGCGTACTTGGTCGATCCCTGGGTGAGAGTAAGCGTCTCGGTGACCGTTTCGCGGTTCTTTTCGGATTTCGTCTTGTTGACGAACACGTTTTCACATATGGGCGAGTCGACGCTCGTGCAGTATTCGTAGCCGGTGGCTTCTTCGCTGCCGGTTTCTTCGGCTTCGCCTTCCGTGATCGTGCGGCACGCTTCGAGGATCAGCGGATCGCCGGAGCCCGGAGCGCCGATGACCCCCAGCCGCACCCCGTCGACGAGCGCGGCGGGCAGGGTTTTTATGAATTGTTCGGGCATCCCCTGTTCGCCGTTGCCGCCGTGGCTGCCGCCGCATTCCTTCCATTTCAGAGCCGGGTATTTGGTGGTGGAGACGGCGTTTGCGGAGAAGGGCTGTTCGGCGCCGCCCCACAGCTTGACTTCGGTCGGGTTGGGCACCACGCTGCCCGTTTTCACCGATTGTTCCAGCGACTTTTCCAGCGACTTTTCGGCGGCTTGTTCGAGCAGCGCCTGGATCGAGGGGGTGCCGTCGACGCCGGCTCCGTCGACGGCCGCTTCGAAGTGGGCGATGGCCTGGTCGAGGATCGCGTTGCCCGTCTTGGAGCCGGCTCCGGCGGAGCGTTCCGACCACGCTCCCTCGGCCTGCTCGAGCGTGAGGCCTTCTTTTTCCAGCGCTTTGAGCCCGGCGATGTCGGCGCCGGTCGAGTGGCTGGCGTTTTCGAGCATCAGCTGCGCGTAGGCGCGAGAGCTTTCCGCCCAGAACGTGGTGTTGGCAAGCGACGCTGGCGTGGCGGCCGTGATCCAGCCCTGTTCGGCGGGGAAGCGCCCGAGATAGCTGATGTCTTCGCTGAGTTCGGCGGGTTCGCCGGTCGTTTTGCCGGTCAGCTGGCGGTTGGCGCCTTCGAAGGTGTAGGGCTGGACTTCGGAGTTGTTGACCAGCGCGCCGTTGGCGATTTCGGTCGCGTATTTTTTGAGCGCGACCAGCGCTTCCTGGAACTTGGGCCCGGACAGCGGTTCGCCGGTGCGCCGCAGCCAGCCGACGCTGTCTTCGATCTGCGTCTGCAGGTCGGCTTTGGTCTGGACGGCGAACAGCGCCTGGACCTGGTCCTGCAAGGCGAAGATCGTGCCCTGCTCTTTCTGCAGGCGTGAGCCGAGCGCGCTGAGTTCTTGTTTGAGTTCGTAGTTTTCGCGCGCCAGCTGTGAGGAGAGCTGCGCCACCTGCGTGTTGAGCGCGTGGAACGCTTCCTGGGCGTACTGCTGGAAGCCGGCGAGCTGCGTGCTGAGGTCGGCGAGGTCTTTGAGCGTGATTTCCTGGGGCCCAGGCGGGGGGTTCTGCAACTCGCCTTCGGTCCGTTCGTAGATTTCGTAGGCGACCCCGATCAGCCCGCTGATGCCTTCGGAGTAGTTGTCGGTGCCGAACGCCACGCCGATGGAGACGCCCTCGAGCACGCTTTTGACGGAGCCGGCGATCAGTTCCTTCTGGGCCTGTTCGGCCTCGTAGTTGGCGTACGCGGTTTCCTCTTCGGTTATCTGCGTTTGCGCTTCGGCGGTCGCCTGCTGCAACGCGGCGGCCGTGTTGTCGGAGGGCCGCAGCAGTTCCGCGGCGGCGATCATCGCGGCGCGCTCTTCGGCGATGATCCTCGCCTGCTTGGCGGCCTGTGATTCCAGGTGTTCCAGTTCCGCTTCGCATTTCAGCTTTTCAGGGCAGCTGCGCGGCACGTGCGCGGCTTCATACAGCGCCCCGCCGCTGCACGTCAGGCGCGGGACGCCGCTGATCGATTCTCCGCCGATCCCTTCTTCGCCCGAGCCTGAGTGCTCGCAGGACTGTTCCTGGGTCTTGGTCTGCCCGCTCGTGAACAGCGCGGTCAGCCGCGCCGGTTCCTCGGTGATCGTGCCGTGCCCGGCCTGCACCGCTTCGCGCAGTTCCGTGAGCGCTTCAGAGCGGAGCGCCTTGCTTTCTTTGAGCAGTTCAGACCATTCGGAGAACACGCTCTCTTCGCTGGCCGCGGCCCACAGCTCGTCGCGGGCTTCCCCGAACGGCCGGTCGCGTGCGGCTAGTTCTCGCGTGGCGCGCAGCACGGTGGCGGGCGCGAACGACGTGTAGGTGAGGTTGGTGCGGGCGTCGGCCAGCGGTTCGAAGTACTTGGGGGTTTCAGCGCCGGCGAAGATGTTCGAGGAGCCGCTCAGCGCGAGGGCGGCGAGATGCGTGATCGCCAGCTTCGCCGCCGGTGGCAGTTCGGCGGAGGGTGAGCCGTAGGGGCGCTCGAGCGCAGCGAGGATCGAGAGGATGCGCTGGTTGCCGGCCATCAGCCGCAGGCTCGCCTGGGAGGGCGAGGACGACGCGGCCAGCGACGCTTTCATGTCCTGCACGTATCGCTCGGCGGTGGCGGGAGCGAGCGCGGGTTCGTCGGCGTAGAGCTGCTGCAGGGCCTTCTCCAGCACGAGGTCCTCGACGCCGCTGGGGACCTGGCTCAGCCGCGTGATGTCCCCTGCCACGAACAGCGCCTGCGAGACTTCGGCGGGCTTCAGCGTGACGGGCGTTTCAGCAGCCTGCGCGGGCGTGCCCGGCAGGACGAGCATGGCCGCCGCGACTGCCGCGAGCGCGCTCCACGCCCTCCACCTCGATCGCAACCCGCCGGCATCGCCGCCGGCCCACGGCGCGCGAACGCACGACTCCATCCTCCACGACGGCCTGTTCACCACTCCACTCCGTTCTCCGCTGTACCGGTCCCGCGCGGCGTTGCCCCGGCGAACATGGCCGCATACGGTCGGCTCCCCCCCAGCCGGTCCGCGCGATAATACGCTCGCCCACTGCGCCGGTCAAGCACGACAGGGAACTTGCGAGCAGGGGAGGGTGACGGAAGCGGCACGGTGGCGCGGCAGGCAGCGGCGAGTTACAGATGTCTGCTCACGAGCCTCCAGCGCCGACGACGGGCCGGCCGCGGCCTGGCCGCGTTCCGGGAGATCCGCGGGCCGTCAGCCGACTGAGCGCCGGCGCGGTCGGCTCCGCGTGGCCACACGCATCGTCAGTCCGAGGACTGTGCGAGGTCGCTGGCGGTGACCTCGAGCACGCCGTCGAGGTCGTTCAGCGCGAGCGTGAGGGGGTCGATCTGCGGTTGTCCTTGGACTTCGAGCGTGACCGCCACGGCCGCCAGGCCGCGTATGTCGTGGTCGAGCTGGCGGGTGTCGACGCGGCGGATCGTGAAGCCGAGTTGGGTGCTCTCGGCCAGTATCCGGCGCAGGATGCCGCGTCCATCGGCATAGACGACGCGCAGCCCAAAGCCGATGTAGCGCGAGCGCGGCAGGCTGCCCGCCAGCCGCGGATATATCAGCACGACGATGAAGTGGGCGATGGTGACGGCCACTGCCAGGATCGCCAGGCCGGCGCCGCAGGCCATGCCGATCGCGGCCGTGACCCACACGATCGCAGCAGTCGTCAGGCCGCGGACCGCATCGCCGCGGACGAAGATCAGGCCGCCGCCGATGAAGCCGATGCCGGAGACGATCTGCGCGGCGACTCGGGAGGGGTCAAGGATGACGTGCGAGCCGAGCACGTCGCTGAACCCGTACTTGCTGACCAGCACGAACAGCGCTGCACCCACGCCGACGAGCGTGTGCGTGCGCAGCCCGGCCGACTTCTGCCGCCACTCGCGCTCCAGCCCGATCAGCGACGACAACCCAAAAGCCAGTGCCAACTCCCCGACCTGCTTGAGGCCCTGACCGCTGGGCACCGCCGCGAGCACGATGTGTCCGCTCAGCAGTCCCGGCATCGACACATCTTCGCTCCCGTGGCTCGAGCCCCTGCCCGCTCGAAGCGCGGTGGCTTGATGCCAAGCTCCTGATGATCGGGGCTCCTGGATGCTTTGGCGCGAGCGCGCTCAGCCATCCGCGGCTGCTTCCCACATAGTTCGCTCCGTTCCGGTGCTCATCCCGATGGGGAGTGTCCGCCGCATCGTCGCCGAGAATGGCGTGGTGCCTCGCCTTGCCGCCTTCTACGGGATCGTCATCTGGATGTATCGCCCCGATCACCCACTGCGCATTTCCACGCGCAGTACGGTGATGAGGTCGCTCAGGTCGAGCTGGCCACTCTGCGGATCATCAACGGGTCTCTTCCGCCTCGTGCGCTGCGGCTGGTCAGGGAGTGGGCGCGGCTGCACCCGGAGGAGTTCGCCGAGAACTGGAGACGTGCCCAGGCCCTTCAGGCGTTGGCGCCCATCGATCCCTTGCCCTAGCATGGGGAGATAATGCTTCGCGTCACCGGCGTCCAGCCGCTAGAGAGTTATCGCCTTCGAGTTACCTTCAATGACGGAGTCGTGCGGGAGGTTGATTGCGCTTTCTTGCTCCGTGGAGAACTCGGCGAGCCGTTGCGCGATCCCTCCTACTTCCGCCAGGTCCGCATCGACAACGAAGCGCGGACGGTGGTCTGGCCGAACGGCCTCGACCCCGCGCCTGAGATGCTTCACGGCGACTACGAGCCTGCCCTGCCTGTAGAGCTGTCGGCAGAGGCATCCGCAGCAAGCCGCGTCGCCTAGCGGCTCGGATGTTTAGCGGCCCCTGCGTCCTTCAATCCACCCTGGCGGCCTCGGCGTCGTCACCCGTGTCACCAGCCTTCGGGGATCGTGGTTCGAACAATAAACCTCGCCCCTTCGCAAATGCGGAGTCAGGTACGTCGGAACCCTGCCAGCTTCCTTGAAGATCTCATGGAGCCGGTGGCTCGGCAAGCCCGGCGGCGTGCTCTCAAGGCGATTCGAGGGGCAGCGTAGCGACGATTCCGTTGTCGGCTATATCCGCGCGCTAGCCGTCGCGGGTGTAGCCGTCGGCGATCGTTGGGTCGTCTGGGCTCGTGGGGTGGGCGCCATCAGAAGCCAGAGCCCCAGCGATGAACGCTTGCTTAGCCTCGGTGTACGCCTCGCGGTCATTACGGTGCTCGGCGGCCAGCTTCTGCTTCATGGTTTGGTAGCGCTGAGCCAGGTCAGAGCGAGTCCGCAGGATGTCGCGGAACGCCAACTCGTCGCGGTAGCGGTTCGACCCTGTCGGGACGAGATGGAGATGATGGGTGCGACGGGCCGGATTTGGCTTGCAGAACCAGTGCATCTCGTCGGCGCGATAAGGCGCGTACTGGTAGCCGAGCTTGGCGAGCTCTCCGAAGCATGCCCGCGACGACTGTAGGTCCTTGACGCCGACGAGGATGTCGATCACCGGCTTGGCTGCGAGTCCTGGGACTGCCGTGCTGCCGACATGGTGGGTGCCGCCGGTGACCCACGGTCCAATCGCTCCTTTGAGTAGCGCCTTCTCTGTCTCGAACCGTGTTGGCCACGCCGGATCGTAGGGAACGACTTGGACCGGCTCGTCGGCGATCTCTCCCTGTCTCTCCATGAGGCCAGTATGCGGCCGACAGCCGTCGCCGGTCAACCTACCCTTGCCTCTCGTCTGATGCGGATGAGAGGACTCGAACCTCCACCGGGTCACCCCGACACGGACCTGAACCGTGCGCGTCTACCAATTCCGCCACATCCGCGCGAAGAGGCGAAGATAGCGCAGACGCGGCCTCGCGCAGGATCAACCCGGTGGCGCCCGCCATCCGGAACGGCAAGCCTGGCGGCATCAAGCGCGGGCGCCACTTTGCTAGCCTCGGGGCGTCGGTTCCCGCCGCTATCGTCCAGGGGACTAGGACGCCGCCCTCTCATGGCGGAAACCCGGGTTCGAATCCCGGTAGCGGTACTGGCGATGGCGCCGTGTCGCGCCCCGCCCCGCGTAGCGATCGCCGCCGTGCTGGGTAGCCCCCGGCCCTACGGCAGCGGCGCCCCCTCGTATTCCGCGTCGGTCACGTGCTCGCCCCACGTCACGACGCTTCCCTTCTCGTCGGCCTGCTGCATCGCCAGGTGCGTCATGAAGCGGTTGGCTGCCGCGCCGTGCCAGTGAGCCTCGCCGGGCTCGAAGAACACGCGGTCGCCCGGGCGCATCACCTCGACCTCCCCGCCGCGGCGCTGGCACAGGCCGACGCCCTCGGTCACGTACAGCGTCTGGCCGTTGGGGTGGGTGTGCCAGGCGGTGCGGGCGCCGGGGGCGAAGTGGACGCTGGCCGCCGCAATCCGCGACAGCCCGGAGGGTGTGGCCACCGCGTCGATGTAGACGGTCCCGGTGAACCACTCGCCAGGCCCTGGCGTCGTCTCTGCTGAGTTCCTGCTGATCTGCATGTCGCTGGTCCTTTCGTGCGCGTCGAGGCGTTCGTTCGTCACAAGCGCTCCCCACATGATCTTGGACGGCTGTCCAAGGCGCGGCCGCACTCGCCGCAGCAGACTGGCATTCTCGCCGGGCGTGGTGCCGCGCGGTCCTGCCCGAACTCATATCGAGGTCAGGAGATTTCATGCCGCACGTGATCGTTTCCTATGACGGGACCCGCAACGACCGCGATGCGCTCGCGCTCGGTCGCCTGCTCGCCCTGGCGGGAGCTGACGTCTCGCTGGCATACGTGCGCCACAGCCGCGAGGCCGAGCCCGAGCGCGAGGCGAGCGCCCAGCAGCAGGCCGAGCGCCTGCTGGACGTCGGCGCCAGCCAGATCGAAGCGCCGAACGTCGGGCAGCGCGTGACCTTCGCCCCGTCGACCGCCGACGGCCTGGCGTCGCTCGCGGCGGAGCTCGGCGCCGACGTGATCGCGTTCGGCTCCAGCTACCGCACCGCGCCCGGTCACGTGGAGATCCCGCAGACGGCGGAGCAGTTGCTCGACCGCGAGGTCTCCTGCTCGCTCGCGCTCGCCCCGGCCGGGTTGCGGCGCGAGCCGGTCGAGCAGAGCATCGGCACCGTCCGCGTCAGCGGCGGCGACGAAGACGAGGCTGCGATCGCCACCGCCAGCAGCCTCGCCCATGCCCTCGGAGCCATTGTCACCGACGGCGACGCCGACCTGCTCGTCGTCGCCTCGCGGTCCGGCGCGCCGCAAGGGCAGCTCGCGCTGAGCAGCGCCGCGCGCGAGCAGATGGGCCAGGCGCGGGCGCCCGTGCTCGCGCTCGCGCGAGGCGCGGCCCTTTCCTTCGGCTGAGCGCTCAGCCGAAGAACAGCTCGGCCGTCTCGTACAGCTCCGGGTCGAGCAGCCGTGGCTCGGCGAGCGCCGCGCCGAGCGCGACCTCCTCGATCGCGCTGCCCTTCAGCGCGACCATCCAGCCGAAGCGCCCGGCGGCCACCGCGCGCATCGCGGCGACGCCGAAGCGCGTGGCGAGCACGCGATCGAACGCCACCGGGGTGCCTCCGCGCTGGACGTGGCCGAGGATCGTCACGCGCGTCTCAAAGCCCGTGCGCGACTCGATCTCGCTCTCCAGCACTACGCCGATCCCGCCCAGGCGTGCGTGCCCGAACGCGTCGGACGCGCTCGCGCGCGCCACCGGGCTGCCTGCCGTCCCCAGCGTTCCCTCGCGCGGGGTCGCGCCCTCGGCGACGACCACGATCGAGAAGTCGCGGCCGCGCTCGTGGCGCCGGCGCAGGTGCGAGCAAACCTCCTCGACGTCGAACGGGCGCTCCGGCACCAGGATCGCGTCGGCGCCCCCCGCGATGCCCGCGTGCGTGGCGATCCAGCCCGCGTGACGGCCCATCACCTCGACCACCATCACGCGGTTGTGCGACTCGGCTGTCGTGTGCAGACGGTCGATCGCGTCGGTCACGATCTGCACGGCCGTCTGGAAGCCGAACGTCACGTCCGTGCCGCCGAGGTCGTTGTCGATCGTCTTCGGCACGCCGACGATCCGAACCCCGTCCTCGTGCAGGCGCAACGCCACGCCGAGCGTGTCCTCGCCGCCCACGGCTATCAGCGCGTCCACGCCGCGGCGCTCGAGCGTCGCACGGACGAGGGCAGTGCCGTCGGCGCCGTCCGCGAACGGGTTCGTGCGCGAGGTTCCGAGGATCGTGCCGCCGCGCGGCAGGATGCCAATCGTGCGCTCGAGCGTCAGGTCGATCGCGTCGTCCTCCAGCACGCCCGCCCAGCCGTGGCGAAAGCCGACGAAGCTGTGCCCGTCGCGCAGGCCCGAGCGGACCGCGGCGCGGATCACCGCGTTCAGGCCGGGGCAGTCGCCGCCGCCGGTGAGCATGCCGATGCGCGCCACGGTTCGCAGCTTATGGCTCGGCCAGCCGTGCGTACGCCTGCGGACGGCGCGTGCTCAGGAACGGGAACAGCTCGAGCCAGTCGCGGCGCTGGTCCAGGTCCAGGTCTGCCACCAGCACCGCCGGCTCGTCGCGCGGAGCCTGCACGAGCTTGCGTCCGTACGGGTCGCAGATGAACGAGGAGCCGTAGAAGCGCACCGGCGGCTCCTCGCCGATGCGGTTGACGGCCACCATGAACAGGCCGTTGGCGATCGCGTTGCCGACGATCACGCGCTCCCACAGCGGCTCGGTGTCGAAGTCGGGATGCTCGGGCTCGGAGCCGATCGCGCTCGGGTACACGAGCGCGTCCGCGCCCGCAAGGCTGTATGCGCGCGCCACCTCCGGGAACCACTGGTCCCAGCACGTGGGCAGGCCCAGTCGCGCGTCCGCCAGCGCCACCACCGCGAACGGGTCGCCGTCCGTCGGCCCGGGGCGGAAGTAGCGGTCCTCGTGATACCCCGCGGTCACCGGGATGTGAAGCTTGCGCGTGCGCGCCAGCAGCTCGCCGTCGGGCGTGACGACGATCGCCGTGTTGTAGCCGAGCCCGTCGTCCTGCGCGCGCTCGTACAGCGAGGCGTGCACGTGCGTGCCCGTCTCCGCCGCCATCTGCGCCGCGAAGCGATGGGTGGGACCGCCCGGCAGCTCCTCAGGCTCCACCTGCGCCAGCCGTGGGCCGCGCGGGTCGGCGGCGAAGTAGCGGCTGAGCGTCAGCTCCTGCAGGCAGACCAGCCGAGCGCCCTCGCGCGCGGCGCGCCTGATTCCCGCCGCCAGCGCGTCGGCGTGCTCGTCGGGGTCCGAACGCCAGCGCTGCTGGACGGCCCCGATGCGAAACGCCTGCCGTTGCGGTGGGCGCTTGCGCGCGGGCGAGGACGGAGGGTCAAGGGCGCTGATAAGCCTGAGGTCGCTCACCTGCGCGTACTGTAAGCGCTCGCGGGCAGGCGCTCGCGGGCGGGGCGACGGAGCTGCGCCGCGCGGCCGGCTCACGCTCCGGCGCGTGCGATCCTGATCCCATGCACAACACGCTTCGTTTCGCTGACAGGCGTCAGGCGGGGCGAGCGCTCGCCGGTCGTCTCGAGCGCTTTCGCGATCAGCGGCCGACGGTGGTGGGCATACCGCGCGGTGGCATGCCCGTCGCCGCCGAGGTCGCGCGCGCTCTCGACGCGCCGCTTGACGTCGCGGTCGTGTGCAAGATCGGCGCCCCGCACAACCGGGAGCTTGCCGTGGGGGCGCTCGGCGAGGGCGGGGTGCACGTCGTCAGCGGCCACACCGCGCGTGCCCTCGGCATCTCCGACGCCGGCATGCACGCGCTGATCGCGGGCGGCGAGCGCCAGCTCGCCGAGGGACTGCGCCGCTACCGCGGCGGACGTCCCGCCGCCGCGCTCACCGGACGCACGGTGATCCTCGTCGACGACGGGCTCGCCACCGGACGCTCCGCCCGCGCGGCCGTGTGCTCCCTGCGCCGTCGCGGCGCCGCCCGCGTGGTGCTCGCCGTGCCCGTCGCCGCCCCCGAGTCGGTCGACGCGCTGCGTCCCCACGTCGAGGAGATCGTGTGCGTGGAGATGCCAGCGGAGATGTGGGCGGTCGGCCTGTGGTACGAGGACTTTCGTCCTCCGGCCGACGAGGAGCTCGCCGCGCTGCTCGTCACCGCGTAGGGCGCGAACCGGGCGCGTGTGCGGCGGCGCTCGAAGCGCCTCCTCGCACAACGTCCTGCCAGGAGGGTAGTATCTACTTCAATATTGGTGCATTTCCGGATAATGGACTCCGTCCACCGTCAACCGGGACAATGAGAAGTCGGGCGCCGGGATCAACCCCCCGCTCCGACCAACGGAAGGTCATTCCAACCAGCGGGAAAAAGTCAGAGACGCCACTCGACTTAAGCGTCCACACCGGTGAAGCTTCTGCATAGGCGGGAGCGCCCATAGTGCCTGCACGCGACGGAAAAGTCCCTTGAGCGTCTTGGTGCAAGCAGACACAAGTGTTCACGGCTACTGACGAAAACTGACGACGAGGCGGGGAAGACATGACTGTTATGTACAAGACACGAACTGCGACACCCCGGCTGCGACCCGGGCCTGGAGGGTTGCCGCGCGGGCAGGTCACACAGATCCAGCGCAGCCGCATGCTCGCCGCGGCCGTCGAGGCCGTAGAGGAAGTCGGTTACGCGCGGATGACCGTCGCACAGGTGATCGGCCGCGCGCGCGTCTCGCGCAAGACGTTCTACGACGTGTTCACCGATCGCGAGGACTGCTTCCTGGCCGCCTTCGAGCAGGCGCTCGACCACGCGAAGGCGATCGCGCAGGAAGCATACGTGGCCGAGCCGAGCTGGCGCGAGGGCGTGCGCGCGGCGCTCGCGAGGCTGCTGCTGTTCATGGACGAAGAGCCCGGCCTCGCCAAGCTGTGCATCGTGGAGGCGCTGGGCGCCGGCGAGCGGGTGCTCGACCGTCGCACGCGCATGCTCGAGGAGATCGCGGCCGTGATCGATCGCGGCCGCGGCGTCGCCAGCAACGTGCGCGAACCGCCGGAGGTCACCGCCGAAGGCGTGGTTGGGGCGATCTTCGCGGTGCTGCACACGCGCGTGCTCGAACGGGGCGAGGAGCGCCTGACCGACCTGCTCGGCCCGCTGATGAGCATGATCGTGCTCCCGTACCTGGGAGCCAGGGCAGCCGGCGTCGAACTGAGCAAGCCACACGTCGTGACGCCGCTGGAGGACCGGCCGCGCGCGGCTGTTCGCCACAGGGACCCGCTCGAGGGCCTGAACATGCGCCTGACCTACCGGACGGTGCGCGTGCTGATGGTCATCGCCGAACGCCCGGGCGCGAGCAACCGCGAGATCGCCGAAGGGTCGGGCATCGTCGACCAGGGCCAGATCTCCAAGCTGATGAACCGGCTCGCGCGCCTGAAGCTGGTGGAGAACCTCGGCGAGGGGCAGGAGCGCGGAGCGGCCAACGCCTGGCACCTGACGCCGCGGGGCGCTCAGGTCGAGCGCGTGAGGCGCCGGAGAAGATGGCCGGCGGGGGGCGGGTGGCGCGTCGAGGCGTCCCGGCCGAGCGCGTGCGTCCCGTTTCTCGCATGCCGTCGGAGCGGGGGTTGCATGCTCCGTTTCCTGGTGTGGCGCTTGCTGGGCCTGTTCGCGATTCTCGCCGGGTTCGCACTGCTCGCGTGGTTCCTGAACGGCGGGCCGGGCAGGTTGCTGCGCGCCGCGGGCACCGGCCAGGCCGTCGATCTCACGCCGTCCGCGCTGGCAGGCGCGCTCGGTCGCTGGCCAAGGGCAGCCTGGCGCTGGACGCCTGCGCGCGGGCTCGCGCCCGTGCCGCTGTCGTGCGTGCTGTCGTGCGTCTCCGTCGCCGCGCTGCTGGCGTCGCGCGGGCGCGCTCGCAGCCGGCGCAGCTACGTGCGCCTGCGCGTCGATGCCTACCGCGGCGATCACGCAAGCTCGCATGCGCTGGTGGCGATGTTCGCCGCCTTGCACAAGCGCCTGCTGTCCCGCTGGTGGCGGCGGCTTGCGCTGGGCCAGGAGTCGATCGCGCTGGAGGTGCACCACACCGGCCGCGCGCCCTCGTCGGCCTGGTTGGCGATCTGCTGCCCGCAGGGCCACGCGCGGATCGTGGAGGCGGCCGTGCGTGGCGCCTACCCCAACTGCCGGCTGCATCGCGTGGACGGGTCCGTCGGCAGCCCGCCTGCGCTGTTGCGGCTGAAGAAGCACGCTGAGTTCATCAAGCGCGTGAGGACGCCCGACCCGTTCGCGCGCGAGGGCGAGCGGCAGACAGAGCGGCTGCTGGCCGTGATGCACGCGTGTGGCGAGCCCGCGTTCGTGCAGATCGCGCTCACGCCCACGCCCTCGCTGTTCGAGGCGTTCGCCAAGCACGCGTACAAGCGCCGCGAGGCCCACCTGTCGGAGAGGCGAAGGGCGCACCTCGTCGCACGCGACCGCTCGATGGTCGAGGACGCAGAGCTGCGCGGCGGCTTGGAGATCCAGCACCGGCCGCTGTTCTTCGCCGATCTGCGCGTCGTCGCTCCCACCCGCGCGACATGCGAGCGGATCGCCTCCGAGCTGTGTGCCGCCGGCGCCGAGAATCGGCTGGTGCAGCGCGGCACGGCGGTCCGCCACGGCCTGCTGGGGTGCTACGCACGCCGCGTCCGGCGCGGCGAGGGCAACCCGCTGCCGTCGTTCCACCGGGGTGTGTTCGCGTCCACGGAGCTGGCAGCGATGTGGCAGCTGCCGTCCGTCGACTACCTGATGGTGCCGTTTGCCCGCAGCTCCTTGCCGCTCGCGCCGGCGCCGCCCGCCATCTTCCGTCCGCCGGACGGCCTCGGCACGTTGCGCGACGCCGACGGCCCGATCTCGATCCACGTGGAGCTGCGCAAGCAGAACACAGCCGTGCCGGGGACCGTCGAGCAGGGCAAGTCGAGCTACCTGGTGGCGAGCGTCGCCGAGGACCTTCGCCGCCCGCGCTGCGCGGTGATCGTGCTGGACCCAAAGGGCGACGCGGCGGAGGCCGCCGTCAGCGTCGTGCCCGCGCGGCGCACGTGCACCCTGCTCGACCTCGCGCATCCCACCTGCGGCTTCAACCCGCTGGCGGCGGACGCGCCCGCGGACGTGATCGCCGACTACGTCGTCGCGGCGCTCAAGACGCTCTTCACCGACGCCGACATCCGCGCCTCCTCGGACCGCTACCTGCGCAACGCGATCATCGCGGTGCTCGCCCACGACCGCCGCGCCAGCCTGTGGGACGCGGCGCGCCTGCTGTCCGTCGGCGAGGAGGGGTACGCCTACCGCGCCGCCGTGGGCGCGCGCGTTCGCGCCCTGCCGGAGTTCAAGGAGATCGCCGAGTTCTTCACCGCCGAGTTGAGCGCGCAGCTGGCCGATTCGCGCTCCACGACCACGGCGAAGCTCGACGCGCCCGTGAACAAGCTCGCACGCCTGCTCAACTCCCCGTCGATCAAGCGCGTGCTGCTCAACGACTCGCTGACCGTCGATTTCGATCGCGTGATCGCAAACGAGGAGGTGCTCGTGGTCAAGGGCGCGCTCGGCGCGATGGGCGCGGGCAACACGTCCGTCGTGATGCAGCTGCTGGTGGGGATGCTGGACGCCGCGCTCGCGCGCCAGCAGGATCTCGTCTCGGCCGAGCGCAGGGTCGCGGTGGCGCTGAAGGTGGACGAGGCCCCGCTCGTGATCAACCGCGGCTTTGCCGAGACGATGGCGCTGAAGCGCTCGGCGGGGCTGGAGACGGTCGCGTGCTGGCAGACGGATGCGCAGTGGACCGAACGCGATGTCCGCCAGCAGCTGGACGCGCTGTTCGCGCATCGCGTGTACTTCGCCACCGCCTCCGAGCGCGACGCCCGCGAGGCCGTGGCGCTCACCATGGCCGAGTTCTCGGACACCGTGCGTCCCGGCGTGGAGCGGCTGTCCAGCCTCGGCCGTCCCGACGTGAGGCTGCACCTGCCCAGGCACCACGCGCTCGTGAGCTGGGTCACGCCCCAGGGGCGCCAGTCGCCGTTCATCGCCCAGACGATCCCGCTGGCCGTCGACCGTCAGCGGCTGGCGCTGCACGCCGAGCGCCAGCGCGAGCGCGGCGCGCGCCACCTCACCGACCTGCGCCAGCGCCATTGGGATCGCTCGGCGGACGGCAACGGCAACGGCAGCGGCGACGGCGATCGGGGACGCGGCCACGTTCCCGCCGCCGACGGGACGCGCGCGCAGCCACTGCCGGAGACACCCGCCGAGAGCTACCGCGAGCTGGTGGAGCTGGACCGTGCCCACAGCGTTCGCTGGGCCAGGGCGCAGGCGCAGGCGCGTGCGCTCGATCCCGACGCGCTCGACCTGGAGATGCTCGCGCTGATCGCGTCGATGGGCCACGTGCTCACCAGCCAGCTGCACCGGCGCTTCAACCCCGCACGCGCCGCCACCACGACGCAGCGCCGGCTCAAGCGACTGTCCGACGCTGGTCTCGTGCGGCGCTTTCAGTTCCACCGCCGCGACGGCGGCGGCGTGCCCATGTGCTACGTGATCGCCCCGCACGGGCTCACGCTGCTGAAGGACCACGGCCACGCCACGACCGCCGGCGACGACAGCGGCCACGCAGGCGCGCGGGAGCGCGGGAGGGCGTCCGCGCACGCGACCGACGCAACCCTCCGGCAGGCCCGCCACGACGTCCACGTGGCCGGTTGGGCGCTCGCGTTCGCGGCACGGGTGGGGGAGTCGTGCACGAGCTTGCGCGGGCCTCGCGAGTCGGTGCTCTCGCCGCCGACACGCACGAGCGTCGACGGCCGCGTGGCGCTGGCGCCGCACGACCTGCGGCTGCCCGGCGGTCGCACGCCCCACGACTTCCTGCGCACGGACGGCGACGGCCGGCGCGTGGAAGCGGACAGGTTCGAGACCGTGCGCCCGGACGCCGTCGTGGAGGTCGCCGCCGACGCCGGGCGGGCGCCGGGCACGGACGTGATCGTAGAGCGCGATGACCGCCTGGCCGACGGGCGTGGCGTCGCCAAGCTCGAGCGCTACGACCACTTCCTCGCGGGATGGTCGCTCCACACCGCCCGCTACGGGCGCCGCGCGCGGGCGATCGCCGTGGTGGTGGTCGTGTGCCGCGACCGCGCCCGGGCACGCGCCTGCGCCAGGGCCGCGGACGCCCTGCTGTGCGCATGCCGCGCGTACGCCGGTGAGCATCCCGGTGACTGGGAGTACCCGGGAAGGGAGCGGATCATGTTCGCGGCCGAGCGCGACGTGCATGAGGGGCTGCTGTGCGCGTACGGCGTGCCGCCGCTTCCGCCAGCCGTGCGCGCGAGCGCCGCCCACGGCGACCCACGCGCGGCCGAGGCCAGCGCCGAGGCACGAGAGATCGTCGCTACAGCTCCGCCCCGTACACGTGCCATTCCTCCGGGATGCCCTTGAGCCGTTGGCTGCCGCGGTCGCGTGGGCCGCGTGGGCGAGACCTCGATTATGCTTCGCTCGCCCGCAGCGCGGACGGCACGTGTTCAATGGAGGAGTCCAAGCTCAGCAAGGTAGGGCTGTTCGGCGATCTGTCGCCCGCGCAGCTGCGCCGTGTCGCGAGCGTGACCGACGAGGTGGCCGTACCCGCCGGCACGAAGCTCATCGACGAGGGCACGTTCGCGCACGAGTTCCTGCTGATACGCGAGGGCAGCGCCGAGGTGCGTCGCGGCGGCGAGCAGCTGGCGGTGCTCGGCCCCGGCGATTTCGCGGGCGAGATGGCGGTGATGGCGGACGCGCGTCGCAACGCCACCGTCACCGCCACCACCCAGCTGACCGCGATCGTGATGACCGCCCGCGACCTGCGCCAGATCGCCAGGGAGATGCCGAGCGTCGCCGCGCAGATCAACGCCGCGATCACCGCGCGCTCGGCCAGCGGCAGCGTGGACGCCTCCGAGCCCGCCTAGCCTCGAGCTGGAGCTGCCGTGCCCGCGCTCGCCCCCCGCGCCGTGGCGCATCAGTCGTGACGAAAGCTCAACAGCAGCCCGTCTGGGTCGCGCAGCGACAGCTCGTGCTCGCCGCTTCGCCGCACACCCGCCTGGGCAGCCGCCGGCGCGTCCGCCAGCGTGCGCTCCAGCGCGTCCAGCGCCGCCGCGTCGCCGAGCTGGAAATCGACCAGCCGCAGGCCCGGCGCGCTGTCGGGCGCCGGCCCGGCGCCACGGCTCTGCCACGAGTTCACGCCCACGTGATGGTGGTAGCCACCGGCGGCCAGGAACGCCGCCGACGGCAGCTCTGCCTGCTGGCGAAAGCCGAGCGCGTCGCGGTAGAAGGCCGCCGCGCGCGGCACGTCCGACACCTTCAGGTGCACGTGGCCCACGTGCGTGCCAGGCGCCACCGACGCCGCGGGCTCGCCGGGGAACTGCGCGAGCAGGTCATCCAGGTCGAGCGGCAGCGTGACCATCTGCACCCCGAGGCCGTCGACCGCTTGCTGCCAGCGCTCGCGCGGACGGTCCGCGTAGATCTCGATGCCAAGGCCATCGGGATCGCTCAGGTACACGGCCTCGGAGACTCCGTGGTCGGATGCGCCGTCGAACGGCCAGTGCGCGCGGGCGACGCGTCGCACGCTCTCCGCGAGCGCCGCACGGCTCGGGTGAAGCCACGCCACGTGGAAGAGGCCCGTGGCGCCCGGCGGCAGCGGCGTGGCCGTCGGCTCGATCTGCTCCAGCACCAGCTCCGGGTGCGCGTGGTCGTGGCCCAGCCGCGCGCTGTGCTCGTCGCGGGCGATCGCCGGCAGGCCGAGCACGCGCTCATAGAAGTCCGCGCTGCGCGGAAGGTCGCTCACCGCGAGCTTCACGGAGCCGACGCGCAGGCGCGGGTCGATCGCGGCCATCGCTCGAAGCGTAGCCCCGGCGGCGCCGTCGCGCGCTGACGGCGCCGCCTCGCCGCGCGTTCCTCAGCCCACCTTCACGGCGGAGACGTCCAGGAGGATCTTGACCTTGTCGCCGACCACCACGTTGCCGGAGCCGAGCGCCATGTTGAACCTCATGTCGTGGTCGGAGCGGTTGATCTGCGCGGTGGCGGAGACGCCCACGCGCTCGTTGCCCTGGGGGTCCGTCTCGGTGCCCTCCAGCGTGGCGATCAGTTTCAGCGTTCGCGTGATGCCGTGCAGCGTGAACTCGCCCTCGATCTCGAAGTCCTCGTCGTCGATCGCGCGCACGGCCGTCGATCGGAACGTGATCTGCGGGTGCTGGTCGGCGTCGAAGAAGTCGGCGGAGCGCAGGTGGCCGTCACGCTGCGGCTCGCGCGTGTCGACGCTGGCCGTGTGCACGCTGCCGTGCGCGCTCACACCCTCGTCGGTCACCTCGAGCGTTCCCTCGAACTCGTTGAACTGTCCCTTCACGGTGGCGATCCCCAGGTGTTTGACCTGGAACTCCACGCTCGAGTGGACGGGGTCCACCTTCCACGTTCCCAGCGGCAGGCTCGGGGTCTGGACGGCGACGGGGGACTCGGCTGCAGACATGGCTATCTCCTTTGGGTGGCGTTGCTTGATTGACTGAACAACCACCCGAGCGTAGCAAAGTAATTGCATCCGCAACTATTGTGGCGGCAACTTTCTCAGCGGGCCTCGACCACCAGCGTCTGGAAGGCGCGCCCCACGCAGCCGTGCACGTCGTGCAGCACGCTCTCCGCGAGGCCCGTGCCGCCCTCGTGCAGCAGCGTGCGCGCGTCCAGCGCGATCCACTCGCCGCGGGGAGGGCGCTGCAGGTGCACGGTCAGGTCGGCGTTGATGAACAGGAAGCGATCGAACGGCAGCGCTGCGCTGACGCCGTTGCCGAAGTCGGCGGTCGCCACCAGCCGCGCGAGCGGCGTCAGCTCCTGCCCGGGCAGCAGCGGGTGGCGCAGGCGCATCCACACGCGCCCGCGGCCCGGCGTGCGCTGCCCCAGCCAGCGCATCTCCATCGCGGTGGCTGCGAAGCCCGCCTCGCTTGACCCGTCGAGCGAGAAGCGCAGCGGCGTGGCGCTCTCCGGCGGCGCGAGGCTCGCGGGCGCGCAGCCGTCCGCCGCGTC
>Ga0335075_10002757_pt1 | contig 28046 bp, 30 predicted proteins | sample Lox_Sample_24_FD_206723 | JGI IMG/M metagenome (GOLD analysis project Ga0335075, IMG submission 206723) | Soil microbial communities from Loxahatchee National Wildlife Refuge, Florida, United States - Lox_Sample_2.4 | ecosystem: Environmental > Terrestrial > Soil > Wetlands | place: USA...
TCGTGCTCGGCGGTGAAACCGATGGCGCCGTGGGTCTGCAGCGCCGACCGGGCGGCCAGCAGTGCGGCGTCGGACGCCGACGCCTTGGCCGCGCTGACATCGCGGGCCGTGTCGGGCGACCGGTCGGCGAGCGACAGCGCCGCGCCGTAGACCAGTGGGCGGGCCAACTCGAGCGCGATGTGCGCGTCGGCCAGCTTGTGCTTGATCGCCTGGTAGGAACCGATGATACGGCCGAATTGTGCCCGCTGCTTGGCATATTCGACCGCGGCGTCCAGCAGCGCCTGTCCGGCCCCGGCCAATTGGGCGGCCGTCGCGAGCGCACCGAACTCGTACGCGCGTGCGACATCGGCCTGCCACGCTTCGCCGCTGGCGTCCGCGTCGAACAGGCGGCGGCTGGGGTCGACGGATTCGTGTCGGTCGCCGACGCGCGCTTCGCTGACCCGGCCGTCCGCATCGGCGACGAGGATCAGCCCGGCCGCGTCGGCATCGACGGCCCGCGGTACCTGCGGCCTGAGCACGACGGTGGCGATCAGCTCGCCGGCCGCCAGCCTCGCGGACCGCTCGTCGTCGGCCAGCAAAACCGGTGCCACCGCAATGGATTCGGTGACCGGACCGGGAACGCACCAGCGTCCCAGCCGCTCCAGCGCGACCACTAGATCGACCGGGTGCGCATCGATGCCGTCGAATTGCTCCGGCACGGCCAACGCGGTGACGCCGAGGTCGGCCAGCTGCGCCCAGATCTTGCGGCCGGGCGCGGTGTCGCCGTCGGCCCAGGCACGTCCCGCGCCGGGCACGTCGGCGGCGGACAGCGCCGCATCGATGCTGGCCGCGAAGTCGCGCTGCTGCGCGTCGAGTTCAAAATTCACAGCATCTCACCTCTTCTCCCGCGGCAGGCCCAGCAGCCGCTCGGCGATGATGTTGCGCTGAATCTCGTTGGTGCCGGCGTAAATCGGACCGCCTAACGCGAACAACAGCCCGTCGGTCCACGAGTCTGCGAGTTCGCCGTCGGCGCCGCGGATCTCCAGCGCGGTCTGGTGCACCGCGACATCCAGGTCGGACCAGAACACCTTGGTGACCGACGACTCCGCGCCGAGTTCGCCGCCGTTGGCAAGGCGGGTCACGGTGCCGAACGTGTGCAGCCGGTACGCCTGCGCCTTGATCCACGCGTCGGCCACCTGATCGCCGAACGCGTTGCTGTCTTTGGTCTTCCACAGCTCTGCCAGCCGCTCGGCGGAGGCGAGGAAGCGGGCCGGGCTGCGCAGCGACATGCCGCGTTCGTTGCTCGACGTGCTCATCGCCGCCCGCCACCCGTCGTGCACCTCGCCGATCACGTCGGCGTCGGGCACGAAGACGTCGTCGAGGAAAATCTCGCCGAAGCCGGTATCGCCGCCGAGTTGGGCGATCGGCCGCACGGTGATGCCGTCGGTCTTGAGGTCGAACATGAAATACGTCAGCCCGCGGTGTCGCTCCGCTTCGGGGTCGGAGCGAAACAATCCGAAAGCCCTGTCGCCGAACGGTGCTCGCGAGCTCCAGATCTTCTGCCCGTTCAGCAGCCAGCCGCCGTCGGTGCGGGTGGCCGTCGAGCGCAGCGACGCGAGGTCGCTGCCGGACTCGGGCTCCGACCAGGCCTGCGCCCAGATCTCCTCGCCGCTAGCCATCTTCGGCAACACCCGGTCCAGCTGTTCGTCGGTGCCGTGCGCGAACAGCGTCGGCGCCAGCATCGAGGTGCCGTTGGCGCTGGCGCGCCCGGGCGCACCGGCGCGGAAGTACTCCTCCTCGTAAACCACCCACTGCAACAGCGTTGCGTCGCGGCCGCCGTATTTCTCCGGCCAGGTGATGACCGACAGTCCCGCGTCGAAAAGCACCTTGTCCCAAAGCCGATGCTGCTCGAAGCCCTCGGCGGTGTCATACGACGTCGTCGGGAACGAGTCGCGGTGTGACGACAGGAACTCGCGGACCTCGTGTTGGAACGTCAGCGTGTCGTTGTCGAAATCCAGATCCATTTACGCCATCTCTCGCAATTGCGGTTTGACGACCTTGCCGCCCGCGTTGCGGGGCAGCGCGTCGACAAACTTGACCGAACGGGGAGCTTTGAAATTCGCCAGATACTCACGCGTGTAGGCGATCACGGCTTGCTCGTCGAGCCCGGATCCGGGCCGAGTCACGAGAAAGGCCCGGCCGACCTCGCCGAGCCGCTCGTCGGGCACGCCGACCACCGCGCAGTCCAGCACACCGTCGAGGCGGGCGAGCACCTGCTCGATCTCGGCGGGGTAGACGTTGAACCCGCCGCAGATGTACATGTCCTTGAGCCGATCGGTGATCTGGAGATTGCCTGTGGGGTCGAGCTTTCCGATGTCGCCGGTGTGCAGCCAGCCGTCGGCGTCGATAGTGTCCGCGGTGGCTTGCGGGTCGTCGAGATAGCCGAGCATGACGTTGGGTCCACGCAGGAGCACCTCTCCCGTTTCGTCGCCGTGGGCTCCGTTGATGCGCAGCTCGAAGCCGGCGACCGGGCGCCCGCAGGTGGTGGCCACCGTGACCGCGTCGTCGTCGGCGCGGCACATGGTGCCGAACCCGTTGCATTCGGTCAGGCCGTAGGCGGTCAGCACGATGTCGATGTCGAGTTCGGTCTGCATCCGCTCGATCAACACGACCGGCACCGTCGCCGCGCCGGTGACCGCGAACCGCAACGAGCCCAGGTCGTAGGCGCCGCGGGCGGGGTGGTCGAGCAGCGTCTGGAAGATGGTGGGCGGTCCGGGCAGCACGGTGATCCGGTGCTCGGCGATGGCGCGCATGGCCTGCTCGGCGTCGAAGGTCAGCTGCGGGATCAGTGTGGCGCCGGTCTGCAGGCAGGCCAGGATCCCGGCCTTGTAGCCGAAGTTGTGGAAGAACGGGTTGATGCACAGATAGCGGTCGTCGCTGGTGATCTTGCCGTGTGCCGCCCACGCCGCCGAACCGGACAGCGACTGCCGGTGCGCGCACAGCACGCCTTTGCTGCGGCCGGTGGTGCCGGAGGTGAACAGGATGTCGGAGACGTCGTCGGGCCGGACCGCCGCGCCGCGGGCGTCGGCCGCTTCGAGCTCGGCTCCGTGTTGCATGAACTCGTCCCACGTCCCGTCGTCGGCGTCGATCGGCACCCGCACGACGTGCCGCAGGTCGGGCAGCGCCGCCCGGTCGAGGTCGGCGACCCGGTCCGCACCGAGGAACTCACCCATCGCCACCAGCAGCGGGGCGCCCGTGCGGGCGAGGATGTCGCTACCTTCGGCGGCGGTGTAGCGGGTGTTCAGGGGCACCACGGTGGCGCCCGCGTAGTGGGTGGCCAGGCATGCAACGACCCAGTGCCAGGTATTCGGCGACCAGATCGCCACCCGGTCGCCGGTCTGTACGCCGAGGTCGATCATCGCCGCCGCCGCGCCGCGCACCTCGTCGCGCAGCTCGTCGAAGGTGAGGGTGCGATCGGGGGTGACCAGCGCTTTGTGGTCGGGGAGCTCTCGCGCGATGCGGTCCAACGCCGCAGGAATGGTCTGCGGATCGCTCGACATTGATGCATGCTCCTAACAAAGCAAGTGCTTGGTAGGTTAGCCTACAGGGGTGCAAGGCGTCGAGGAGTTCAGGGCTGAGGTCCGCGACTGGCTGGCCGAGAACCTGGTCGGTGAATTCGCCGCCCTCAAGGGGCTCGGCGGGCCCGGCCGCGAACACGAGGCGTTCGAAGAACGGCGCGCCTGGAACCGCCATCTCGCCGAAGCGGGCCTGACGTGTCTGGGCTGGCCGGTGGAGCACGGTGGCCGTGGCCTGTCGGTGGCTCACCGGGTGGCGTTCTACGAGGAGTACGCGATCGCCAATGCGCCCGCCAAGGTCAACCACTTCGGCGAGGAGCTGCTGGGGCCGACGTTGATCGCGTTCGGCACGCCGGAGCAGCAGCAGCGGTTCCTGCCGCGGATTCTCGACGTCACCGAGCTGTGGAGCCAGGGGTACTCCGAGCCCGGCGCCGGCAGCGACCTGGCCAACGTCGCCACCACCGCCGTGCTCGACGGCGACGCGTGGGTGATCAACGGGCAGAAGGTGTGGACGTCGCTGGCGCACTGGGCGCAGTGGTGTTTCGTGGTGGCGCGCACCGAGAAGGGCTCCAAGCGACACGCCGGGTTGTCGTATCTGCTGGTGCCGCTCGACCAGCCCGGGGTGGACGTCCGACCGATCGTCCAGCTGACGGGGGACTCGGAGTTCAACGAGGTGTTCTTCGACGATGCCCGCACCGACGCCGATCTCGTGGTGGGCCAGCCGGGCGACGGCTGGCGGGTCGCGATGGGCACGCTGACCTTCGAACGGGGTGTCTCGACCCTCGGCCAGCAGATCGTCTACGCGCGTGAGCTCAACGCGGTCGTGGACCTCGCCAAAAAGACTGGGGCCGCGGACGACCCGCTGATCCGCGAACGCCTGACCCGCTCCTGGGCCGGCCTGCGGGCAATGCGCTCCTACGCGCTGGCGACCATGGATGCCGAACAGCCCGGACAAGATAACGTGTCGAAGTTGTTGTGGGCCAACTGGCATCGCGATCTCGGTGAGATCGCGATGGACGTGCAGGGCAAGGCCGGCCTGGTGCTGGACGGCGGCGACTTCGACGAGTGGCAGCGGCTCTACCTGTTCACCCGCGCGGACACCATCTACGGCGGGTCCAACGAGATTCAGCGCAACATCATCGCCGAGCGTGTGCTTGGCCTACCCAGGGAGGCTCGATGACGCTGGCGGTTGCGCCGAAAGAGGTTGCCGGACACGGCCTTCTGAACGGCAAGGTCGTGATCGTCACCGCGGCCGCCGGCACCGGCATCGGCTCGGCCATGGCCCGTCGCGCCCTTGCCGAGGGCGCCGACGTCGTCGTCTCCGATCACCACGAACGTCGCCTCGGTGAGACCGCAGAGGAACTGTCCGCGCTGGGGCTGGGCCGGGTCGAGCATGTGCTGTGCGACGTGACATCCACCGCGCAAGTCGACGCGCTGATCTCGTCGGCCACCGCGCGGATGGGCCGAATCGACGTGCTGGTCAACAACGCCGGACTCGGCGGTCAGACCCCGGTGGTCGACATGACCGACGAGGAGTGGGACCGAGTACTCAACGTGACGCTGACATCGGTGTTCCGCACCACCCGCGCGGCGCTGCGCTACTTCCGCGACGCCGACCACGGCGGCGTGATCGTCAACAACGCCAGCGTCCTTGGCTGGCGCGCACAACACTCCCAGTCCCACTACGCAGCGGCCAAGGCCGGCGTCATGGCGTTAACACGTTGCAGCGCAATCGAAGCCGTCGAATACGGCGTGCGGATCAACGCGGTATCGCCCAGCATCGCGCGACACAAGTTCCTCGACAAGACCAGCTCGACGGAACTTCTCGACCAGCTCTCGGCGGGCGAGGCGTTCGGGCGCGCGGCCGAACCGTGGGAGGTCGCGGCCACCATCGCGTTCCTGGCCAGCGATTACTCCAGTTATCTGACTGGCGAAGTGATTTCGGTATCGAGTCAACACCCATGACCGAGCTCAGCCCGCCGAACAGCCGCCGTGACGAGTTGCTTGAACTCGCCGCGACGATGTTCGCCGAACGCGGGCTGCGCGCGACCACGGTGCGCGACATCGCCGACAGCGCGGGCATTCTTTCCGGCAGCCTGTATCACCACTTCTCCTCCAAGGAGGAGATGGTCGACGAGGTGCTGCGGAAATTCATGGACTGGCTGTTCGCCCGCTACGAGGAAATCGTTGAGACGCAATCGAATCCGCTGGAAAGGCTCAAGGGGCTGTTCATGGCGTCGTTCGACGCGATCGAGCACCGGCACGCCGAGGTCGTCATCTACCAGGACGAGGCCAAGCGACTGCTTCCGCAGCCGCGGTTCTCCTACCTCGAAGACCTGAACAAGCAGCAGCGCAAGATGTGGGTCGACGTGCTGCATCAGGGCATCGAGGAGGGTTATCTACGGCCCGATCTCGACGTCGATCTGGTTTATCGATTCATTCGTGACACCACCTGGGTGTCGGTGCGCTGGTATCAGCCCGGCGGACCGCTCACCGCGCAGCAGGTGGGTCAGCAGTATCTCGCTATCGTCCTAGGTGGAATTACCAAAGAAGGAGCCTGACATGCCTGAGGCATACGTCATCGATGCCGTACGCACCGCAGTTGGCAAGCGCAACGGATCGCTCGCCGGCGTGCACCCCGTCGACTTGGGCGCGCTCGGTTGGCGCGGACTGCTGGACCGGGTCGACATCGACCCCGCTGCGGTCGACGACGTGATCGCCGGCTGTGTCGACGCGATCGGGGCCCAGGCCGGCAACATCGCCCGGCTGTCCTGGCTGGCGGCCGGCTACCCCGAAGAGGTACCCGGCGTCACCGTCGACCGGCAATGCGGCTCCAGCCAGCAGGCCATTTCCTTTGGCGCGCAAGCGATCATGGCGGGCACCGCGGATGTGATCGTGGCCGGTGGCGTGCAGAACATGAGCCAGATCCCGATCTCGTCGGCGATGACGGTCGGTGAGCAGTTCGGGTTCACCTCGCCCACCAACGAGTCCAAGCAGTGGCTGCACCGCTACGGCGACCAGGAAATCTCGCAGTTCCGTGGCTCGGAGCTGATCGCCGAGAAGTGGAACCTGTCCCGCGAAGAGATGGAGCAGTACGCGCTCACCAGCCACGAACGCGCGTTCGCTGCGATTCGCGGCGGCCACTTCGACAACGAGATCATCGCGGTGGAAACCAAAAACGGCACGTTCCGCGTCGACGAAGGCCCGCGGGAGTCGTCGCTGGAGAAGATGGCCGGCCTTAAGCCGTTGGTCGAAGGCGGTCGCCTGACCGCGGCGATGGCCAGTCAGATTTCCGACGGCGCCAGCGCGGTGCTGCTGGCGTCGGAAAGCGCAGTGCAGGCGCACGGTTTGAAGCCGCGGGCCCGCATCCATCACATCAGCGCCCGGGCCGCTGACCCGGTCTTCATGCTGACCGGACCGATTCCGGCGACCCGCTGGGCGTTGGAGAAGACCGGGCTGTCGATTGCCGACATCGACGTCGTCGAGATCAACGAAGCATTCGCGCCCGTTGTGTTGGCCTGGCTCAAGGAGATCAAAGCCGACCCGGAGCGGGTCAACCCCAACGGCGGTGCGATCGCACTCGGTCACCCGCTGGGCGCGACCGGTGCAAAGCTGTTCTCCTCCTTGCTGAATGAGCTGGAGCGCACCGGCGGCCGCTACGGCCTGCAGACCATGTGCGAGGGCGGCGGCACCGCCAACGTCACCATCATCGAACGGCTGTAGCCCTCTACTTCGCGCCGACTGTGAATACAGCGACGCTTCCACGGCGTGTCGCGTCGCACGATTCACGGTCGACGAGTGTCAGTGGCCGTCGACAGTATGTCTGAGTGAACGAAGTGAATTGGCCCTTCCTCGGCCAGGAACTACTCGCCGCCGGCGCACTACCGGAGCGGGCGATGCGCTCGCTTTACGAACCGGTCTATCCCGGCGTCTACGTGCCCGCCGGTATCGGCCTGTCCGCGGCCCAAAGTGCTGAAGCAGCCTGGCTGTGGTCGCGGCGGAAGGCGGTCGTCGCTGGCGCGTCGGCCGCCGCGCTGCTTGGCGCGAAGTGGATCGATACGGCGCGAAATGCCGAATTGATATACGACAACCGTCGTCCTCCGCCCGGCATCACCGTGTACACGGAAAAGTTACTGGCCGACGAGATATCGAAGGTCGACGGTATCGCCGTAACATGCCCTGCGCGAACAGCATTCGATATTGGTCGGCGAGCGAATCCACGACTTGCGACGGTGCAACTGCTGGATGCGCTGGTGAATGCGACGACGGCGGCGCCGAATCTCCGCAGGAGACGCGGACTCGTCTTGCGCTGATCGATGCGGGGCTCCCAAAGCCGCAAACGCAGATCATCGTCCGTGACGAATACGGCGAGTTCGTCGCGCGCATCGATATGGGCTACGAGGACTTACGCGTCGGCATTGAATACGACGGCGCTCACCATTGGTCGGATGCTCAGCAGCGGGACCGTGACATCGATCGATATAGCGCCCTGGGCGACCTGGGCTGGCTGATCGTCAGGGTGAGCGGCGAGTTGCTTAAATATCGGGAGGGCACGTTGGTCGCTCGGGTGGTTGCGGCAATGCGCGCTGCTGGGTGGAATCCCGACAAGTGACTGTGAAGCCCACGACGCGCATGCGGCGTGTCGCGTCGTGACATTCACACTGGGCCGACTTTCGACGTCAGGTAGCGAGTACCAGCGCCATGCTGCCGAGCGCGAGCAGCCAACTCGCGAAGCTGCCGACCAAGAAGTATTCGGTGACTTCGTCGATCCCGACTCCGGTTCCGTTGTCGTTACGGCTTTTTTGAGCGTTCAACTCGGGGAACCGGATGATGCCCTTGGCGGCGACGACGGCGCTGGCCGCCGCCACCTGTCCGCCCACGCCGAGGCTGAGGATCAGCAGCCGCTCCATCGGGCCGAGTAGACGGCCGCCCTTCAGCCGGTCCGACGGCTGGGGTTCTCCGGCGCGGCGTACCGCTCCGACGGAGGCGAGAATGAGTCGCACCAGCTGATTACCGGTGGCGAACTGCAGCAGCACCACTCCCACGACCATCACCAGCCGAGTGGGCGAGACGCCGTGAAGAGGCAGCGCTGCCCACTTTGACCACAGCGCGACGCCGCCGCCGACCTTGTGCGCCCAACCCGACAACACGATCAGCAAGCCCAGCGACACACCGAATACGGTCAGCGGCGCCAGGTGATGCGCGTCGGCACGCTCGCTGCGCGCGCACAGCAGCTGCCAGGCGATGGTGGCCGCCGCCGCCGTAGCAAGCAGCGCGATGTCGCCGATGTGCCACAGCGCGCAGAGTGCCGCACATGCCACCACCACGACGGGCCCAACCACGACCGGCAGCCAGGCGCCGCGAGCCGACATTCGGCACGCGTCGGCGATGCCTATCGCGATGAGCAGGACCGCGACCGCGCTCACGGCAGGCTCCGAAGGTATTGGCTGGCAAGGACGATCAGGTCCAAACCGTCGCGGGCCGCCCGTTGGGATACCGCCGACGGGCTGATGCCCTCGGCCGCGGCCAGCTCTTTTTTGGTCTGGTTCTGCATCAGGCCCTTCAGAATTCGTAGTGATCGCTCGTCAAGTGATCCAAGCAGATGGTCCCGACACAGCAGGGCGGCGTTGACGGCGGCGACGTCGTCACGGCTGTCATCGGACGCCACGAAGGTCGTTCGGGTCAGCGTGAAGCCGGGCTGCCGCTGCGCCTCCGCGGTCCGCTGAATCGCGTCGCGCGCGGCCCACCAACCCGGCCCGTCCTGAATCCCGGTGTCGGCATCCAGCAGCGTCGCCGCGCCCCAGCCGACGCCGAATCGCACATCGACCTCCGGGCTGACGAACAACCGCACGGACAGTGCGGCGTCGATCGCCGCACCCACCGTCGGATAGCTGCCTTGAAACTCGTCGCCGATCGTGAATCTGGGCGGGTCGATCGCGCGATCCGCGACCTGCTGCAGCGCCGCCGTCACTGTTCGATGCAACTTTGGCCGGTCGCCGGTCCGCCGGGATCCGACGACATCGCCAATGAGCATCGCCCGTGTTGAAGGCTGGGACTTCATCCTCGCCATATGAAGACTATAGCTTCAATCTTGCCAAATGAAGCAATTTACTTCACAGCAGCGTCGTGAGCGGCGGTGACACCGGCGATGATGTCGTCGACCGTGCGTTGCGCCAGCGATTCGACGTCACGGCGACGGGCAACTCGCAGTGGTCCGCGCAGGGCAAGTTCGGCGAAGCCGTGCACTGCTGAGAAGCACGGCCACTCGGCGCCGTCGCGTGCCGACGGTGTGAGTACGCCTGCCTCCACCATCGCGTCGAGCGCCTCGACCAACGCCAGAAACGGCGGCGCAGCGGCGGTCCCGTCGTTCTCGGCGGCGAAAAAGGCCACCGTGAACCATCCCGGCTCGTCGAGCGCGAACTTGATGTAGCCGAGCCCGACCGCTCGCAGCCGATCACTTGCGTTCAGCTCCGTTGACCCGCGCCGACGCACCGAGCCCTGCATCCTGGCCACCATCCGGTGCTGGATTTCCGTCGCCACCGCTCGCAGCAGCGCCTCGCGGTCGGCAAAGTGGCGGTATGCGGCGTTAGGTGAAACCCCAACGCGCCGAGTCGCTTCCCGGATGGTGAGCGCATCCGGCCCGCCAGCCCGCGTCAGGTCGAGGCCGGCATCGATCAATGCCGTGCGGAGGTCCCCGTGGTGGTAGCCGCTCTTCAAGATCGTCAACCCTTGACCCTCCTCGGGCCTAAAGTGTACGGTGTGAACATTACCATGTTGACGGCATGAACATATAGCAGGAGGGGATTGTTGTGACAACCGCAGGATTGCCGCCGGTTGTGGACGAGCAAGCCTGGCAGCGCGAATTGGATGCCCTGCGTGTGCGGGAGAAGGCGGCCACCCGTGAGCTGGACGCGATCGCCGCGCAGCGGCGAAGGCTGCCGATGGTCGCGATGCCGGACTACACGCTGGAGGGTGAGAACGGACCCGTTCGGCTGGCCGATGTCTTCGAAGGCAAATCTCAGCTGATCGTCTACAACCACATGTGGTTTCCGGACGAGGAATGGCAGTGCCCGGGTTGCACCGGTTTCACCTCGCAATTCACCCGACTGGAGTTCCTGGACAACTGGGACGCCCGGTTTGTCATCGTCACGCAGGGACCCATCGACCAAGCGCTCGCGTACAAGCGCCGCGTGGGCAACAAGATGACCTGGTACTCGACGGTCGACAGCCCGTTCGGCGCCGACGTCGGCGCTGAGCCAGGTGGCGGGTTTGCCGTGAATGTCTTTCTGCGCGACGGGGATCGGGTCTACCGCACCTGGCACACCAACGGCCGCGGCACTGAACAACTGAGTCACTCGTTCGCATTGATCGATCTACTGCCGTACGGCCGTCAGGAGGAGTGGCAAGACTCCCCGGACGGCTGGCCGCAGTCACCTACCTACAGCCGGTGGGCCGGCTCGCAGGACATCGCCAAAGCATATGGAAACGCCCAACCAGAAGGAGTGAAATGAACACCACCACAACAGGCTTGAACACGATCAGCCTCGTGTGCGTGCCGACAGTCGAGCAGGACAAGGCGGTCGCGTTCTACGAGTCGCTCGGCTTCGAGAAACGAACCGACACCCCGTTCGGTGGCGGCTACCGATGGATCGAGGTCTACCTGCCCGCGGGCAACACCGGGATTGCGCTGGCTCCGCCCCCGCCCGATCAGCAACCGGTGCAGCCGGCCAACACCGGTATCACGCTGCACACTAATGACATTGACGCCACGCATGCAGCCTTTAGAGAACTCGGCGTCGACGTCGACGCGCAGGTGGCGCGAATGGGCGACCCGGTTCCGCCGATGTTCTGGTTTCGTGACCCGACGGGCCACACGCTGATGGTCGTGGAGACCTAAGCGCTACTGGACGAAAGCGGCCGCAGACTGTAGGTGCTTGACGGCGTCGCTGACGATCGTCTCGATCAGCTCCGCGCATGACGGCAGGTCGTCGACGATGCCGGCCACCTGGCCGGACGCCAGCACGCCTGCATCGGTATTGCCTTCGACCAGACCGGCTTTCAGCAGCATCGGGGTGTTGGCCGCCATCACCACTTGCGACCAGCTCAGGTCCTTCCCGTGTCGCATGGCGAGGCCGTCGCGGATCATCGATGCCCAGGTCATCTGCGACATCTTCTTGAACTTGCCGGCGTTGCGCACAGCCGCGGCGAAGCCCCTTGCCCGCGAACCGCTTTCCAGCTTTTCGACAAGGCCGGTGCGCAGCACGCGATGCGGCATGCCGTCGACGCGGGTGGTGACCACGGTGCCGTCCAGCGCGGCATCCAGATAACGCTGCTTGACCGCGTCCGGCACGGTGGAATCCGAGGTGAGCAGGAACCGGGTACCCATGGCCACCCCGGCTGCGCCGTACGACAACGCTGCCGCGAGCCCGCGACCGTCGAAGAAGCCGCCCGCGGCGATCACCGGGATGCTCACCGCATCGAGCACCGACGGCAACAGCAGCGTCGTCGCGATCGGCCCGGTGTGGCCGCCGCCCTCGCCACCCTGAACGATCACCGCGTCGGCACCCCACGAAGCCACCTTGCGCGCGTGTTTGGCCAAACCGACCGACGGAATCACCACCGCGCCGGCTTCTTTGAGCTTGCCGATCAACTCCTGCTTGGGTGCCAACGCGAACGACGCGACCTTGACACCCTCGCGGATCATCAGATCCACCCGGTCGTCGGCGTCGCCGGCGTCGGCGCGAATGTTCACACCGAACGGCTTGTCGGTGGCCGCCTTGACCTTTCCGATCGCGGTGGCCAATTCGTCGAGCGTCATGGTCGCCGACGCCAAGATGCCCAGCCCGCCGGCGTTGGCCGTGGCGGAGACAAGTCGGGCGCCGGCCACCCAGCCCATTCCGGTCTGCACGACCGGGTGCTCGATACCGATCAGCTCGGTCAGCGGCGTTCGTAACCTCATCAACGTATCTCTCGGTCGCGCAGTGCCTTCGGATCGATGGCCTCGCGGATCAGGCGCAGTTCGTCGTCGGTCGGCAGCCTCGTTACCTCCACGTCGTCGAGGCCATGCACCTCGAACGAGGTGTTATCCCAGACCTCGTCGGGGGAAACCCCCGGATGCAGCGATAGCGCACGCATCGTGCGCGCGGGGCCGCCGAAGTCGAACACGCCGAGATTGGACACCACCCGGTAGGTGTTGGCGAACCGGAACGCCGGGTTGTCGGTGTCCACCTTGTCCCAGCCGATGCCGCACACCACATCGACGGCATCGCAGAACACCCGCTTGGAGTGATTGCCCACCCAATAGCTGGTCGCGTGGTTGATCGCGTTGCCGGGTGCGCCCCGCAGGCCGAACATCTGCCGCGTCGGGTGCTGCAGCGGGCCGAACGCCGAGATGTTCTGATTGCCATAGCGGTCAACCTGATTCGCGCCCATCACCACATGCCGTCGACCCCAGGCCAGTGTCTCGAATACCCGGCCGAAGGGCATCCAGCCCTCGACGGGTGCCGACGCACCCAGCGCCGGCGTCTCCGCCAGCAGTTGCGCCTCGCCGTCGGTGAGCACGATGTCGGGGGAGAAGGTCAACCGGGCCAGCCGGGCGCCGACCGAGGCCATGTTCGTCATCGGGCTGACCATGATCTCGCCTGCGTCCCTGAACAACTCGGCGCAGGCCACGGCGCACACTTCGGCGCGGGTGCTCATTTCGCTGCCTCCTCGGCGAATTTGCGTACCGCCGAATGGTATTCGGCCTCTCCGCCCGAAAGATACGTCTGCACGAACGCCTGCCAACCCTCGTCGCTGCCGGCCGCCTCCGCGTAGTGGCGCTGGAACTTCTCGTCTCGGCCGTAATCCGGTGCCGCCGTGGTGAAATGCGCGCCCCCGGGCGCTTCCACGACGGCGTCAACCATCATCCGGTTCACCAGCAGTGCTTGCGGCGGCACCGCTTTGATGAGTTCGTCAGTGGCGACGACGCGTTCCACCGACAGGTAGCGCTTCTCGGCTGCCATCAGGAACAGGTCGTCGAAGTAGGGGTCGATGCCGGTGTACGCAGCATTGCCTTGGGAGTCGCCGAGATTGAGATGCACGAAGGCCGCGTCGAGTCGCAGCGCCGGCATCGCGATCAGCGTTTCGTACCCGCCACCCGGCGCCGGGTAGGGGCTGGTGACCGTCTGCAGTTCGCCCTCCCAGAAGTCCGGGACCGAACTGCCCAGCCCGGCCCGGATCGGCAGGAAAGGCAGGCGTTGCGCGGCGGCCTGCAATCCGCAGCGCAGCATGCCCTCGTCCATTTCGCGGGCCTCGATGGCTCCGGTGGTGCGGGCCTTGGCGAACCACGGGTCGTAGAACGGCGGGGAGTCCAGCGAGACGAACCCGTAGTAGACCCGCTTGACCTTGCCCGCCGAGCACAGCAGCCCCAGATCCGGACCGCCGTAGGTGACGACGGTCAGGTCCGTGACATCGGTGCGCAGTAGGGCGCGCACAAAGGCCATCGGTTTGCGGCGCGATCCCCAGCCGCCGATGCCGATCGTCATGCCGCTGTGCAGTTGTGCGACGACCTCGTCGAGAGTGGTCCTTTTGTCGCTCATGACTTTTCGCCCTTGGACGTACCGGCGAACGCGTCACGGTGCTCGTCCGCGACCCCGGCGAGGTTGAGCTCGAAGGTGAAGCCTTGCTCCATGCGGTAACTGGAGTTGACCCTCTGCACGTCGATCAGGTTCAGCGCCTCCTTGGCCGCGCGGATGACTCGGGTGTCCTTGGCGGCGATGTCGCGCGCGACCCGTAAAGCGGCCTCGTCCAACTCATCTCGCGGCACCACCTCGTGCACCGAGCCGAAGTGGTGCAGGGTCGCCGCGTCGACGGTGGCCGCGGTGAAGAACAGCCGCCGCATCATGTGCTGCGGCACCAGCCGGGACAGGTGGGTGGCCGCGCCCAGGGCGCCGCGTTCGACCTCGGGCAGCCCGAACGTCGCGTCGTCGGACGCCACGATCACGTCGGCGTTGCCGACCAGGCCGATGCCGCCGCCGACGCAGAATCCGTTGACCGCGGCGATCACCGGCACCTCGCACTCGTAGACCGCGCGGAACGCGGCGAAGCAGCCGCGGTTGGCGTCGATCAGCGCGGTGAAGCCCTCGGTGCGCTGCATCTCCTTGATGTCCACTCCGGCGTTGAAGCCGCGGCCCTCGGCCCGCAGGATCACCGCGTGGGTGGCCTGGTCGTGGCCGACGGCGGTGAGCGCGTCGGCGAGTTCGAACCAGCCGCGCGATGGGATGGCGTTGACGGGGGGATAGTCGACGGTGACCGCGACGATCCCCGGTTCGACGGTGCGTGACGTGATTGTCATCGAGATCCTCGACCACTTCCTTGGGGGACGATTACCTAAGCAAGCACTTGCTTGGTACGCTAGCACAGTGACCCACGCCGACGGAGGCCCCGCGATCAGCTTTGGGCTCGGCGGCCGGGTCGCGTTGGTGACCGGCGGCGTTCGAGGGGTAGGCGCCGGGATCAGCAGCGTTTTCGCTGAGCAAGGTGCCACCGTTGTCACCTGTGCGCGGCGCGCCGTTGAAGGCCTGCCCTATGAGTTCCACCCCTGTGACGTGCGCGACGAGGATGCGGTCCAGGCGCTGATCGACGGGATCGTCGAGCGGCACGGGCGGCTCGACGTCGTGGTCAACAACGCCGGCGGCTCCCCGTACGTTTTGACCGCTGAGTCCAGTCCCAAGTTCAACCGGAAAATCATCGAGCTCAATCTCATTGGTGCGCTCCTGGTTTCGCAGTACGCCAACGAGAAGATGCAACAGCAGCCGGATGGTGGATCGATCGTCAACATCTGCAGCCTCAGCGGCCGCCGCCCGTCCCCAGGGACCGGCGCCTACGGGGCGGCCAAGGCCGGCTTGGAGAGCCTCACCCAGACGCTGGCGGTGGAGTGGGGTCCCAAGGTTCGGGTGAACGCCCTTGTGGTGGGCATGGTCGAGACCGAACAGGCCGACCTGTTCTACGGCGACGCCGAGTCGATCGCCGCGATCTCAAAAAATGTGCCGCTCGGCCGGATGGCCACGCCCGCTGATGTCGGTTGGGCCGCAGCGTTTCTCGCTTCCGACGCGGCGGCCTACATCAGCGGAGCCTCGTTGGAGGTGCACGGCGGCGGCGAGCCGCCGCACTACCTGGCCACCACGAACGCCAGCGCGATCAAATAGAGGAGACAAAACTGTGGGTGTAGTTGACGGTCGCGTCGTCATTGTTACCGGAGCGGGCGGCGGCATCGGGCGCGCGCACGCCTTGGCCTTCGCCGCCGAGGGCGCGCGCGTCGTGGTCAACGACATCGGCGTCGGCCTCGACGGGTCGCCGGCAGGCGGCGGCAGCGCGGCCCAGGGCGTGGTCGACGAAATCACCGCCGCGGGAGGCGAAGCCGTCGCCAACGGCTCCAACATCGCGGATTGGGAGCAGGCCGCCGGCCTGATCCAGACCGCCGTCGACACCTTCGGCGGCTTGGACGTCCTGGTGAACAATGCCGGCATCGTGCGCGACCGGATGATGGCCAACACCAGCGAGGACGAGTTCGACGCCGTCATCGCCGTGCACCTCAAGGGTCACTTCGCCGCGATGCGGCACGCCGCCTCGTATTGGCGCGGGCTGAGCAAAGAGGGAAAAGCCCCCGAAGAGATTGACGCACGGATCATCAACACCAGTTCCGGTGCGGGCCTGCAGGGCAGCGTCGGCCAGGGCAATTACAGCGCGGCCAAGGCCGGTATCGCGGCGATGACTCTTGTCGGTGCCGCTGAAATGGGCCGGTACGGCGTCACGGTCAACGCGATCGCGCCGTCGGCCCGCACCCGGATGACCGAGACTGTGTTCGCCGAAATGATGTCGACCCAGGACGACGATTTCGACGCGATGGCCCCGGAGAACATCTCGCCGCTGGTGGTTTGGTTGGGCAGCAAGGAATCTCGTGACATCACCGGCAAGGTGTTCGAGGTCGAGGGCGGCAAGATTCGCGTCGCCGAAGGCTGGGCGCACGGCCCGCAGATCGACAAGGGCGCCCGCTGGGACCCCGCCGAACTGGGGCCCGTCGTCGCAGACTTGCTGGCGAAGTCGCGGCCTCCGGTCCCCGTGTACGGCGCCTAGGTGTGCACCTCGACTGGGAGGAGCTGACCGACAGCGTGCATCGTTGTCGGCTCCCGTTTCTCGACGTCACCGTCGGCGTGGTGCAGGGCGCGACCGGAGTGCTGCTGGTCGACACCGGAACCACGCTGACCGAAGCCGCGGCGATCGACGCCGACGTGCGCCGGATCACCGGCCACCGGGTCACGCATGTTGTGCTGACCCACAAGCACTTCGACCACGTACTGGGCTCGTCTGCCTTTGCCGGCGCTGAAATCTATTGTGCGCCTGCCGTTGTCGAATACCTCGCGTCGGGCACCGAGCAGTTACGCGCCGACGCGCTGCACTACGGCGCCGACGCCGACGAAATCGACCGCGCCGTCGCGACGGTGCGACCTCCCCAACACGGAATCGACGACGCCGTCATCGATCTCGGTGACCGCCTGGTGACGATCGCCTATCTCGGCGGGGGCCACACCACCTCGGACCTCGTTGTGGTGGTGCCAGGCGGTGACGACAACCCAGCCGTGGTGTTCGCCGGCGACCTCATCGAGGAATCCGGCGACCCCGCCGTCGACGCCGACTCCGACGTGGCGGCCTGGCCGGACACGCTTGACCGACTACTCGCGGTCGGCGGCCCCGACGCCGTCTACGTGCCCGGTCACGGCGCCGTCGTCGACGCGAACTTCGTGCGCCGTCAACAAGATTGGCTTAGATCGTGCCACCCAGAGCGTTGACTATTTGGTCGATAACCTCGGTCGGGAATTGGGTGAGCGCCGTGTCGATCTGGCCGAGGCCCGTCTGGATTGCGCTCTCGATCGTCGCCGTGTTGCCACCGAGCAGCGCCTCGTAGATGTCGTACTCGGCAGTTTGCGACACCTCGTTCAGGTCGCGGAAGTCGACGAACAGCTCCGTCGGCAATCCCGGATCCTGCGGCACGTCGATGCCGTCGTAGCTGACCAGCGTCCAGTCGCCGGGACTGCCCTCGACGACGACTTGGCCGGTGTTCGGCAGGAAACCGCCGGTGTTTTCGACCTCCTGCAGCAGGACCGAGAAGTCTGGGTTGTTGACGTTCATCAACGTCCAGACGGCTATCGCACCTTCGCTGGAAAATGCGATGTCGTTCGGGGTGCTCGTGGCGCTCGCCGTATCGTCGTAGATCGTCTGAACGGCGCCGCCGAAGCTCTCGTCGAACGTCACCCCGTTCACGCTGGGATCGCCGATATCCGGCACCAGGACATCCCCCATCGCCCAGGAAAGCGGGCCAAGCAGGTACAGGATGCCGTCGAGGCCGGTGGTGGATTGCCCTTCGAAAGCGCCGGCCGGGATTTCGTTGAGACCGGACAGGATGTGGTCGGACGGCAACGGGTACACGCCCAGATCCTGCGCCAACGGTGTCGCGGTCTCCTGCGTCCGGATCTCGTCCGACGCGAAGACCCCGGCGATTTTGCTGAATTCGGTCTCGATGTTGCCCGCGACGGTGGCGGCCTGCGTATTCCCGGTCGCGTCGAGGTCAGCTCCCGGCGGCTGCGTGTCGATAATGTTCGCCGCGTTGGCTGTCGACTCGCCGTGCCGGACCAGGTCCAGGACGATGGACCCATCGTCGGCCCAGGCCAGTGCGGGTCCTACGGACATCAGGCCCGTCGTGAGCAGCCCGATGGTGACAAAGCGCAGCCGGTTTCTCATCACTACTCCATCCGCCGTTGGACACGTGTAGCGCAATCTAGCGCAGGACTCAGCCGAAGTCTAAGAAAACCACAGGTTGACTTCAGCCTGTTCATATGCCATCGGCCGCCGTCTCACGTCAGCGCGGGTCGCAGATGATGAGCGGGATCGTCCGATCGGTCCAGGACTGGTAGTCGTCATACGTCGGGTACATCTTGACGAGTTGCGGCCAGTAGTGGGCGCGCTCGTCGTCGGTGGCGTCGCGCGCGGTCAGGTCGAGCACTTCTTTTTTGATCTGAACCGAAACCTTCGGATCGGCCTTGAGGTTGAGGTACCACATGGGGTGCTTGTCCGAACCGCTCTTGGACGCGGCGACGACGACGCGGTCTCCGTCGCGCAGGAAGTAGAGCGGGCTGACGCGCGGTTCCCCGGACTTGCGGCCCGTGGTGGTCAGCAGCGCGACGGGAATCTTCTGGAAGGTGCTGCCCAGCCCCTCGCCACCGCCGCGGCGGTACAGGAAGGTGTTGATGCGCGACATCCATTTGATGAAGAAGTCGGCGAACGGCGTATCGACGTAGCGCGGGCGTGGTTTGTCAGGCATGATGCCCAGCTTAGGTTCGCTGGATGAACGGACGCATCTGAGCGTTGATGTGGTGGATCTTGCCGTCCACGACGAGGAACGTCTCGTCGATGTGGGAGCAGACCCGCCGGCCCGCGAGTGTGGGTTTGGTGATCACATCGAATTGAGCGCGCACCTGGTCCCCGTCGACTTCGAACTTCGGCGTCGTGCACTCCTTGATGATCCGGAATTGCGGACCGCGATTCAGGCTGCGCCGCAAGTGGTTTCCGGAAAAACCGGTCTTGATGCCCATCTCGAACCGAACGCACTCCGGCGCGAACGGGACGTCGTCGCCGCGGTGGTTGGCCAGCGCGTCGATGTAGAGCTTCGCCGCCGCGATGCGGTCCTCGTCGGACACCTAGATGCGCTCGATGATGGTGCCGGTCGACAGCGCGCCACCGGCGCACATGGTGATCAGCGCGGTGCTCTGGTCGGACCGCTCCAACTCGTGCAGCGCGGTGGTGAACAGCCGGCTGCCGGTACACCCCACCGGGTGGCCCAGCGCGATCGCGCCGCCGTTGACGTTGACCCGCGACATGTCGGCCTCGTGCACCCGAGCCCAGGACAGCACCACCGATGCGAAGGCCTCGTTGATCTCGACGATGTCGATGTCGCCCATCTTCATGCCGGCCTTCTCCAACACCTTGGCGGTGGACTGCACCGGACCGTCCAGGTGGTAATAGGGCTCGGCGCCGACGAGCGCCTGGCTGACGATGCGCGCCCGCGGCTTTAAGCCTTGCGCTTTCGCTTTCGCCTCGTCCATCCACAACACCGCCGCGGCGCCGTCGGAGATCTGCGACGACGTCCCCGCGGTGTGGATGCCGCCGTCGAGGACCGGCTTGAGCTGGCTCAATCCCTCGATCGTGGTGTCCCGCAGGCCCTGGTCGCGGCTGACCATGTGCCGCTCTTTGGTGGGCTGCTTCTGCTCGTCGAGAACCGGCGCCTCGATCGGGGAGATCTCCCGGACGAAGCGGCCCTCGTCCCACGCCCGCTTGGCGTGTTGCTGCGAGGCCAACCCGAAGTTGTCGATGTCCTCGCGGGTGATGCCGCGGCGCTTGGCGATCCGCTCGGCGGCGGTGAACTGGTCGGGCAGGTCGATGTCCCAGGACTCGGCGCGCCAGTTGCGGTCGGGACCGGCGTTGGCGCCGAGCCCGACGCGGCTCATCGCCTCGACGCCGCAGGCGATGCCGATGTCGATGGCGCCCGCCGCGATCAGGCCGGCGACCAGATGATTGGCCTGCTGCCCGCTACCGCACTGGCAGTCGACGGTGGTCGCCCCGACGTGCTCGGGCAAACCCAGCGTCAGCCACGCCGTGCGGGTGATGTTGTTGGACTGCTCGGCGAACTGAGTGACGCAGCCGCCGATGAGCTGCTCGACGTCGCCGGCGTCGATGCCGGCCTTCTCCACGAGCGCCTTCTGAGTGGCGCCCAGCAGCTCTGTGGCATGCAGCCCGGACAACCATCCGGCACGTTTGCCGATCGGGCTGCGGGTGGCTTCAACAATTACCGGGTTACCCATGCGGTCAGGCTAGAACACGTTTCATTACTCTGACAAGCGACGATGCTGGGGTCGCTTTTATCAGCGATAGAGGCATGTTTTACTGGCACTAGAACACGTTGCAATTCAGGAGAGCACGCCCATGGCACCCCCCAGCATTTCAGCCGAGTTCGACTTTCTCGACCCCGACGTCAACCTTGCCGGGCTTCCGGTCGCGGAACTCGCCGAGCTCCGCAAGTCCGAACCGATCCATTGGGTCGACGTTCCGGGCGGTACCGGTGGCTTCGAGGACAAGGGTTACTGGATCGTCTCCAAGCATGCCGACGTCAAGGAGGTGTCGCGCCGCAGCGACGTCTTCTCCAGCTGGCAGAACGGCGCGATCCCGACCTGGCCACCGGAGATGAAGCGCGAGCAGGTCGAGCTGCAGCGCAGCGTCATGCTGAACATGGACGCGCCGCACCACACCCGGCTGCGCAAGATCATCTCCCGCGGATTCACGCCGCGGGCCATCGGTCGGCTGGAGGCAGAGCTCGCCGAGCGTGCGCAGAACATCGCCAAAGCCGCGGCGGCCGAGGGCTCCGGCGACTTCGTCGAGCAGGTGTCGTGCGAGCTGCCGCTGCAGGCCATCGCCGGATTGCTGGGTGTGCCGCAGGAGGACCGGGACAAGCTGTTCCGCTGGTCCAACGAGATGACGGGTGGCACCGACCCCGAGTACGCCGATGTCGATCCGGCGCAGTCGTCGATGGAATTGATCATGTACGCGATGGCGATGGCCGACCAGCGGGCCAAGAACCCGACCGAGGACATCGTCACGGCGTTGATCGAGGCCGACATCGACGGGGAGAAGCTCTCCGACGACGAGTTCGGCTTCTTCGTCGTGATGCTCGCGGTGGCGGGCAACGAGACGACGCGGAACTCGATCACCCACGGGATGATCGCGTTCGCGAACAACCCGGATCAGTGGGAGCTGTACAAGAAGGAGCGTCCGTCCACCACGGCCGACGAGATCATCCGTTGGGCCACACCGGTATCGGCGTTCCAGCGCACCGCCAACGAGGACGTCGAGCTGGGCGGTGTGGTGATCAAGAAGGGTCAGCGGGCGGTGATGTCCTACCGGTCGGCCAACTTCGACGACGAGGTCTTCGAGGACCCGCATTCGTTCAACATCCTGCGTGACCCCAACCCGCACGTCGGATTCGGCGGCACCGGTGCGCATTACTGCATCGGCGCTAACCTGGCCCGGATGACGATCAACCTGATCTTCAACGCCGTCGCCGACCACATGCCGGACCTCAAGCCGATCAGCGAGCCCGAGCGGCTGCGGTCGGGCTGGCTCAACGGCATCAAGCATTGGCAGGTCGACTACTCCGGCAAGACCGGCTGATGGATTTCACTCCGGCCCCAGAGCAGCAGGCCGTCGCCGATGTCGTGACATCGGTTCTGGATCGCGACAATTCGTGGGACGCGCTGGTCGCCGGTGGTGTGACGGCGCTGCCGGTGCCCGAACGCGTCGGTGGTGACGGTGTCGGCCTGCCGGAGATCACGACGGCGCTGACCGAGATCGGTCGGCACGGGTTGATCAGCCCGGCGCTGGCGACGCTCGGGACTGCGATTCTGCTGCTGGACTTGGCTTCCGACGAGCAGCAGGACCGCTACCTTCGCGGCCTGGCTAAGGGCTCGGTGCTCACCGCCGCGCTGAACGAGCCCGGCACGGCGCTGCCGGAGCGTCCCGCGACGACGTTCGTGCACAGCCGGCTGTCGGGAACCAAGGTCGGTGTCGGCTATGCCGCTGATGCCGACTGGATGCTTGTCACCGCCGACAGTGCCGTCGTCGTCGTGTCACCCAAGGCTGAGGGTGTGCATGTGGCAAAGACGCCGACGTCCAACGGATCCGACGAGTATGTCGTCACCTTCTCCGAGGTCGCGGTGGCCGAAGAAGACGTGTTGACCGGAGCGACGGTGCAGCGGGTGAACCAGCTCGCGCTGGCCGCGATCGGTGCCTACGCCGCCGGGCTGGTCGCCGGCGCGTTGCGGTTGACCGCCGACTATGTGGCCAACCGGCACCAGTTCGGCAAGCCATTGTCCACCTTCCAGACTGTGGCCGCGCAGCTCGCCGAGGTCTACATCGCCTCGCGGACCATCGATTTGGCGTCGACGTCGGTCATCTGGCGGTTGTCCGAAGGCCGAGATGCCGACGAAGACCTGGACGTGCTCGGTTACTGGATCACCTCGCAGGCGCCGCCGGTGATGCAGATCTGCCATCACTTGCACGGCGGCATGGGGATGGATGTCACCTATCCGATGCACCGGTACTACTCCACGATCAAGGACCTGACCCGCCTGCTGGGCGGGCCATCTCATCGTCTCGACCTGGTGGGAGCGCAATGTTCATCGACCTGACCCCCGAACAGCGACAGCTGCAAGCCGAACTGCGACAATACTTCTCGAACCTGATCTCGTCCGACGAGATGAAGGCGATGGAGCAGGACCGCCACAACGCGGCCTACCGCGCGGTTATTCGCCGAATGGGCAAGGACGGCAAGCTCGGAGTCGGCTGGCCAAAAGAATTCGGCGGCTTGGGTTTCGGCCCGATCGAGCAGCAGATCTTCGTCAATGAGGCGCACCGGGCCGACGTGCCGCTGCCCGCCGTGACGCTGCAGACGGTCGGGCCGACCCTGCAGCAGTTCGGCAACGAGATGCAGAAGAAGAAGTTCCTGCCGGCGATCCTGGCCGGCGAGGTGCACTTCGCGATCGGCTACACCGAGCCGGAGGCCGGCACCGACCTGGCGTCGTTGCGCACCACGGCTGTTCGGCATGGCGACGAGTACATCGTCAACGGGCAGAAGATCTTCACCACCGGCGCCCACGACGCCGACTACGTCTGGCTGGCCTGCCGCACCGACCCGGAAGCCGTGAAGCACAAGGGCATTTCGATCCTGATCGTCGACACCAAGGATCCCGGCTACTCGTGGACGCCGATCATCCTGTCCGACGGCGCCCACCACACCAACGCCACCTACTACAACGACGTCCGGGTACCCGCCGACATGCTCGTCGGCGAGGAGAACGGCGGATGGCGGCTGATCACCACCCAGCTCAACAACGAACGGGTGATGCTCGGCCCGGCCGGCCGCACCGCGAGCATCTACGATCGGCTGCACACCTGGGCGTCCAAGCCGGGCGGTGACGGCGTCACACCGATCGACCACGAAGACGTCAAGCGCGCGCTCGGCGAGATCTACGCGATGTGGCGGATCAACGAGCTGTTGAACTGGCAGGTGGCCGCCGCGGGCGAGGACATCAACGTGGCCGACGCGGCGTCGACCAAAGTCTTTGGCACCGAGCGCATTCAATACATCGGCCGGCTCGCCGAAGAAATCGTCGGCAAGTACGGCAACCCCGCGGAGTCGGAAACCGCGGAGCTGCTGGACTGGCTGGACTCGCAGACCAAACGCAACCTGGTGATCACCTTCGGTGGAGGCGTGAACGAAGTGATGCGCGAGATGATCGCGGCGTCGGGCCTCAAAGTGCCGAGGGTGCCCCGGTGACGGACATCCGGGAATCCATCGACGAGATCACCGCCACCGTCGTCGCCAAGCCGCGGGCCGGGCGGGATCCGGTGAACCAGCCGACGATCAACAACTGGGTCGAAGCCCTCGGGGACACCAACCCGATCTACCGGGATGAGGCGGCGGCCCGCGCGGCGGGACACCCGGGAATTGTCGCCCCACCGGCCATGATTCAGGTCTGGACGATGTTCGGCCTAGGCGGGGACCGCCCGACCGACGACCCCATGGGCCCGATGATGAAGCTGTTCGACGACGCCGGCTACGTCGGCGTTGTCGCGACCAACTGCGAACAGACCTACCACCGGTATCTGCGGCCCGGCGAAGAGGTCAGCATCGCCTCCGAGATGCGCGACGTCGTCGGCCCCAAGCAGACGGCGCTCGGTGAGGGCTGGTTCATCAACCAGCACATCACCTGGCGCGTCGGCGATGAGGATGTCGCCGAGATGGAATGGCGCATCCTCAAATTCAAACCGCGCGAGGCCGCTTCGGGCACCGCGGTGCCCGAGGACCTTGACGCCGACGCCATGATGCGGCCGGCGGTATCGCGGGACACCGCGTTCTTCTGGGAGGGCGTCAAGGCCCACGAGTTGCGGATCCAGCGACTGCAGGACGGCAGCCTGCGGCACCCGCCGGTGCCGGCCATCTGGCAGGACAAGGCGCAGCCCATCGACTACGCGGTGGCCGCCGGCACGGGCACGGTGTACAGCTTCGTCGTGCACCACGCGCCGAAAGTGCCCGGCCGCACACTGCCATTCGTGATCGCGTTGGTGGAGCTCGACGAGGGCGTGCGCATGCTGGGGGAGCTGCGGGGGGTGGACCCCGCCGAGGTGAAGATCGGAATGCCCGTTCGCGCAACGTATATCGATTTTCCGGCCGGCGACTCCGGGCCGGAGTGGAGTCTCTACGCCTGGGAGCCTGACGCATGAGCGCACCGGTGATCGAAGTCGGTACCAAATTGCCCGAGCTGAAGCTGCACGGGGACCCCACGTTCATCATCTCGACGGCGTTGGCCACCAGGGACTTTCAAGACGTCCACCACGACCGCGATCTGGCGCAGGCAAAGGGCTCCAAGGACATCTTCGTCAATATCCTCACCGACACCGGCCTGGTGCAGCGCTACATCACCGACTGGGCCGGACCGTCGGCGTTGGTCAAGTCGATCGGGTTGCGGCTCGGTGTGCCGTGGTACGCCTATGACACGGTGACGTTCTCCGGTGAAGTGACCGCGGTGGACGCAGGCCTGATCACGGTGAAAGTGGTGGGCAGCAACAGCCTTGGCGATCACGTCATCGGGACCGCCACGCTGACGATCGGGGATGCCTGATGTTGTCGGGTAAGGCCGCGATCGTCGGCATTGGTGCCACCGACTTCTCCAAGGACTCGGGCCGTAGCGAGCTGCGGTTGGCCGCCGAGGCAGTCCGCGATGCACTGGACGACGCCGGCTTGAGTCCGTCGGATGTCGACGGCCTGACCACGTTTACGATGGACACCAACAAGGAGATCGCCGTCGCGCGGGCCGCCGGCATCGGTGAGCTGAAGTTCTTCGCGCAGACCCACTACGGCGGCGGCGCCGCATGCGGGACCGTTCAGCATGCCGCGATCGCGGTCGCGACGGGGGTGGCCGACGTCGTCGTCGCGTACCGGGCGTTCAACGAGCGGTCCGGGATGCGGTTCGGGCAGGTGCAGACGCGGTTGGTGGGAGACGCCAGCGCGCAAGCGGATTCGACGTCGGCCGACAACTCCTTCTCGTATCCGCACGGGCTTTCCACGCCGGCGGCGCAGGTGGCGATGATCGCCCAGCGGTACATGCATTGGTCCGGCGCGACCAGTCGCGACTTCGGTGCCATCTCGGTGGCCGACCGCAAGCACGCCGCGAAAAACCCCAAGGCCTACTTCTACGAAAAGCCGATAACCATTGAGGACCACCAGAATTCGCGGTGGATCGCAGAGCCACTGCGTCTGCTGGACTGCTGCCAGGAAACCGACGGGGCGGTCGCGATCGTCGTGACCTCGGCTGAGCGGGCCAAGGATCTCAAGCACCGGCCGGCCATCATCGAGGCCGCGGCCCAAGGCTCGAGCCCCGACCAGTACACGATGGTCAGCTACTACCGCGACGAACTCGGCCTACCCGAAATGGGACTGGTCGGTCAGCAGTTGTGGAAGCAGTCCGGGCTGTCGCCGACCGACATCCAGACCGCGATCCTCTACGACCACTTCACCCCGTTCACCCTGATTCAGTTGGAGGAGTTGGGATTCTGCGGCCGCGGCGAGGCCAAGGACTTCATCGCCGACGGTGCCGTCGAGGTGGGCGGCCGGTTGCCGATCAACACCCACGGCGGCCAACTCGGTGAGGCCTACATCCACGGCATGAACGGCATCGCCGAGGGCGTCCGCCAACTGCGCGGCACGTCGGTGAACCCGGTGCCCGACGTCGAGCACGTGCTGGTCACCGCCGGCACCGGCGTGCCGACGTCCGGGTTGATCCTCGGCTAACTGGTAAACAGCGCGGCGAACGGGCCAATAAGGCTAAGGATCGGGTCGAGCACGTTCTGCTGAATACCCGTGTCTACCAACAGGTTTTCGATGTCTTGACCGATCGGACCCTCGAGCTGATCGTAGAGGGTGAACGGGTCGAAGGCGTTGTTGAGTTCGGTCACGACCTGGTCGTAGGGCACGCCGATGTCCTGCTCGGACCATGTCTCTGCCGCGGCGAAGTCGCTCTCGATTTGCGTGAAATCGGGCAGCTGGTCGCCGAACAATTCGAAGGCGTTGTTGGCGCCTTGCACGATGCCGTTTTCGAGCTCAAGGGTGAACGTGACCGGGTCGATGGTCGGGATCAGCTCGGCCGGGGTCGGGTCGCCGAAGGGAATGGAGCGGTCGTAGCCGGCCTCGACGATGACTTGTAACGCGGGTTGGAAGATGTTGAGCACGGATTCGGGTACACCCAGGCTGCGCAGTGGATCCAGCAGCGGCAGTTCGGTGGTCGGGATGAAGTAGAACGTTGTGTCGCCGTCGACCTGCTTGACGATTTCGGTTGAGCCAAGCGTGTATTCGCTGGCGAATGGCCCGGACAGCGGCTCCGAGGGCGGCCAGACGGCGGGCACTTCCTCCGGTAGCGGGCCGTCGCCGTAGGCGGCGTGCGCGTAGATGAGACCGAAGATGGCATTCAGGTCGGAGACCGGGTCGATCGGAAATTGCGGATAGTCGGCGACGAAGTCGTACTGGTTGGCGATGTCGATGGTGGGGATTCCGGCATCGGTCGGCTCAGCGCCGGTGAGATCACCCATCCCCAGGCCGGGGGTGAACATGCCGACAAAGCGCTCGTCGATGCCACCGTCGGGACGGTCGGGGTCGCCGAGCATCAGAAGAGTGACATCAGGATGCTGCCCCGCCGCCATCAGCGCGTCTTTCTCGGCAACCACGATGTATGCGCTCTGCGAGTATCCCTCGACGACGAAGGGCTGCCCGGCCGGCTGCTCCGCCATCACGGCCTGCAGGTCGGCCAAACCGACCGGAACTGTGTTGCTGGCCAACGTTTCCGGCGTCGCGACCATGACCGGGGTGTAGTTCTGGCCGGTGGCGGGGTCGATGTAGTCGGCGACGATGGTGTCCTGCCAGAACTCGCTGGGCGTCGGCATCCCCGTGCCGCCCATCATCAACGCGTTCAGCGGGTCGTCGTCCGCTTGACAGAGTGGCGCGAAAGCCGTTGGTGCGCAGAGGAACAGCGCTGTAATCAGCAAGCGACGCATCGCGACTCCTTTGTCGTTAGCCGGGTTGCCCCGGTTGGCCAGTACTGCCGTTGCCGACGGGGCCGGTGCCTCCCGCCCCGCCGTTGCCGCCAGCTCCCGCCGAACCGATCAGCCCGGGATGGCCGCCGTCACCACCGTTTCCGCCGTCCCCGCCGACGCTGCCGGTGGTGACGGTTCCGCTGGTGATGGTTGCGGCGTTTCCGCCCGCGCCGCCGGTACCGCCGGCGGCGCCGTTGCCGAAGATGACGCCCTGTCCACCGTCGCCGGCGGTCCCGCCGGCACCACCGTTGTTGCCGGTGC
>Ga0335075_10002758_pt1 | contig 28036 bp, 24 predicted proteins | sample Lox_Sample_24_FD_206723 | JGI IMG/M metagenome (GOLD analysis project Ga0335075, IMG submission 206723) | Soil microbial communities from Loxahatchee National Wildlife Refuge, Florida, United States - Lox_Sample_2.4 | ecosystem: Environmental > Terrestrial > Soil > Wetlands | place: USA...
AACCCGCTGAATGACCGACGTACGTGGCTTCGCTCCTCGCAATGACATGCGGGCGGCAGTCCCGAGTCAGCCATCTGGCGGTCTGGTAGTGCGTCGGCCACAGCAACGGCGGGGTTTCATCCCCGCCGTTGCTGTTGTTTGCGGTGCTGGTTGGATCAACCCTGAATTGGTGCCGCGGAAGCATAGGTCCTGTGCCTCGCCTGTGCTTCATCCGCCGCTCTCCCCCACCATGTTGCAGTGCAGCGTGATGGAGGCCGATGCACCGGCCGGGCGCAGCCCTTTCAAGAAAGCGCTTCGCACGAAGCGTTCGGTGCATCGCCCCCTATCAGGCGGAAGTTTGACGACCACACCAGTCGCCTGAACAGGAGAAGTTAAGATGAAGGCACAGATTATGGCCGGTGCCGCCGCGATTGCGCTGGCGCTGAGCATGGGTGTTGCGAATGCTGCGTTCATTGGCTCAGGCTCCGATCCTAGCTACCAGCAGCATCAGCAACAGCTTCAGGATGAGCCAGGCTACAGCATCGGCACGGGTGCCGCTTTTGTTGGCGACGGCTCCACGCCTGGGTATCTGGCGCAGCAACGCGAACTGCGTAACGAGCCCGGTTACAGCCTTGGCACCGGTGCGGCGCACGTTGGGGACGGGTCGGACGCGAACTATCAGGCGACCCAGCGCACGCTGCAGCACATGCCTGGTTTCCAGTTTGGCGAGGCTGACGCGCCTGTGTCCGCCGGGGCTAAATAAACCCGCGCGATTCCAACGAACCTTGACTGCCGGGCCTCGGCCATCGTCACGCGATGGCCGAGGCCTTTCGTTTTCAGCCGTTGTCCGGCTGGGTGTCGAACAATGCCGCGTCGTCCGGCAACACGACCCAGGGCTGCTTGCTGCGCGTCCAGTAATGGATGGTTGGCCGCAGTCGTGACGCATTGTCGAGCGTGCCCCCGCGCACGATGCGGACCGGGCCGGGATAGAGGGTACCGGGCCGTGGACTGCCGAACAACCATGTGCCGCAGTCGGGGCAAATCCAGCGAGTCTTGATGCGTCCGCTTTCCGCCACGTGGTTGGGCGCCGTGCGTGGTGCGCGTCCCGTGAGCCGGAACGCCGCGTCCGGCACGACGACGCCGATGGAAAAGGCACTGCCGGTGATGCGCTGGCAGTCCGTGCAATGGCAGGCGTACACGGCCAGCGGCTTATGTCCGATATCGTATCGAACAGCCCCGCACTGGCATCCGCCGGCCAGCGGCAATGAGACGGAATCCATGGCGCCCTATCCTCATCCTGGATCGACCGGTGCGGCATGCCGGTCCGCTCAAGCGTTGCGGCGCTCGCCGCGCCTTATGTGCCGCGCCTCACTCTCCCGCCCGGGAAGCAGGAGGATTACACTGCCGCCCGCGCCATGGATATCGCGATCGACACCGGCCTGTTTCCTGCTCGCCACTGGCACGCCCTTCCGGACGGCCGGATCCAGTGCGACGTTTGCCCGCGCCTGTGCAAGCTGCATGACGGGCAACGCGGCCTTTGTTTTGTGCGCGCCCGCGAGGGCGACGGGATGATGCTGACCACCTACGGCCGTTCCTCCGGTTTCTGCATCGACCCGATCGAGAAGAAGCCGCTCAATCATTTCCTGCCCGGGACGCCGGTGTTTTCCTTCGGCACCGCCGGCTGCAACCTGACCTGCAAGTTCTGCCAGAACTGGGACATCTCGAAAGCGCGGGAGATCGACCGGCTGAACCAGAGCGCATCGCCGCCGCAGATTGCCGCGGTGGCGAAACAGACCGGCTGCCGGTCCGTGGCGTTCACCTACAACGATCCGGTGATCTTCCTGGAATATGCGGTCGATTGCGCGATCGCCTGCCACGAAGCCGGGTTGAAGACCGTGGCGGTGACCGCCGGCTATATTACAAAGGAAGCGCGCGGCGAGTTCTATCGCCATATCGACGCGGCCAACGTGGACCTGAAGGCGTTCACCGACGGGTTCTACCGCAACCTGTGCGGCGGGCGCCTGTCCGACGTGCTGGATACGCTGGTCTGGCTGCGGCACGAAACCAAGGTGTGGGTGGAGATCACCACGCTGCTGATCCCCGGCGAGAATGACGGCGACGCTGAGCTTGGCGCGCTGGCAAGCTGGGTGGCGGCCGAACTCGGTGTCGATGTGCCGCTGCATTTCAGCGCGTTTCATCCCGACTGGAAGATGCGTGACACGCCGCACACGCCGCCCGAGACGCTGACGCGGGCGCGCGCGATCGCGATGGGGCGAGGGCTGCGTTACGTCTATACCGGCAACGTGCACGATCCGGCGGGCGGCAGCACGTGGTGCCATCGCTGCGGCGCGCTGCTGATCGAGCGGGATTGGTACCAGCTTGGCACATGGGCGCTGGATGCGCGCGGCTGCTGCACGCGCTGCGGCACGGCGGCGGCGGGGTTGTTCGAAGCGGCGCCCGGCACCTGGGGGCGCAAGCGCCAGCCGGTGCGGCTGGTGGGGTGAGCCGGCGCGTGAGCGTTGCGGCATGCCTGGTGGCGTTGCTCCCGAGTCATGCTGCAAGGACCGTGTCATGCACCAAAGGACTGGCGCCGTGCGCCGCTGCGTTCTCGCCCAGCCGCTGCATGGATCGGGAATGGGCGCGCCTGGGATTGCATCACTGCGCCGCTCCCCGCAATGATTGTGCAGCCTGCCACCTTTTGGACCCGCCATGCCGCCCATCACCTTCGCCCTTCTCGGCTACGTGCTTGGCTCCATTCCGTTCGGCCTGCTGCTGACGCGCGCCGCCGGGCTGGGGGATATCCGCACCATCGGCTCCGGCAACATCGGTGCGACGAATGTGCTGCGCACCGGCAAAAAGGGCCTCGCCGCGGCGACGCTGCTGTTGGATGGCGGCAAGGGCGCCGCCGCCGTATTGCTCTCTCTCTGGCTCGCCGGACACGACGCGGCGCTGTGGGCAGGTCTCGGGGCGGTGCTGGGCCATCTGTTCCCGGTCTGGCTGCGCTTCAAAGGTGGCAAGGGCGTCGCGACCGCCTTCGGGGTGCTGATCGCCGCCGCCTGGCCGGTGGGCCTGGCCGCCGGCGCGGCCTGGCTGATCGTGGCGGCGCTGCTGCGCCGGTCGTCGCTGGCGGGGCTGGTGTCCTTCGCACTGGCGCCGTTCCTGGCCTGGGGGCTGGCGGACCGGGGCGTCGTCACGCTGGCGGTGGCAATTGCCGTTCTGATTTTCATCCGCCACCACGCCAACATCCGCCGCCTGCTCGCCGGCACCGAGCCGCGGATCGGCCAGCACAGCGGCAGCCGGGCATAAGCTCCGCCGCTTGCCGCGCCTCCCGCGCCCGTCGCAGTATCGCAGCGTAACGTGCCGCATCGAGGCGCCGCATGAACTGGGGAACCATGAGCCGCGCCGCGCGCGATGCGGCGTATGACAATATTGGCGCGGTCACCGACAGTGCCGCCTTGAACGCGGCGCGTGCGGCTGACTCGGCGGCGTTCCGCGCCGCGCATCCCGGGCATCTGGACCTGCGCTACGGCCCCCGCGAGCGCAACACCTGGGATCTGTTCCCTGCGGCCGATCCGAACGCGCCGTGCATCGTGTTCATCCATGGCGGCTATTGGCAACGCAACCGCGCGGATCAGTTCGCAAACCTGATCGCGGGGCCTTATACGCATGGCTGGGCGGCCGCGCTGCCGGGCTACACGCTGGCGCCTGACGCATCGCTGACCGATATAACGGCGGAAATCAACGCCGCGCTCGATTGGCTGGGCGCACATGGGCCGGCACACGGCATCGCGGGACCGGTGGTGTTGTCGGGCTGGTCAGCGGGCGGGCACCTGACCGCGATGTGCCTTGGTCATCCGCGCGTCGCCGCCGGACTGGCAATTTCGGGGATCTTCGAACTTGGCCCGATCCGCGACACTGTCCTGAACCAGAATCTGCGGCTGACCGACGACGAGATCGCGGCCCTGTCTCCATTGCGTTTGCCCATCGTTCAGAAGCCGCTGGCGATCGCCTACGGGACCGCGGAGCTGCCGCCGCTGGTGTCGGACAGCCGCGGCCTGCACGAGTACCGCGCGGCGGCACATGCACGGGGGGTGCTGATCCCGGTGCCGGGAGCGAACCACTTCACAATTGTTCACGAGCTGCGCGATGCCGACGGGCTGCTGACCAAGCAGGCGCGTTTGTTAGTCTAGTAGCCCTTGTCAGTGCAGCGTGAGACGCGCGACCAATGTGATTGCGAGGAGCGCAGTGACGAAGCAACCCAGGTCGTGTGGCGTACGATCCGTCCGTGCGCTTCCCCGCGCGAGATTGCTTCGTCGCTGCGCTCCTCGCAATGACATTGGTTGTGGACGTCCGTCGCGGACATTGGTTGTGGAGGTGGTCGGGACATTTGTTGTGGAGGTGGTCGCGGACATTTGTTGTGGACGTCGGTCGCGGACGTCCGTTGCGGACATTGGTCACTAACATTGGTCGCGGAACATTCGTCGTGAGACTCCCGCTTCATTGCTTGCTGACCGATCTCCGGATCAGACGTGGCCCTACAGTCCCCGCAATGACAGAATGACATTGCCGAAACTATCCGGTACTGCCGTTGCACCGCGCGGCACCAGGCACGTCGCGTCGTATTCCTGAATGATCAATGGCCCTGACCGTGCCTCCGACAAGGCGGCGCGCGTCACCACGGGCGTTTCGATCCAGCCCGCATCGGGGAACCATGCACGGCGGTGCGGCAGCGTGGATGCCGCGACCGGCGGAATACGCTTCGGCAGGCGCGGAGCAGCCGGCGTGCCGCGCGCCATCACCGAGAGGCCGATCAACTCCACCTCCTCGTCATCCGGCGCGCGAAATCCATAGGTGCGTTCATGCTCTGCCGCGAAAAGCGAGGGCAGGCACGAGGCAACCGTCGCCGCATCGAGGCCGTCGGGAATTGGCACTTCGATTTCGCTCGACTGGCCGACATAACGGGCCGATGCGGCGCGGCGGAAACTCTGTTGCGCCGATGGGAAGCCGTCGCGCGTCAGGCGTTGCGCACCTGCCTCGGCCAATGATTCCAGCACGCGCGCGATGTGCGCCGGATCGGCAGTGCCCATGCGCGTGCGCAGGCTTTGCGTGGCGTGGTGCTCGGTATCGGCGACGAGCAAGCCGAAGGCACTGAATAAGCCCGGCATCGGCGGCACGATCACGCGGCCGATGCCCAGCTCGGCCGCAATCCCCGCGGCAAACAACGGTCCGTTGCCGCCAAACGCCAGCAGCGAGAACAGGCGCGGGTCGCGGCCGCGTTCCACGGAGACGGCGCGGATCGCACGCATCATGGTCGCGGTTGCCAAGCGCAGCATGCCGAACGCGGCTTCCTCCACCGAGCATCGCATCGGCTCCGCCAGATCCCGCGCGATGGCCGCGTGGGCGGCGTCGGCATCCACCCGCATGGCGCCGCCTACCAGGCCATTCGGATCGAGATAACCCAGCACCAGATTACAATCGGTGATGGTCGGCGCCGTCCCGCCACGGCCGTAACAGACGGGGCCCGGATCGGCGCCGGCGCTCTCCGGCCCCACTTTTGGTGCGCCGGCCGCGTCCAGCCGGCAGATCGAGCCGCCACCCGCGCCCACTTCGGCCAGGTCGATCGCGGGCAGTTTCAGCATGTAGCCGGCGCCGACCAGCAAGCGCGAGCCGGCCATCACGCCGCCGCCGACTTCCAACGCCTCGCTGCGCAAGACTTCGCCGTTCTCGACCAGACCGGCTTTCGCCGTGGTGCCGCCCATGTCGAACGTGATCAGCCGATGTTCTGCCAAATGCCGCGCCAGTACGGCACCGCCCACCACGCCGGCCGCGGGACCGCTTTCGATGATGTGCGCCGGTGCCGCGGCGGCGAATTCCGCTGATGCCAGGCCGCCATTCGATTGCATCAGTTGCAGCCCGGCCGCGATGCCGAGTGCGCGGAGGCGTGCGTCCAATGCTGTGATGTAGGCGCGCACCACCGGCTGCACATAGGCATTGATCACCGTCGTGCTGGTGCGCGGATATTCCTTGATCTCCGGCAGGATCTCGTGGCTGACCGAAATCGCGATGGCCGGCAACGCCGCGCGCACACGCTCCGCCACGGCGCGTTCGTGCGCCGGGCTGGCGTAGGAATGCAGCAGGCAGATCGCAACGCTCTGCACGTTCTCGGCGCGCAGCATGGCGATCGCGGCATCGACGCTCGCCATGTCCAGCGGCACGGAAACCGAGCCGTCCGACCTCAGCTTCTCCGTCACTTCCAGGCGCAGCCGGCGTTCCACCAGGGCGCGCGGCTTGCTCCAGTGCAGGTCGTACAACACCGGCATGCGCAGGTCGCGGATTTCCAGGATGTCGCGGAATCCGCGCGTAGTAATCAGGGCGGTGCGGGCGCCCTTGGCCTCCAGCACGGTGTTGGAGCCGACGGTGGTGCCATGCAGCACCTCGCTGACCGCCGCGCCGTCGGAGACGAGTGCGCGCAGGCCGTCGACAATGCCCTCGCCGTAATCGTGTGGCGTGGATGCAACCTTGTGCGTGCGCAACCCGCCGGCGCTATCGATCGCAACCAGATCGGTAAAGGTCCCGCCGATATCGATGCCGACGCGCATGGTCATGCCGGTTTCCTGTCGTTGTGAGCGGCTTGCCGGGATACGGTGCCGAGCCTGTCCTGGTAGTGGCCGCGGGCAGCGTAGCGACGAAGCAACGACAACGGAAAGGGGCGAAGAGCAGCCGCGGCTACGGCTGGTCCAGCGCCAGCCGGATTCGCTCGGCCAGTTCGTTTCGCCGATACGGCTTCAGCAGCACCGGAACGTCGAGCCGTTCGCCGACCGGACGGTTCGCATTCGCATAGCCGGATGTCATCAGCGCGCGTAGCCCGGTATGCAGGGCGCGCGCCTTGTGCACCAGCTCGAAGCCGTTCATGCCATCCGGCAGCACGATATCGCTGAAGAGCAGATCAACAGGCGCATTGCATTGCAGGATGTCCAGGGCGTCCTTGCCAGTGGACGCTTCCAACACGCGATAGCCCAGGCCGCTGATCGTTGCGGTGGCCAGCTCGCGCACCTGGGGATTGTCCTCCACCACCAGGACCGTTTCGGTCCCGGTGGGCAGTTCGCCGCGCGGCTGCGGCGCGGCGGCCGCGGCGGCCCGCACCGGCGCGCTGCGCGGCAGGTACAGCCTGAAACTGGTGCCTCGCCCGGGCTCAGTTTCTAATTCGACATGACCGTCCGACTGCTTGATGAAGCCATAGACCTGGCTCAGTCCCAGTCCGGTTCCGCGGCCAACTTCCTTGGTGGTGAAGAATGGCTCGAAGGCATGGGCGGCGACCTCGGGACTCATGCCGGCGCCGGAATCGGTGACGCGGATGCAGACATAGTCGCCGGGCGCCAACTCGCCCGATTGCTCCAGCGACGGCGTTGGAACTGTCACATTGGCGACGGCAATTTCGAGGACGCCGCCATTCGGCATCGCGTCGCGCGCATTCACCACGAGGTTGAGGATCGCCGCTTCGAACTGCACCGGATCGATCCGGCACGGCCACAACGCTGGATCGCAGTCCAGGCGGAAGGTAATCGTCTCTCCCAGGGCACGGCGCAGGAACGGTTCGCAGGCGCGGATCGCCGCGTCCGGCATCACCGTCTCCGGCTGCAACGTGCTGCGGCGGGCGAACGTCATCAATTGCCGCGTCAGCTTTGTGCCGCGATCGGTGGCGGCCTCCGCGGCCTTCAGCATGCGCTGCACCCTGGCGCGGGGAAACTCCCCCGACGCTTCCAAGGCGCAACGAATCATCTCCAGGCTGCCGACGATCACCGCCAGGAGATTGTTGAAATCGTGGGCGATCCCGCCGGTCAACTGGCCCACCGCATCCAGCTTCTGCGTGTGCCACAGCAATTGTTCCGCCTTGCGGCGCTCGGCGGTCTCGGATTCCAGGCGGCGGTAAGCCTCGGTCAGTTCGCGGGTGCGTTCGGCGACTGCATTCTCCAGCGTCTCGTTCATGCGCTGCAGCGCTTGCTCTGCCGCGTGCATGCGCAGCAGGGCGTTGACGGTGGCAAGCAATTCCTCTGGTTCGATGGGCTCCACCAGGAAGGCGTCGGCGCCGCCGGCCAGCGACAGCGCGCGATCATGCGCACTGCTGATTGCGGCCGACGTCTGCAGCACGGCAACCGCCGGAAACTCCATCTTGATCTGCCGGGACAGATCGACCCCGCTTACGTCCGGCAGGATGACATCGAGCAAGACCAGGTCCGGCCTGGTATTCCCGCAGTGCAGCAGGGCGGACGCGCCGCTGCCCGCCTCTTCGACCGCGTAGCCGTGCTTCCGAAGGATGTGCGCCTTCAGGTACCGGCCGCCATCGTCGTCATCGACAACCAAGATCCGTTTGCAGGCATCGTTCATTCGGTCAGCACGGCCTCGCTCGGCTGCAGCACGCCCTGAATGGCATCGATCAGCATGGCGGACGACAAATTTGATTTCGACATCACCAGCGCGGCATGTCGCAGCAGGCCGCGCTCGTACGAATCGAGAATCGCGGAGGTCAGTACGATCACCGGGATTTCCGCCAGCACCGGGTCGGCGGACATGCGCGTCAGGAATTCGTAGCCGTTCAGTTCCGGCATGTTGATGTCGAGCAATACGACATCGGCCGGAGCTTCCATCAGCCGCGCCAACCCGTCGCTGCCGTTGTCGGCCGTGCGCAGATTGTAGCGGCTGCGCGGCAGCAATTGCCGCACCAGGTACCGCGTCACCTCCTCATCGTCCACCAGCAAGACATTGGTCACGGATTGCCGGCCGGTCAGGCGATCGAGCAATTCGAGCAAGCGAGGCCCATCGATGGGCTTCGGCAGGTATTCGTCGGCGCCCAGATGGACGGCTTTGCGATCCTCTCCAGAGGAGGACATGACGATCAACGGTATGTCGGCGCTAGACTCATTGCTGCGCATCTCCAGCAGCAGGCGCCAGCTCTCGTCGCCGAGCAAGATGATGTCGAGCAATGCCGCGGCGGGCTGCACGTGCCGCAGCACATGCTGCGTCTGGCGTATCGTTCGGACGCGCAGCATCTGGTAAGGCGAGCCGGCAAGGATCCGCTCGATCGCGAAGGCATCGGCGGGATCGTCCTCCAGTACCATGACAGGGGTTTTTCCGGGTTCGACAGTCCAGTCTTCGCCTATATCAACTGACTCCCCGGCAGCGTAATAGACGCGCGGCAAAGTGACCGCGAAGGTCGATCCCTCGCCGGGTGTACTCTCGACCGTGATCCGCCCGCCCAGCAGCTCGGCCAGCTTCTTCGCCAGTGGCAGGCCGAGCCCGGTGCCCTTCACGCGCCGTTGCAGCCGGTGCGCGACCTGGCCGAATTCCTGGAAAATCAATTCCAGGTCACCTTTGGCGATGCCGATGCCGGTGTCGCGCACGCTGAAGGTGACGCTGTCCGTCACCGGGTCCGCGGTCGCTGCGACGCGCACCTCGCCATGTTCGGTGAACTTAATGGCGTTGGAGATGAAATTGCGCAGGATCTGCGAGACCTTGCCTTCGTCCGTATCGAGCGGCGGCACGTTGACCGGGTCTTCGAACACCAGTGCCACGGCATCGCCGACCAGCAGCGGCCGCAGCATGCCGCGCAGTGCGCCGAACAAGGAAACGGCGGTGAATTCCGACGGGCTGACAACGGTCTTGCCGGCTTCGACCTTGGCCAGGTCCAGCAGGTCGTCCACCAGCTCGGTCAGGTTCTCCGCCGCCTTGCGGATGAACTGTACCTGTGTCTCCTGCTCCGGCGTCAATTCGCCGTCGCTGTGGGACAGCAGCAGCCGCGACAGGGCCAGGATCGAATTCAGCGGCGTGCGGAACTCGTGGCTCATATGCGAGAGGAAGCGCGACTTCAGCTCGTCAGCGCGCCGCAGGTGGTCCGCACGTTCATCGAGCTCGGCGTACAGCGCGACGACGCCGCGGTTGGTGTCCTGCAGCTCCTGGTTCAGCAGCTCCAGCTCCTCCTGCCGCGCGCGGAGTTGCTCCATCTGCGTCAGGATCTGCGTATTCTGCTGGCGGATCTCCTCCATCGCGTCGGCCGGGCCATCGGCGGACAGTGCCGCTGCGATGCGCCGCAGGCTGGCAGGCGTCACGATCGGCGCCCGGGGCGGCAGCCGCTTGACCAGCCGCACCGTCGTGCCGGCGCTAGGCTGGGACGACACGGTCATCGCGTCCACCAGCCGCTGCGCACCGAGCACGCCAAGGCCCATGCCGTTGGGCGATTTGTGAAGGCCGGCCAGGACGTCGGGCAGATTGGCAATGCCCGGTCCTTTGTCACTCACGACGATCACGAAATCTTGTGCGCCGGAGGTGCCTTCCAGGCGGAATTCGACCTGTCCGCCGCCTGCATATTCGAATGCGTTGCGGGCGATTTCGGATACTGCGGTGGTGATGCGGGTCAGATCCTGCGCTTCGAACCCGATCAAATCCGCCAGCCGGCGCGTGCGTTTTCGCACCAGCACGATGTCGGTCTCGTTCGCGATGGCAACCAGGAGCAGGCGGGCGCTCATGGCACCAATTTACAGCAGCACTTGCATCGCGACCACCAAGGCGTCGTCGCGGCCGCGGCGGAAGTCGCGCAGCAACACGCCGGCAACCAGCGAGGGATGCTGCGCTGCCAGCCCCGGATACGCGGCCAGGTCCCAGCGCGGCGTCAGGCCGTCGGAATGCAGGATCACCATCGGCACGGCGCTGAAGGGATACACCATTTCGCGGATGCGCGGTGCGATGTACCCGGCGGTGCCGTTGTGGGAAACCATGTGCCGCGACGTGCCGCTGTCGGACATCACGCCGTTGATGTTGCCGATGCCCACATAGCGGACAACCCGCGCGGCAGGATCGACGCGCGCGATGGCGATCGCGGCGCCCCGCGTCGGGATCAAGGCCCGGTGCACCCGCTCCGCCAATTGCTCGCACGGATCGTTCACGTGATCGTGAAACATGCGCACGGCGATATCGGCGGCGCGCGCGGCTTCCACGCCGTGGCCCGAGCCGTCCACGGCGAGCAACGTGCGGCCGTCACGCGCTTCGCCGACGGCCCAGTTGTCGCCGCACACGAACTCGCCGGGATAGGGCGCCACGGCGGCGCCGATCCGCACCGGCGGCGGCGGATTTGTTGTCTGCATTACGAAACGGGCGGTCACCGCGGTGCCCAGTCCGGGACGCGAATAGATGCGGACGTGGTCCGATTGCCGGATGATGGCGCCGAGGCCGTTGCCCGGGCTGCCGGCGGTCGAATACCCGTCGGCGATGCAACGCTCGACATCGGCCATGCCGGTGCCGCGGTCGAGCGCCAGGACTTCAATGCCGGACCCGTCCTGGTCGTCGAACGTGCCGGCCAGAAGGTTGCCGCCGCTGCCATGCTTGACCAGATTTGTCGCCAGCTCCGTCACCACCAGAGAAAGCTGCGACACGCGTTGCTCCGGCATGCCGTGCCGTTGCGCGAAGCCTGCGGCCAGCCTTCGAGCTTCCGCAACCTGGCTGGCGTCGGCGACGGCAGTGATCATGTCATTTCCAACGCGCCAGGATCACTTCGGTACCTTGGCCCGGCGTGGACGTGATCGAGAACTCGTTGACCAAACGCTTGGCGCCGCTCAGGCCGAGGCCAAGTCCTTGCCCTGTCGTGTAGCCATCCTGCATCGCCAGGGAAATGTCCGATATGCCGGGACCCTGATCCCTGAACGTCAGGCGCACGCCGCGATGCTGGCCACTGCGCAGCACCTGGATGCACATCGTGCCGCCGCCGCCGTAATCCACCGTGTTGCGCGCGATCTCGCTGGCGGCCGTGATGATCTTGGTCTGGTCCACCAGGCTGAACCCCGCCGCGATGGCTTTTGCCCGGACGGCCTGCCGCGCCCGCACCACGTCGTCGGAGCTGCGGACCGGCATGGTTTCATCCGCCTCGACGATCATCTTCCTGCTCACCGCGATCGATGATGCCGCGGATCATGGCCAGGCCCTTGTCAACGTTCAGCGCGGTCCGCACGCCGCTGAGCGTCAGCCCGAGTTCGACCAGGGTGATTGCCACCGCCGGCCGCATGCCGACGACAACGGTGACGGCGTCCAGCACGCGGGACATGGCGGCGATGTTGTTCAGCATGCGGCCGATGAAGGAATCGACGATCTCCAGGGCCGAGATGTCGATCATCACGCCGCGGGCGCGATCCTTCACGATGCGCTGTGTCAGGTCGTCCTGTAGCGCCATGGCCAGGCGGTCGTGCATATCGACCTGGATCGAAACCAGCAGGCAGTCGCCGATTTTCAGGATCGGGATTTCCGCCATCGGGCTAGTCGCCCTGTCGCGGCTTCGGTGCGGCACGGTCCACGATTACCCTGCCACTGCGGCGCAGCGCCAGTCCCAGCGCATCCGCCATCGTCGCCTTCGACACGACGTTCAATTCCAGGCCCAGATGAACGATGGTCTGGGCGATTTGTGGCCGGATGCCGCTGAGGATGCAGTCGGCGCCCATCAACCGGGCAGCGGAGATCGTCTTGATCAGATGCTGGGCCACCAGCGTATCGACCGTAGGCACGCCGGTGATGTCGATGATGGCGATCTCGGCGCCGGAATCGACGATGCGTTCCAGCAGGCTTTCCATCACGATCTGGGTGCGCGCGCTGTCCAGCGTGCCGATCAGCGGCAACGCGAGGATGCCGTCCCAAAGCTCCACCACCGGCGTGGACAGCTCGAGCAACTCCTGCTGCTGGCGGCCGATCAGTTCTTCACGGGTTCTGGCGTGGCATTCGATGGTGTAGAGGCCGAGCGAGTCGAGCAAACGCGAGGCGATCCAGATCTCGTCGGCCAATGTGCCGGGGCTGGCGATCTCGCGGCGCAGCAATTGGAACAATGGCTCTTTCAGGGAGAAGACAAACGTTGCGGTCTCGCTCGGCGTGAAGCCTTGCGTGACGCGGGCACGGGAGACTTCTTCCAGCAGATCCCGCATCGGTGCCCAATCGGGGGCGTTGATATCGTCCAACTGCTGGTTTCGGGCGCTGCGGCGCAATTGCTCCAGGAATCGCTTCGCATGCTCCGGCGTCTCGCCGTCGCGCCGCAGCGTGCCGCCGGACGGTGAGTTGCGTGCCATGCAGGCGAGCCAATCGTCCAGCAGCGCAGACTGGTACTTGTCGATCAGCGTCAGGATAAGGCTCTGCTTCTCGGCCATGCATGTCCTGTTATGAATGTGGCGGCTCCCCACCGGGTCGCTTACGCCGGGGGGAGCGTGCCAGCAAGTGCGGGCAGCCCTTTGCACCCGCCGCGCAATCGTTTGGCAACCGCTTGCCCGTTGTGCCCGCGTCGTGCGGCCGGTGCCGAGGGGCGGGTGCGTGGCCGGCCCCGCAATGTATTGGTCCAGTCCGGTGCCCCCGTACCGGACTTCAAGAAATCTTGCGCTCATAAGGATTTCGGCATAGGGACTGTCGCATGGGCAGTACGTTGAAGGCGCTGGTGATGGGCGCGGCCTCCACCCCTCTGGTCGAAACGCCGAGCAAACGTCACATATTGCTTGTGGAAGACGATGAGGCGTCCAGCGCGGCCTATTGCCAGGTGCTGCGCCGCGCGGGTTATGAGGTCACGGCGGCGGTGGACTTTCGGTTGGCCCTGGACACGCTCGAAGCGGATCAACCGCTGGACCTGATGCTGGTGGACATCGTCATGCCGGGGAGCGTCAACGGTCTGGCGCTGGCTCGCATGGCGCGGATGCGGCGGCACGGGCTGAAGGTCATCTACCTGACCGGGTTCAGCATCCCCGGGGCCGAGCGTGAGGCGCTGGGGCCGATTCTGCGCAAGCCCGTCGAGGAAGCGCAGTTGCTTGCCGAAGTGGAGCAGGCTCTCGCAGGAGACTAGCCCCCGCGGTTAGAGCCGCGCGGCTGACCGTGGGCCGCGGCCGGTGCGTATTGCGGTGACGCAATGAGCGCCGTGATCCCCGGATGAGGTTGCGCACCCTGCCGACTTGCCCCCTATTGGACCTCCCCATATAGCGCCCGTGCCACGAGGAGAGACCATGGCAGCCACAGCCGAAGTCATCGCCACCGAGAACCCTGTTCTCGCCCGGCAGGCAGCCATATTGGCACGACCCATGACGCCGGAACGCCGCATGGCCGATGCCATCCGTGCGCTCGCGATCGATGCAACCGAAGCGGCGAACTCGGGACATCCCGGCCTGCCGATGGGCATGGCCGATGTTGCCACGACGCTGTGGACGCGCTTTCACAAATTTGATGCCGCCGATCCGCTCTGGCCGGACCGCGATCGTTTCGTGCTGTCCGCCGGTCACGGTTCGATGTTGCTGTATGCCCTGATCTATCTCACCGGCCATGCCGGCCTGACGATCGAAGACATTCGTAACTTCCGCCAATTGCATTCGCCGGCCGCCGGCCATCCGGAGCATGGCGAACATCCGGCCATCGAAACCACCACCGGCCCGCTGGGGCAGGGCATCGCCACAGCGGTCGGCATGGCGCTGGCCGAGCGGATGATGGCGGCGCGGTTCGGGCGCTCGCTGGTGGATCATCGCACCTGGGTGATCGCGTCCGATGGCGACATGATGGAGGGCATCAACCACGAGGCGGGTGCGCTCGCCGGGCATTTGTGCCTGTCGAAGCTGACGGTCCTCTACGACAACAATCACGTGTCGATCGACGGCGACACGTCATTGTCGATGTCGGACGATGTGGCCAGGCGTTATGCCGCCTACGGCTGGGCGACGAAACAGGTCGATGGCCATGATCCGCAGCAGATCGCGGCGGCGCTCTCCTTCGCCGTACGGTCGAAGAAGCCAACGATGGTCGTCTCCAATACAATCATCGGTCTGGGCGCGCCGCACAAGGCCGGCACGAATGCGGTGCACGGTTCGGCGTTGGGGAAGGATGAAGCCGCGGGCGCCAAGCTTGCTCTCGGCTGGCAGGAACCGCCCTTCACCGTGCCGCAGGATCTGCTGGAGCAATGGAACGCGGTCGGCACGCGCGGCGCCACGGCCCGGCGCGCGTGGTTGAAGCGGGTCGCGCACAACTCCATGCGCGCCGAATTCGAACGCGCCATTGCCGGCCGCCTGCCCGAGAACTGGCATGAAGCGGTGGCGGCGCTGAAGCAGGGAATCCTCGACAGCAAGCCGAAGATCGCCACGCGGCAGGCCAGCCAGCGCTGCTTGGAGGCGCTGATCCCGGCAACCCCCGACCTGGTGGGCGGATCGGCGGACCTGACCGGCTCCAACCTCACGCTGGTGAAGAGCATGGGCAGCGTCTCGCCGGGCAGCTATGGGGGACGCTACATCCATTTCGGCGTGCGCGAGCATGGGATGTGCGCCGCGGCCAACGGCATGGCACTGCATGGCGGGCTGATCCCCTATACCGGCACGTTCTTCGTGTTCACCGATTACATGCGCCCGGCGATCCGCATGGGCGCGATCATGCGCCAGCGGGTGATCCACGTGTTAACGCACGATTCCATCGGCCTCGGCGAGGATGGCCCGACGCACCAGCCGATCGAGCATCTGGCCAGCCTGCGCGCGATGCCGAACATCCATGTTTACCGGCCATGCGACGCGCTCGAGACAGCGGAATGCTGGGAACTCGCGCTGCGCCGCACGGACGGCCCCAGCCTGCTTGTGCTGACCCGGCAGTCGCTGCCATTGCTGCGCAGCAGTGCGAACGAGAATTGCTGTGCCCGTGGGGGTTATGTGCTAGCGGAAGCGGACGGTCCGCGCCGGGCAACGCTGATCGCGACCGGGTCCGAGGTGCCCATCGCGATGGCCGCCCGTGACATGTTGAAGTCCGACGGCATCCATGCCGCGGTGGTGTCGCTGCCCTGCTGGGAACTGTTCGCGGCGCAGGATGAAAGCTACCGCGCCCAGATACTGGGCGGTGCCCCGCGTGTGGGCATCGAGGCGGCGTGCGATTTCGGTTGGGACCGCTGGCTGGGCCCCGACGGCACGTTCATCGGCATGCACGGCTTCGGCGCATCGGCAAACTACACCGATCTGTACAAGTACTTCGGCCTGACGCCGGAGGCGGTCGCCGCCGCCGTCCGCAAGCGGTTATAACATTGCCTTTCCCGCTGCGCCGGGTTGGGCTGGGAAGCCGACCAACCGTAGCGTCGAGGGCGAGGGTGATCGGGTCGGTACGCAGCCAATCGTCCGGCCGCTCGTAGCGACCCAGTGTCCTTGCCCAGCCCGTTGTCGCCCAGTCCGTTGTTGCCGGCACGGGCGTCGCCTGTGCCGCCCGACCACTATTCTGCCCCGGTTGATCCGTATCAATGTTTTGGTATGGATTGTCCGGCAGGAAACGCCGGAACCCCACAGGAAAGGGCACTCTCATGGCCGTGAAGGTAGCCATCAACGGATTTGGACGGATCGGGCGCCTGGTGCTTCGCGCCATCGTCGAGAGCGGGCGGCAGGACGTCGTGCCCATCGCCATCAATGACCTTGGCAGCGTCGAGGCCAACGCTCACCTGTTCGCCTTCGACAGCGTGCATGGCCGCTTCCCGGGCCAACTCGAGATCTCCGGCGACGCGATCACCATCCGCCATAACGGCAAAGTCTATGGCCCGATCAAGGTGGCGGCCGAGCGCGATCCGTCGAAGGTGCCGTATTCCGGCGTCGACGTTGCGATGGAGTGCACCGGTATCTTCACGTCGAAGGAAAAGGCCGCGCCGCTGATGGCGGCGGGCGCGCGCAAGATCCTGATCTCGGCGCCGGCGGATCATGTCGATGCCACGATCGTCTATGGCGTCAACCACAAGATCCTGACCAAGGACATGACGGTGGTGTCCAACGCCTCCTGCACCACGAATTGCCTGGCGCCGATGGCCAAGGTGCTGCACGAGAAGTTCGGCATCCTGCGCGGCTACATGGTGACGATCCACGCCTATACCGGCGACCAGAACACGGTGGACACGCTGCACAAGGACCTGCATCGCGCGCGCGCGGCGGCGGTGTCTGCGATCCCCACCTCCACCGGCGCGGCGCGGGCGGTGGGCCTGGTGCTGCCGGAGCTGAAGGGCAAGCTGGACGGCACCGCGATCCGCATTCCCACGCCGAACGTGTCGCTGGTGTCGCTGGACGTGAACCTGGCGAAACAGCCGACGAAGGATGAGATCAACGCGGCGATGCAGGATGCTTCCAAGGGCGAGCTGAAGGGCATCCTGGACTACAATACGGCGCCGCTGGTCAGCATCGACTTCAACCACAGCCCTGCCTCCTGCACGTTCGATGCGACGCAGACCGCGGTGGTGGATGGCGCATTGGCGCGGGTGATGGGGTGGTACGACAACGAGTGGGGCTTCTCCAACCGCATGTCGGATACCGCCGCGCTATTTGGTTCACTGTAAGGAAACCTCTCCCCCGCTGCGCGCGGGAGAGGTCGAGACGCGAAGCGTCGAGGGTAAGGGTGATCGGGCCGGTACACTGCCTTTACCTACCGACCCGATCGCCCCCACCCGCCGTGCGTCGCACCTCGACCTCTCCCACATGCATCGCGGGGCAGATTCATGAGGAGCAATTATGTCCTTCCGTACCATCGACAACCTGGACGTCGCCGGCAAACGCGTATTGCTCCGCGCCGACCTCAACGTGCCGGTGCGCGGCGGGAAGATCACCGACCTGACCCGCATCGAACGCCTTTGTCCCACCATCCGCGAGCTCGCCCGCAAGGGCGCCAAGGTCATCGTCTGCAGCCATTTCGACCGCCCCAAAGGCAAGCGCGTCCCGGAGATGTCGCTCGGCCCCGTGGCCGCGGCACTCGGTGAGGTTCTGGGTCAGCGCGTCCGCTTCGCCGAGGACTGCATCGGCGTCGCCGCCGAGCAAGCGGTGGAGCGCATGGCGCGCGGCGACGTGCTGGTGCTGGAAAACACCCGCTACCACGCGGAAGAAGAAAAGAACGACCCGTCTTTCGCTGCCGCTCTGGCGAAGCTGGCCAGCCTTTATGTGAACGACGCTTTCTCCGCCGCTCACCGTGCGCATGCGAGCACCGAAGGCGTGGCCCACCTGCTGCCAGCCTATGCCGGCCGCTTGATGCAGGCCGAGCTGGAGGCGCTGGATGCCGCTCTGGGCAACCCGGTGCGTCCGGTGATGGCGGTGGTGGGCGGCGCCAAGGTTTCCACCAAGCTGGAATTGCTCGGCAATCTGATCGCCAAAGTCGATGTGCTCGTGATCGGCGGTGCCATGGCGAACACCTTCCTGGCGGCGCAGGGCGTGGATGTCGGCAAGTCGTTGCAGGAAGCCGCGCTGCACGACGCGGCCCGCAGCATCCTGGAACCGGCCAAGACGGGCGGCTGCCAGGTCGTCTTGCCGGTGGACGCGGTGGTCGCGACCGCGTTGGCACCGAACGTCCCTACCCGGACCGTCGGCATCCGTGATGTACCGGCCGATGCCATGATCCTGGATGTGGGGCCGGCGACGGTGGCAGAGCTGACGGCGCGGCTTGGTCTGATGAAGACGCTGGTCTGGAACGGGCCGCTCGGCGCGTTCGAGACGCCACCCTTCGATGCAGGCACCACAGCGTTCGCGCGGGCGGTGGCAGCCGCGACGCAGTCCGGCGGCCTGCGCAGCGTGGCTGGCGGTGGCGATACCGTTTCGGCGCTGCGCCATGCCGGCGTGCTGGACCAATTGAGCTACGTTTCTACCGCGGGGGGCGCGTTCCTGGAATGGCTGGAGGGCAAGACGCTGCCCGGGGTCGCTGCGTTGGCCGGGTAGGACGGTTGGTACTGAAGAGCAGGACCAGGGCTTGAAAACTGGTGCGGTAAAGCCATGAAATTCTGGAAGGGTTGACGGCTGGCAGATCGAGAAGTCGCGGCGGAACCGTATCAAGTACAAGTCATGCCAGAATTCCGAATCCAGTTATGGTTGCTGGCGCAAGCACGTTGTGAATCAATCCCGGTCGGCGAATTCATTGCGGCGTGCGCGTTATTTTCGCCGGCGCAATTGATGATTCTTGGATGGGCGCCGCCGCGCGAACGTGCATTCGACAGTCTCACCGCCAGGGACGGCCGATCCGTTTCGGTCAAAAATATTCAACATTCGGACGGGACGATCGAAAATAACGTCAATTGAGACGAAACTATTACGGCGGAGCTGTCAAAACCTTGCCAGGCGAAACGCTCGGTCAAAGCAAATGGCGTCTGGGCCGTTGTCGCGCCAGGGTTCGACGGGTTGGCCAATGCCGAAACGGATATAAGCCGGGATCCGGCTTGGTCAGCTTGGAGGTTGCCCGGCACTCGCGCCGCCTGCGATTGTAACGCTGGGCGAAGCGAATCTAGACCGTCACAAATTCCCATCGCTCCGGCAGGCGAATCGTTCCTGTGCGGGATTTGGTCAGCGTCAATCGAATGTTGCAGAGCCCTGCGGCCAAATGCTTTATGGCGCAAAAAGGTTCTCGTGTTTACTGATGTTTTGGCGCTGTGCAGAGATGAGGCGGCAGATTTGGCAAGGCCGGGAATAAACATTAAGCATTTGGCGTCTCCGGCTGGAATCGACACTTCGCAATTCTTGACGGAGTTTTATCGTGCCAAGAACGCTTCGACGAAGCGTCGAATTTGGCATTTGCGTTGAATCATTCCAGGGACAACCATCGAAACCGATCCCATGCATTGCGGTCTTCCGCCTGCTCCGGGCAGCCGGCTGGCGGAAGCTGAACGGCCGCCGGCGCCGGGCGGATGCTCCTCACATCGGCGCGAGCGCCCGCGCCACGCGAATTTCTTTTCTGAAATGAAGTTGACAACGGACCGTCCGATGCTATTTCGTGACGGGTAGGGAAACGAGTCAATTCCGACTCGTTGGGCTCACGAAGGGACAAACCCATGGCAACAAATCAGTCGGCCGATCAACTGGTCGGAATACTCCGCGATACGGTTGTGGCGCTGGTACGGCGGGACGGCCCGGATCTTTCAGCACGTCAGCTTGGCGTGTTCCTGACCTGCTACCTGCGCGATGGCGGCCACACGGTACGTGGCCTGGCGGCGGAACTGAATGTTTCCAAGCCGGCAATCACCCGCGCGCTCGACCGGCTGGGCGAACTCGACCTGGCACGCCGGAAGGTCGATCCGTTGGACCGCCGCAGTGTTCTGGTGCAGCGTACCATGAAGGGCGCAGCGTTCCTGCGCGATCTGCGCGCCATCATGAGCGAAGCAGCCAGCGGCGGAAACGGCTCGCGCAAGCCTGCGGCAGCACCTGCTCGCGAAAACGGACGCCGGGCCGCTGCGAGTGCCTGATCATCGGCAGGTAGTCGGCCATCAGTTTCTTATCGGAACTTGATGGACTGGTGGCCGGCGGCCAGGGTTTGATGATCTTCGATAACGAATTGCCTGTGCAACACAGGTTGCAGCACGCGCCGGACGATATAAATTCCATATAAACGACCGGGGCAAGCGTCATGGCAGACAGCGGACGGTTGGATCGCGGCGACGGCGTCGAATTGGCCTGGGTCAAAACGGACGGTCGCGGCCCCACCATCGTCTTCCTTCCTGGTTACCGCAGCGATATGACCGGCGACAAGGCCACTGCTCTGGCGGCGTTCTGCGCCGAGCAAGGCCACGCCATGCTGCGCTTCGATTATTCCGGCCACGGCAGCAGCGGCGGCCGGTTCGAAGACGGCACCATCGGGATTTGGACCGCTGACGCACTGACCGCAATCGACCGCCTCACCCAAGGATCGCTGATCCTGGTCGGATCTTCCATGGGCGGCTGGATCGCCTTGCTCTGCGCTCTGGCACGGCAGGAACGCGCCGCGGCGCTGGTCGGCATCGCGGCCGCTCCGGACCTCACCGAAGTGCTGATGTGGCAGGCGATGAATTTCGAGCAACGTGCCCGGATCATGGAGCACGGCATCATCCACGTTCCCAGCGGTTACGGCGAGCCGATCCCGATCACGCGTGCCCTGATCGAGGACGGCCGAAACCACCTTGTCCTGTCCGCCCCGATCCCGCTGCACTGCCCCGTGCGGCTGCTGCAAGGCCAGGCCGATCCCGACGTGCCATGGGAGATGGCGCTGCGCATCGCTGAGCAAGTGCAGAGCGCCGACGTGCAGGTGACGCTGGTGAAGGACGGGGACCACCGCCTATCCCGCCCTCAGGACCTGGCACTGTTACGGCGGTTGATCGGCGGTCTGCTGGCGCAGGATGGCGCGTAGGCCCTCGCGGTAGGTCGGGTAGCGCCACGCGTAGCCCAGCGCCGCCTGTGTCTTGCGGCTCGCGACCTTGCGGTTTTCCGCCCAGAAGCTGCGCGCCATCGGGCTCATGGCCGGCACCGCATCGGTGAAGGCGATGCCAGGCGGCGGCGGCACGTGCAGCAATCGTGCCGCTTCCTCCAGCACCCGAGCCGTTTCAGCCGGTTCGTCGTCGGTGAGGTTGAAGATCCGCCGGCCGGTGGTGGCGGGCTGCCGCATCGCGGCCAGGACCGCGCCGGCGATATCGTCGCGATGGATGCGGCCGAATGCGTGCCCGGGCTTGAGGATGCGCCGCGCGCGGCCGGAACGCAGGTCGTCGAATGCCGACCGGCCAGGGCCATAGATGCCCGCGAGCCGGAAGATGGCTACCTCGTGGGTGGCGGAAAGTCCGGTCCAGGCCGTTTCGGCATCGAGCCGGCGATGGCCTCGGTCCTGGCTTGGCGCCGGCTGCGTGTCCTCGTCCACCCAGCCGCCGTCGCGGTCGCCATAAACGACCGTGCTGGACAGATAGCCGATCCAGCGGAGATGCGGCGCCGTTGCGATCGCATCTGCATGACGTGCCAGCACCGGATCGGATTGGAGGTCCGGCGGAATTGTGGAGAGAAGGTGCGTGGCGGCCGCGATAGCAGGTGTGGCGGCGTCGAACAGGACCGTGTCAGGGCCGGCGGGTTGGGGCCCGGCGGGCTCGCGGACAGTGCCGGTCACGGCGAAACCGGCCTCGCGCGCCGCGGTGGCGATGGCCGTTCCGGTATAGCCCAGGCCGAAGATCAGGAGACGCATTGGGTCAGTTTATACAAATGTTCCCCGCCGGGCAGCGAGGGCGCCCCGACCCCGCGTTCCGGAAAGCACCGGCTTCGCACCCACCGCATTCGAGCGAACGCAATCCGCGGATGGCGGTTGTCCGCATGCAAGGCTCATCTCCGCCGCGTCACATGGACAACAGGAGCCAGAGCATGAACTTCCGCATTTCCGGCCTGCCGGTCGAACCGTTCCTGCCGTTTTTCGGCATGAGCGACCAGCAGTTGCTGGCGCATGGCGCTCGCCGCGTGATCGCCACACCGGACATGGCGCCGTTGCTGCCGCCATGCCGCGTCAGCTTGCAGGACGCCGAACCCGGCGAGGCTTCCATCTTGCTGCACTACCCGCACCATGTCTCGCCAGAGTCACCGTATCGCGCCGGCGGACCTATCTTCGTGCGCGAAGGCGTGCGCGAGACCGCATCGTTCGTCAACCACGTGCCAGCGCAGGAACGCATCCGCCTGCTGTCGGTGCGTGCGTACGATGAAGCCGGGATCATGGTCGATGCCGACGTGACGGAAGGCAAGGAACTCGAAGCGGCGATCGACCGGATGTTCCGCCGCGACGACGTCGCGTTCGTGCACGCGCACAACGCCAGGCGCGGCTGTTATTCCTGCCGCATTGACCGTGCGTAGCGCTTGCGCCGGCGGTCATGCACATCGAAACGCACCGCCGTGCGGATACAGCTTATTCAGGTGCCACGCCCGCCGGCAGCGCTTGACGGCTATCTGCCCATTCGGAATACCCTGCGCATGTCGGCAATAGCGCCGACACCAGACGGACAAACGCCGGACCCGCTCCCGGTGGCCGCCATGCGGCTGCTTCCGGGCGCGGCGGGGTGCCGCCACGACGACACGCAATAGGCGGGGCGCGCTCGCGAACGAAAACCGGCCGGGTCCTATGTGCAGGGAGAACGATCCATGGACAGCACGGCTGTCGCCGGCCAACGTGCCGGCGGCTTGAGCGCCATCACCCGCTACCAGTGGCTGGTGTTTCTCGTGGTCTGGCTCGGCTGGACGCTCGATGCCGCCGATTTCGGCCTTTACTCACTGGTACTGCGGCCCGCGTTGACGCAGTTGCTGGGCGGCCATCCGCCCATCAGCCAGATCGGCGCCTATGGCGGCATCCTCAGCATGATGGGATTGCTCGGCTGGGCCTTCGGCGGCTTCATCTTCGGCATCTATGCCGACTATGTAGGGCGCGTGCGCGCGCTGGCCACCAGCATCATCCTGTACAGCGTGTTCACGGCCCTGCAGGGCGTGTCGCAAGGCATCTGGGATTTCGCGATCTATCGCTTCATCGCCGGCCTGGGCACGGGCGCTGAATTGATGGTCGGCATTCCGTTGCTTGCCGAGGCACTGGGCGAAACGCACCGTGCCAAGATCGCCGGCTTCATGATGACCGGCGGCGCATTGGGAACATTCCTCGGTGCGTGGACCTATGGCCTGGTCGGCGGCTATGGCTGGCGCATGGTGTTCTTCATCGGCGTCGTGCCGGCGCTCTTGCTTGCTGTCATCCGCCGCCGCGTCATCGAGCCTGACCGCTTCGCCGCCGTCACTGAACGCCGCCAGACCATCCGCACGGGCCAACAGGTCGGTGCCGACGACACGCAGTTCATGCGCTTCGTGCCGCTCCAGCTTTTTTCTCCCGAGCATCGCCGCAACACCATCGTCGGCCTGCTGTTCGGGCTCGGCTCGCTGCTTGCGATTTGGACCACGAACATCTGGCTGCCGACCATCCTGTCCCTGATGGTGCAGAAGAGCGGCATCACAGGCGCAGACGCGGTGCCCTTCGTCAGTCGCGGCATCATGACGTGGAGCCTGGGCGGGATAGCCGGTTATATCGCGTTCGGGTTTATCGCCGATTTCGTCGGACGACGGCCCACCGTGATCCTTTACGCGGTCGGCACCATCGCTGCGGCATTGACGCTCTACCTCGGCCTCGCCAGCTACGAACCGTACTATCCGGTGGTGCTGCCGATCTTCGGCTTTTTCGTGTTTGGCACGTTCACCGGGTTCGCGGTTTACCTGCCCGAACTGTTCCCGACGCATGTGCGATCCACGGCGGTGGGCTTCACCACCGGCGCCGCCCGCGTAGTCACCAGCTTTGGCCCACTGGTGGCGGGACTCCTGGTCGGCGTGTTTGGCAGCTTCAACAAGGTCACAGCCTTCATGAGCTGTTTCGCGCTGCTGAGCATCATCGCGATGTTCCTGGGGCGGGAGACGAAAGGGCAGGAACTGCCCCGATAGCAAAAGGAAAATGCAAAGGAGCTCCCCCTCCCTTGCGGGAGGGGGAAGGGGTCGAACAGCTCGAGTTTTGCGTGGCGGTGGATCGCCAGATGCAACAGGTGCCGGCGAACCTCGGCAGAACGACCGCCTCGCGCCGCACCTCGAAATGCAGCAACAACACTTGCCCGAACGTGTGCTCGTTCGAACGATATTTTTACCGACATTAAGTCAAGTTCACGCTCCGTCGCTGCCGCCGACAGGCCATCCGCTGCTTACCATTGCAGCAAATACCGGGAGGAGGTGACATGAGCGCTGCCGTGACACCCTCTGCGACAGGTCGCATTGCCGCGAGAATCGACCGGCTGCCGCTGACCTGGGCGCAATGGCGGCTTGCGTTGATCACGCAATTGTTCTGGGGTGTCATCATTGCCGCCGACGGTGTCCCCGGCAAGCTGTATCCCTTTGTCTGGGAACCCCGGCACGCGTTCGGCCTGGGCGCGCTCTCGGTGTTGCTTGCCGTTGGCAACGGCGTGGGCATCCTGGCCGGCGAATACCTGATGGGCATCGTCGCCGACCGCTGGGGGCGCCGCGTCGCCCTGCTGCTGTCGTCGCTCGCCATTGGCCTGCTTTTGTGGCCGACTGCGCTGACCGACAATTTCTACCTGCTGCTGCTGTTTTTCGGACTGTCGTCCATCGGCATGGGCGGCGTGCTGGCGGTGAACGTGGTCTACATGGGAGAGATCGTTCCGCCGAACCAGCGCGGTCGCGTGATGCTTGCCTCGCAGATCCTGGCCGTGGCGCTGTTCGGCTTGCTCGGCAACCTCCCAGCCGTGTTCTGGGTGCCCTCGCACTATCAGTGGTATATCTATCTGTTCTGCGTCATGGCGCTGGGCGTGCTGGTGCCTCTCGCGCTGTGGGGCATGCCGGAATCGCCGCGCTGGCTGGAAGCACACGGCCACCATGAACGCGCCGAGCAAATCACGGCGGACCTGGAAGCCGAATGCCTGCGCCGCAGCCGTCTCACCAGCCTCCGGGAACCGGAATATGCCAAATACATGGTGCCGGTGACAGAGCATGTGCCGGTCGGCCAATTGCTGAGGGGAGAGTACGGGCATCGCACCATTCTGCTGCTGATTGTGTGGACGTTGGCCTATAGCGGCATGTTCTACGGCTTCGGCGGTTTCGAACCGTCGGCGCTGCATGCCTTCCATCTTTCCGCAAGCGAGACCTTCGCCGTGATCCTGGTCTCCACGATGCTCGGCGGCGGCATTGGCCTGGCCATTTGCTCGGTGCTTGGCGAGTCGGTGGAGCGCCGCGGTTCCATCCTGATGAGCGCCTCGATCAATGTCGCGGCGCTGTGGGCGTTCTTCTTCGTCCATTCGGTGACCGCGTCGTTCATCCTGCTGACGCTTTCCTGGGGCGCGGCCATGGTGCTGCTTTTCAACCTGTACAACTACACGGCTGCCAGCTATCCAACGCGGCTGCGCGCGACCGGCATGGGAAGCACGGACGGCGTCGGTCATCTCGGTTCCATCTTTGGCCCGATTGTCGCGGGCGCGTTGTTTGCCGCGACGGCGTCGATCAGGTTCGCCGGTTGGTTCGCCTATATCACCATCCCCGGGACGCTGATTCCTGCGCTGCTGGTGGCCTGGTTCGGCATCAACCAGCGGCGTGCGATCCTGGAGCAGATCTCGGCGTAGTGCGCATCGCGTTTTCGGCATTACGAAGAGCGCGATAACGACGAAATCCCGGCCATGGCTCCGTGTGACCGGGATTGCGTCGTCGTTTCGTTACTCGTCATGACATGCGGAGCGATGCCCCGGGACACAAGGGACGCCGCGCCAGCTTTACGTCGCGACTGCTGCGAACCTTCCATCCGGTCCCAAGATGCGCAACGATCCGGTTCGGATATCGAAATGCGCGCCGTGCAGCCGCAATGCGCCGGCGGACACAAGTTCGGCGATCCACGGAAAGCTGAGGAGGTTGGCGAGGGATAGCTTTACCGTCTCGAATTCGCCGACAAGCTGCCGTTCGATGGGATCGTCGCAGGCCATCGCCTGATCGCGGGCCGGCGCGGCGAGGCCGATCCACGCGGCTACGAAGTCGGACACTTCGGGCGGCGGACCTTCCAACAGCGCCCGCACACCGCCGCAGAGGCCATGGCCCATGACCACCATGTCCGGCACGGCCAACGCGCGTAAGCCGAATTCGATTGCGGCGCTGGTGCCATGATGGCGCCCGTCCGGCGCGTAGGGTGGCACCAGGTTGGCGACGTTACGGACGACAAACAGTTCGCCGGGGGCGGCGTCGAAGATCATTGCCGGGTCCACCCGGCTGTCGGCGCAGCACAGCACCAGCGCGCGCGGATGCTGCCCGTGTTTCGCTAGCGTTTCAAATAAACGCCGCCGGTCGGGCCAGCCGTCGCGGCGGAACCGGCTGTAGCCTTGCAGCAGCCTGTCCATCAGATAGTACCGGCCTCGCCGGTACGCCGACGTGCGCCGTTGCGGCGGAGCAGGAATTCGCGGCCGACTTTTACCATGGGGACGCCGTCGTATTCGACGATGTCCGCGGTGGCATAGGTCTCGTGCCATGAATCCGGAATGAAGCTGCCGGTGCCCACCAGATCGATCGGTGCCCGTGCGTCCGCCATCACGCGGCATTTCTCCACGCCGAAGCCGGAGGAGACGACGATGCGCACCTTGGAGTAACCCGCCCGATCCATCGCCTCGCGCATGTGCCAGACGGAGGCGGCGGAAACGCCGGTCCCGACGAGGTAACGCAACTCGGTATCGCTGCGGTACCGCCGGATCGCGCCGGGCGCGTGGCGTTCCAGCACGGCGTAGCTTTCCGCCGGATCGAGGCCTTCGACAAACCGGCCGCCATGCGTGTCCAGTCGGAAGGAAAGCTGCCCTGTCGCGGCAAGTTCCGGAAACCGCCGGCACACCGCGAGTGAATCGGTGATCTCGCGCCCGAAATAGTCGCACAGCACGGTCATCGGTTCGTCGGGGAAGGTTTCGTGGAACATCTCGGCGGCGCGCACGGTCGATCCGGCATAACCGATCAGGGAGTGCGGCATCGTGCCGTAGCCGCGCGGCGCGCCGAACCAATGCGCGGTGCCGTCGTTGGCGTTGCCGATGAAGCCCTTGGCGCCCTCGCGCCGCGCCGCGTTGCTGCCGACCGAGGCGGCATACGCCATCATGTCCTGCATTTCGGCGCCGGCGCAGTGCCGCGCCTCCATCGCCAGGAACCCGGCATCGGGCAGTGCGAGGCTCATCTGGTAGGCGTTGTGGGCCGCCACGCAGACCGGGCCGATCTTCTGCAGCAGGATGGTTTCGAGATCGGAAAGCTGGACCAGGCTGCCGGTGATGTAGACCAGCGGCTCCCCCGCGCCGACCCAGGAACCCTCGGGATACATCAGGTCGATGTCGATCGCGGTGCCGCGCGCTGTCGCGACCATCTGCAGCCAATCGGTCATCAATCGCGGCGCGGAGATCACCGGACGGCGCAGGAACACCGCGTAGGTGACGCGCTTGTCGCCGAAGCGGGCGACGATCTCCTTCGTGCGGTTGAAGTAGGAGTCGGCGCGTGCGGCGATGTCGGCAGCGAGGTTGGGATTGTACGGCATGGTGAGCCCCGACCGCTCATGTCATTGCGAGGAGCGCAGCGACGAAGCAATCCCGATCGGAGAGCGCGCGTTCGGTTTGAACGTCACTCGATCGGGATTGCTTCGTCGCTGCGCTCCTCGCAATGACATGTGGGGCGCTCTTCGCGATGACATGTGGGGCGCTCTTCGCGATGACATGTGGGGCGCTCTTCGCGATGACATGTGGGGCGCTCTTCGCGATGACATGTGGGGCGCTCATCGCGAT
>Ga0335075_10002759_pt1 | contig 28035 bp, 28 predicted proteins | sample Lox_Sample_24_FD_206723 | JGI IMG/M metagenome (GOLD analysis project Ga0335075, IMG submission 206723) | Soil microbial communities from Loxahatchee National Wildlife Refuge, Florida, United States - Lox_Sample_2.4 | ecosystem: Environmental > Terrestrial > Soil > Wetlands | place: USA...
TCACGGAAGACGACAAGGCATACAAAATCGCAGCCGAGCTTCCCGGCATGAGCGAGAAGGATATCGATATCTCGATCACAGGCGACATGCTCGTGCTCAAAGGGGAGAAGCGGCAGGAGCGGGAAGAGAAGGGGAAGAACCGTTACCTCGCGGAACGGGGCTATGGCGTATTCCAGCGCAACTTCATGCTTCCCGACGGAACCGATCGCGACAAGATCGCCGCGGAGTTCTCGAAGGGCGTTCTGACGCTGACATTGCCGAAGACGCCGGACGCGCAGAAGCAGCAGAAGAAGATCGAGGTGAAAGCCTTGTGACGCTTCGACTTGCGGCGGTCGGCCCACCAGGCCGCCGCCGGGTCGGCGGCGTCGCATGGAACTGCCAGCCCAGGCGTCCTGCAGCCTTGAGGGTCAACCGATGGCCACCACAGCCGCATGCGGCGATGCGTTTATCGAGAACCGCACCTTCGACGCAATTGCGATCGGCGACAGCGCCAGTATCGTTAGGACCCTGACTCAGGAGGATATCGAGCTATTTGCCGTCGTCTCCGGCGACGTGAACCCTGCGCATCTCGATCCCGCCTATGCGGAGACCGACCTGTTCCATAAGATCGTCGCGCACGGCATGTGGAGTGGCGCGCTTATTTCCGCTGTACTCGGCACCAAGCTACCTGGCCCTGGCACGATCTATCTCTCGCAGAACCTGCGTTTTCTGGCACCCATCGCGATTGGCGACACAATCACCACCTCGGTGGTCGCCCGCGAGAAGCACCCCGTCGAGAAGCGTATTGCCTTCGACTGCCTTTGCACGAACCAACAGGATCGAAAGGTCGTCATCGGCACGGCGGAAGTTCAGGCACCGACCGAAAAGGTGCGGCGGCCGCGGGTGGAACTGCCCGAGGTGAGGCTCAACCGGCACCGCAGGTTCCGCGAGCTGCTGGCGCGTGCGCAGGGGCAACAACCAGTGGCGGTCGCCGTGGCGCATCCCTGCGATATGCCGTCACTTGCGGCAGTGGCGGAGGCGGCCACTTCCGGACTCATCGTGCCGATCCTCGTCGGACCGAAGGCGAAGATCCGAGCAGCGGCCGTTGCAGCAAAGATCGAGATCAACCAATTTCGCCTGATCGACGCGCCGCATAGCCACGCGGCAGCAGCACAGGCAGTCGCCCTGGTTCGGGCAAGCGAGGCTGACATACTGATGAAGGGCTCGCTGCACACCGACGAGCTGATGCACGAGGTCGTCTCGGTGGAGAGGGGCTGCGGACGGAGCGCCGGCTGAGCCATGTTTATATCATGGATGTGCCGGCTTATCCGCGCCCGCTGCTGGTAACCGACGCGGCCGTTAATATCGCGCCCACCCTGGAAGACAAGCGCGACATCGTGCAGAACGCGATCGATCTGGCGCGGAAAATGGGCATAGAGCTGCCGCGAGTCGCGCTCCTGTCTGCTGTGGAGACCGTCAGCTCGACACTCCGCTCAAGTGTCGACGCGGCGGCACTATGCAAGATGGCCGAGCGAGGGCAGATCACCGGCGGCCTGATTGACGGGCCGCTGGCCTTAGACAATGCCGTCAGCCGAGACGCTGCGCGGCAAAAAGGCATTGTCTCTGCGGTAGCCGGTCAGGCAGACATCCTAGTAGTGCCCGATCTGGAGGCTGGCAACATGCTCGCCAAGCTACTCTCCTTCTTGGCGGGTGCGGATGCTGCCGGGGTTGTCGTCGGTGCGCGCGTGCCGATCATCCTGACAAGCCGCGCCGACTCCGAGCGCACCCGCATCGCCTCCTGTGCCGTGGCCGTGCTTATGGCACGGGCGCAGCGTGCTAAGCTCGCTGTGTCCGTCAGCTGAGCTGCGTGATGCCACAGGCGAGTCTCTTCATGGATGCTTGGTACTTCGTGCGACTTATCCCAACGAGAAAGCTAAGCCATGCGCGAGGCCAAGCGGAATTCATCCAGCTTGATTGCCGCTGCACCCGATCGAAGGGGTCAGCGGCAGGATCACTGCGGATGGGGGCGAGCACCAGCTGATCAGGGTAGCAAAAAGTAACGGCGCTGAGGACAAAGCGTCTCATCGAGTTCATAGACCAGTGCGGAGCCTGTTGGCAATTCGAACTCAGGAATCGCGTCGTCAGGTATTTTGCTCAGATACTTGACGAGACCTCGTAAGCTGTTGCCGTGAGCGACGACCAGCGCGCGCTTGCCCTGGCGCAGCACGGGTGCGATTGATTCGTGCCAGCATGGCAGAACGCGATCGACTGTGTCCTTGAGGCTTTCTGATCTTGGCAACAGCATGGCAGGTAGCCTGCGGTAGCGTTGGTCCTTCGCGGGGTAACGCTCATCGTCGACCTCAAGCGGCGGCGGTCGCACATCCCAACTACGTCGCCAAGCGAACACCTGCTCATTCCCGTAGCGTTTGGCAGTCTCGGCCTTGTTGAGACCTTGCAGAGCGCCATAGTGTCGCTCGTTGAGCCGCCACGTCTTCTGCACCGGCAGCCACAAGAGGTCCATCTCTTCGAGGGCAAGGTGCAGTGTCTTGATCGCTCGTTTCAGTACCGACGTGAAGCAAGTGTCGAAGCTGTAACCAGCGGCGGCCAACCGAATGCCGGCCTGACGCGCCTCTTTTATGCCCTTCCGCGTTAGGTCGACGTCGGTCCAGCCGGTGAACAAATTCTCCTTGTTCCAAACACTCTGACCATGACGGAGCAGGACGAGGGTCCGAATTGGTCCCTGGAGCGCGGTTGAGGAGGCAGTCTCACCTGGTTGAATGGTTCCCGTGTTCATCACATACCTTTCGGTAGAGCGCTTCCACATTGGCACGCTCGACCTGAGCCGTTCCATACGTCGCGACGGCCGCGGAGCCGGCTGCGACACCCAGCGCCAGCGCCTCACACGTCGGCCGTGAGGATCTCGTCCTGCACCGCCGCGTCGGCATGGAAAAGCCCCTGCGGTCACCAGGCCCCTCGCCGGCGCTTTCCCCAAGATAACCGCCATCGCTGCGACCGTGATACGCTACGCTATCCGAGCGACCTGACCGATGCGGAGTGGCGGTTGATCAGGCCACTGATCGCGCCGGGCAAGCGCGGCGGCGGCAAGCGCACGGCGAACATGCGCGAGGTGGTCAACGGCGTGATGTATGTGCTGAGCACCGGCTGCCAATGGCGCTACATTCCGAAGGACCTGCCGCCGCGCAGCACGGTGAACGGCTATTTCTGTTTGTGGAGCTGGGACGGCACCTTGGAGAAGATCCATCACACGCTCTACGTCAAATGCCGCGAGCAGGCGGACCGCGAGGCAAGTCCGACGGCCTGCGTGATCGATAGCCAGAGCGTGAAAAGCGCGGAAAAGGGGCTCTCGCATCGACCCACACGGCTTTGATGCCGGCAAACTGATCAAGGGCAAGAAGCGTCACGTCCTGGTCGACACGTTGGGCCTGGTGCTGCACGCGCTGGTGACTGCCGTCGATGTTCAGGGCCGCGACGGAGGCATCCTCGTGCTGGCCACGCTGTTCGGGCAGTTCCCGTTCCTGCGCAAGCTGTTCGCCGATAGCGCCTATACGGGACCGATCTTCCGAGATCGCCTGGCCAAGGCGACGCGCGGCCTCGTGGTCGAGATCGTCAAACGCTCGGATTATGCCTAGGGCTTTGTTGTTAAGCCACAACGAGGGATTGTCGAACGCTCCATCACCTGGCTCAATCGCTGCCGCCGCCTCGCCAAGGACTGGGAATGCCGCAATCATAACGCACTCGCATTCTTGCACCTCGCCTCCATCCGCCTCATGCTCGGAAAGCTCTGTAATCCCTCATGATGTCTCCAGACAGACTCTGAGGCCATCTGCGGGCGCCATCCCCGCCTGGAAAATGACCGGTCCCGGTTGCACCAAGCTTGCGCCTACCTGAGCTCTCGGCAATCCGGTGCCTTGGACGTCCGAGCCGGGAAAGAGCGGAATGCGATTCTCGCCTTCATGCTGGCGCAGGGCTGTGACAATGAGGTCGGCGTCGCCAGCCGTCAGGGCGGTGACCACCGTCCCGTTAATGAGGGCGGCCGGCTCCTGATCATCCATGCCGATATCGTTGGGCCAGTCGAGCGTGAATTCTCCATCCGGCGACGTGCCGCCGATCGCCGCTCCGGTCGCTGCTGCAAACGCCTCGGCGACGGCGATGGTGCCCTGCATCATCGAGACCGGGGTTTTGGACAGACGGATGTGAAAGCGACCCTTGGGTTTCCTATTCAGGAAGGCATAGAAGGATGACATGTCCTCGACCTCCACGGGATGAATACCGAGGTTCGTTGCGATGGCGCGGATCGCCTCATCGGACAAATGGCCGAATCGGTGCTGAACAGCCTGAACGATGTCCATCACCCGACTACGGTCGGCGTGAACCGCTTTGACAAGGCTCCCGACGACTGCTCAGACGTCGGGAGGGGATGTTGTTACCTGTATCTCAGTCTTCTGGGTTCCAGTTCCCATCGAGCGTCATTCCTGAGCTTCGCGGACATCGACGGACCGGTTCGGTTGCGCGCCGAATGATCCCGGGACGAGCACCGCAGCTCCCTTGATCCGGCCGGCGCGCAATCGCGCCAGTGCTTCGTTCGCGTCCTGAAGTGGGAACGTGGTGGTCGTCGTGCGCACTGGAATTTGCGCGGCGATCGCCAAGAATTCGTCACCATCGCGACGGGTCAAGTTGGCGACCGAACGCACGATGCGCTCTTCCCATAGAATGCTGTATGGAAAGCTTGGAATATCGGTCGTATGAATGCCTGCGCAGACGACGGTCCCGCCCTTTGAAGACGCCTTGAGCGCAGCCGGCACCAACTCACCGGCCGGTGCAAAAATCAGGGCGGCATCAAGTGGCTCAGGCGGCAGCGTGTCGGACCCTCCCGCCCAGACTGCCCCAAGTCCGCGAGCGAAGTCCTGTCCGGCCGTGTCGCCGGGCTTGGTGAAGGCATAGATCTCCTGACCGCGGTACCGCGCGACCTGGATGGCGATATGCGCAGCGGCGCCAAATCCATAAAGGCCGAGACGGGGCGCGTCGCCGGCAAGCCGAAGCGCGCGATAACCGATCAGACCGGCGCACAGCAAAGGCGCGGCTTCAACGTCGGTGAAGCCCACCGGAATCGGGAAACAGAAGCGCTCATCGGCCACAGTGTATTCCGCATAGCCGCCGTTGATCTGATAGCCGGTGAAGCGAGCACGATCGCAGAGATTTTCCCGGCCGCTCTTGCAGTAGACACACTCTCCGCATGTCCAGCCCAGCCACGGCACGCCGACGCGGTCGCCGACTTGAATGCTTTTGACATCTGACCCGAGAGCAGCGACGGTCCCGACGATCTCATGTCCAGGTACGAGTGGCAGCTTCGGATGCTGGAGTTCGCCGTCGACTACGTGAAGATCGGTGCGGCAGACGCCACAGGCATGAACGTGGATCAGCACCTCATGCGCGCCAGGTTGAGGCATTGCCAACCTCTGGTCGAGTCGAAGCGGGTTATGAACAGCATCAAGGATCATGGCATGCATAATGAGGCCCTGGTCAAAATCCACCGTTGTTACTTGGGGTCACAGCTGACGTTCCGTACCAATGTTTCGATTGGCACGGTGCAAATGACGCAGGAGCGCCGTGCTTGACACAGGCGCTCCCGCGTCCGGACACGGCTACAACATCATCACCATCCTGCCGTCGACTCTCCCTGCTTGGAGGTCGCTGAAGATTTGATTGATATCTTCCAGTTTGGCCTTGTGAATGTGCGAGCGAACCTTGCCTTCGAGAGCGAACTGAACCGCCTCGGCCAGATCCTTGCGCGTTCCCACAATAGAGCCGCGAATAGTGGTGCGCTTCATCACGACATCAAAGATCGGAGTAGGGAATTCGCCGGGCGGCAAGCCGTTGAGGCTGATCGTTCCCTTCCGACGCACCATCCCCAGGGCCTGCGCGAAGGCGGGAGTCGACACCGCCGTCACCAGGACACCATGCGCTCCGCCACCGGTCGCGTTGAGGATTTGGGCGATCGCGTCCGAGTCTTTCGCGTTCACGGCAATATCGGCACCTGCCGTTCGGGCGAGCGCGAGCTTTTCAGGCGTGATGTCGAGCGCGGCGACGTGAAGCCCCATCGCCTTGGCATATTGAATGGCGACGTGGCCCAATCCACCGACGCCGGAAATGGCGATCCACTCGCCGGGCCGGGCCTCGGTCTCCTTGATTCCCTTGTACGTCGTCACGCCGGCACAGAGAATGGGTGCCATCTCCGCGAACTTTATGTTCTTCGGCAGCCGCGCCAGGAAGGGTACTGAGCCGATTGCGTATTCGGCGAAGGTGCCATTGACGGAGTAACCGCTCGTATGTTGGTGCTCACACAATGTCTCCCATCCGGTCTCGCAGTATTCGCATTGCAAACATGCGTCGTGCAGCCAAGCGACACCGACGACGTCGCCCTCCTTCACTTCCGTGACGTCTGGCCCAAGGGCCACCACGGTGCCGACACCCTCATGACCGGGGATGAAAGGCGGCGTCGGCTTGGCCGGCCAATCGCCTCGGGCGGCATGAAGGTCGGTATGACAAACGCCCGTTGCGATAATTTTGACGAGAACTTCACCGCGCCTGGGTGTCGGGATGGGAACTTCGTCGATCGTCAGGGGCTTGCCGAACGTATGCACCACCGCTGCCTTCATCATTTTCGCCACGGCCGCGCTTCCTTTCCGCGTTGATTAGTCCGACCAACGATAAGGGGTCGGAGAGAAGCTGGACTTGATCCAGGTCAAAGCCAAAGCGGAATTCTCGGTGCTTTGGTAGACACTCAGGACGCGCGCTGGCCGGGTTGAGGGAGATCAATGCTGGCATCGCCACGGAGTGAGAAGAGTAATTAGCTGGATCTGTCGTCCCGCGACGATCAGGCGGACGCGCTTCGTAGCCACAAGGAGAGAGACATGGCGTATGCAACAACGAATCCCTACACCGGCAAAGTCGAGAAGACCTTCCCGGAAACCACGGATGCCGAGGTCATTCAGGCAATTGAAAGCGCTCATAAGGCGTTCCTGTCCTGGAAGAAGACCTCGTTCGCCGAACGCGCCAAGATCATGCAGAAGGCCGCGGACCTCCTGCGGAAGCACCCAGACGCCTACGCCAAGCTTCTTACTTTGGAGATGGGCAAGGTGATCGGCGAAGCAAAGGCCGAAGTGGAGCTCTCCGCTGCGATCTTCGAGTACTATGCCAAGAATGCCCAGAAGTTGCTCGCGCCTGAGAAACTACCCGTCGCAAATTTGGCTGAAGGTGACGCGGTGCTGGTTCATGATCCCCTCGGCGTCTTGCTGGCCGTAGAGCCGTGGAATTTCCCCTATTACCAAGTCGCCCGCATCATCGCACCGCAGCTATCTGCGGGCAATACGATACTGCTCAAGCACGCCGGCATCGTCCCGCAGAGCGCGGCAGCGTGCGAAAAGCTGATGCTGGAGGCAGGTCTGCCAAAAGGCGCCTTTAAGAACCTGTACGCTGGGCATTCCCAGATCGAGCTCATCCTCAAGCACCCCCTGGTCCGGGGCGTTGCTCTCACCGGGTCGGAAGATGCCGGCGCCATCGTGGCTTCCCTGGCGGGCAAGGCTTTGAAGAAGTCGACGATGGAACTCGGCGGCGCGGATGCCTTCGTGGTGCTGGCCGACGCCGATCTGGATAAGACCGTCCAGTGGGCGGTCTTCGGCCGCCATTGGAACGGTGGTCAGGTTTGCGTGTCTTCCAAACGGATGATCATCGCTGACAAGATCTATGACGAGTTCCTCAAGCGCTATACCGCGGGTGTGGCCGGTCTGCACGCAGGTGATCCGTTCGATCCTTCTACGACATTGGCGCCGTTGTCATCGCAGGGGGCGGCTGATGCTCTCAAGGCCAAGATCCGTCAGGCGGTCGCCCATGGTGCCAAGGCGACCGAGGTTGGGCTGAGGGTTCCCAATCAGGGAGCCTTTGTGCAACCCACCATTCTGACTGACATTGCCGAGGACAATCCCGCGCGCAATTGGGAGTTCTTCGGGCCTGTCTCCATGCTGTTCCGGGCCAAGGACGAGGACGACGCCGTGCGGATCGCCAACGACTCTCCGTTTGGACTGGGTGGATCGGTCTTTACTTCCAACCCAAGACATGGCGCCGAGGTGGCCAGACGAATTTCCACCGGAATGGTGTTTGTCAACCATCCGACGATGGTGAAAGCAGACCTGCCGTTTGGTGGTATTCGCCATTCCGGGTACGGGCGTGAACTGCTCGGCCTCGGCATCAAGGAATTCGTCAACCACAAGCTTATCGACGTTGTCGATATCAACGCGGCGTTCTGATCGGGCCACTCATGGGGGATGGCGCTCACGGCCATCCCCCACGTGGCGATCTACTCATTTGGCATTGCAGGACGGTGCCTAGATATCTGGCGAAAGGTCGTGGAGTTTCCGATGGCAATAAAAATCGCGGTGCTGAAGGAGACACGGCCGGGCGAGGACCGCGTGGCCATGGTCCCGAATGTCGTCGAGAGGCTGGTACGACTGGGTGCACAAGTGGCCATCCAGTCGGGCGCGGGTGACGCTATAAAACTGCCCGATACAGCCTTCAGGAAGGCGACCTGCGTCGCCGCTCTCGCGCAGTTGGTCGGTGACGCCGACATCGTTCTAGCGGTGCAGCCACCAGCGCACGAGGCCGTCGAGGCGATGAAGGCGGGTGCAATGCTCATATCTTTCATCTACGCAAACAAAGAGGCCACGCTCGTGGGTCTGTTGCGTAAAAAGAGGGTCACCTGCTTTGCGATGGAGCGCGTGCCACGCATTAGCCGCGCCCAGGCGCTGGATGCCCTGTCGAGCCAAGCCACGCTGGCAGGGTATTACGCCGCGCTTCTGGGCGCGACCCATCTGGCACGCATCTTTCCGCGCATGACCACGGCAGTCGGGTCGCTCCGACCAGCAACAGTGCTCGTGATGGGACTCGGCGTCGCCGGCCTGCAGGCGATCGCGACCGCGCATCGGTTGGGCGCGGTCGTCGAAGGTTACGATGTGCGTCCCGAAACGAAGGGCGAGGCAGCGTCGCTAGGAGCAAAATTCGTCGACACCGGCATCAATGCCACCGGCGAAGGTGGCTATGCGCGCGAGCTGACCCAGGACGAGAAGAGCAAGGTTGCACAGGTCGTCACGGCTCATATTCAGCAAGCCGACGTGATCATCACCACCGCCTCCGTGCCTGGCCGGCCCGCACCAAAGCTTATCAGCAAGGCTCAAGTCGACGGCATGAAGACCGGTGCGGTCATCGTCGATCTTTCGGCCGACGGCGGCGGCAATTGTGAATACACGAAGCCCGGCGAGACTGTGCAGATCGGTCAGGTGACGATAGTGGCGCCCCTTAACGTACCATCGTTGCTTGGGGAGCACGCAAGCGAACTCTATGCCAAGAACGTGCTCAATCTCCTGGAGCTTCTGATCCATGACGGGAAGATCACCCCGGATTGGAGCGATGAGGTTCTCGCGAAAACCGCATTGACACGTGCGGACGAGGCAACACTGGTTGGCATGGTGCAGCCCGCCGCTTGAATTCAGGAGAGTACAATGTTGCCTCAAATTGTGATCGTCGGTTTCGTCGCCCTGTACATTTTCATGCTCGCGGCCTTCACGGGGTATGAGGTGATCGCGCGTGTGCCGGCCATTCTGCATACACCGCTGATGTCGGGGTCGAATTTCGTGCACGGCATCGTTGTGGTCGGTGCAGTCTATGCGTTGCTCAATGCGACTGGCGTTCCTGAGCAGGTGATCGGCTTCATCGGCGTGTTACTGGGCGCGGCCAACGTCGCCGGTGGATATGTCGTCACGGAGCGTATGCTCGAAATGTTCAAACCCAGCCAGAAGAAGGCATAGGCCCATGGATTGGATCATCGATATTTGCGATCTGGTGGCCGCATTCCTTTTCATCTATGGCCTTAAGCAGATGTCCTCGCCAGTTACCGCCCGGCGAGGCATCGTGCTCGCGGGCTACGGTATGCTGGCGGCCGTCCTGGTAAGCTTTCTCTACACCTTCGGCGTCGAGACGAGCGCGAGGCCTTTCCTGAGCGTGAATCTAACTCTGACAGGCATCGCGCTCGTTCTCGGGCTGGGCTGGGCATGGTGGAAGGGACGCACCGTTCCGATCACCGCGATGCCGCAGATGGTGGCGTTATTTAATGGCATGGGTGGCGGCGCAGCCGGGGCCATTGCCGCTGTTGAGTTTTTCGGTGGGCACGGCCGAGACCCGATCACTCTGACGGTGACGATGTTGGGCGCCATGATCGGCTCGGTCTCGTTGTCCGGTTCGCTGATTGCGTGGGCGAAACTCGATGGCCGCATGCGAAAGCCATGGCGCATGCAGGGCCAGAGGTTCCTTAATGGAATCGTATTCCTGGCGCTGGTGGGGCTGGGCACCTACATCGTCGTGGTCACAGGCGGGGCTATCGGTGGGGCTGTCTTCTTTGTCGTGGCACTCGCGCTTGGCGTGATGGTGACGGTTCCAATCGGTGGGGCCGATATGCCAGTTGTTATCGCGCTCTATAACGCGCTTACCGGTCTCGCCGTCGCACTTGATGGCTTTGTGCTGCAGAATCCAGCGCTGATGATCGCTGGCATGGTGGTCGGCTCGGCCGGCACACTGCTGACGCTGCTGATGGCTAAGGCTATGAACCGCTCTCTCAGTAACGTGCTCTTCAGTAACTTCGGGGATGTGAACCTGGAGCAGCAGGGCGAAATCAAGGGGCGCCTGAAGCCCGTCGAGGCAGAAGACGCGGCCATCACGATGCGTTATGCGGGCAAAGTCATCGTCGTGCCCGGCTATGGGCTTGCCGCAGCCCAGGCGCAGCAGAAGCTATATGAATTTGTCAAGGTACTGCAGGCAGCGGGTGTTGAGGTGAAATTCGGGATTCACCCAGTCGCAGGCCGGATGCCTGGCCATATGGATGTTCTCTTGGCGGAAGCAGGTGTTCCCTATGACCTGCTCTTCGAACTTGGCGAGATCAACGATGAGTTCAAGACCGCTGACGTTGCGCTTGTCATCGGGGCGAACGACGTGGTCAATCCCGCTGCACGGACCAACAAGACTTCGCCGATCTATGGCATGCCAATCCTTAATGTCGATCAAGCGCACCAGATCTATGTGGTAAAGCGCGGCCAGGGTCGTGGCTATGCGGGTGTCGAAAACGAGCTGTTCTACGCGGACAATTGCAACATGGTCTACGGTGACGCCCAGGCTGTGCTCTCCAAGATGGTCCAGGCAGTGAAGGACCTTGCGCCCAGCGAGACGCCGACGCAGGTCGCAGCATGATTTCCGGCATCGTGAGTAATAGAGCCTGTGACATTTGGGCGCCGCTGCGGTCGGCCCACATGTTGGGAAAGCGGGATCCGAGTGACCCGGAGGGCAGCACGACCCCCTCCTTCCCGCGCGGAATAGAGGCGATTCCAGCATTCCTCGGAAGACAGAAAGATTGAGGCTCATGAGCGTGTCAGACCAAGGGATCGCCCCCACTGCCATGCCGACGGTCCCGTTTGGCCCCGAACCGGTATGAACATCACCCGTGTCGGCTTCGGTTTGTGGGCGGTCGGGGGGAGCGGCTGGGCAATGGGTTGGGGAACCCAAGACGATCTTGCGTCCATCAATGCCATCTGTCATGCGATCGATCGCGGTATCAACTGGATCGATACTGCTGCCATCTATGGCCTCGGCCATTCAGAGGAAGTGGTGCGGCAGGCATTGTGGGAGATGCCAGCGGATCGCAGGCCCTTCGTCTTCACGAAATGCGGCCTCGTGTGGGACGAGAACAACCGCGCAGCGCCGCCTCGGCAGATAGGCGCGCCATCGAGTCTGCGATGCGAGGTGGAAGCGTCTCTGAAGCGTCTCGGCCTTGAGCGTATCGACTTCTATCAGATGCATTGGCCAGCAGAAGACGGTACGCCGCTCGAAGTATACTGGCAGACGTTGCTGGACCTGAAGAAGGAGGGCAAGGTTCGCGCCGTCGGTCTCTCCAACCGCAACGCCGCGCAGCTTGAAGCAGCCGAGCGCGTCGGCCACGTCGATACCTTGCAACCTCCCTTTTCGGCGATTCGACGGGAAGCGGCGGTTGCCGAATTGCCGTGGTGCCGGGCACACCAAACTGGTGTGATCGTCTATAGTCCGATGCAGGCCGGCCTGTTGACCGGTCGTTTCACCGCGGCATGTGCCAGAGCATTGCCCAGGGACGATTGGAGATCGCGCGACCCTGAATTTAGCGGAAAAAGGCTTGCCCGGAATCTGCACCTGGTCGAGGCGCTGAAGCCGATTGCTGAACGATAATACTACCATCGCCGCCGTGGCGGTGGCTTGGACGCTTACGTGGCCTGGTGTCACTGGCGCGATCGTCGGAGGCAGGAGTCCCGAGCCGGTGGATGGCTGGATCGCCGCGGGCGCACTGCACCTGACCGACGCCGATATGGCGGTAGTGGCGGCTGCCTCGGAGGATACCCACGTGGGCAGTGGTCCAGTGTCTCCGGACAAGATCTGACCGCAGCGGTCGCCACGTCGCGTGACACATGATGCCCGAGGATTTCATTCGCCACCTTGAACAGCGGAGACGACAAGGCGCTCATTTGGGTCAATGTACCCGAGAGGTATCTGTTTTCTGTACAGTTTCTAGAGGTTTGCGGACTTGGCCCCCAACGCGCTCGAGGCGTGTCACTCCCGCCCTTTGGTCACCATCTGCATTTCCAACGGCGTTGAGGGGAGGTGGTCATGGGTGAGCAAATTGGGCGCGGCCAAGCAAACGCACACCACCTGGCATGGTCGCCAGATGAGGTGCAAGGGGACTCGATCTGCGGGACGTCAATCGCAGACCGGGCACGCTACCATAACCGGGACCTGGAGATCCCGGCCGAGCCGGCGAAGGCAGGAACATTCTACACCTGTCCGATGCACCCCGAGGTCCGGCAGGATCGTCCGGGCGCGTGCCCGATCTGTGGCATGGGGCTTGAACCCTTGGCGCCTACGGCCTGCTTGCCGCGGTTTCGGTGCTGATCATCGCCTGCCCCTGCGCGCTCGGCCTCGCCACGCCGATGTCGATCCAGGTCGGCGTCGGCAAGGGCGCCAGCGTTGGTGTGCTGATCAAATCCGCCGAAGCCCTCGAGCGGATGGAGAAGGTTGATACGCTGGTCGTGGACAAGACCGGCACGCTCACCGACGGCAAGCCGCGGGTCACGAAAATTGTCCCCGTCCTCGGCTTCACCGAGACGGAGGTTCTCAGGCTGGCCGCCAGTCTCGAGCGCTCGAGCGAACACCCTCTGGCTGCCGCGATCGTGCATGCTGCAGCGGACGCCAAGGTGGCTCTCGCCGGCGCGGCCGAGTTCGAGTCCGCCAAGGGTCAGGGGGTGATAGGCCGCATTGAGGGGCGCCGCGTAGCACTCGGCAACGCCCGGCTGATGGAAGCAGAACGTGTCTCCTTGGCGGATCTTGGCGCTGCGGCCGATGAATTGCGAACGAATGGGGCAACGGCCCTGTTTGTCGCCATGGACGGCCGCGCGGCTGGTGTCGTGGCCGTCGCCGATCCGATCGAGGCGACCACGAAGGCAGCGCTTGACACTCTGCGCGGCGAAGGCATGCGTATCGTCATGCTGACGGGTGACAATCGCCGAACGGCCGAGGCCGTGGCGCGCCAGCTCGGCATCACCGATATCGAGGCCGACTTCCTTCCCGACCAGAAGCATGAAGTCGTCCGCCGGCTGCGCGCCGAGGGGCGGATCGTGGCGATGGCCGGCGACGGGGTGAATGACACGCCGGCGCTTGCCGAGGCCGATATCGGCCTCGCCATGGGCACCGGCACGGAGGTCGCGATGCAGAGCGCCGGCGTGACGCTGGTCAAAGGCGATCTCGCGGCACTCGCGCGTGCGCGCCGGGTGAGCCACGCCACCATGCGCAACATCCGCCAGAACCTGTTCTTCGCCTTCGTGTACAATGCTGTCGGCGTGCCTGTGGCCGCCGGCATTCTCTACCCGTGGTTCGGAATCTTGCTGAGCCCGGTCATCGCCGCGCTCGCGATGTCACTGAGTTCCGTCTCTGTCGTCACCAACGTGCTGCGCCTGCGGCGATTGCGCCTCGAAGCTTCGTGACGTCAGCTCACATGGTCCGGTCTGGGGGAGATCAAAGCGCCCAGCATTTGCGGTTCGTTCGGATGGTTGTTCCAGACTCCGGTATTGGGTTTGCATGGCGCTGAGCCAGGTGAGATTGGACACCAAGGAAGAAGCGGCAATCGAGATTGTGGTTGATGCACCTATGCGATCGAATAGCGCGACAGCGATATCGTTGGGGTTATGCCAATACCGATACTCGATGCCGTTGGGCGCTTCGGGAAGGCCGTTTCGTTGGCATTGACTCAAGCCTAGCTTTCGTGGTGGCCATTGCCCTGAAAATCGGCGCGTATCGGTTGCTCAATCATCGCTCGCATCAAGTCCGCCATCCTGCGCGCATCGAGCGCCACGTATCGACCTGAAACCGACGTGCTAGACGGAAGTTCAGCGGGTAATCTTCATCGCCACCCCGCAGCACGGCAGCTATGTCGCCGCGTTCTCGATCAGCCGCCTCATCGCGCGACTGGTCACGGCACCGATTCGAGTGGCGCACGGAAGTTCCGAAATCTTGACCGGCAATCGGGACGCGCTGGCCTTCGCCCCCAGCAGCCGCTTTGGCAGTGTCTATGGAATGACACCCGGGAGCCCGCTCATCCGGACGCTTGCACCGATCCCGATCGCGCCGGGAGTGAAGGCGAACTCGATCATTGCAGTGCTGGGCAACGGCCCGGCCGCAACCAGCAACGATGGCGTGGTCACGTACGCGAGTGCGCACATCGAGGGCGTCGAATCCGAACTGGTGGTCCGTTCCGGCCATTCGACGCACTCGAACCCGCAGACAATTGCCGAGGTTCGACGCATCCTGCTGGTCCACCTCGCCGCGGCTTGCCGGCAATTGCTACACTGCTCGCAGCGGATGGCGGTTTCCTCGAGGTAACGACCTGGAACAGGGGACTTCGGGCTGCGCTCGGCATTAGTGCGGCCGACGTTTCCATCGATGAAGGCTCGAGTCCAGCGGTTGGCTGCGGGATCGGCTTGACAACGGCCTTTTCCTGATAACGACAGCGTATCCCGTCGAACTCGGGGAGCATTGCGGCGGATGGTGAATGCCTGCTGCTCCGGAGGCGCTCAGCGTGCCATCAGCACCGGTAGGTTGGCGTCCTGCAACACGCGCCGCGTAAAGCCGCCGAACATCACCTCGCGCACCCGGCTGTGGCTGTAGGCGCCCATCACCAGCAGATTTGCCTGGAGTGAAGCCGCTGCGTCGAGCAGCGTCTCGACCGGAGGGCGGCCATCCGCGACGAGACGTTGCAACGTGACCTCAGGGTTGTGCCAGCGCAGCGCCTGGCGGAGCCGGTCGCACGAGCGCTCGCCGGCTGAAGCATCTTCTTCGACCGAAAGGATAATCACCCGGGAAGCTTTCGCGACGAACGGCAGAGCGGCCGCCACCGCCCGTGCCGCCTCGCGCGTATCCTTCCAGGCAATCGTTACGGTGGCGGCTTCTATGCGGAGCGGCTTTGCTGCTGCGATCAGCATCGGCCGACCGGTTTGAATCAGCGCTGCCTCCAGCCGATCCATGGCGATCGTTTCGCCGTCACGGCCGAGGACAACGAGGTCCGCCACCCTACCGTGCGTCGCAAGCCATCTTCCTTCGTCACCGGTTTCGAGTTGCCATTCGGCCGAGACCCGATTGGCACCCGGCACGCTATCGAACGGTACTTCTTCGCGTGCGCAAAGATCGCGTATGTTGCGTTCCGCCCGCTGCTGCTGCGCGGCGATGTTGTGCTCGAGGTGCTCCGTGATCTCGGCGATGACGCCGCCGGTCGTCATCATTCCGGCAGCGGCAAGGGACATGACGACGGCATCCACATCGGTACGCACATGGAGGAACGTGAGGTGCCCCGCCCAGGCGCGCCCAACCGCAATTGCGGCAGCGAAAGCCGGTGCGTCACTCTCGGCACCGCTCGCAGGAACCAGAACATATCGAGGCATGGGCATCTCCGCCTGGATCGATCAGTCCACTCCACGCTATCGCTTTATGGCATCGCGCCATTGATCTCCCTCAACCCTGCCGGCTGTCATAGAGGCAGCAGCGGCCAATCGCTAATTGCCCATCCGGCCATAGAGGCGGGCGGCAATCACGACCAGCACTGCGAAGACTGCGGCAAGGATTGCGAAGTCCGCGCCGATGCCGAAGCTGCTTGTGCCGCCACGCAACATCAGCGCACGTACGGCATCGACCTCGTAGGTAAGCGGATTGAGTCGTGCCACGGTTTTGAGCCATGCAGGCATGATGCTCAGCGGGTAGATCGCATTGCTCGCGAAGAAGAGCGGCATGGTTACGACCTGACCAATTCCCATGAAGCGCTCGCGTGTCTTGACGAGGCACGCCACGATCAGAGAGAAGGTCGCGAAGACTCCGGCGCCGACAACAATAAAGGCAACCATCAGAGCAAGGTGCTGCGGTTGCAAGTTGACGGCGACCGCCAACAGGCCGGCCAGGATGTAGACCACCACGGCCTGCGAAAGCCCGCGTATGCCGGCGGACAGCGCCTTGCCGATGACCAGAGCGGAGCGTGCGGCCGGACTCACGAGGTAGCGGTGGAGGATGCCGAGATCGCGTTCCCAAATCGCGGCAATACCGTAGAAGATGGCGACGAAGAGCACGCTTTGCGTAAGAATTCCGGCGGAAATAAAATCGATATAGCTCATGTTTCCGGTTGCGAGACCGCGCACCTGCGCCATCGCCTCGCCGAACAGAAGAAGCCATATCACCGGTTGGGCCGCGCGGGTGAAGAGCTCGAACGGGTCATGATACAGCTTCTGCACCTCGGCGGCACAGACTCCGGACATTTGCTCGAGATAGCGAGAGGCTCGGAAAAGCCAGTCAGCCATGCGAGCGGGCGGCGCGGCGGGAGAGGCGAGCATCGCGATAGGCCTGCATTTGTGTGGGGCCGGATTTGGCGCCGGCGAAGATCGCGAACACGTCATCCAACGTCGCATCCGGGCCGATGCGTTCTTCGAGTTCGGCAGGCGACCCGAGGGCGGCAAGCTTGCCTTCGTTGAGTACACCGAGCCGGTCGCACAGCTCCTCGATCTCCTCCATGTAGTGGCTGGTGATGACGATCGTTGTCGCTGTCTTGGCTCTGAGCTGTGCCAGGTGGTCGAGAACGGCGTGCCGTGCCGCGGGGTCAAGCCCGACCGTCGGCTCGTCGAGGAAGAGAATGGCGGGGCGATGGAGCAAGCCCTGGGCAATCTCCAGCCGGCGAATCATGCCGCCGGAGAAGCCTTTGACCAGCCGATGCGAAAACGGGGCGAGATCCATCGTCGAGAGTGCCTGCTCGATGCGGGGGCGGATCTCGCGCGATGGGAGCCCATAGAGACGGGCGGAGAGAAGGAGGTTTTCGTAGGCTGTGAGATCGCCGTCCGCAGACATAAGCTGGGGAACGTAGCCGATATGCTTGCGGACCTCGCCGGGCTTTCTCAGCAGATCGTAGCCCGCTACCGTGGCTGTGCCCGAGGTGACCGGAAGCAAGGTGGTCAACATGCGGACGATTGTGCTCTTCCCGGCGCCGTTGGCGCCGATGAGGCCGAAAACTTCCCCGCGCCGCACGCTGAAGCTCACATGATCGATAGCGACGAAGATTCCGAAACGGCGTGTCAGTGCCTTGACCTCGACGATGGCCGAGCCGGCTGCCTGGGATGGAAGATCGATGGCCGCGGAAGGACGGGCAGTATCCATGGCCTGACGAGTGGGCGACAGGACGCTCCGCGGCATTGATCTTCGTCAAACGGCTTTCCGCCTGTGCCGGCCCATGGCCCTGGTTGCTACCTCTCAACCTTCATAGCTTGTGTACATACCGACCGGGCGCCGCTTCGCCGGGCGGGAACCCGGCCTCAGAATTGCCGAGCGGCGGGGGAGCCGCGGGCGATCCGGAGCGCTCCCCGAGCCACGCGATCCAGGCCGGCCACCACGACCCTTCGCTCGGCTCGACGTGCCGACACCACTCGTCCGGCGCCTCGTAAGGTTCGCCCGCGAGCCTGGAACGGATCCGGAAATGCCGGCGCGGATGCCCGGGCTCACTGACGACGCCGGCATTGTGCCCACCGCTCGTCAGCACGAACGTCACCTCGCCTGGGCTCATCAGGTGCAGCTTGTAGACCGAGCGCCAGGGTGCGACATGGTCGGTCTCGGTGCCGACGACAAAGAGCGGCACGCGAATGTCCTCGACCGCGATCGGCCGGCCTTCGACCGGGAAACGACCTTCGGCGAGGTCATTGTCGAGGAAAAGCCGGCGCAGGTACTCCGCATGCATCCGGTAGGGCATTCGCGTCGCATCCGCATTCCAGGCCATGAGGTCGTTCGGATGCTCGCGCTGGCCGAGAAAATAGCCCTTGATGATGCGCGACCAGACAAGATCGTTTGCCCGCAGCATCTGAAAGGCCCCGGCCATCTGCCGGCTGTCGAGATAGCCCTGCTGCCACATCAGGTCTTCGAGGAAGGCGAGCTGGCTTTCGCTGATGAAGAGCTGCAGCTCTCCGGCCTCGGCGAAGTCGGTCTGCGCGCAGAACAGCGTCATGCTTCGCAGCCGCTCGTCAGCCTCCCGCGCCATTGCAGCGGCTGCGATCGCCAGCAGCGTGCCGCCCAGGCAGTAGCCGGTCGCGTGTACCTTCGCGGCGGCGGTGATCGCGGTAACGGCATCGAGCGCCGCCATCACGCCAAGCCGGCGGTAATCATCGAAGCCGACATCGCGATCCTCGGCAGTGGGGTTGTGCCAGGAGATGCAGAAAACCGTGTACCCCTCCCTTACCAGATAGCGGATCAGAGAATTCTGCGGCGAGAGATCAAGAATGTAGTACTTCATGATCCAGGCTGGAACGATCAGCACCGGCTCCGGCCGCACCATTGCCGTTGTCGGCGTGTACTGGATGAGTTCCATGAGCCGATTGCGCAGCACCACCCGCCCGGGCGTCACCGCTACGTCCCGGCCCGGCAAAAGCGGCAGGCTCGTTCGCCCCGAAAATCGCTCACCGGCGTCGGCGATCGCATTGCCGAGCCCCTCGAGGAAGTTCCTGCCGCCGGCGCGGATGCTCGTCTCGATCACCTCCGGATTGAGCCAAGGCAGGTTCGAAGGCGAGGCCGTATCGACCGCCTGGCGAATCATGAAGCGGACGATACGCTCGGAGGTCGGGTTTACACCCCGCGTTCCTTCCGCCGCGCCGGCCCACCACCGCTCGGCGCGGAGGAAGGCTTGCGCGAAGGTACGGAATGGCTCTTGCTGCCAGCCCGGATGGGTGAAGCGGTGATCGGCCGGTCCAGGCTGCGCCTGGCTCGCCTTGTCGCCGCCGAGAAACTCGAGCCATTCCATGTAAGCCCGCTGCGCGAGCGCGAGCCGTCGTGCCGGCTGGTTCGCGAGGTGCACCGCCCAGTCGAGGAACGCTCCGCCGATCGCCGCCGGCGAGAGACCGCCCGTCAGCCGCGCCTCCGCTGCGTGCAGCAGCCGATCCAAGGGTTCGTCGCTCAGGCGGGCATCTTTCCCGGTTCCCTGCCTCAACTGAGGCGCGGCATTCGCCGGGACCATGACCTGGTCGTCCGAGACGTATGTCATATCTCTTCTCCCGCGCACCGCGGGGCGGCGCGACAACGACATCTGCCCGACGTTTTCCCCCTCGTTCGCGATGATCATCTCTTGGTGCCGAGCTCCGCCGCATTGTAGCGCACATCGCTTTCCAGCGCCGCCTTTGTGGCCGATTACCCGCAAGGGGAAACGCATCGTCACTGGTTGGAAGAGCGGACGCCGACGCAGGCGTTGAGGCGACATCACTTCGAGATGTCGGAGCTCAGGCCCGAGGCAACGGAATCGGGGAGCTCGGCCTAGACGATTTCGATGGCGGTCTCGGGCTCGCGCGCCAAGGCCCGTACGATATCCGCGCGGCTGACGATGCCGACAAGCTTGCCCTCGCGCACGATCGGAACACGCTTGATGTTATGGCGTATCAACAGGTCGGCCAGATCCGGCACACCGGAATCATCTGGCGCCGTAACCACCGGTGACGTCATCAGGGTGCGCACTGTCCGATGATCAAGCCGGAGATAGTCAAGAAACTCAGGGGCGAGGCCGGTGCCTTCAGCGAGCAGGCTCAGCCACCAGGAGCGCTTCAGCTTGTTCTTCTGGCCGAACGGGCGCATCAGATCTCCTTCACTCACCATGCCCAGCAACCGGCCCTGCTCGTCGCAGACCGGGGCGGCGCTGACCCCATGATCGCACAACAACTTTGCGACGGCGGCCACAGAGTCCTCGGGCCTGGCAGTCACCACATCCCGTGTCATGATGCTCTCAGCGGTCGGCGTCATGTATCGCTCTTTCCCAAGTTTTCTACGTGGCGGAGAAACGAGCCACGCAAGGCTCTCGATGGCATTGATCTATCGCAATGCCCACCGGCGCTCGGAAGGAAGCCTCTATCGGGGACAAGGGGACGATCGCCGCCGTCCGGAAAAGAGATGCCTGCTCCCGAAAGAGTTCCAGAGTACTTCGATGCTGTTTGATCAGGATCAACGCAAGATCATGCTGATGGCGCTATCTGAAGGATGAATGGAAAATCTGTGCTCGACTGCACCGCTGTCGATGACGAGGTTGGAGAGGGCGCCGGCGAGGCAATATGCGTGCGCCAGGTTCGGTTGCTCAGCTCTGAATGGATCAATCAGAATGGTACAGGCGACCGCCCCGATTGAAGAAGACGTCCTCGAAGAAGTTGCGCTCGCAGCGGGGTTGTCTGAGGCGGAAGCGGCACGCCGGCTTCGCCAATCAGGTCCGAATACGGTCGGAGAAGGGTCGATCCATCCCCTGGTTGCAGTGGCACGTCATTTCTGGGCTCCTGTGCCGTGGATGCTCGAGGCAACGGTCGCACTGCAACTGGCGATCGGCGAACGCCTCGAAGCTGCCATGATCGCGGCATTGCTGCTGCTCAACGTCGCGCTTGGGGTCTTTCAGGAAAATCGCGCAAATGCCGCTCTGGCCCTGCTGAAAAAGCGCCTCACGCTGAAGGTACGCGTGCGCCGCGCTGGCAATTGGCTCGAGGTGCCGGCGGCCGACATCGTGCCGGGCGACCTCGTGCAATTGTCGCTCGGCAGCATCGTTCCAGCCGACCTCCGGATCAGCAGAGGGTCCGTTTTGCTCGATCAATCGATGCTGACCGGGGAATCGATCCCGGTCGAGGCCGGGCCCAGCAAGGTCGCCTACGCCGGCGCGCTGGTCCGGCGCGGCGAAGCAACAGCAGAGGTTACGGCAACCGGAACGCACACTTATTTCGGCCGCGCGGCCGAGCTGGTGCGTGTCGCCCATATCGAGAGCAGCGAACAGCAGGCCGTGCTGCGGGTGGTGCGCAACCTTTCAATCCTCAATTTTACGATCGTCATCGGCATCGTGGTCTATGCCCATGCGATCGCGATCAAGACCGACCAGATCATCCTGCTCGCCCTCACGGCGCTGCTGGCTGCGGTGCCGGTTGCGCTGCCGGCAACATTCACCCTCGCAGCCACCTTGGCGGCGAAGACCTTGGCCATGAAGGGCGTGCTGCTGACGCGCCTCTCGGCCTTGCACGAGGCGGCAATGATTGACGTCCTCTGCGCCGACAAAACGGGCACATTGACCGTGAACACGCTCGCTATCAGCGCAGTCCGCCCGCTCGCGGAGGGCTACGACGAGAGGGATGTCCTAGCCATGGCGGCGCTCGCCAGCTCCCCCGACGGGCGAGACCCGATCGATGCTGCCATCCGTGCGGAGGCGGGTCGGAGCGGGTGTGCGCCCCGCCCGGTCGCTATCTTGCGCTTTGTGCCATTTGATCCGGCCACCAAGACCGCCGAGGTGGCAGCGGTCGATGGCAACGGTAGCGAGATCCGCGTTGTCAAGGGTGCGCCGTCAGCGGTGATTGCGATGGCGCCGATACTGCCGCGGCTGACCGATGCTCTGACCTCGTTTACCAGGAGCGGTTACCGCACATTAGCGGTCGCCTGCGGCCCTCCGGGTCGGCTTACGGTGACTGGCCTGATTGCCTTCGGCGACCCGCCCCGCACCGACTCGCGGGCGTTGCTGACGGAGCTCAGTTCGCTTGGGGTGCGCACCGTCATGGTCAGCGGCGACGCCGTTGGCACCGCCGCGGCGGTAGCTGGCAAGATCGGGCTTGAAGGGCCAGTCTGCCCGCCCGGCGGGGTCCCCGACAATATCGATCCCGCCGATTTTGCCGTCTACGCCGGGGTCTTTCCGGAGGACAAGTTCCACCTCGTCAGGGCGTTCCAGCGCCGTGGCCACGCCGTCGGGATGTGTGGCGACGGTGCCAATGACGCGCCAGCCCTGCGCCAGGCGCAGATGGGCATCGCGGTGTCGAGCGCAACCGATGTCGCCAAGGCAGCGGCGGGTATCGTGCTGACCGATCCTGGCCTCGGCGGCATCGTTGCCTGCATCAAGGAGGGACGAGCAGCGTTTCAGCGGGTTCTGACTTATGCGTTGAGCATACTCGTCAACAAGGCGGCAACGCTGATCGTCCTGGGCGGGGGACTGATCCTGACCGGGCATGCGGTTTTAACGCCGCTGTTGCAGGCGTTGGCGATGCTAGGCAGTGATTTCGTGACGATGGCCCGCGCGGCGGACCGGGCAAAACCTTCCCCTTACCCGAATGCCTGGCGCATCCGCAATTTGACCCTCGCGGCGATTCCTCTGGACTTGCTGAAGCTGGTCTATTGCATGAGCGTGCTCGCGGCGGGCTGGTACCTTCTCCGCTTGAACCCGATACAGATGCAAACCCTGACTTTCGTGATGCTGTTTCTGGCCGGCCAGGGGATCGTCTACGTGTTACGCGAGCGCGGGCATCTGTGGACCTCGCGGCCGGCGGGCATCATGCTTTTCGCCACTGCCGGAGCTGTTGTGATCGTCGGATCTTTTGCCGCCGGCGGCGTCTTGATGGCACCCTTGCCGCTGTCCGTCCTGGGATTGCTGGTGGGGACGACGTTGATTTTGGTGGGCGTGATCGACTTCGTCAAAGTTGCCGTCTTTGCACGTTTTCCTATCGATCGGCGGTCACTTGACATCGGTCACGATGTCCGCACCCGTGCCGTGTACAAATCGGTTTCAACTGCGCCAGAGGGACAGCCTTGATCGGGAGGGGGATTTGCATAACAAATAACTCACCTTTTTGGGCTCTGTTACGGCAAAAACCGAGATAAACCGCCCGCGATTCGGGAGCGATCCTGGTGACGGCGGAAGGAAGTTCATCGACACGCCTTACAGGCGATGCGAGGGTTCCGCAGGGATCGCCAACGGCGAGGCAGGATCAATTTGTCGCCGAGACGCGGCCGCCGACACCGTTTCTGATCCTTGATCTCGACATCATCCGCGCGCGCTACGCGGCACTGTGCAAACGCCTGCCGACAGCGGAAATCTATTATGCCGTCAAAGCCAATCCGGCCCGCGAGATCGTCGCGGCATTGGCCGAACTCGGCGCCGGTTTCGATCTGGCGAGCCCCGGCGAGATCGAGATCTGCCTGGGAGCCAAGATTGCGCCGCACAGGCTTTCCTTCGGAAATACGATCAAGCGGGAGAGCGTGATCGCAGCAGCCACGGCCGGGGGAATTGGCCTGTTCGCCTTCGACAGTGCCGGTGAGCTTGAAAAGCTGGCGCGCAGCCCGCCGGGCGGGCGCGTGTTCTGCCGGATGCTGGTCGAGAACAAAGGCGCGGAATGGCCGCTCACACGCAAATTCGGTTGCGAAGCGTGCATGGCCATCGATCTGTTGAAGCTGGCGAAGCGACAGGGGCTGCGTCCGGTCGGCGTCTCTTTCCATGTCGGCTCACAACAGACCGACCCGCAGGCCTGGAGGAGCGCCATCATCCAAGCCGCCTGGATCTTCCGAACCTGCGCGCATCGCGGCCTGGCGCTTGAATTGCTCAACCTCGGCGGGGGACTGCCGGCCCATTGTCGGGCGCCGGTGCCGCCTCTCTCTGCCTATGCCGAAGCGATCGAGACTACTCTCGTGGCGGAATTCGGCGGCAGCCAGCCGCATATCCTGATCGAGCCTGGCCGCTATCTCGTCGGCGATGCCGGGCTTCTACGTACCGAGATTCTGCTGATTTCCCCCAGATCGCCGCACGGGAGCGAACGTTGGATCTACCTCGATGCCGGGCTGTACAATGGCCTTGGCGAGACGCTCGATGAACGCATTCATTACCGCATCCGCACGCCGCGGGACGGCGCCGCCAGCGCCGCGGTGATCCTCGCCGGCCCAACCTGCGACAGCGCCGATATTCTGTACCGCCGCCAGCGCTATGAACTGCCGCTGGATCTTGCGATCGGCGATACAATCGACCTCTTGTCGGCCGGCGCCTATACCGCAAGCGCCGCTGCCGTGGCCTTCAACGGATTTCCGCCAATCCGCAGTTATTATATCTGATTTCATGACGAAGCAGCATCCCTCTTGCGCCTGGTGACGCCCCGCAGCGAGGCAATATGGCGCCTTGATTCCCGATGTCGTTTGACACAACCGCCAAGCAAAGCTGATTTGGCAGCCCCCTCAGCCGCCAGTGGAAGTCCAATCGACGACATGAGAGGAATAGCCGGAACTCAGGCTCATGGGAGCACAGGATGGGAAGGAGAAGTGCGGGAATACTCATGTTCAGGCGGACAGGGTCGGCCGTTGCGTTTCTTCTCGTTCACCCGGGAGGACCTTACTGGGCGAACAAGGACAATGGTGCGTGGTCGATTCCGAAGGGCATCTGCGTCGAGGGCGAGGACGAGCTGGCCGCAGCAAAGAGAGAGTTTCACGAGGAAACCGGCAGCATGGTGGAAGGCGAGTTCGTGAGGCTTGGCGAATTCAGGCAGCCGGGTGGCAAGACGATCGTTGCGTGGGCAGTGGAAGGGACCATCGATCCGGCCACGTTCGCGAGCAATACTTTTGCGATGAAATGGCCACCGGGATCCGGGCGGCAACAGGCGTTCGCCGAAGTTGATCGCGCGGGCTGGTTCGAACCCGCGGCCGCACTCCTGAAGGTCAGCAGAGGCCAGAGAGCCATCATCGAACCATTTCTCGCGCGTGGGCTGTAGTGATCGGCGCCGACGCTTCGCTTCGGCGTGCCGAAGTGTGATTTCGACAAAGAAATTGATCCAAATCAGCCACCAAAGAGGCGGGTTGGTATCTTACCCCTCTCCATGAGCCCGAGGTCTCTCATCGACGGCGCCGGACCGCGCGACCACGTGGGCAACGACGCGGGCCAAGTCGTCTCGGCCCACCTCACAGGAGAGAAAGCCAATCTCCCGGCAATCATACCTGCCCCGCCAGCGCCGCGCCGGCCAAGCCGATGGCCTCGGCGCGTGTTGTCGCTTGTCGTCGTGCTGATTGCGGCGGCGGGAATCGGCTACTGGTGGTGGCTTCGCTCACGCCCTCTTCTGCCGGCGGGCATCGTCTCGGGTAATGGCAGGCTGGAAGCGGACGAGGTGGATATCGATACCAAGTTCGCCGGCCGCATTCTGAAGCTCTTCGGCGACGAAGGCGACCGAGTAAAGGCCGGTCAGGTGGTCGCGGTGATGGACACGCGCGACCTGCAGGCTCAGCTCAAACAGTACCAGGAGACGGTCCAGGAAGACCAGCGCCTGCTCGAGGAGGCGAAGGAGAGCTTCGCCGCGCAGCAGGCAGTGGTTACATTTGACCAACAGGAAGTTGCACGGACCACCTACCTGGTTCCGAAAGGTTTCGCCACGCAGCGAACTCTCGATCAGCAGACCCAGCAGCTGCACAGCGCGCTTGCCACGCTTGACGGCGCCGCGCGTGCGATCGAGGCGGCGCAGCATGCTCTCGCAGCCGCCACGCACCAAGTCGAGTACTACGCCGTTGAAATCGCTGACAACCAGCTGTTCGCCCCGAAAGATGGCCCGATCGAATACCGCGTTGCCAATGTCGGTGAAGTGCTGCCAGCGGGCGGCAAGGTGTTCACCATGCTCGATGCGTCCTATGTCTATATGGACATCTATCTGCCTACGAAGCAGGCCGGACGCGTGCGGATCGGTGCCGAGGTGCGGATCGTGCTCGACGCTTATCCGCACCATATCATCCCGGCCAAAGTGGTTTTCGTCGCGAGCCAGGCACAGTTCACGCCAAAGACGGTGGAGACGAAGGACGAGCGCGACAAGCTGATGTTCCGCATCCGCGTGCGAATCGATCCCGATCGTCTTGCCGGGCGCGAGGCGATCGTGCGCAGCGGGCTTCCCGGCGATGCCTATGTGCGCACCGACCCAGCGACCGCCTGGCCAGCACGGCTGACACCAAGCCCGCCGCCGGCCACTGGGGGTGCCATATTGCGATGAGCGGATCAGTTGGAGCTGTTGCCGCTCTCGATCGGGTCTCCCAACGCTACGGCAGGATCGTCGCGCTCGACGATGTCAGCCTGTCGCTTCCGGCCGGCTGTCTCGTCGGCCTGATCGGTCCGGACGGCGTCGGCAAGTCGTCACTGCTCGCGATCATCGCCGGCGCGCGGCACATCCAGTGCGGCACCGCGCGCGTGCTTGGCGGCAGCATCACGGACGCTTCGCATCGTGCCGCGATATGCCCGCGTATCGCCTACATGCCGCAGGGACTCGGCAAGAACCTCTATCCGGATCTCAGCGTCAGCGATAACATCGCGTATTTCGGGCGACTGTTCGGCCAGGGGCGCGAGGAACGTAGACAGCAGATCGCCCAACTGCTTGCCGCTACCGGGCTTGCCCCGTTCGCGGGCCGCGCGGCAAAGAAGCTTTCCGGCGGAATGAAACAGAAGCTCGGGCTATGTTGCGCACTGATCCACGACCCCGACCTTTTGATTCTTGACGAGCCGACAACCGGCGTTGATCCGCTCTCGCGCCGGCAGTTCTGGACCCTGATCGATCGCATCCGGGATCGCCGTCCCGCCCTCTCCGTTCTCGTCGCCACTGCATACATGGAGGAGGCGGAGGACTTCGACTGGCTCATTGCCATGAATGCGGGCCGCGTTGTCGCCGCTGGCACACCGGCGACGCTGAAGGAGAATGTCGGTGCGACCTCGGTAGAAGATGCGTTCATCGCTCTGATGCCGGAAGCCGGAGCCAACCATATCAGGCTGCATATTCCGCCCCGGCAGCTCATCGCTGCCGCGCCGATTATCGTAGCACGCGATCTGACCCGCCGCTTCGGCAGCTTCACTGCGGTTGACCATGTCAGCTTCACCATCGGACCGGGCGAGATTTTCGGCTTTGTCGGCTCGAACGGTTGCGGCAAGACGACGACCATGAAGATGCTGACCGGCCTGCTGCCTGCGACGGAAGGTCAGGCGTTGCTGTTCGGCAAGCCGGTCGACGCAACCGACCCCGCTGCGCGCCGGCGCGTCGGCTACATGTCCCAGTCGTTTTCGCTCTATACGGAACTGACGCTGAGGCAGAACCTTGATCTTCACGCGCGCTTGTTTCACCTTTCCCGGCGCGAAGCCGCCGCACGCCTGGATCACCTTATCGAGCGCTTCGGCCTCGCCGAGTACATTGACCAGCTCACGGCGAGCCTGCCGCTTGGCATTCGCCAGCGGCTGTCGCTTGCCGTTGCCGTCCTCCACCAACCTGAGATGCTGATTCTGGACGAGCCCACCTCAGGCGTCGATCCGCTGGCCCGCGATCATTTCTGGGAACTCCTGATCCAGCTGTCGCGCAACGAAGGCGTGACGATCTTCGTCTCCACCCACTTCATGAACGAAGCCGCCCGCTGCGACCGCGTCTCGCTCATGGACTCCGGGCGCGTGCTTGCCACCGACACTCCGGCAAGGCTGATCGCCTCCCGCCAGGCGGCCACGCTCGAAGAAGCATTCATCGGGTATCTGGAGGAAGGGGGCGACGCGCAACGGCCGGCCGCGCCGCCCGAACCGGTGAACACGCGCGCGGTTTCCCACACGGGCGGCGCGCACGCCTTCAGCATGCGCCGCATGGCCGCCTGCAC
>Ga0335075_10002760_pt1 | contig 28031 bp, 18 predicted proteins | sample Lox_Sample_24_FD_206723 | JGI IMG/M metagenome (GOLD analysis project Ga0335075, IMG submission 206723) | Soil microbial communities from Loxahatchee National Wildlife Refuge, Florida, United States - Lox_Sample_2.4 | ecosystem: Environmental > Terrestrial > Soil > Wetlands | place: USA...
CGGAACACGGCGCACGGCTTGGGGCCGGCGTGACTCGCTAGGTCTTCACCGTAGTGGACTTTCACCTCCTACTCCTTGTCGGTCTCCCGACGCACTACCAACCCGCTGAATGACCGACGTACGCGGCCGCGTTCCCCATGTCATTGCGAGGAGCGAAGCGACGAAGCAACCTCGGTCGCGCGGCGCACGCTCGTCTGAGCGCCACTCGACCGAGGTTGCTTCGTCGCTTCGCTCCTAACAAGAAAGGAGGATTTGCTCCGCCCTCCACCAGATGAAGGAAATTCTTTCATCCAGGGCGGGTCGGCCTCCAGGCCGGTGGTCAACTCGCAATGACATGCGGGCGACAGCCACGAGTCAGCCATTTGGCGGTCTGGTATGATACCTTGTTCCCGAAAATATCGTAGCTGAAACCGCGCGGTCATGCAGCTCCAGCCATGTTTCTCAATCCACCCGCACCCAAAGCGCCTCAACCCCGCTAAACACCGGCACTCGTTTCCGCACGACATTTTGCGCCGGATCGAGCGACAGCCGCGGAAAACGCCGCAACAAGGCCGCGATCGCGATACGCGCCTCGGCCCGCGCGAGCGGCGCGCCGAGGCAATAATGCACGCCGCCGCCGAAGGCGAGATGCGTGGTGTCGGCACGCTCAATATCGAAGCGATGCGGATCGTCATGCAGTGCCGGATCGTGCGAAGCAGCCGGCAGGGATAGCGTGATCGGCTCGCCGGGCTGCACGGTAGCGTCGCCAATGGTCAGCACAGATGTCGCGATACGCGTGGTCTGCGCCACGGGTGGGTCGTAGCGCAGGATTTCCTCGATCGCCTGTGGCACCAGGGACGGCTGCGCCTGTAGCTTCGCCAATTGATCGGGATGACGCAGCAGCGCCAGGACGCCATTCCCGATCAGGTCTGTCGTGGTCAGGTTGCCGGCCACCAGCAGCAGGTTGCAGGTGATGACAATCTCGCGCTCGGTCAGGCGGTCGCCATCGGCCTGGGCGGCGACCAGGCCGCTTATGATGTCACGGCCGGGATTGCGCCGCCGGTACTCGATCATGCGCAGGAAGTAATCATCCAATTCCTGTCCGGAGTCGTTCAGCGCCGCCGTTTGTTCAGGCGTGCGTGCTGGATTGAAGATCTGCGCCTGCGCGTCCGACCAGTGCTTGAAGCGCGCCAGCTCGGCATCGTCCACGCCGAGCATTTCCGCGATCACCATGATCGGCAGCGGCGACGCGTAGTCCGCAATGATATCGAACACGGCGCGGGCGGCGGCCGCACCCAGCAGTTGCTCGGCGATCGCCTGGATGCGTGGCTCCGTCGCATCCACCGCGCGCTGGTTGAACGCCTGCGTGACCAGGCCACGAATGCGCTTGTGATCGGGATCGTCGAGATGGAGCATACTCAGCTCCACCGTCTCCACCGGAGCATCGCCGATCAGCAGGCGGCGCGAATAGGAACCAGGCAGCGTCTTGCGCGGATCGACCGACAGGCCACGGCTGGAGACGACGGTCTTGATGTCCTCGAATCGCGTCAGGAACCAGCGGGCAAACTGCACATCCTGATGCACGGGCGCAGCAGAGCGCAGGCGGTCCAGCGCAACGTGCGGACAGTCGCGGAAGGTGGGGTCCATCGCGGTGAGCTGCAATCCGCTGGGCAGCGGTGGCTCGACCACGGCGGCCTGCGGAACGCGTTCGGCATCGTCGATTGGCATGATGGGTCCTACGCCGTTGCCGGATCAGGTACTGATCCAAAGGGTGCTTTCCGTATATCATAAGGCACGCGCGAACGCCGGATAAACGGATTGCCCGGCGGGATCGGCCGGCAGTATGGTTGCAGAAAAGCATGTGAAGGGTCGTCCGATGCGCTATCTGCCGATTGCACTGGTCCGCGGGCCGATGCTGGCGCAGCTTGTCCATGAGGCGGCGCAGGATCCGCGGCGCCCGCGGCTGTGCGGCTGTTGCGGCGCTCGTTTGGTGCTGACATCGGCGCGGTCGGACCAGCCGGTGCGTTGCCCTGCATGCTCGCGAGTGCAAACCATACCCGTGCAAAGCGAGGCACCGTGGCGCCTGTCTGCAGCCGCGGCGGAGGCGCTGCGGCGCACGAAGTCCTGGCCGCGATGGTTGTGAGCGCCAGCCTCCCCATGTCATTGCGAGTAGACCACTGGCTTGGCGACTGACCCGTCCTGGATGAAACGTCGCAGCGTCGGCCCTACTCGTCATGGCCGGGCTTGACCCGGCCATCCTCCCCAATGATGGGGTGACGTCGCAATGCAACCCGATCGAGTTGTGCGTAGATGGCCGGATCAAGCCCGGCCATGACGGGTTGTTTCTTGTTAGGAGTGTCAGCGGCGAACAATCCCGATCGGAATGATATCCGCGCCCCTCGTTCACCGTTTGACCGAGATTGTCCACCGCAGGCGTTCCTCGCATTGACGCGCCGTGCGGCGCCCGCAACTTGACCTCTGCTGCCCCCTCTGCGACCCTTTCTCCAGGAAACGCAAAGCAAGCAGCATGAAATTCGGCATCTTCTACGAACATCAGCTTCCGCGCCCCTGGACCGCAACCAGCGAATACGATCTGTTCTTGCAATCACTTGCACAGCTCGAACTCGCCGACCAGCTTGGCTACGACTACGTTTGGGAAGTGGAACACCACTTCCTGGAGGAGTACTCGCATTCCTCCGCCCCCGAAGTGTTCCTCGCCGCGGCGACGCAGCGGACGAAGCGGATCCGTCTCGGCCACGGCATCGTGCAGCTCACCACCAACCAACCGCACCGCGTGGCCGAACGCATCGCCACGTTGGACCTGATCTCCGGCGGGCGCGTTGAATTCGGCATGGGCGAGGGCGCCGGCCCCGCCGAACTGCATCCCTTCAATATCCGCGTGCGCGACAAGCGCGAGCGCTGGGAAGAGGCGGTGCGCGCGATCATCCCGATGTTCACGCACGATTCCTGGGGATTCCACGGGCAGTACTATGATTTTCCTGCCCGCAACGTGATTCCCAAGCCCTTCCAGAAGCCGCATCCGCCGTTGTGGGTCGCCTGCTCCAACATCCGCACGATCGCCGATGCCGGCCGCTGGGGCATGGGCGCATTGGGTTTCAGCTTCGTCTCGCCGGAGGCAGCGCAGGCCTGGGTGCACCGTTACTACAACATGCTGCTGCACCATCCGCAGAAGCTGGCGGACTATGCGGCCAATCCGAACATCGCCATCGTCAACGGGTTCATGTGCGCCGAAACGGATGAGGAGGCACTGGCGAAAGCTGCCGGCTGGACGTTCTTCATTTTCGCGCTGTCCTATTACGGGCGGAAGGGCGTGGATGCGCCGGGTGCCGGCAATCTGTGGCGCGAATACCAGGACTGGCGGCATACAGAGAAGGCGCAGCAGGCGCTGCGCAATGGGCTGATCGGGTCGCCGGACACCATCCGCAAGCGTCTGCGGCTGTTTCAGGAGGCGCACGTCGATCAGGTGATTTTGCTGAACCAGGCAGGGAAAACATCGCACGAGGATATCTGCGCCAGCCTGGATTTGTTTGCCCGCAAGGTGATGCCGGAGTTCCATGACCGGCATCCAGAGCATGAGGCGTGGAAACAGGATGTGCTGTCTGGACGCATCAAATTGGAGGAACTGGATACGGAACAATACGATCTGTACGCGCACCAGAACGAGGACATCGTGCGCCTGACGCCCGAGCAATTGAAGCAGCGCATGGCGGCGAAGGAGAACGCTGCGCCGGGGGATTAGAACGTAGCAAAACCCCGCCGCGAAGCGGGAGAGGTTTCGTGGGAAGGAATTTATCCGATGCGGCAGATGGTGATGGTGGGATTCCTGCAGGCGCAGAACTGCACCAACCTGGTCAGCTCCTGGCGCCATCCGGAATCGCGCGACGACGCGATGTCCGCCGACTACTACCAGACCATCGGCCGCGTCCTGGAAGCCGGCAAATTCCATGTCGGCTTCTTTGACGATCGCCTGGCGATGCCGGACCGCTATGGCAACGACCATCGTCACACCGTGGAACATGGCATCCGCTGCGTGAAGATGGACCCGGTCACCGTGCTGACCGTGATGGGCATGGCGACCGAACGCCTCGGCCTCGGCGCCACATGCTCTACCACCTATTTCGAGCCGTTCCATGTCGCCCGCGTGTTCGCGACGCTGGACCTGATGAGCAATGGCCGCGCCGCCTGGAACGTGGTCACGTCGATGAACGACGGCGAGGCGCTGAACATGGGCCTGGAAGAGCATATGGAGCATGACTCGCGCTATGACCGCGCGGACGAATTCATGGACGTGGTGCTCGGCCATTGGAATTCGTGGGATGACGACGCGATCGTGCTCGACAAGCAGGCCGGGTTGTTCGCGCATCCGGACAAGGTGCGGCGGCTGGATCATGTGGGGCAATGGTTCCGGTCGCGCGGTCCGTTCACCGTGCCTCGGTCGCCGCAGGGCCAGCCGGTGGTGATCCAGGCGGGGCAGAGCGGCCGCGGCAAGCGGTTTGCCGCCCGCTGGGGTGAGCTGATCTTCGTTACAACCCATACCAGCATGGAGCATGGCAAGCAGGTCTATCGCGACTTGAAGGACGCGATCGCGCAGCATGGCCGCAATCCCGATCATGTGGCGATCACGCCCTCGGCCTATGTCGTCGCCGCGGAGACGAAAGCGGAAGCCGAGGACAAGATGGCGCTGATCGAAAGACTCGCCACCGATGAAGATGCCCTGTCACTGCTGTCGGAAGCAATGAATTTCGATTTCGCCAGCAAGGGACTGGATGAAGCGTTCACGGATGAGGAGCTGGCGAATATCTCCGGCACTCAGTCGATGCGCGACCGCGTGCTGCGCGCGAGCGGAATTCGTAATCCGACGCCGCGCGACTTCGTGCGATTCAGCAGCCGCGCGCGGCCGAACCAGCCGATCGTCGGGGGGCCGAAGGAAGTGGCGGACGGGTTGGAAGAACGGTTTACCGCACCCGTCGCCGACGGGTTCGTGCTGGCGGCAACGCACGTGCCCGGGACGTATGCCGATTTCGTGAGATGGGTGGTGCCTGAACTGCAACGGCGCGGGCTGTACCATAAGGACTATGCCGGTGCGACGTTGCGGGAGAATTTGGGACTGCCGATACCGAAGGCCGCCCGTTATGGCGCGGCCTGATCCCGTGCGCATCAGGGATAAGGTGGTCCGGGAGAAAAGTGCTCCCCGTCTTCTCGCGGGCAGCGCATTCGCGTTTGGGTCGTGGCAGCCTGGCTGCCCGCGGCTGCGGTTTTCATCGAGTACCTTGCGGGGCCGGTGCTGCGAGCAGCAATGATTTTTTCCTTGCGTGCCAGGCACTCGACGAAAGTCACAACCACCTTCGTCACCGTGCGACGCGTCAAATGCGATTGCCCTAAGCTCGCAGGGTCAGACATGCCGCCAGCCGCAAACCCGTGCTATGGAACCAGGACACGGGAGGCCTAACCAATGGCCGGCCACACCGACCACCGCCGCATCGTGCAGACCGCCCGCGCCAGCCGCATCGCCCGCCGCGATGCCCTAGTGACGCTGCGCGATACACGGCTCCCCTCCCGCCAAACCGATCCGTCGCATCCCGCCAGCCGCGCGACGCCAGACCCCGCACCCCGGCCATGAGCAAATCCGCCGGCTACGACTACATCATCGTCGGCGCCGGCTCGGCCGGCTGCGTGCTGGCAAACCGGCTGACCGAGGATGCCGGCGCCACTGTTCTCCTGCTGGAAGCCGGCGGCCACGACCGCCATCCCTACATCCAGATTCCAATCGGCCTGGGCAAGCTTCAGCAGCACCGATTGTTCGACTGGGACTATCGCAGCGAGCCGGAACAAAACCTGCAGAACCGCCGGCTGGACGTGTTCCGCGGCAAGGTGCTCGGCGGTTCGTCCTCGGTGAACGTCATGCTGTACACGCGCGGCCATCGCGGCGATTTCGACCGCTGGGCGCGCGACGGCGCAACCGGATGGTCCTACGCCGACGTGCTGCCCTATTTCAAACGCAGCGAAGCCTGGGAAGACGGCGAGACACCCTGGCGCGGCGGCGCCGGTCCCCTCGGCACCCAATGGACCCGCCTGCGCGATCCCGTCGCCGAGGCATGGCGCGAGGCCGGCCGCCTCGCCGGCTGGCCGGTGACCGAGGACATGAACGCCGGCGCCCCCGAAGGATTCGGCAAGGCCCAGTTCACCATCCGCGACGGCCGCCGCGCGTCGGCCGCCAACGCGTATCTGCGTCCGGCGATGTCGCGCCGCGACCTCACCGTTCGCACCGGCGCGCATGCCCTGGGCGTAACGATGCGCGGCACGCGCGCCATCGGCGTGCGCTACCGTGCCGGCGGCCAGACCCACGAAGCGGCCGCCGCGCGCGAGGTGATCCTGTGCGGCGGTGTCTTCAATTCACCGCAGGTGCTGATGCTCTCGGGCATCGGACCGGCCGCGCACCTGCGTGACATGGGAGTCGCCCCGCTGGTCGATCTGCCGGTGGGCGAGAACCTGCGCGATCATCTGGCCGTCATGCTGGCCTGGCGCCGGCGCGGCACCGGGCCGTTCCATCGCACGCTGCGCCTCGATCGGGCCGCGCTGGCGATGGCACGTGCGATATTGCTCCGTAACGGTCCCGCCGCGACGATGCCTCTGGGCGGCGCGGCATTCGTCCGCACCCGCCCCGAACTCGAAGCGCCCGACATCGAGTTCCTGCTCGGCGCCACACGGCCGCAGGATGCCCGCACCTGGATTCCCGGCTGGCAGAAACCGCCTGCGGAACTCACCGGCATTCGCCCCGTGCTGCTGCACCCGAAAAGCACCGGCACGGTTTCGCTACGCTCTGCCGACCCGCTGGCGCCGGTTCGCATCCGGTTCAATTTCCTCTCCGATCCCGCCGACCTCCCCGCGTTGCGCGACGGGGTGCGCATGGCGCGCGAGATCGCGATGCAACCCGTTTTGGACCCGTTCCGGGGCGAGCAGGTTGCGCCCGCGCCGGGCCCCGATGGCGACGCCGGGATCGAGCCCTGGATCCGCGCCACCGCCGTCACGGTCAATCATCCGCTGGGCACGTGTGCGATGGGGTCTGGGCCTGGCGCGGTGTTGAATCCCGACCTCACGGTGCGCGGCACCGAGGCGTTGCGGGTGGTCGATGGCGCGGCGCTGCCGGACATGCCGTCTGCCCACATCAACGCCGCCATCATGATGCTGGCGGAACGCGCCGCCGATCTGATCCGCGGTATTCCGCCGCTGGCGCCGGCGAATGTTTGAAAACGCCGCGGCTTGTTTGGCGAACAATCTGCCCCGTGGGTACTGGGGCGGTTTGAATCTCAGTTTTCGACCCGAGTCGGTCATTGGCTTGATCCTGTCGAGCCATCGCATCGTTTCGCGCGGTCGGGCGGATGGTCCCATAATCTGTGGTTGCCCGTGGCCGGGAAGGCCGTATGGTGAGGGATCGTGAGCGAAATGTGTTAGGGTCGGTGTGTGTCCCGGCCTCAGATGTAATAACGAAAGGGTAAAGGTGGGATTGGCGGACCGACCTCGGGCGCAGCCATGAGGATTTCTCCCACCGCATCAGCGAATCCGAGAGTGACTGGAAGCGTAGCACAGTAGTCAGCTGAATTATAGTTGAGTTTCGTAAGCCCCATAACGTCAGACAGAACGGTCTCAAGTCGTGCCCTACCGCGCAGAATATCAACGGATAGCGGATTGGGCACTTCCCATCCTGGATAGGTGTCGAGGCGTGGGATATAGCCTGTCGTCCACAAATAGGCTCTCGTCTCTGAATAGAGGTACGCCATACCACGCATAATAGGCATCGAGCCATCGGAGAACAGCCTGATATCCTTCGATTGGCGGATGCGCACACCGACCAAAGTTGTTCGCTCGTCAATGGCGGCGTTGAAGCCCTTCCATTCCTCATCTGTAAAGGCCGCGCGGCCGTGGATGAATAGCTCTTTCGGCGGCAAACCACCGTGCTGACGAGCGTATTCCCGGACAACTCGGTCAATCAGATCCTTCGCCGCCGCTTCGTCTAGATGGTACTCCTTTTGATCGCGTTTCCACCAGTCGCCAAACGCGCCCCGGAACACGACGCCGTCGCCGGAATTTAGGAACATCTGCGCACCGCAACAGGCGTAAAGGTCACGTTCACTAGTCGGATCACGCTTGAACACCAAGCCAATGTAACAAACGCCTGCTCGCACTGTCGCTAGTCGCCATGGCTTGCCTTCGCCCTTGAAGAAGGCTGTCGTGCAAAGATTCCAGGTCAGCGTCGCTGGATCTTGAACTCCGCGCAGGGGCTTACCAAACGGGTTGAGGAACTCGTCCGGCGCCAACGTGGTCTCACGGACGACTTGTACAGCTACGAGATCCCGTAGCAGGCGGGCCTTGAGCTGGTTCCGAAAATGTTTGGCGTAGCGGCGCATCTCATCCGCCTCGCGGTCAGGGCTGAAAAGAGCAATTTGGCCTGACACGCGGGTAGCTCTACCCGGAAGAGCATTTTTGATCTGGCTCGGGGTCCGCTCGCTTCGCTTCACTTCTGACATCGGGCGGCCAAGCCTGTAAACCTCTTCCGGAATTATGACAAACCACAAGGCAGGTCGTGCCTCGTTGGTAGCCAAATAGTCGAGGACGGGCTGTTGGTATAGGCTGACGGCCCGATAGATGGCTTCGTGACGGTCGCCGATACGTATGGCGTCAGTTAGCGCTCCGCTACTGACCACGATCTCAGCCATCGGCTCATTCGGCCACTCACACCGGAACGCCGCCTCAAAGCCAGGCCAAGCCGTGTGGTGAGCCTTTGAGGCGTCAGCTGGAGGTAAGGGCCCGTTTGCCCGCAGCGCCCATGCCTTAAAGCGTGCTAGGGCCATGGCAGGGCCGATAATGCCGTATCTCAGCTGCGGCGGATGAGCCTTGTCGTCGAGCGGGCCGAACAGGAAGAGGCCGTCACGTGGATGTTCTGCCTCCTGGCCAAAGCGGAATGATAGACGCGGTTCCGTGACGCGGATTAGCTTCGTGGCGTTCATACCTCGTCCTCCTCGTCGTCGTCGGTTTCACGCTGATCGAGGTTCTCAAGGGTTTCATCGAAGTCATCGACTTCCTCATCTGTCTCGGGCGTCTCCTCAACGTTGTGCCGGATATATGATACGGGTACTTCGAATCGTACGGGTGATGATGCTACGATTGCGACGACACCGCCGAGCGGCAGCTCAAAGCTCTCTGCCTCTTGCGCAACAAACGTTAGCATTGCTGCCTGGCGGTCACGCCACTCGGCGTTCCACCACCCCTTGCACAGCGCTTTGCGATACTTTTGTGCCGCACTCTTCTTAGTGACGAGGACGCCGCCTTCGGAAAAGACGATGTGGGAGTAAATGACCAAACGCGGAATTGGCCAAATCTGCGGACGGGCGCTTATGGCAAAGTGGTACCGAATCCTTCGCTTGCCCCGTACGCCTACCAGCTTGCGCCGTCTCCGCTTTCCCGCGCTGTCGAAGAAGTGCCCCCAATCACCAGCCAACAATGCCTCGGGTATGTACCAGGATTTCTTTCCGGACATTTCATATGGTTTGAGACCCCGCGATTGGGCGAACGTTTCCCAGGCCTGCCGCAACATATCGACCACCACTCGCCGCGCATCGCTGGTCTTCATCTCTGGCATGTTTCTGGGGGGTGTTCCATCCATGAAGGCCTGGGTAGCCATCTCGTACTCAGTCTTAATCGGAATGTTTGGGCCGACCTCCATCTGAATCTCGCTTGGTTCCGCAAATGTTACCGCTAGCCGCATATGCGCGCGCATCGGTACCTTGCAGTTCTTAATCGCGGCGTCCCACAACGTGCGGCCCACCGGGGTGCCGATGTACCGGATGCGCGGCGGCAATGAGGTGATAGGGAACCAGTTGCTTGATAGCTGGCTCGGTTCATCCTTGACCGCTCCGGAAAGGTGTCCTTGAACGTTCAGCCATCCGTCCATTGCAGCCCGCTTACTGGTAGCACTGCGCGGGATATCGAGTTTTTCCAACCGCTCGATTAGCTGCGCAAGCCCGGAAGCCCAGCCGTTAGAAAAATTCAAGTAGTTGAGCTGGATAAGCTCCGGGTTAACTTCCGGAACAAACTCCAACAAGATCGGGAGGATGAAGGTGTCGAGTTTTTCGCGCCTCTGGACCTGCATGGCGATAGCGATCTCATTATGAACGCCGCGCTTCTCCCGCTTAGAAGCTGCGACCGATAGAATTGGAATAAACAGAGCGGTGCGACGCCGGATACCGTCGTTGATGTCATTCCAGAAAGTCTCGCCGCCACCTAGGACGAGGAGGTCGGACCAAACATCATACCCCGCCGCCGCCAGTCTGGCACCAAGCCAAGTTGTGAAAGCGTTATCTTCAGGATTGGCATGGTTCAGGAAAACATATTTGCGCTCGCTCACGCGGCAAACCCCTTTTGCGCCGTTCAGACTCAATCACCAGCGACAGGATTCTTAAGGCCGGTGGATAAAAGTCCACGACAGGAGAGAATCGTGCCCTGGCCGGATCATAGGGTCGGTGGCTAGGGAACGCCAGACAGCGAGTCAGTGCCCTGATCCGGGCAGCGCCGACAGCGGCTTCGACTAAAGTTGGTTTGGGATTGAGCGGATTGGCGGGCAGAGGGAAAGAGCAACCAGTGAGACGAACGTCCGCTCCCCACCCAAAGCCGAAGCTCACCGACCCACCACCACGCAGCGCCGTGCACAACGCCAACGCACAGGCCGGCGGCGCCACATCACACACCACCCCCACCTTCCGTCCCAATCCTCAACCCCCGCGTTGCTCCGCCGGCGGATACCGCCGCAGCAGCCACAGCATCAGCAGCATCGCCGGCAGCGCCGCGAAGCAGCACGCCACGTAGAACTGCGTCCACCCCAGTGCCGCCGCCATCACGCCGGAAAAGCCGCCCAGCGTATGCACGGTCAGCGCCGCCAGCGACGACAGCAGCGCATAGTGCGTCGCGGTGAACGCGATCGAGCAAAGCCCCGACAGGTAGGTAATGAACGCCGCGTCGGCCATGCCCTGCGCGAACGCTTCCACGGCAACCGTGCCGTACAGCACGCCATGCTGCCCCGCCGACCGCGACAGCACCACGTACATCACCATCGCAACCGTCTGCGCCCAGCCGGTCCATATCAACGCCCGCCCCACGCCGAGACGCGCCACCAGCCACCCGCCCAGCGTGATCCCCCCGAGCGTCGCGACCAGCGAAAACGGCCCCGTCGCTGCGATCGCATCCTGGCTGAAGCCCAGCGCGCGATAGAACGGCGCGGTCATGATCCCCGCGATCGCCTCGCCCAGCTTGAACAAGGCGACGAAGGCGACGATGCCCCACGCACCGGGACGCGTGAAGAACTCCGCCAGCGGTTCCACCACGGCATGGCGCATCCGCGCGGCGAAGCCGGCCGCGACCCGGACCATTTCGCCCCGCGGCTCCGGTGCCACCAGCGTGACGGCCACGCCGACGCCCAACAGCGCGGCGACCCCAAGCAAGGACATGTGCCAGCCGACGCGCGTGGCAGCGGCGATAACGCCGGTGGTGGCGATCAGCAGCGCGACGCGGTAGCCCCACACATAGGCCGCCATCGCGGCGCCTTGCAGCCGCGCGGGGAAGGTCTCGATGCGCCAGGCGTCGATCACGATGTCCTGGCTGGCTGAGAGGAACGCAACCAGCGCTCCTGCCGCCAGCGATCCCAGCGGCAGGGCGGCCGGGTTGGACAGCGCCAGCAGCACCGCCGCCGCGACCAGCGCCGGCTGGATCGCCAGCAGCCAGCCGCGTCGCCGGCCGAAGCGCCGCAGCGGCCCCGGTGGGGCAGTCTGGTCAAGCAGCGGCGCCCAGAGGAACTTCAGGGAGTACGCCAGGCTGATATTCGCCGTGATCCCGATCGCCGCCAGCGACACCCCGCTGTCCGACAGCCACAGCCGCAGCGTGAACCCGGACAGCGACAGCGGCAGGCCGGAGGCAAAGCCGTAGGCACCCATCAGCCACAGGATCGCACGACGCGCCTCGGCGGCTGGCTGTTCTGCCGTCCGCACCCGACTCAAAGCGCGCCTCGGCGATGCGGGAGCGGCCAGGCCGGGCAATGAACGATGCACCCCTGGCAGAAACCGGTTGCATCGCTCATGGCTGAATCCGGATTATGCGCCGCAACGGTTGCGAACGTGTGGCCGGCGCTGCTCGGGGGAGATCGAGGCCAATGTCCTTGGTGCAGAACGTGTTCGGCTTCGAGGGCCGGATCAGCCGGCAGAAATACATGTTCTTTGGCGTATTGACGCTGGTTGGGGGCGCCTTCCTGATCGGTCCGGGCGGCAGTGCCGTCGCGCGGGTCGCCGGACATGCCGCCGGGATGGCGGTCGCGATTCTGGTCGCGCTGGCCTGGCTTTGGATCGGAATTTCGCTCACGGCCAGGCGCCTCCACGATGTCGGCTGGTCCGGCGTCCATGCCGTTTGGATCATTGCGTTGCTGGTGGCCGACGGCGTCGTGCCGTTCGCCGTCAAATCCTCGGTGCAGCAGCGCTTCCTGGCAGCGTCGGCAGTCGGCCTCGCCGCCCTGGTTGTCTTGTGCGGCATCTTGCTCCGGGCCGGCACGGCCGGTCCCAACCGGTATGGTCCGCCGCCCGGCCGCTTCGCCGCTTCAGGTTCGCTCGCCACCTGAACTCAGGCCGGCACATCCGCGTCGCCGCGGCCCAGCGCGCGCTGCATGGAAACCACGTCCAGCCAGCGCCCGAACTTGATCCCCACCGCGCGCATCGTGCCCGCCATGTGGAAACCCAGGCTGGCATGCACGCCGATCGAGCCGACATTCTCCGAATCGCCGATCACCGCGATCATCTGCCGCATGCCGGCCGCCGTCGCTTGCTCGATCAGCTTCGCCACCAGCGCCTTGCCGACGCCCTGGCCGCGCACGTCCTCGCGCACATACACGCTGTCCTCCACGCAGTAGCGATAGGCCGAGCGGTCGCGGAACTGCGTGTAGTAGGCGTAGCCCAGCACGCCGGTCGCATCGGTCGCCACCAGCCACGACCAGCCATGGCCGGTCACCTTGGCGAAGCGTTCGGCCATCTCCTCGACCGGCGGCGGCACTTCCTCGAAGGTTCCGGTGCCGTGCAGCACGTGGTGGGCGTAGATCGACTGGATCTCCGGCAGGTCAGCCGGCGTCGCGGGGCGTACTTCCATCAGTCATTCCTTCAAGACGGCTGGATGGCCGGGCGACGAATCGCGCCGCAGCCACCGGACTCTGTCACGGAGGCTGGCTCCGGGCTACACCGGCGCGCCGGGAGCTTCAGGCCGGCAACAGCCGGCCGCCTGCTGCGCCAGGCTTGCAAGTCCACCTGGCGGCCGGCTGTGCCGTAGCGCGGCCGCATCGGCCGTGCGTAGCGTGCATGCTACCTTGGCACCGACGACGGCCAGGCCGGGTACGACGGTCGAGCGCCCTGCCTACATCTCCCAGTCGCCGGTCACCACGAGAGTGTCTCAGTTGATGGCAGTCTCGGGGTTCCCGTTTTTCTCGCCGAGATCTTCCATCTCCTGTCTTAGGCGAAGCTTCTCGATCTTCAATCGCATAAGGGTATCGCTGTCCGGACGCGGTCGCTGATCCTCGTCAAATATGCGTGCTTCGAGCGCCGCATGGCGCTCTTTCAGGGCATCCAGACGGGCGGAAAAGCCTCCCGTGGCTCCGCCTTGAATCCTCGCGTCCAGCGCCGCCACGGACGCTCTCAATGCACCCACGTCGCCTCTGGCAATCCGAGTCAGTGACGCTTGGTCCATGAAGTCCGGGAAAAGTTTCGTCATCGGGAGGCCTCCGATTGCCTGAATATTGATAGAAGGGCGATAAGCGGTTGTAAACGAGCAAGTGCGGCGCGGGCCGCGTCAGGCCCTCGCCCAAGAAGGTCTGGGGCCGATGATTCTATGTTCATGACGCCGAGAACAGCCTCGCCGTCCTGCACAACCAGAGATGTTGCCGACTCGATGGTTTCGAAATAGGGGTCCCGGAAATATTCCTGGATCTCACGCCGAACCGCCTGCGAGACCCTGGCGCGGAACCCCACCTCCCGCAGGTTCATAATTGCGATACCCATCACCGCAACAGCCTCTGGCGCACCTGGCAGCACGCATTCAGTCTCGGCCGCTACCGGTAGCACGATGTTTTTGCGAACCGGCAGCCCTCCGCCCCGGCGAAGTTGAAGATAGCCCACGCAGTGATCCGGCATATCGCTCGTGAATAAAGACTGATCTCGAAGGCGGTTCGCATCGGCGGCTGGAATGTAGGCCATATAGCTGCCTCTCAGAACGAGCCTTGTCCCTGCATGGACGCTTACGACCTTCAAGATTGCGTCCATTATGGTATCGAGCAGGGCGCCCTCTGAACTCTTGCGAATGGCTTCGGTCAGGGCAAGGTGACCGAGGGCTGCGTAGACACATCGAGCTATAAGCTTGTCTGCTTCGAGGTCGAGTGCGCGTCGTTCTTCGGTCGCCGCAGCCTCGCGCCGCGCGGCAGCTTCCGCGGCAGTTTGCTCTTGAGCGGCCGCATGACGCTCGGCTACCAGTTGAGCTTCGACCTTCAGAGCGGAGGTCTTGCGTTCATGCCATCTCTCTTCGAAGCGGCTCTTGCCGTAGGTGAGGTACTCGCGCTGGAGTTCCCCGGCATCGATCGGTGCCGCTGGATGCTGCTGATTGAATGCGCGCACTGACCTGGTGATCGAGTGGACCATCCAGCCGATGGCTCCAATGGCGCCGAGGCAAGCGCCTGCGCCGTAGCCTCCAACCGGCCAGTAAAGTGGGTAATCCTGGGGCAGACCAAGCTTCTTGAAGTCCAACAGGAGCGCCGGCAGGAAGCCGGAGAATAGCCAAAGCAGGTTCTTGATACGGGGCGACTGACCGATAGCTCCTGGTGTGGCTGGCTGCCCGAACCCGTTTAGCCCGAGTACCGCGCCGACCAGCAGGCCGACCAAGAAAATCAGGCCCGTGACGATGCAAGTCCAAGCTCCCATGGCCGCGCCATTCCAGGGTGAGCATGGCCAACTTGCCACACTGCCATCATACCAGCAACGATAGGGCCAGATTGACGCATTTTTGCTCGCTCCCGTAGCCCCGAGCGGACGTGATTCAGGGCGTCCTCGCACCCGCGTACCACGCCATGATCCACAGACTCACCCGAGTTATTCGCGGCCCCTGCCGACGCCACACCGGAAGCAAATTCCAGATCAGCCTCCTGCCAGCCACATAAGCGGCGCCGCGAATCGCCGTTCCGCTACACCGCCAGCCCCAGCACCGCGGCCGCGTCGCAGGCCAGCGCCAGCAGGGCGCGGTCATAACCGGGCCCCGCCACCAGCGAGAGTCCCACCGGCGCCCCACGCACCCGCCCTGCCGGCAGCGTCACTTCCGGCAGCCCGCAGAACCCGGCAATCGCCGTCACCCCCACCGTTGCCTGCCGCACCGCGTCCTGCTCTCTCAGGTCGGCCGTCCGCAGCGGCGCGATGCAAGGACTGGTGGGGTAGACCATCACCGCACCGCCCGCGAGCAACGGCCGGATCCGCGCCTGCAGCACCCGGCGGAACACCCGTCCCGGCGCGGCAATCCTCGGATCGGTCGCTTTCGCCGCGGCAAAGCGCTCGGCCACCCCCGGCCCCAGTCGAGGCTTGGTCCCCTCCACCCACCCGCCGAGCGCCGCCCATGCCTCTTCTGCCTGCACCACGCGGAAATGGTCGAAGAAGCTGTCGATGCCCTCCGGCGCGATCCGCACGCCGACCGCGCGCCCGCGCATCTGCTCCAGCTTTTCCAGTGCCGGCCGCAACGCCTCCGCAACCTCCGGTTGCGCATTCACCCACGCCTCCTCCGGGCGCAGCAACGGCCCTTCAGCGCCGGATCGCGGCCCGGACAACAGGACCTCGCCCACCCCGGCCAGAAGCGACGCGGTCCGGGTGAACCAGCCGCAGGTATCGAAACTAGGTGCCAGCGGGCAGGTCCCCGCCAGGCTGACGGCGCCATGGGTCGGGCGGATGCCGAACAGTCCGCAATAACTGGCAGGAATCCGGACCGAGCCGCCGGTATCGGAACCCAGCGCGAAATCCACCAGCGACGCCGCGACAGCCGCCGCCGAGCCGCAGCTCGACCCCCCGGGAAACCGGTCCGGCGCCGCGGGATTGGTGGGCGTGCCCTGCCACACATTCTCGCCCGTCAGCCCGTAGGCCAGCTCCTGCGTCTTGGTCTTCCCCAGAAGGCGCGCGCCAGCCTGCAACAGCGTGAGCACAACCGGAGCCGTCGCCGTGGCCGGCGGATGCGTGCTCGCCCAATCCGGGTTGCCATAGGTCGTCACCACGCCGGCGAGGTCGAACAAATCCTTGATCGCGAAGGTGAGGCCGGAAAGCCGGCCGGTGCCCAGAGGCGCACGCTCGGCGCGCGGTCCGGGGACGAAGGCGCCGGCACTGTCGTTGATCGCGACCATCAAAATAATCCCCTGCCTCGGTGGCCGCATGCTACGGTTCGCCGGCCGTATGCCTGGACTGCCAGCCAGCATGCCAGACTGCGGCCCTGCCCGACAAACCCCTTCGATCCCGCCTGCCCCCCGGGCGAGACGGAAATCAAGGAATGAGTTGAAATTGTCGCCCCCTGTCGGCATACTCGCATTTGTGAAGTACCGGCCACCGCAACCGTGGCCAAGCCGTGCGGCGACCGGATCGTCCACCTCGATGTGCGGGGGCGAAACCCTTTCCGGCGCCTGGCAGGGATCAAGGGTCCGATCGGGGCACGTTTGTCGCGTTCTGAACCGCCGCTAAGAGGGATCGCTCGTGGATATATCTGACGGAACCATTGCCGGCCCGCCCGGGCAGGACCGCCAGGCTTTGCCCCCGCCTGTCTCGGCCGAAGCCGGCGCCGGCGGCAGCGGGTCTGACACCATCGCCCCGGAAGACCTGGGCGGCCCGCGTGAGGTGCCGATCCATCCGCGTATCCTGGCGATGATCCTGGCCGGCCGTTACCACGGCATCGAACTGGACCCGGCCGAGTGCCGCGTGCCCGCCGGCGAGACCGACCCCTCCGCCGCCTCGCTCTCCATCTGGGCGCAGAATTCCGGCATGTGGTCGCGCGCGGTGCGCCTGCGCTGGCGCCACCTGATGCACTTCAACAACACCGGTCCCGTCGTCCTGCTGTTCACCGACGGCACCGCCGGGCTGCTGACCGGCATCAACCTGGAACACAACGTCGTCTTCCTGAAGGACCCGCGCGGCCCCTCAGCCGACAACCCGGTGCCGGTCGACGAAATGCGCCTCAACGAGGTGTGGAACGGCGAGGCCGTCCTGCTCCGCGCCAACCGCGGCCAGACCGAGGCCGACGCGCCCTTCTCCTTCCGCTGGCTGATGGGCGTGGTCGGCAAGGAACGCAAGGCGCTGCGCGACATCGGCATCGCCTCCTTCACCATCAGCATGCTCACCATCTTCCCGCCGTTCCTGGTGATGACGGTGGTGGACAAGGTGCTGACCCACCACAGCTACTCCACCCTGATCCTGCTCTCCACGATCCTCGCCATCTGCATCGCCTACGAGACCATACTCGGCTACGTCCGCCGCCTGATCATCGTCATCGTCGGCGTGCGCATCGATGCCAAGCTCAGCCTGCACGTCTTCGCCAGGCTGGTCCGCCTGCCGCTCGATTATTTCGAACGCCATCCCGCCGGCGAGACGATGTACAACATCACCCAGATCAACCGGGTGCGCGAGTTCATCACCGGCAAGCTGCTGACCACCTTCCTCGACCTGATCACGCTCTGCGTGCTGCTGCCGTTCCTGTTCTACCTGAACGAGACCCTGGCGTGGATCGTGGTGGCCTGCGCCTGCGTCATCACGCTGATCATCGTCGCCTACCTCCGCCCGCTGCGCATGGTGTTCAAGCGCGTCGTGGAGGCGGAAACCAAGAAGCACTCCGCCCTGGCCGAGACGATCTACGGCGTGAAGACCGTGAAGGCGCTGGCGCTGGAGCCGCAGCGCAAGACGCTGTGGGACGAAGTCGTGGCCGATGCCGGCAAGTGGCGCATCGCCTTCGGCAAGCTCGCCAACTGGCCGCAGACGCTGGTGACACCGGTCGAGCGCTTCATGTGGATGGGCGTCATCATGATCGGCGCCTATCTCGCGATGAGCGATACGCAAGGCTACATGGTCGGCAGCTTGTTCGCCTTCATGATGCTGTCGCAGCGCGTCGCGCAGCCGCTGGTCGGCATCGCCCGCCTGATCGAGGACTATGAAGAGGTCGGCGCCGCCATCGGCCAGGCCGCCTCGGTGCTGAACCGGCCATTGGAAGTCGATGCGGCATCCGGCGGCCTTCGTCCGAAATTCGCCGGCGCCATCACATTCGACGACGTCACCTTCACCTATGCCGGCACCAAGACCCCGGCCCTGGACCGCGTCAATTTCTCGATACCCGCCGGCACGATGTTGGGCCTGGTCGGCCGGTCGGGCTCCGGCAAGTCCACCATCACCCGCCTGCTGCAGGGCATCAACCGCGACTACACCGGCTACGTGAAGATCGACGGCTCCGACCTGCGCGAGATCAACCTGCGCCACCTGCGCTCCAGCTTCGGCGTCGTGCTGCAGGACAACTTCCTGTTCCGCGGTTCCATCCGCGACAATATCCTCTCCGGCCGCCCCGGCCTGACGCTGGACGATGCGGTGCGCGCCGCCCGCCTGGCCGGCGCCGAGGAGTTCATCGAGCGCATGCCGAACGGCTACGAGACCTATGTCGAGGAAGGCTCGCCCAACCTCTCCGGCGGCCAGCGCCAGCGTCTGGCCATCGCCCGCGCGCTGATCACCGATCCGCGCATCCTGATCCTGGACGAGGCCACCAGCGCGCTCGATCCGGAATCGGAGGCGCTGGTGAACGCCAACCTGCTGCGCATCGCGCGCGGCCGGACGATGGTGATCGTCTCGCACCGCCTGTCCTCGCTGACCGAATGCGACCAGATCTGCGTGCTCGAAAAGGGCAGGGTCATGGATGTCGCCCCGCACCAGGTCCTGCTCGAGCGCTGCACCGTCTATCGCCAGCTCTGGGCACAACAGACCCGCTTTATGAATAACGAAGGTCCCCGTCATGCAGCTCCTGCCCCGACCCTCGTCCAGGGCGACTGAGCGCGCGCTCGTCGTCGCGGACCATCGCGACCCGACGCTGCCGGCGATCCTGGAGTTCCAGTCGCCGTCCACCGCGATCATCGCCGCGCCGATCCCGCGCGCCGCGCAGCATGCCGCGTGGATCGTCACCAGCATGTTCGTCGCCTGCATCATCGCCGTCAGCCTGATCAAGGTGGACCAGGTGGTCACCGCGCCGGGCATCGTCGTGTCCAAGAACCCGACGCTGGTGGTGCAGCCGCTGGAAACCTCCATCGTCCGCTCGATCGAGGTGCATGAGGGCGAGGCGGTGCACGCCGGCCAGGTGCTCGCCCGGCTCGATCCGACCTTCGCCGCCGCCGACCTCGGCGCCAGCGCGGCCCAGGTGTCGAGCCTGCAGGCCGAAGCCGAGCGCCTGCAGGCGGAAGTGGACGACAAGCCGTTCCACTATTCGGGCCTTGACCCCGACCTGTCGTTGCAGGCGGCGATCTTCGCCCAGCGCAAGGCCGAATACGACTACAAGATGGAAAACTACCAGCAGAAGGCCGACAGCCTGGTCGCGACCATCGCGCGCGCAAACTCCGATGCCGCCGGCTACCGCGACCGGCTGCGGGTGGCCGCCGCCGTGGAGACCATGCGGAAGGAGCTGGAGAAGCTGAATGTCGGCAGCCGGCTCAATACGCTGGCGGCAATGGACAACACCGCGGAAATGGCACGCAACCTGGCGTCGTCGCAGGAAGCGGCGGCCGGTGCGCAACGCGACCTTGCTGCATTGCTGGCGGAACGGGACAGCTACGTGCAGCAATGGCACGCGGATGCCGCCGACAAGCTGTCGGATGCCATCAGCAAGCTGTCGGACGCGCGGCAGGCGCTGGACAAGGCGCAACTTCGCCGTCAGCTCGTGGAATTGCGGGCCGATCGCGATGCCACGGTGCTGACCATCGCCCACGTATCGGTCGGCTCCGTGCTGCAGTCCGGTCAGCAGTTCATCACCCTGGTGCCGTCGGACGCGCCGCTGGAGGTGGAGGCCAACATCATGGGCAGTGATGACGGCTATGTGCATGTCGGGGATCCGGTGGCGATCAAGTTCAACACCTTCCCCTTCACACAATACGGCATGGCCTATGGCACGGTCCGCATCATCAGCGCCGACAGCTTCACGGCGCAGGAGGATCAGCGGAACCCGAACAGCGCCGGCTCGGTACCGATGCCCGCCAGCAGCGGCGAGCCGTACTACCGTGCCCGCATCGCCATCGACCGGGTGGCGCTGCACAACGTCCCCGCCAGCTTCCGGCTGATGCCGGGTATGCCCGTGACGGCCGACGTGAAGGTCGGCAAGCGGACGGTGCTGCGCTACTTGCTCGGCCGTGTCCTGCCGGTGACTCAGGAAGCCATGCGCGAACCATGAGGCGGCGCGTGGCTGAGCCCGGCTGCGAATGTCCGGCCGCACCACGGAGCAAGTTTCGCCGGACACCTCGCGGCGAGATGCAATCCGCTGCATCTGCCCAACGTAACCCGCGGCACGCGGCAGCCTGTTTGCGCCGTTCGGATCTGAGACGATGAGCCTTGTCGATCAACTGGTCAGTAAAGCCTCGCCCCGGGCGGCGCTGAAACGTGGCGTGCGGCTGGCGGAACAAGGCCAGACCAAGCGCGCCTTCCCGCTGCTGGTGCGCGCGGCGACGGCCGGCATCGCGGAAGCCGAGTTCCGCCTCGGCCGCTGCTATCTGGAAGGCGTCGGCGTGCCCCCGAGCCGCACCCAGGGTGCGCGATGGCTCGAGCGCGCCGCCGCCCAGGGCTACGTCGAAGCGCAGGTCCTGCTGGCGACATTGTTCGTGCACGGCCTCGCCACCGACAACGCCGGCGTCCTTAGCAACGCCACCGGTCTGTTCTCGGCCAACGCCACGGGACAGCCGGACTTTGCCGCGGCCGAGAAATGGGCACGCCGCGCCTCCGAGGGCGGTTCCGCCGACGGCCAGGCCTTGCTGGGATTCATCCTGACCTCCGGACCGGAGAACCTGCGGAACCTGGCGGAAGCCAAGAGCTGGTACGAGAAATCCGCGGCATCCGGCTGCCCGCAGGGGCATCTCGGCTACGCGCTGGCGATGGCGCGGGAAGGCACGACGCCCGAATCCCAGGCGTTAATCATAGAGCAATTGCGCAAGGCCGCCGACGCCAGCCTGCCCACCGCACTCTACCTGATCGGCATGATCACCGAGCGCGGTTTCGGCGTTCCGGCCGATGCCGCCGCCGCCGCCGACTTCTATCGCCGCTCGGCGGAGCGTGGCCATCGTGGCGCCCAGGCCCGCTGGGGCGTCGCGCTGCTGGAAGGACGCGGCGTCAAGGCCAATGCCACCGACGGCGAGTCCTGGCTCCGCCGCGCCGCCCTCGCCGGTGATGCCGAGGCGGCCGCCGTGGTTGGCGACCTCTATGCCAAGGGCGGCAAGCTGCCCCCCAATTTCGCCGAAGCCGCGATCTGGTTCCGCCGTGCCGCCGAGGCAAACCACAAGGGCGCCGCCCGCGCCCTCGGCATGCTGCATCTCACCGGCGCCGGCGTCGGCCGCGACCAGGACGAGGCGGCGAAATGGTTCCGCGTCGCCGCGATGGCGGGCGACCGCAACGCCCAGGTCGATTTCGCCAACCTGCTGCTGAAGGGTCTCGGCGGCGAGGAGGACTCGCTGCGCACCCGCGAGTGGTTCGAGAATGCGGCAAACTCCGGCGACCTCGTCGCGGCGTTCAATTTCGGCGTCTGCCTGGCCGAAGGGGTCGGCGTGGAACGCGACGACCGCAAGGCGGCGGAATGGCTGCGCCGGGCGGCCGACGGCGTGGTGAACGCGCAGTACTGGTATGGCCGCATGCTGGTGGACGGCCGCGGCGTGGACGCCGATCCGGTCGCCGGCCGTGCCTGGATCAAGCGCGCCGCGGATATCGGCATGCCGGAAGCCGAAGTGATGCTGGCCGAGATGATGCTGAACGGCCGCGGTGGCCCGAAGGACCACGCCGGCGCTCTGGTGTTGTTCGAAAAGGCCGCGGGACGCGGCCATGTTGGTGCGATGTTCGCCGTTGGCGCGATGAAGGGCGGCGGCCATGAAGTGCCGACCGACCGGGTGGAGGCGCAACGCTGCTTCGGTGTCGCGGCCGAACGCGGCCACGCCTATGCGCAGATGATGTATGGCCGCTACCTGGCCCGCGGCCTGGGGGGCGAGCGCAATCCTGATCGGGCGCGTTTCTGGCTCGAGCGCGCGGTGGCCCAGGGCCTGCAGGAGGCGAAGAACGACCTTGCCGCCCTGCCTGCACCCGCACCCGCCATCCCAGAGCCGCAAGTCGCGGCACGGTGAAGAAGCCAGCGTTCCCCCTTCCCTTGCGGGCTGGGGCCGCGGAGCAGAGCAAGGCCGGGAGGCGGGGTCAGCACGAGTTGGCCAGAAAGCAGAAGACACCTGCCACCCCCGTGCCTGCGATGCCGGCAATTATCGCGCACCCCGACCGCGCCCTTCCCGCTTCCTTGGTTCGCCCCGCCGCCCGAGCGCGCACGGGGAGGGGAAAAAGCGCTCTTCCCACCTCCGCCTCCGACGACGATCCCCCACCGCTCGCCCCAGGCAGCGACGCGGCCGCCCTTGCGCGCGACGCCCTGCAACGAGGCCGGCGTGCGATGGCGGCAGGGGAAGCGGACACGGCGATCCGCTGGCTAGACCGCGCCCACCGCCTGGCCCCGGCGGATGGGACGGTCACGCTGACGCTCGCGAGCGCGTGCCTTCACAGCGATCCGGCCCGCGCCCAGGGCTTGTTCCATGACGTCGCCGCGGCGGCCAATGTTCGCGAGGCCTGGCTTGGGCTGGCCGTGGCGCGGCTGAGTTGCGGCAATGCCACGGGCGCCGCGGAAGCCCTCGCGACCGCGTTGGCACAGCACGCCCCGGAGCAAGCATTGCTCGCTTCCGGTGACACGCTGGCCGATCTTATCGCGTCGCGCGCCGGTGCGGCGGGTTGGTGCGGCCTGACCGGCGACGGACGGTTGGTTATCCGCCCGGCCGGCACCGGCACGCCGGACATCCGGCTCGACGACAAACCCGTCCGGCCAGGCCCTTTGCCGCGAACATGGCCGGCAGCGCGTGAAATCACAGTCCGTGTGGGTGGCCGGCATTTGCTGGGCAGTCCGATCCAGGTTGGCGCCATCCGCCGTGTTGCCGGTTTCGTCGAAGCATATCGGGGCGGTGTGCGCGGTTGGGCCTGGTGCCCGGGCGATCCCGATACCGATCCCGAGTTGCTGGTCCACGGGGATGCGGCTGGCCGCAGCGGGGATCAGGCTGGCCGCAGCGGGGATGACGCTGGCCGCAGCGGGGATCAGGCTGGCCGCAGCGGGGATGCGGCCGGCCGCAGCCTGCGAATCACGGCGGCGGATCACACCGTCGCCGTAAGTCACGCCGGCCCGCTTGCCCGCCCGCGCGGATTCACGGTGCCGGCGGACGCGCTGGCAAAACTGCCCCGCCCGCTGCATGTCAGCGGACGCGACGCCCGGGACCTGCTGGGCAGCCCGCTCGACCCGGACGCCGAGCAAGCAGCGGCAGTGGCGGCAGCGACTGCCCTGGCGCGGTATCTGTCGCCAGGATCCGCCCGCCTGCCGAAGCCCGGCGGCATCGCGGCACTTCCGGTGCCCGCCATCCCGGCCGACATCGTCGGGCGCCACCTCTTCGGCGTCGGCACAGGCGCCGCTCCACATAAGCAGCGTCGCCTCCCCTTGCGGGCTGGGGCGGCAAACGGAACCAAGGCCGGGGCGAAGGCCCGGACCGCGGAATTTGCCGCCGCGCGTCCGCTCGCCGCGCCGCAGAAGCGGAGCGCCAGCAATTCGGGGACCCGGCCGGTGGCGATCGTCGTTCCGGTGTACGGCAAGACCGCCACGGTCCTGGCGTGCCTCGACAGCGTCTTCGCGACTCTGAGCCCGCCCCACCGCATCATTGTCGTGGACGACGCCTCGCCCGACCCCGATCTCCGGCAGGCTCTGGACCGGCTGGCACAGGAAGGCCGCGTGCGCCTCGTCCGCCATGCGCGCAACCAGGGTTTCCCCACCAGCGCCAACGACGGCATGACAGCCGCGGCGGGCAACGACGTGATTCTGCTCAACAGCGACACGCTGGTGCCGCCGGGCTGGCTGGAGCGCCTGCGCGACGCGTGCCACGCCGCGCCGGACATCGGCACCGCAACCCCGTTTTCGAACGACGCCAGCATCCTGAGCTACCCGGGCCCGACCGGCACCAACGCCCTCCCCGACCTCGCATCGACGCTGCTGTTGGACGCCGCCGCGCACCGCGCCAATGGGGGCGACGTGGTCGATATCCCGGTGGGCGTCGGGTTCTGCCTCTACATCAGGCGGGACTGCATCGACGCCGTGGGGCCGTTCCGCGCCGATGTCTTCGCCCAGGGCTATGGCGAGGAGAACGATTTCTGCCTGCGCGCCCGTCATCTGGGCTGGCGGAGCGTCGCCGTGCCGGGCGTGTTCGTCGCGCACCTGGCAGGCGCCAGCTTCGGCCCGGCCGGCCGCCATCTGCGGACACGCAACGAGGCGCTGCTGAACCGGCTGCATCCGGGATACGACCGGCTTGTCGCTGCATTTTGCGCCGCCGACCCGTTGGCCGAGGCACGCCGGCGCATCGATGTGCTGCGCTGGCGCGCCGCCACGCGCGATGCCGCGGGATCGGCGATCCTGATCACCCACGATGACGGCGGCGGCGTGGAACGCCAGGTCGGGGTCTCCGCCGCCCGCCATCGCACCGCCGGCCTGCGCCCGATCATCCTGCGCCCCGAACTCCGGCCCGGCGCCGACCCGCTGGTGACGATCGACGGCGCCGCCGCCGGTTTCCCTAATTTGAGCTACGCGCTTCCCGCCGAAATGCCGGCCCTGCTGCGCATGCTCCGTGCCACGTCGCCGCGCCTGGCCGAAGTACACCACACGCTGCATCATCCGCCGGCGATCTTCGAGCTGGTCACCCGGCTCGCCGTCCCGTACGACGTGTTCATCCATGACTATCCATGGATTTGCCCGCAGGTCGCTTTGGTCGGCCCGACCCGCCGTTATTGTGGAGAACCGAACCTCGCCGGCTGCGAGGCCTGCATCGCCGACGCCGGCCGCGTGATCGACGAGTCCATCAGCGTGCCGGCGTTGCGCGACCGGTCCGCCGCATTCCTGGCCGGCGCCCGTCGCGTGGTGGCGCCATCCGATGACGCGGCGGTGCGCATGCGCAATTATTTCCCCGGCCTGCGCCTGGAGGCGTTGCCGCAGGAGGATGACGCCTGTATCGCCGATCCGCCGCGCCCGCAGCCGCGCGACGGACGTTGCCGCGTTTGCCTGCTTGGCGCGATCGGGGTCCACAAGGGATTCGATATCCTGCTCGCATGCGCGCGCGACGCAGCGGAACGCGCCTTGCCGCTCGATTTCATCGTCGTCGGCCATACCATCGACGACGCACGCCTGCTTGCCACCGGCCTGGTATTCGTCACCGGCAGGTTCAGGCAGGAAGAAGCCGTGCCGCTGATCCAGGCCCAGCAGGCGAGCCTGGCCCTGTTGCCATCGGTGTGGCCGGAGACATGGAGTTTTGGTTTGACCGAACTATGGAAGGCAGGCCTGATGGTCGCGACATTCGATATCGGCGCACCCGCGGAACGCATTCGCCGCACCGGCCGCGGCATACTGTTGCCTTTCGGAATACCGGCGCGTGGAATCAATAACGCACTGGTTGCGGCGGTCGGCCTGACAGTCCATGAAGGCGCCTGATGACGGGATGAAACTGATCTCCACCCGGTCTCATTCAAGCGATCGAGCGAACAACCATGGCTAGAACGCCAAGACAGCAGGACGAGCGCATGCCCGAACCAGCCGCCGCGGTCATGACACGGCCGGAACCTCAGCCAGCACCCCCGCAAGCCGTGCCGCCCGACGATGGGCAGGGCCGGGTCGCCGAGCTGCGGGTCTCCGGCCACCTGATGACTCTCGACAAGGGTCTGTTCTGCGTCTTCCAGCCCCCTGGCAGCCCGCAGCCGGATGCCGCCACCGGCTTGCCCGGCATTCGCGTCACCCAGGCGCCGGGCGCCGTCAGCCGGCCTGAAGCCGTGTCGATCAGCACCTTTCGTCAGGATGGCTGGCTGAACGGTACCGCAGCCCTGGTGCGCGTGGCCGAAGGACCGGCCCAGGTGCTGGTCACGGTCTACCAGTCGCCGCGCCAAGGACCCGAGATGGCACCGCGCCTGCAGGTGTTGCGGCTGAGCGGAGACGCGGCAGCGGCGGCCGTTGCGGCCCAGGCGGCCGCGCCCGCCGCAGCGAAAGGGGGACCCGCTGTCGCGGCGGCGGCGCAGCCGACCCCCGAGGTCATGGCCCATATCCAGAGCACAGGCGATGTCGGGGTATTGCTCGGCGAATGGGTCGGCACGCGCGGCAGCAAGGCGTGGATCGAAGGCTTTGCCCTCAGGCCGCGCGAAGGCGTGGCGCCGGATGACATCGAGTACCAGGCCGTGCTGGGCCGCGGCTGGCTCTCGCCTTGGGTGGAGGGCGGGAAATTCTGCGGCAGCCGCGGCATGGCCCTGCCGCTGCTGGGCATCAGGATCCGGCTGAAAGGTGCCGCCGCCAGGAACTGGCGCTGCACGTACGAAGCCACCTTCGTCGATGGCAGCACCGCCGGCCCGGTCGGGGCCGAGGAGGCCTGCGAAGCGGAAAGCCTCGCCGCGCTGGAAGCCTTCCGCGTGGAGCTGCACCCCCGCGAGGACGCGGCACCCGGCGAGCGCCAACCCGCCGGCAGTGCCAGGCCGGCAAAGCCGCCGCGGCCGGGCCGTGCCGGACGGTCCGGCGGCAACCGCTAAAAGCCGGTATCCGCCATCGGATCGCAGCCGGGTTCGAGGACCGCCGACGCGTGAGATATTTGTTTGTGCATCAGAATTTCCCCGGCCAGTTCCTGCACATCGTGCGGCACCTGGCGGCAATGAAGCAGCATGAGGTGGTGTTCATCACCGAGCCGAATGCCAATCATATCGAAGGCGTGCGCAAGGTTCCCTATCGCAAGCCGCCCGGCGCGGCGGCAGAGACGCATATCGCGGCGCGGGAACTGGATGCCGGCGTGCGCCGCGCCGAAGTGGTGGCTCGTACCGCAGCCAATCTGAAGACGCTTGGCTTCACGCCGGACATCATCATCGGGCATCACGGCTGGGGCGAGCTGCTGAACCTGATCGACGTGTGGCCCGGCGTGCCATTGCTCGGCTATTTCGAATTCTATTATCATTACGATGGCATCGATGTCGGCTTCGATCCGGAATTTCCCGCCGAGACGCTGGATTTCCCCCGCATCCGCGCGAAGAACGCGATCAACCACGTCGCCTTGACTCTGGGCTGCCACGGCCAGACTCCGACCGAGTGGCAATACTCCACCTATCCCGCCTGGGCGCAGCCGCAGATCAACCTGCTGCGCGAAGGCGTGCACCTGGACATCTGCAAGCCCAATGCGCAGGTGCGGCGCGCGCCGCTGAAGATCGGCGACATGACGATCCGCCCCAGCGACAAGCTGGTGACGTATGTCTCGCGCGACCTGGAACCGTATCGCGGATTTCACGTGATGATGCGCATGCTGCCGCATCTGCTGCGCGCGCGGAAGGACGTGAAGGTGGTGATGGTGGGGGGCGACGGCGTCAGCTACGGCAACCCGCCGCAGCAAGGCACGTGGCGTGAGACGATGATGCGGGAGGTCGGCGACCGTCTGGACCCCGACCGCGTCGTGTTTCCCGGGCGGCTGGCCTACGAGACCTATGTGACGATGCTGCAGCGGTCGGATGCGCATGTGTACCTGACCTATCCGTTCGTCGCGTCCTGGTCGTTGCGCGAATCGCTGGCGGTGGGCTGCGCGGTGATCGGCAGCGACACGCAGCCGGTGCGCGAATTCATCACGCATGGCGAGAACGGGCTGCTGGCCT
>Ga0335075_10002761_pt1 | contig 28031 bp, 23 predicted proteins | sample Lox_Sample_24_FD_206723 | JGI IMG/M metagenome (GOLD analysis project Ga0335075, IMG submission 206723) | Soil microbial communities from Loxahatchee National Wildlife Refuge, Florida, United States - Lox_Sample_2.4 | ecosystem: Environmental > Terrestrial > Soil > Wetlands | place: USA...
GTCGGCCAGGCGGCGCTCGGGGTTGCCGCAGCCGAGGAGACCGGCGCGACGTTCGCGCAGAACGCACTGCTGAAAGCCCGGCACGCCGCCCGGTCAACGGGTCTCGCGGCCATCGCGGATGACTCGGGACTCGAGGTCGATGCGCTCGGCGGCGCGCCGGGAGTCCGCTCGGCGCGCTACGCGGGCGAGGGAGCGAGCGATGAGGCCAACAACGCCAAGCTCATCGCCGCGCTCGAGGGCCTTACGGGATCGGCGCGCCGGGCGCGCTACCGCTGCGCGCTGGTCTACGTCGACGGCCCTGCCGATCCTTCGCCTGTGTGCGCGCAGGGCGTGTGGGAGGGCCTCATCCTGGCCGCGCCGCGCGGCGCGCGCGGCTTCGGGTACGACCCTTACTTCTGGCTGCCCGAGCTCGATGCGACTGCGGCCGAGCTCGAGCCCGCCGCGAAGAACCGGTTGAGCCACCGCGGCAAGGCCTTGCGGCTGCTGCGCGACAAGCTCGCCGTGCGGCCGCGATGAGCGCCGCGCCGTTGCCGCTCACTCTGTACGTGCACATGCCCTGGTGCGTACGCAAGTGCCCGTACTGCGACTTCAACTCCCACCAGCTCAAATCGGCAAAGCCCTCGGTGCGCTACATCGATGCGCTGCTCGCGGATCTCGAGGCCGAGCTGCCGCTGCTCGGCAGCCGGCCGATCGAGGCGGTCTTCTTCGGCGGAGGGACGCCGAGCCTGTTCGCGCCCGAGGAGTTCGCGCGGCTGCTCGCGGGAGTGCGGCAGCGGTGCGTGCTGGCGGACGGCGCCGAGGTGACGCTCGAGGCGAATCCCGGCACCATCGAGCGCGGCCGATTCGCCGGCTATCGGGCGGCGGGGATCAATCGCGTATCCCTCGGTGCACAGAGCTTTGCGCCCCATGCGCTCGAGCGCCTGGGACGCATCCATGCGCCCAGGGACACCCTCGCCGCGGTCGAGGAGTTGCGCGCGGCGGGGATCGGCAACTTCAATCTGGACCTCATGTATGCGCTGCCGGGGCAGACGTTCGAGGAGGCGCTCGAGGACATCCGCGTGGCCTGCGCGCTTGGGCCGGCGCACATCTCGCACTATCAGCTCACCCTCGAGCCGGGCACCGCCTTCCATGCCCGTCCACCGGCGTTGCCGGGCGAGGAGCTGGCATTTCGGATGCAGCGCGAGTGTCAGGAGCTGCTCGCCGCGCATGGCTTCGAGCAATACGAGGTATCCGCCTACGCCAAGCGCGGCGCGCGCTGCCGCCACAATCTCAACTACTGGCAGTTCGGCGACTATGTGGGCATCGGCGCGGGCGCACATGGCAAGCTGAGCGCCTCGCTCCCGGGCGGCGTGCTGCGCACCGAGAAGCCCCGCCAGCCAAGGAGCTATCAGGCGGCGGCCGCGGCGTGCGCGCCCGTCGGCGAGCGCCGGCCGGTGGCCGCGCGCGAGCTGCCTTTCGAGTTCATGCTCAACGCATTGCGCCTCAACGAAGGGTTCGCGTGCGGCGATTTCGAGTGCCGGACGGGCCTTTCGATGAGCGCGGTCGAGCCCGAGCTGCGCAAGGCGCAGGCGCGCAGCCTCGTCGAGATGACCGACCGCGGGGGATGGCGGGCCAGCGAGCTCGGATTCAGGTTCCTAAACGACCTGCAAGCCAGCTTCCTGCCCTAAGCTTATACACACGGGCGGTTGCGCCTCGACTGCAGCGGTACCTACAGCACATTGCGCCTACGTTAGGTCAGATGCCCGATGTAACAATATGAAATTAATAATAAAACCAGCTTGTATATTTTTTGACCAAGTTAACATTTACTCGTATTTCAGCAGTGTGAACGGCGCATGGCGCAGTCCGTCCACAGAGTTATCCACAGATATTGTGGAAAAAAGGGGCGCGCCAGCCCGGGCAGACAGCCTACCGCCGCGGCGCTTGTTGAGGGGCCTGCTTTAGGCTAAGGTACGCGGCCCTAAAGACGTAGGGCCATCGCATGGCGATGAGGCTCCTTGAAAACCCCGTTCGAGGACCCATCGATTCTGCTCAAACGAGACTCGAGGTTTCCATGAAGGCCGGCATCCATCCCGAATACCAGGACATCACCGTCACCTGCACCTGCGGCAACACGTTCAAGACCCGCTCGACCATCGGTCACGACCTGCAGGTCGAGGTGTGCTCGAACTGCCATCCGTTCTACACCGGCAAGCAGAAGATCGTCGACACGGGCGGCCGCGTCGACAAGTTCCGCAAGAAGTACGCGACCGCAGCCGCCAAGGCTTGACCGCGCCTCGCGCCGCTGTCGCCAGCCCGATCAAGCTGGCGCCTTGAGCTAGCGCCTGCGCCGCGTGCTTGCTGAGCGCGGCGCGCTGCGACCCACGCGCTTGATTCCGCAGGTCCGCCGTGCAAGGCTTCCGGGCCTCGTCAACGAACTGGCCGCAAATCGGTTACGCGTATGAGCACGAAATACGAGCTGAAGAACCTTTCCACCGGCAAGACCGCCGAGCTGCCGGCGCGCTCCGGCACGCTCGGCCCGGATTGTCTCGATATCTCGCATCTCACTCGCGACCTCGGCGTGTTCACGTTCGATCCGGGCTTCATGGCCACGGCCAGCACGGAAAGCAAGATCACCTACATCGACGGCGATGCCGGCGTGCTGCTCTACCGCGGCTACCCGGTCGAGCAACTGGCCGAGAAGTCGAGCTTCCTCGAGGTCGCACACCTGCTCATCTACGGCATCCTCCCGGACAAGGCGCAGCTCAGCTCCTTCACCACATCGATCACGCGGCACACCATGGTGAACGAGCAGCTGCTGAGCTTTTTCGAGGGCTTCCATCACGACGCCCACCCGATGGCCATGGTCTCGGCCGTGGTGGCTTCGATGGCCGCCTTCTATCACGACACCACCGACATCGCCGACCCGCGCCACCGCGAGATCTTCGCTCATCGCATCGTCGCAAAGCTCCCGACGATCGCCGCGGCGGCCTACAAGCACACTCTCGGCCAGCCTTTCGTCTATCCGCGCAATGATCTGCGCTATTGCGCCAACATGCTCAACATGTTCTTCGCGGTGCCGTGCGAGCCCTACGCGATCGACCCGGTGGCGGCGGAAGCCATCGACCTGCTCTTCATCCTGCACGCCGATCACGAGCAAAATGCAAGCACATCGACCGTGCGCCTGGCCGGCAGCACCGGCGCCAACCCGTACGCCGCCATCTCATCGGGCGTATCCGCCCTCTGGGGGCCCGCGCACGGCGGTGCGAATGAGGCCGTGCTCAACATGCTCGATGGCATCGGGTCGGCCGCTCACATCGACAAGTTCCTGGCCCGTGTGAAGGACAAGTCCGACAGCGTGCGGCTCATGGGCTTCGGCCACCGCGTCTACAAGAACTTCGACCCGCGCGCCAAGATCATCCGCGAGATGTGCTATCGGGTGCTCGAGAAGCTCGGCAAGGGCAACAACCCCCTGTTCGATCTGGCGCTCAAGCTCGAGGAGATCGCGCTCAAGGACGAGTATTTCGTTTCGCGCAAGCTCTATCCCAACGTCGACTTCTATTCGGGCATCATCTACAGCGCCCTCGGTATTCCACGCTCCATGTTCACGGTCTTGTTCGCGATTGCGCGCACCGCCGGCTGGGTCGCGCACTGGCAGGAAATGGTGTCCGACCCGCACATGCGGATCGGACGGCCGCGCCAGCTCTACACCGGCCCCACTCAGAGGGACTACCGCTCGATCGACAAGCGCTGAACGATGCCGGCGACCGTCACGCACCGTTCGCTCGCAGCCCTCGCCGCCGCCTCATTGCTGCTGTGCGCGCGCCTCGCAGCGGCGGCGCAGACGGCTCCGAGCGGCGCGGTCCCCGACGCGGCCGGCTCGGGGGCTGCGGCCGGCTCGGCCGCGGCGCCGGGCGAGCACACGCTGTGTTCGGAGCCTGACACCCGCGTCGCGCTCGGCAGCGCGCAATGGAACGGCTGGGGGCGGGGCCCGGACAACACGCGTTATCAGCCGGAGCCTGCGATCCGCGCCATGGATGTGCCGAAGCTCGCGCTGCGCTGGGCGTTCGGCTATTCAGGCGGTGCGGCGGCCGGACAGCCCACCGTCGTCGACGGCCGATTGTTCGTGGCGAGCGCCAGCGGCCGCGTGTATTCGCTGGATGCGAAAACCGGCTGCACCTACTGGACCTTCGATGCCCAGGCCGGGGTGCACACCGCCGTCTCGATCGCGGAGCTCGCGCCCCGCAAGAGTCCGCCGAAGATGCCGAAGGCGTCGAAGCGCAGGCGCGGCAGGCATCAGTTGATCGATGCGCACCTGGAGATGCCGAAGGCACCGAGCGCGGCCTTCTTCGGCGACGACAAGGGGGCCGTCTATGCGCTCGATGCCCAGACGGGCGCGCTCTTGTGGAAGACGCAGATCGACGAGCACCCGCTCGCGCGCATCGAGGGCTCACCCACGATCTATCTCGACCGGGTGTACGTCGGCGTCGGCTCGAGCGAGCCCGAGTCTGCCGCCGCGCCGGGCTACGCTTGCTGCTCGTTTCGCGGCAGCGTCGCGGCGCTCGACATCGTCAGCGGACACATCGAGTGGAAGACCTATCTGGTGAGCGGGGACCCCCAGCCGCTCGAGTCTGCCGCCGGGCCGCGATTTGGACCGGCCGGCGCCGCCATCGCGGATGCGCCCACGGTGGACGCGGCACGCGGCGTGGTCTATGTCGGAACGGGCGAGACATTCAATCCGAAGGCGCAGCCCCTGGCCGACGCCGTGGTCGCCCTCGATCTCACCGACGGCAAGCTGCGCTGGGCCAAGCAGCTCGCCGACGCCGGCGGCGAATCCTCGCCCATCGATGCTTCGCCGATCCTGCGCGCGATCGGCCCCGGCAAGCAGTCGCTTCTGGTCGGCGAGCGCTCCGGCGCGGTGTACGCCCTCGATCCCGACCGGGCGGGCGAGATCTTGTGGCAGATCAAGGGCCCGGGCGATGCCGCCGGCGGCGTCGCCTGGGGCGCGGCCGCGGATCATCGCAGCGTATTCGTGGCCCTCTCCGGCCTCGACGCCGAGCCGCCCAACCCTACCGGGAGCTTGACGGCGATCGACGTCAGGACGGGCGCGCGGCGCTGGCTGACCGCGGCACCGGATCCCGCGTGCAGCTGGGGTCGCGATCCGGCGTGCGTTCATGGACAGGCCCAGGCGGTCACGGTGATTCCCGGAGCCGCCTTCTGCGGCTCGCTGGACGGCCACTTGCGCGCGTACTCGACTCTCGACGGCAAGGTTCTGTGGGATTACGACACCGCCAAGGATTTCACGACCGTGAATCACGTCAAGGCGGCCGGCGGCTCGCTCGATCGCGGCGGTCCCACGATCGTGAACGGCATGGTTTACCTCAATTCAGGCTCGGGTGGCCGGGGCCGAGCGGGCAACGTGCTGCTCGCCTTCTCGGTCGACGGCAAATAGGACAATAGATGCCACCGTTCAGACGCAATCTCTGGCTCGGTCTTTGCTGGGCCTCGGCGCTTTGCGCCGCGGGCATCGCCGCGGGCGCTGCCGCGGGCGCCGAATCGCGCCCCGCGGGTCATGAGCCGGCGCTGATCGAGAACTCCGTGGTCAAGGTATTCGCCACCATGCGCTATCCGGACCCGTTCAGGCCCTGGACCAAGCAGGCCCCCACCGATGTGAGCGCGTCGGGCGTGGTCATCGAGGGAAAGCGCATTTTGACCAATGCCCACGTCGTGCTGTATGCGACGCAGGTGCAGGTGCAGGCCAACGCGGCCGGCGACAAGCTGCCGGCCACGGTCGTGGCGGTGGCGCCGGGCATCGATCTGGCCGTGCTCAAGCTCGACGACCCGAGCTTCTTCGACACGCACCCCGCGCTGGCGCGTGCGCGCGCGCTGCCGCAGATCAAGGACGCAGTGCTCGCCTACGGATTCCCGACCGGCGGCAATTCGCTGTCCATCACCAAGGGCATCGTCTCGCGCATCGAGTTCGTTCCGTACAACTTTCCCGTCTCGGGCCTGCGGGTGCAGATCGATGCCGCCATCAATCCCGGCAACAGCGGCGGACCGGCGATCGCCGGCGATGAGATGATCGGCCTCGCCTTCTCCAAGCTCGGCGGGGATGCGCAGAACATCGGCTACATCATCCCGAACGAGGAGGTGGAGCTGTTCCTGAAGGACATCGCCGATGGACATTACGACGGCAAGCCCGCCATGTACGATGAGCTGCAGACGCTCGAGAATCCGGCGTTGCGCGAGTGCCTGCAGCTCGACAAGTCGGTCGAGGGCATGGTCGTGCACCGCCCCTACGGGTCCGACGCGAACTATCCCCTGCGGGAGTGGGACGTGATCACGCGCATCGGCGCTACGCCCATCGACAACCAGGGCATGATCAAGCTGGGCGACGATCTGCGCGTGAGCTTCTCCTACCAGATCCAGCACGTCGCGAGGAACGGCCTGCTGCCCCTCACCCTGGTGCGCGCGGGAAAGCCGATGCAGGTCGAGCTTCCGGTCTCGGCCGAGCACCCGACCCTGGTGTCGGATCTGCGCGGCGGCTATCCCTCCTATTTCATCTATGGACCGCTGGTGTTCTCGACCGCCACCTGGCAGTTCATTTCCGGTCTCGAGGGCAACGTCGGCACGATGCGCGCCCTGGGATTCATGAAGAGCCCGCTGGTGACGCGCGCGCTCGATCCCCCCGACGCCCGGCAGCAGGAGCTGGTGGTGGTATCCTCGCCGCTGTTTCCGCACAGGCTCGCGAACGGCTATTCGAACCCGGCCGGCTCGGTGGTGAGCTCCGTCAACGGCATCCACATCAGCAGCCTCAAGCAGCTGGTCGCCGTGCTGCGTGACCTCAAGGATGCGTTCGTGACGTTCGAGTTCGATCAGAAGGGAGGCGAGGCGATGGTGTTCTCTCGCGCCGCGATGGTCGCCGCCACCGACGAGATTCTCAACGACAACGGCGTGCGGGCGCAGGGCTCGCCGGACACGCTCGCCGTGTGGCAGGCGAAGCCGGCGCACTGAGCGCAAGGCGCTCGCCCGGGCGGCGGCCGGCGCAGCGCGCTGCGCGCGCGCCTCAGCCGAGCGTCTCGGCTGCGCTGCGTATCGCCCCGTACACCCGGTCGAGATCTTCCTCCGTGACGCAGTAGGGCGGCAGCACGTAGATGGTGTTGCCCAGCGGCCGCAGCAGCACCTCGCCCGCCCGCCAGGAGGCGGTGAGCCGCGGTCCGACGGCAGCCAGATACCCGCGATCGGCCGTCTTCAGGTCCATCGCCACGATGGTCCCCGTCTGGCGCAGGTGCTCGAAGCGCTCATCGCCGCGCAGGCGCTCGAGCTGTGCGGACTGCAGGCGCACGAGAACGGCGATGCGCTCGCGCACCGGCTCGGACTCCCACACCTCGAGATTGGCGAGCGCCGCCGCGCAGGCGATCGGGTTCGCGGTGAACGAGCTCGAATGGAAGAAGGTGCGACGCCGGTCCTCGGCATAGTGGGCCGCGAAGATCTCGGGGCGGCAGAGCGTCACGGCGAGGGGCAGCGCGCCACCGGTGAGCCCCTTGGAATAGCATGCGATGTCCGGCGCGACGCCGGCCTGCTCGCAGGCGAATAAAGTGCCGGTCCTGCCCCAGCCCGTCATCACCTCATCGGCGATGAACAGCACGCCGTGACGCGCGCAGATGGCGCGCATGTCGGCGAGGAGCGAAGCGGGATACATGAGCATGCCGCCCGCGCCGAGCACGAGGGGCTCGATCAGCAGCGCAGCGGCCTCGCCGGTGCGGCAGTGGGCCTCGAGCGCCTCGAGCGTCGCACTCTCCCGGCCGGGCGCCGGAAAGGGAATGCGCGCCACCTCGAAGAGCAGCCGTTCGTACGCTTCGGTGAAGGCGCCGCGCTCGCCGACCGACATCGCGCCCACGGTATCGCCGTGGTAGCTGTGCTGCATCACGATGATACGGTGCCGGGGCTCGCCGCCGTGCCGCCAGTAACCGAGCGCCATCTTCAGCGCGACCTCGACGCTGGTCGATCCGCTGTCGGAGAAGAACACGTGCGCAAGACCCGGGGGCGCAACGGCGAGGAGCTTCTCGGCCAGCCGCTCCGCGGGCTCGTGGCTGTACTCGGCGAAGATGACCTGATCGAGCGTCTCGGCGGCCGTACGGATGGCGGCGACGATGCGCGGATGCCGGTGCCCATGGGTGATGACCCACCACGAGGAGATGGCGTCGATGATGCGCCGGCCGTCGGCGGTGATCAGGTAGGCACCCTCGGTGCGCAGCACTTTGGGAAAATCCGCGCGCAGCGCATGCTGCGTGAACGGGTGCCAGATGATCGAGCTCACGGCGCGCCGGTCCCCGCCGCCCCCGCCGTGGCGCCCGTGGCCGCCCCCGCCGCCGCGGCGCCTGTGGCCGCCCCCGCCGCCGTGGCCCCTGTGGCCGCCGTCGCCGCGGGGTCGAGGAATTGCTCGCGGGCAAACGCTTGCGCGAAGGCCGCCGCGAGCGTGCCCGGTGTCAGCGGATCGAGATACGGCAAGCGGCCGAGCACCGGGACATCCCCGAGCGCGCCGATGATGCGCTCGTTGTCCGCATGCGCATCGCCGATGAAGGCGATGCCGAGGAGGGGAATCGCCCGGCTGCGCAGCGCCTCGATCGACAGCAGCGTGTGGTTGATGGTTCCGAGCCGGGTCCGCGCGCACAGCACGACCGGCGCGCCCCAGCGCCGAAAGAGATCGACGAGGAGCATGTGCCGCGTGAGCGGCACCAAAAGGCCGCCCGCTCCCTCGACGATCAGCGTGCGGCCCGCCGCCGGCAGGGTGAGCCGCGCCGCATCGATCGCGACGCCGTCGATCTCGGCGGCGAGGTGCGGCGAGGCCGGGGTGCGCAACCGCCAGGCTTCCGGCAGGATGCGCTCGGCGGGCAGCTCCGCGAGGCGCTGCACCAGCGCCGAGTCGGTCTCCCCGGCGAGTCCGGACTGCACCGGCTTCCAGTACGCGCCCTGCACAAGCCGCGTGAGGCCGGCGCAAAACACCGTCTTGCCGACGTCCGTATCGGTGCCTGTGACGATGATGCTCGCGCTCATGGCGCGAGCAGCTCGGCGAGAGCGCCGAACAAGGCGTCGATCGCGGCCTCATCGACGTTCAGGGTCACCGAGATCCTGAGGCGCGCGGTGCCTTCGGGCACCGTCGGCGGGCGTACCGCGCGCACGTCGAACCCGCGCTCGCGCAGGGCGGTGGCGAGCGCGAGTGCGCGGCCATCCTCGCCCACGATCACCGGCAGGATCTGCGAGCCGCTCGGGTGCGCCGCGCCGCGCGCGCGCGCCGCCCGGGAGGCGGCGCCGACCAGATGCGCGAGCCGCCGGCGCCGCTCGGGCTCCTCCTTCAGGATGTCGAGCGCCTCGAGCGCGGCCGCGGCCATCAGCGGCGAAGGCGCCGTCGAATAGATGAACGGGCGGCAGCGATTGATCAGAAACTCGCACAGCACGCGCGGACCCGCGACCAGCGCACCGGCGCCGCCCAGCGCCTTGCCGCAGGTGTGCAGCGTGAGCACGTTCTCGCGCCCTTCGAGCTCTGCCGCGAGACCGCGCCCGTCCATCCCGTACACGCCCGTGGCATGCGCCTCGTCGATGAACAGCATGGCGTCGTGCCGGTCGGCGAGCGCGATCAGCTCATCGAGGGGCGCGCGATCGCCGTCCATGCTGTACAGGCTCTCGACCGCCATCCACACGCGCCCGCGGGCGCCGCTCCCGCGAAAGTCCTGGATCGCTTTCTCGAAGGCGGCGGGGTCGTTGTGGGCGGCGCAGGTGAACTGCGCGCGCCCGGCGCGCGCGCCCTCGTGGGCGCTGGCGTGAACCAGGGCATCGAGCACGACCAGATCGTCCCGTTGCGGCAAGGTCGACAGGACGGCGTAGTTCGCGAAATAGCCGCTGCCGAAAAAAAGCGTGCGCTCGGCGCGGAAGAACGCAGCCGCCTTCGCCTCGAGCGCCTCGTGCTCGGGGGCGTTGCCGCGCAGCAGCCTCGAGCCGCCCGCGCCCACCGGGGTGCCGCGGGCAAGCGCGCTGGTCACCGCGGCCTTGAGGCGCGCACACGCGGCGAGACCCAGATAATCGTTGGACGTGAAATCGAGCCCCACGCGCGGCGCGAGCGAGCGCTTGCGGCTCTGGTCGGTCAGGGCGTCGAGCGCCGCCTGATAAGGAGCGAGGCCCGAGGCCCTCAAGGCCACGACGGTTCCAGCGGCTTCAATCCGAGGCGCCGGAACAGCGCGCCATCCTGATCCTCGCCCGGATTGCCCGCCGTGAGCAGCGTGTCGCCCACGAAGATCGAATTGGCGCCTGCGAAGAAGCACAGCGCTTGCAGCTCATCGCTCATCGCCGTGCGCCCCGCCGAGAGCCTCACCATGGAGGTCGGCATGAGGATGCGCGCCAGGGCGATGGTGCGCACGAACTCGATGGGGTCGAGCGGCGGCGCCTCGGCGAGCGGCGTGCCCGGGATGGGGATCAGCCGATTGATCGGCACGCTCTCGGGCGCAACGGGCAGGTTGGCGAGGGTCACCAGAAAGGACACCCGGTCGGCGGCGTCCTCGCCCATGCCGACGATACCGCCGCAGCACACCTTCATTCCCGAGTCGCGCACGTAACGCAGGGTCTTTAGCCGGTCGGTCCACGATCGGGTGGTCGCGACCTCGCCGTAATAGCGCTCCGACGTGTCGATGTTGTGGTTGTAGTAGTCCAGACCCGCCTCCTTCAGGCGCTGTGCGTCCTCGCGTCGCAGCATCCCGAGGGTCATGCAGGTCTCGAGCCCGAGCGATTTGACCGCGCCCACCATCTCGGTGAGGCGCTGCATGTCGCGCGGCTTCGGCGAGCGCCATGCCGCGCCCATGCAGTAGCGCGTCGCGCCTGCATCCTTGGCCCTGCGCGCCTCGGCCACCACCTCGCCCACCTCCATGAGCTTGGTGGCCGCAAGGCCGGTCTGATGCCGCGCGGACTGGCTGCAGTAGCCGCAGTCCTCGGGGCATCCGCCCGTCTTGATGCTGAGCAGCTGGCTGCGCTGCACCGCGTTGGCATCGAAGTGCCGCCGGTGAATGGTATGGGCGCGAAACAGCAGATCCGCGAAGGGCGCCGCGTACAACGCCTGCGCTTCTTGCATCGACCAGGGCGTGCGCGGGCCGGACTCGGCCGGCGGGGTGCAGTCGGGACTCATCGATCCTGGGCCTCCTAGTTCGCATCCACGAGATCGGATACCTCGCGCGCATCGGCGCGCTTCATCGGCCGGCCGTCGACCGGCGAATACGGCGATTGGCGGATGCCGTCGATGGGAAACACCGTCGCATCGACCGTGCGGCCGCTCGCCTCGAAGCGCAGCGCGGGATAGTTGATGCTGCGCTCGGCATCCATCTTGACGCGCCGCTCGTAGAACTGGTGCGGCACGCCGATCTCGAGCAGGCGTATCGCCACGGACTCGGAGCGGTCGGCGAACAAATGCAGATTGATGTCGCTGTAATTGGTCGCCGTGCCGGTGAGCACCGAGCCCACCAGCCGCGGCTGAAACTCCTCCAAAAGCCGCATGGTGTGCAGGGCGATACGCCGCTGCTCCTTCAAGGTGTGCCCGTGGGAGTCGCCGCCGAAGAGGCGCTGATGGGCGCGCAGCGCCGCCTCGATCTCCACGTTCGAGGGCAGCACCGAGACCTCGTGCACCCCGAGCCGGTCGGCGGCCTTGCGCTTGGCCTGAAGAAAGTCCTCGATGCCATGCTCGGCCATGATGCGTGCGGCTTCCTGAGCGAGCGCCCGCCGCAGATCCTCGGCGCGCTGCGAATACTTCTTGGGCATATGTCTAGAAGAGCGGTTTGTCGCCATCATTCAGCGGGTTCGTATTGTTCTGCCCCTCCGCGCTCTCGGGCTTGGGCAGATTGCCTTCGATGAATTTCTCCATGATGCCGTTCGGATTGTCGGCGCTCGCGAGCAACCCGGTATCCGGCGAGATGCGCACCGTGACGATGCCGTCGGGCATCGGTACCTTGTGCCGCGGCACGCCATCGAGCGCCTGGTGCATGAAGAATATCCAGGTCGGCAGCGCGGCGCGCGAGCCCTGCTCGAGCTCGCCCAGGGTGCGATCCTGGTCGAAGCCGGTCCACACCGTCGCGACCAAGTCGGCGTTGAAGCCCGAGAACCAGGCATCGTGCGCATCGTTGGTCGTCCCCGTCTTTCCCGCAATGTCATCCCGGCCGAGCACCAGGGCCCTTTGGCCGGTGCCGTGCTTGATCACGTCCGCCATCATGTCGGACAGCAAATAGGCGACCTGGGGACGGATGATTTGCGGCGCGAGATCCTTGGCCGGGATCAGTGATTTGCCGTCGGGCACCCCCTCGTCGAGCCAGCTCGCGCTCGCGGCCGCGGCATGCTGCGACGCGGCGCGCTGGACCCCGGGCGCATGCGCGGCCGGGGGCGGCGGATCGTCGCTCGAGCTGCGCTCGAGGGCGGCGGTGAGCCCGGCGCCGCCCGCGGGCGGCCGCCCGTCCGCGAGCGCCGCGTTCAGAGTGCTCGTCTGGTCGGCGGCGCACTGTGCGCAGGCGATGAGCGGCTCCGCCTGGTAGATCGGCTTGCCGGTCGCGTCCAGAATCCGATCGATGTAGTAGGGGGTGACGCGAAATCCCCCGTTCGCGAACGTCGCATAGCCGGTGGCCACTTGCAGCGGGGAGAGCTCCGCGGTCCCCAGGGCCATGGTGAGATCATCGGGCACCTGGGACTTGTCGAAACCGAAGCGAGTGACGTAATTGCGCGCGTATTCGACGCCGATGTCGCGCACCACGCGCACCGACACGAGGTTGCGCGAGTAGGCCAGCGCGTCGCGCAGGCGCACCGGCCCGTAGAATTCGTTGGTGTCCTCTTTCGGCCGCCAGCCCGTGTCGTTGCCGGCGGTATCGATCACGATGGGCGCATCGAGCACCACGGTCGCGGGCGTGTAGCCCTTGTCGAATGCGGCCGCGTAGATGAAGGGCTTGAACCCCGAGCCAGGCTGCCGCCGCGCCTGGGTGACGCGGTTGAACTTGCTCTGGAAGTAATCGAAGCCGCCCACCAGCGCGACCACCGCCCCATCCTTCGGGTCGAGCGCGACGAGCGCGCTCTGCGCCTCCGGCACTTGCACGAACTGCAGGGATTCCGGGGTATTGCCGACCGTGTAGATCACATCGCCCCGATGCAAGATCTCGGAGGCGTCCGTCGGCGAGCGGTCCACCTTCTCATCCGGCAGCTCGCGCCGCGCCCAGGACAGCTTCGCCCAGGGAAGCGTCACGTCGCCCAGATCCTTCACATGGATCTTCGCGCTTTTCTCCTCCACGCCGACGACGATGGCCGGCCGCAAGCCCCCGACCGCGGGCCGCTCCTCGAGCTCGGCATCCATCGCCGCATCGCTCGTCAGCTTCGAGGGGTCGACCTTGTCGGCCGCGCCCCGCCAGCCGTGGCGGCGGTCGTACTCCAGGAGTCCCGTGCGCAGCGACACCGTGGCCGCGGCCTGCAGGCGCGAGTCGATGGTGGTGAAAACCTGATAGCCCGCCGTATAGATGGCGTCCCCGTACTTCGCCTGCATCTCGTTGCGCACCATCTCGGCGACATAGGGCGCGTCGACCTCGATGGATGGGCCGTGCAGGCGGCTCTCCATCGGACTCGCCTTCGCCTGCTCGTATTGCGCCTCGGTGATGTAGCCGAGATCGCGCATTCTCCCGAGCACGTGGGCGCGGCGCACGGTGGCGGCCTCGGGGTTGGCGACCGGGTTGACGGTGGAGGGCGCGGCGGGAATGCCGGCGAGCGTCGCCATCTCCGCGATGCTCAGCTGATCGAGGCTCTTGCCGAAGTAGACCTCGGCGGCGGCGGCCACGCCGTAGGCGCGCTGTCCCAGGAAGATCTTGTTGACGTAGAGCGAGAAGATCTCTTCCTTGGTGAATTCGCTCTCCATCAGCAGCGAGATGTAGACCTCGCTCATCTTGCGCTTCATGTCGCGCCGCGGGGTGAGGAACATGTCGCGCGCCACCTGCATGGTGATCGTGCTCGCCCCCTGGCTGATCCGGCCGGCCCGCGCATTGGCGAGCGCGGCGCGCAAGATGCCCTGCCAGTCGACCCCATGATGGCGGAAGAACCGGTCATCCTCCGTGGCGAGGAAGGCCTGCACCAGCTTCGGCGGCAGGTCCGAGTAGCGCACCGGGATGCGCCTTTGCTCCCCGATCGAGGCCATCAGGCGCCCGTCGCGGGTATAAATCCTCAGGGGAACCTGCAATTGCACGTCGCGCAGGGACTCGACGTCCGGCAAGGCGGGGCGCAAGTAGACATAAGCGCAGACGTTGGCGAACGCGATCAGCACGATTGCGCCCGCCAGGCATGCACAAATTCGGGATATGAGAACCAGGTAACGTTTGGCCACAGCAAACCGCTCTAACTTATTGCGCCGGCGGACACAGGGCTGGCATATTACCGCGGCTTACAAAGGCATACTCATCGAAAGATGAGGACGCAAAGCCACCGGTCTAAGGGTTCGAGGCCTAAGACAGCGGGGTTGCCAGACCAAGCTTAACCAATCGCCTAGGGAGAGCAATAGGCGAGAAGAGGTCTGAATGGACGTTCTGATGGATTCATCGATTGCGCTGCGGGATCCGCGCAGTTCTCATTTTTGCGACATGCCGGCGCCTCACGGTCATTACCGTGAGTCTCTTCACGTTCTCATTTAACAGTTTTCGCTAACTTTGAGCATCTATGTCAGCGTCCCCCACCGCGCTCCAACGTGTTGAGCGAAAAGGAATATTCTAGTGTTCGCGCTAGGTAAACGTTACCGTCCGCTGCTGGGGCTGGACATCACCACCTCGTCGGTGAAGCTGATCGAGCTGACCATGTCGGGTGGGCAATACCGGGTCGAGTCCTATGCCGCGGAGCCGACCCCGCACAATGCCATCAACGAGAAGGTCATCGTCGACGCCGAAGCGGTCGGCGAGGCGATCCGCCGCGCCGTGAAGCGCTCCGGCGCGAAGAGCCGCCTCGCGGCCATCGCCATCTCCGGCGATGCCGCCATCACCAAGGTCATCCAGATGCCCAAGACCCTCGGTGAGCACGAGCTCGAGGGCCAGGTCGAGATGCAGGCCGACCAGTACATCCCCTTCCCCATGGAGGAGGTGAGCTACGACTTCCAGGTCGTCGGCCCGTCCGAGAAGGACCCGGACATGCTCGACGTGCTGCTGGTGGCGACGCGCACCGAGAACGTCGAGCAGCGCCAGGCGGCGGTTCAGGCCTCGGGCTTGACGGCGCAGATCGTCGACGTCGAGGCGTTCGCCCTCGAGAACGCCTGCGCTCTGATGCGCCATCAGATGCCGGACGGCGGCATGGACCGCACCGTCGCGGTGGTCGATTTCGGCGCGAGCAGCACGACCTTCAGCGTGCTGCGCGACCTCAAGGTCGTCTACACCCGCGACTTCGCCTTCGGCGGCCAGCAGCTCACCGAGGAGATCATGCGCACCTACGGGCTGTCCATGGAGGAAGCGGGGCGCGCCAAGAAGGAAGGCGGATTGCCGAGCAACTATCAGCCCGAGGTCCTCGACCCGTTCATCGACGACATGACGCAGCAGGTGAGCCGCTCGCTGCAGTTCTACCTCGCCTCGGGCAGCGGCCGCTCGCAGCCGGACCAGATCCTCGTGTGCGGCGGCTGCGCCAACATACCCGGCGTCGCCGAGGTGATCTCCAGCCGCGTCGGCGTGGCCGCCGACAAGGGCGATCCGCTCGGCAACATGAAGGTGTCGTCGAAAGCCAAAGCGCAGGCGGTGAGCCGCGACGCAACGGCCTTGCTTACCGCCTGCGGCCTCGCGCTGCGCAGCTTCGACTGAGGGGTGCCATGCCGCGTATCAATCTACTTCCCCACCGCGAACAAGAGCGCAAGCGACGCCGCCGCGAATTCGGCGTCGCCGTGATCGGGGCGCTGCTCGCCGGTGCCGTCGTCGCCGGCGGAGCCAAGGTGGTCTATTCGACCTGGATCGACGCTCAGACCGAGAAGAACAACCTCCTGAAGAAGGAGATCGTGAAGCTCGATGCCGAGATCGCCGACATCCAGGACCTCGAGACGCGCAAGCAGCGCCTGGTGGCGCGCATGGAGATCATCGACAAGCTGCAGCGCAAGCGTCCGGAAATCGTGCATCAGTTCGACGAGCTGGTGCGCACCGTGCCCGACGGCGTCTATCTGACCTCGATCAAGCAGAGCGGCAACAAGCTCGAGCTCAAGGGCGTGGCGCAATCGAGCACGCGCGTATCGACCTTCATGCGCAACATCGACGCCTCGGCCTGGATGGATAACCCCGAGCTGCAGGTGGTGGAGACGGCCAAGGACTCGCCCACCGGCGGATCGAACTTCACCGTGTTCGCCAACACCGTGGGGGTCAATCTCGACGAAGGCGGCGAAACCACGGTCAAGAAGGCAGCAAAATGAAGTTGCTCGAAGAGCTCAAATCGATCGACCCGCGCGACCCCGGCCGCTGGCCGCTGGTGGTGCGCGGCTTCTTCGTCCTCGTGGTATTCGTCCTGTGCGCCGGATTCTTCACGTACATGTTCGTGTGGAACGAGGATCGGCCGGTGCTGCAGAAGGCCGAGGCGGACGAGCTCGATCTGCGCACGCAGTTCGAGAACAAGCAGCAGCGGGCCGTCAATCTCGACGCCTACAAGGCGCAGCTCGCGGACATGGAGCGCTCCTTCGGCGCGATGCTGCGCCAGCTGCCCGGCAAGACCGAAGTGCCGAATCTGCTGGTCGACATCTCCCAGACCGGCCTCGCCGCGGGCCTGAGCGAGAAGCTGTTCCAGCCCGGTGCCGAGAAGAGCAACGGCTTCTACGCGGAGCTGCCCATCAAGATCAGGCTGGTCGGCTCCTACCATCAGTTCGGCGCCTTCGTCAGCGGCATCGCCGCTCTGCCGCGCATCGTCACGCTGCACGACATCCAGATCACTCCCGTCGACAGCAAGGTCGGCGGCTACGACAACCTGACCATGGATGTGACCGCCAAGACCTATCGGTACATCGAGGACGAGGGCGGCGCCAAGCCCGCTCCGAAGAAGAAGACAAAAGGAGGCGCTTCGTGAACTTGAGACCCAAGTCCCGCCGCGCCGCGGGCGTGCGCAGCGTCTGCGCGCTCGCGCTCGCAGGCTGCGTGATGGCGGGTTGCTCGGGCGGCCAGTCGGACCTGCAGCAGTGGATCGCGATGACCAAGAAGAAGCCCGGCGGCCGGATCCAGCCGCTGCCCGAGGTCAAGCCCTACGAGAGCTTCGTGTACAGCGCGAGCAATCTGCGCTCTCCGTTCCAGCCGGCCAGCCCGAACCTCGCCAACGGCGGCGTGCGGCCGACCGTGCGGCGCAACCGGGAGTTCCTGGAAAACTTCTCGCTCGACACGCTGAAGATGGTGGGCACGTTCAAGGTGGGAAACAGCTTCTATGGACTGGTGCAATCCAAGGACGGCCTGGTGCACAAGGTTCAGCCCGGCAACTACATGGGCCAGAACGACGGCAAGGTGACTGAGATTACGGCCAGCAAAATAAGCCTCATCGAGATCATACCGGACGGTCTCGGCGGCTACATCGAGCGACCGGCCTCATTGGCATTGACTGATTGATGGGGCCACAGGGAGAGCAACGCATGAGCAGATTCAAGACACGAATGGCGATGATCGGCGTAATGGCGCTCGCCGCATTATCGGTATTCGCCCCGAGGACCGAGGCGCAGGGCGCAGGCGCGCTCAAGCTCGAGTCCATCGACGTCCAGACGCTGTCCGGCCAGCAGGTCGAGCTCAAGCTCCACTTGAGCGGGCCGGCGAGCGAGCCCTTGCCGTTCACCATCGACAAGCCGGCGCGCATCGCGCTCGACCTCGCGAACACCTCGCTCGCGCTGCCCTCGCGCCGCATCGACGTGCGCTCCGGCGGCGTGGATTCCGTGCTTGCGGCCGAAGCGAACGGCCGCTCGCGCATCGTGATCAACCTCGACCAGCTCCTGCCCTACACCACCAAGGTCGATGGCAACACCATCATCGTCATGGTGGGCCGCCAGCCGGGCGATGCGCTGGCCGGCGCCGCCGCGCATGGCGGCGCAGCGCCGACGGCGGCCGCGGCGGTCGAGCGCGCGATCAAGACCATCGATTTCCGCCGCGGCAGCGACGGCGCGGGCCGCGTCATCGTGGAGTTGACCGACCCCCGCACGCCGGTGAACGTGCGCCAGGAAGGCAATCAGGTCGTGGTCGACTTTGCCGGCACCTTGATGCCGAAGAATCTCATGCGCCGCTACGACGTCAAGGCTTTCGCGACCCCCGTGCACTCGGTGGACGCGATCCGCGTCGAGGGCAGCTCGCGCCTGGTGATCACCGCGCAGGGCGATTTCGAGCAGCTCGCCTACCAGTCGGACAATCAGTACACGGTCGAGATCAAGCCCTCGATCAAGCGCAACGGCGCGGTGGACGAGAAGAAGGAGTACACCGGCGAGCGCCTGACGCTGAACTTCCAGGACATCGACGTGCGCTCGGTGCTGCAGCTGCTTGCCGATACCAGCGGCCAGAACATCGTGGTGAGCGACTCGGTCACGGGCAACCTGACCTTGCGGCTGCAGAACGTGCCGTGGGACCAGGCCCTCGACATCGTGCTGCGCACCAAGGGCCTCGACAAGCGGCGCCAGGACAACGTGATCATCATCGGCCCGACCGAGGAGCTCGCGGCCCGCGAGAAGGCCGAGCTCGAGGCGCACAAGGAAGTCCAGGAGCTCTCGCCCATCCGCGCCGAGTTCATTCAGGCCAACTATGCCAAGGTCTCCGATCTCGCGAAGATGATCCGGCCGACCACCGGCGCCGCGGCCGGAGGCGGCAAGAACTCCATGCTGTCGGCGCGCGGCAGCCTCTCGATCGACGAGCGCACCAATACCTTGATGGTGCAGGACACCGCCGAGAATCTGGCGAACATCCGCCGCCTGGTGCAGACGCTCGATGTGCCCGTGCGCCAGGTGCTCATCGAGGCGCGCATCGTGGTGGTGAGCGACACGTTCGAGCGCGACCTGGGCGCGCAGTTCGGCGTCACTTCGGCGCAGACCAACGGCAACAACGGCCTTCTGGCGATCACCGGCTCGGGCACGGGCGCCGACACCATGATCCAGTCGGCGCTCACCAACCTGAGCTCCGGCCTGCCGGTGACCCCGGTGGCGACGCCCGCCCTGGCGAACCGCTACATGGTGAATACGCCGGCCGCGAACACCAACGGCAGCATCGGCATCTCCCTGCTCGGCGGCAGCTACCTGGTGGACCTCGCGCTGTCGGCGGCGGAGAACGAAGGCAAGAGCGAGACCATCTCCTCGCCGCGCGTCATCACCGCGAACCAGAAGCAGGCGACCATCATGCAAGGCGTCGAGATTCCCTACCAGGAATCGGCCTCGAGCGGCGCCACCACCACGCAGTTCAAGAATGCCGTGCTGTCGCTCAAGGTGACTCCGCTGATCACCCCCGACAATCGGGTGATCCTCGACCTGGACGTGAGCGACGATACGGTCGGCCAGCAGGTGACCAGCGCCACCGGCGGCAGCGTCCCCTCGATCGATACCCGCCAGATCCAGACCCAGGTGCTGGTCGGCGACGGCCAGACCGTCGTGCTCGGCGGCATTCTCGAGACCACCAAGTCCTATGCCGCGAACAAGGTGCCCTGGCTCGGCGACATCCCGGTGCTCGGCAATCTGTTCAAGAGCACCACCAACATCAACAACAAGACCGAACTCTTGATCTTCATCACGCCGAAGATCTTGCGCGAAGGGTCAAATCTCTACTGACGCCGACAGGAGTCGTGCGAGGACCAAAGACATGCGTAGATTATCGATCATAGCGTGGGCCAGTCTGGTGCTGCTCGCCGGCTGCGGCGGCACGAACCTGGGCTCGGAGAGCAGCGGCAGCGGCACCTCGACCACGGGCACCGGCACCGGCACCGGCACCGGTACGACCACCACCACCCTGTCGATGGGCAACGGCTCAGGCTCGAGCTTCCAGTCGGGCATGATTGCGATCTCGACCACCTCGCTCTCCGCCGGGGGCAGCACCACGCTGCAAGTGTCCATCGTCGATCAGACCGGTGCGCTCTACACCACCTCGACCGCGATCACCTTCAGCTCGCCGTGCCAGGCTCAGGGCCTTGCGACCATCACGGGCAACGGCACCAGCCCGGCCAGCAACACCGTGACCACGACCACCGGCGAGGCGACGGCCACTTATGTCGCCTCGGGCTGCAGCGGGAGCGATGTGATCACCGCGACCGCGAGCGCCAACAGCCAGGCGCTCACCGCCACCGGCACGGTGACGGTCGCACAGGCCGCGATCGGCTCGATCGCCTTCGTCTCCGCTACGCCTGCGCAGATCACGTTGAAGGGCGTCGGCAGCGCCGGCGGCTCCGACACCTCCACGGTGATATTCCAGGTGAACGACACCTCGGGCGGCCCGCGCGCGGGCGCCACCGTCGACTTCGCCCTCAGCACCAGCGTCGGCGGAATCTCGATATCCCCGACTTCCGCGACCAGCGATGCCAACGGGCAGGTGCAGACCATCGTCAGCGCGGGCACCGTGGCCACGACGATCCGCGTCACGGCCAGCACCACCACCTCCGCGGGGACCACGGTGTCGACGCAATCCAATGCGTTGACGGTCTCCACCGGCATCCCCACCAGCGCCAACATCTCCCTGGCGGTGAAATGCCAGAACGTCGAGGCCTGGGACATCGATGGCGTCACGGTGCCGGTGACCGTGAGCATGACCGATCGCTTCAGCAACCCGGTGCCGGACGGGACCACCGCGAATTTCCAGACGACGCTCGGCGGGATTCAGGCGAGCTGCCAGACCGGGGCCACCACATCGGGCTCGGGGGCTTGCCAGGTCAACTGGGTCAGCAAGGCGCCCTACACCATCAACGGCAATCCGCAGTCGACGTCGGGCAATGCCAACGTGAACGCCGCGTACTGCACCGGCATCGGGCAGTCGCTGGGCCTGTGCAACGGCACCACCAACGGCCGCAGCTCGATCTACGTGACCGCCATCGGCGAGGAAAGCTTCAAGGACGCGGTCGGCGACGGCTATTTCAATCCCGGCGACACGGTCGCGTGGGACGCCTCGGATGCCGACAATGACTTCACCAGCGGCTCGGACGCCGGGCAGCCGAAGCCCTGGCAAGACACCTCGGAGCCGTTCTTGAACGAGTGGGAGCTCTACGACTCCTACGGCACGCCGACCTATGTGCTCGGCGAGCCGTTCCTCGACTTCAACAACAACGGCAAGCGCGACGGTCCCGATGGCCTCGTGGAAAGCGCCCTGTGCCAGGGACCGCTTTGCAACACCAGCTCCTCCACGGTCGCGATCTCGGCGAGCAACATCATCATCCTGTCGGGCAGCAGCGCCAACCTCAACGTGCTGAGCCCGACGGGTGCGATGCCCTCCGGCGGATATCACTTCGGCAGTGGCCTGGTGCTCTTGGTCGACATCTTCGACGATCGATTGCAGCAGATGCCCGCCCAGAGCACGGTCAAGGCCAGCGTGTCGACCGGCAGCACGGCCATCATCACGAGCCCGGCGCCGGCCGCCTGGCCGTGCTCGACCGCGCCGCCCTATATCGATTCCGGCGGCAATCTGATCGCGGGGCAAACGTTCGAGTTCGACCTGAGTCCGACCATCCCGCCGCCGACGAACGGCCAGGTGGGCGGGACCCTGTACATCACCGTGACGACGCCGGCGGGCCTGATCACCACCTTCGGCGTGGCCCTACAGCCGTAAATCCGGCTGCTCGAACCTTCCCAGGGCCGCAGCGGACTTCAGTTCCGCTGCGGCCCCTCCCGCTGAAGCGCTGCCCGAGCGCATGCAGCTGCGGGGCCCCTCTGGGCCGTGCGAGCGGCGGCTGGCCAAGGCGCGCCCCCGCCCCTCCCGCCGTCAATTATGATCGGCGCCCATGCTCTCCAAGCGGAACATCTTTCTCATCGGCCCGATGGGCTCGGGCAAGTCCGCCGTCGGGCGCCAGCTCGCGCGGCTCTTTCACCTGCAGTTCCACGACAGCGATGCCGACATCGAGACGCGTACCGGGGTCGACATCGCATTCATCTTCGAGAAAGAGGGCGAGGCGGGCTTTCGCCTGCGCGAAAGGGAATCCATCGAGCGCCTCACCAGCCTGGACGGCGTGGTGGTGGCGACGGGCGGCGGCGCCATCATCCACCCGGAGAATCGGCGCGCGCTCGCCGAGCGCGGCGCCGTCGTCTACCTCGAGACGTCCATCGCGCAGCAGCTCGAGCGCACCCGCCACGGCCGCCATCGGCCCTTGCTCAATGACACCGATCCGAAGGAGCGGCTGCTCGAGCTGATGCAGCACCGCGCGGCGCTGTACGCCGAGATCGCCGACGTGACCGTGTCGACCGACGCGCGCCGCGTTCAAGTGGTGGCCGAGGAGATTCAACGCGCGCTTCAGCGGGCGCGCGGCGGCTAAGCTTCGTATAATCCCCGCAGCCCGCTGTTTCGAGGAGCTCGTCAATCCGGGAGCCATTCTGAGTAATCCGCCCGTTCAAACGCTCGAGGTCGACCTGGTTCACGCCCGTTATCGCATCACGATCGGCGCGGCGCTCCTCGGCAATCGCGAGCTCATCGAGTCGCAGATTCCGGGCGGCGACCTGATGGTCGTGACCGACGCCACCGTGGCGCCCCTGTATCTTGCGCGGCTGCGCGCGGCGCTCGGGCAGCGCAACGTCGCCGAGTGCATCCTGCCGCCCGGCGAGCAGCACAAGACGCTCGAGACGGTGAGCGGGATCTTCGATGCGCTGGTCGGCAAGCGACTGAACCGCGACGGCGTCGTGCTCGCGCTCGGCGGCGGCGTGGTCGGCGATATCGCGGGCTTCGCCGCGGCATGCTATCAGCGCGGCATCGGCTACGTGCAGCTTCCGACGACGCTGCTCGCGCAAGTCGACTCCTCGGTCGGCGGCAAGACCGGCGTGAATCATCCCGGCGGCAAGAATCTGATCGGTGCGTTCCATCAGCCGCTCGCCGTGCTCGCCGACACCGACACGCTGAAGACCTTGCCCGATCGCGAGCTGAGCGCGGGTCTCGCGGAAGTGATCAAGTACGGCTGCGTCTGGGACCCGCAGTTGCTCGACTGGCTCGAGCGCAACGTCGATGCGCTGCGCGATCGCGACGCCGCCGCCTTGGCTCATGCGATCCATCGATCCTGCGCCATCAAGGCCGCCGTGGTCGGCAAGGACGAGCGTGAGCGGGACCTGCGCGCCATCCTGAATTTCGGCCATACGTTCGGCCACGCCGTCGAGGCGGCGACCGGCTACCAGAGCTATCTGCACGGCGAGGCGGTTGCGCTCGGGATGATCATGGCGGCGGACCTGTCGCAGCGGCTGGGCATGATCGACGCGGCCATGGGCGAGCGCATCGCCGCCCTGGTGCGCCGTGCCGGATTGCCGACCGCCGCCCCGAGGATCGGCCGCGCGCGCGCGCTGCAGCTCATGCGCATGGACAAGAAAGTGCTCTCGGGCACCATCCGCCTGGTGCTGCTCGAAGGCGCGGGGCGCGCCGCCGTGGTCTCGAGCTACCCGCCCGGCGCGCTCGAGGCCACTCTCGAGGCGCATTTCGGATGAGCGCTCTGGCGGCCTATGCGGCGCATGAGCACGAATCGCGCGGCCGCCGCTACCCCGAGCCCGCGCCCGGCTACCGCTCCGAATACCAGCGCGACCGCGACCGCATCGTGCATTCCACCGCGTTTCGCCGCCTGGTGTACAAGACCCAGGTGTTCGTCAATCACGAGGGCGACTTGTACCGCACGCGCCTCACCCACTCCCTGGAAGTCGCGCAAATTGCGCGCGCCATGGCACGCGCCCTCGCCCTCAACGAAGTGCTCTCGGAGGCGATCTGCCTCGCTCACGATCTCGGCCATACGCCTTTCGGCCACGCCGGACAGGACGCGCTCAATGAGTGCATGCGGGAATTCGGCGGCTTCGAGCACAACCTTCAATCCCTGCGCGTCGTCGACGAGCTCGAGGAGCAGTACGCGGAATTCGACGGCCTCAACCTGACGTTCGAGTGCCGGGAGGGGATCTTGAAGCACTGCTCGGCCGCCAACGCCGCGAAGCTGGGCGAGCTCGGAGCGCGCTTTCTCGAGCGCCGGCAGCCGGGGCTCGAGGCGCAGCTCGCGAACGTCGCCGACGAGATCGCCTACAACAACCACGACGTGGACGACGGCATCCGCGCCGGATTGATCAGCGTCGAGGAGCTCAGCGAAGTGGCCCTGTTCTACCGCTACCACGACCTGGTGCGCGGCCGCCATCCCGGCCTCGGCGGCCGCCGTCTGGTCAACGAGATCTTGAGGCGCATGATCAATCATCTGGTCACCGACGTCATCGACACCTCGGCCGCGCAGCTGCGCGCCTCGGGCGTGGCCTCGGCCGCCGAGGTGAAATCGCTGTCGGCGCCGCTCATCGGGTTCAGCGGCGAGACGCACGAGCTCAACCGCACGCTCAAGAGCTTTCTGCGCGAGCGCCTCTACAAGCACTACAAGGTGAGGCGCATGACCTCCAAGGCGCGCCGCGTGATGATTGCGCTGTTCCAGGCCTTCATGGACGATCCCGGCCTCATGCCGCCGGAGCACGCCGCGAACGCCGCTCGGCTCGGCGCGCAGCACGGCGAGAGCGGCCGGGCGCGCGCCGTCGCGGACTATATTGCGGGCATGACGGACCGATACGCGATCTCGGAACACAGCCGGCTGTTCGACGCGAGCGAGAGGACATGAGCCAGATCAACCTGAAAAACGACCTGCTGCTGCGCGCGCTGCTGCGCGAGCCGACGCCTCGCAGGCCCATCTGGCTCATGCGCCAGGCGGGCCGCTATCTGCCGGAGTATCGCGCCACCCGCGCACGGGCGGGGAGCTTCCTGGCGTTGTGCACCAATCCCGATCTGGCTTGCGAGGTGACGCTGCAGCCGGTCGATCGCTTTGCGCTGGATGCCGCCATCCTGTTCTCGGACATTCTGACCATTCCGTATGCCATGAATCTGGGCCTGAGCTTCGAGGACGGCGAGGGTCCGCGGTTCGCCCGCCCGGTGCGCTGCGCCGCCGACGTCGCCAAGCTGGGCGTTCCGGATCCGGGCCGCGATCTGAAGTTCGTGCTCGACACGGTCGCTCTGGTGCGCCGCGAGCTCGGCGGCCGCATTCCCTTGATCGGCTTCGCCGGCAGCCCCTGGACCGTCGCGACCTACATGGTCGAAGGCGGCGGCAGCAAGGATTTCGCCTGCATCAAGCGCATGATGTACGAGGCACCCGCGACCCTGCACCGCTTGCTCGCCGTGCTCGCCCAGGCCACTTGCCAGTACCTCAATGCCCAGATCGCGGCCGGCGCGCAGGCCGTGATGCTGTTCGACACCTGGGGCGGCACGCTCACGCCGGCGCAGTACGTCGAGTTCTCGCTCGATTACATGGCCGGGATCGTTGAGGCGCTCACCCGCGAAGCCGACGGGCGCCGCGTGCCGAACATCGTCTTCACCAAGGGCGGCGGGGCGTGGCTCTCGAGGATCGCCGACATCGGCTGCGATGCCGTCGGCGTGGACTGGACCACGGATCTCGCCGCGGCGCGAGCAGCGGTGCACGACCGGGTGGCGCTGCAGGGCAATCTGGACCCGGCTGCGCTGTTCGCGCCGCCCGAAACGCTCAGGTCCGCCGCGCGCGCCGTGCTCGAGTGCTTCGGCAAGGGTCCCGGACACGTCTTCAATCTGGGTCACGGCATCACCCCGGGCGTCGATCCGCAGCGCGTCGCGCTGCTGGTCGAGACGGTGCGCGATTACCCGCTCGCCTGAAGCGCCCCGGCGCCGTGCGCCGTGCGCAGCTCATCGCGCAGCGCCCGCCTCAGGATCTTGCCGACGTTGCTCTTCGGCAGCTCGCCGCGGAAGTACACATGCCTCGGCACCTTGTAGCCGGTGAGGTTTGCGCGGCAGTAGTCGATCAGGGCTGCGGCGGTGAGATTCTGGTCCTTCTTGACCACGAACAAGGCGACCACCTCGCCCGAGCTCTCGTCGGGCTCCGCCACGGCCGCGGCCTCGAGCACGCCCGGATGCTCGGCCACGACGCTCTCGATCTCGTTCGGATAGACGTTGAATCCCGACACCAGGATCATGTCCTTCTTGCGGTCCTCGATGTACACGAATCCCTTGGCGTCCATGCGGCCGATGTCCCCGGTGCGCAGCCAGTCCCCGAACATCACCTTCTCGGTCTCGTCGGGACGGTTCCAGTAGCCGCGCATGAGCTGCGGTCCGAACACGCAGATCTCCCCGACCTGGTTGGTCGCCATCTCCAGGCCCGCGTCATCGCGGATCGACACGTCGGTGGAGGAAATGGGCAAGCCGATCGATCCGTTGAACTCGACTCCCATGGGATTGATGCAGGCGGCGGGCGAAGTCTCGGTGAGGCCCCAGGCTTGAGTGAGCACATTGCCGGTCACCTGCTTCCAGCGCGCGGCCACCGCCGCCTGCACCGCCATGCCGCCCCCCAGGGAGATCTTGAGCGCCGAGAAATCCAGCGATTCGAACCCCGGCGTGTGCAGCAGCGCGTTGAACAGCGTGTTGACGCCGCTGATGAAGAAGAACTTGTGCTTGCGCAGCTCCGCGACGAAGCGCGGGAAGTCGCGCGGATTGGTGATGAGCACGTTCTTCGCGCCGAGGCGCGCGAACAGCAGGCAGTTCGCGGTGAGCGAGAATATGTGATAGAGCGGCAGCGCCGTGATGATGGTTCGCTGCGGTCCGGGCTCGAGCGCGGGCCGGATCCAGGCGCTCGCCTGCAGCACGTTCGCCACCATGTTGCGATGGGTGAGCACCGCGGCCTTGGCGATGCCGGTGGTCCCGCCGGTGTATTGCAGAAACGCGATGTCCTGCGGTCCTATCTCGGCCGCCGCGAGCTTCAGGCCCAGTCCGGCGGCGAGCGCGCTCTTGAACGTGCTCGAGCCGGGCATGCGCCAGGGGGGAATCTGCTTGCGCACATAGCGCACCACCCAGTTCACCAGCATGCCGCGCGGCCAGCCGAGCAGGTCGCCGATCTGCGTCGTCAGCACGTGCTTGAGCTGCGTGTGGGCGAGCACCTGCTGCAGCACGTGCGCGAAGTTCTCGACGATGACGATCGCCTTGGCGCCCGAGTCCTTGAGCTGATGCTCGAGCTCGCGGGCGGTGTACAGCGGGTTCACGTTCACGACCACCATGCCGGCGCGCAGGATGCCGAACAGGGCGATGGGGTATTGCAGCACGTTCGGCATCATCAGGGCGACGCGGTCGCCCGGCGCAAGGCCCGACTTCTTCGTGAGCCACGCCGCAAAGGCCCGGCTCAGCGCCTCGAGCTGCGCATAGGTGAGAATTGCGCCGAAATTGCCGAAGGCGGGCCGGTTGCCGTAAGCCGCACAAGCCTCCTCGAACATCTCCCTGAGCGAGGGATACTCGTCCGGGTCGATGTCGGTGGGCACACCGGGGGGGTACTGATTGAGCCAGACGCGATCCACGAGGCGCAACTCCTCATTTTTTGTTTCGCGTGTATAGCACCGGCCGAAGTCCTCAGCAACGTGGCGGCCCGACGGAGTATGCTTCGCACCGGCATGTGTCGGTTCGATGATATCGACCTCACGACTCTGCGGAGGAGCCCTTGGCATGAGCATTTGGCGCTGCTGGTTGATCGGACTGTGTCTGGCGGGGGCTGGATGCGTCCATGGCTACGGCGGATGCCTGTGGACCCAGCCGGTCAAGCACACGCTCTCGGGGCGGGTGCATTTTCGATCGTTCCCGGCGCCGGACGGCGTGGATAACGTGCCTGTGCTCACGCTCGACAAGACGGCGTACCTGTATTCTCCGGCGCAGAGCTTTCTTTGTCAGCCGGCCGACGAGCTGCAGCTGGTCGGAGTCTCCGAGTTTCCGCGCAGCGTGGTCGAGGGCTCGCACGTGACCATACAGGGCAAGATCTTCGCCGCCACTTCCTCGCACGATCACACCCCCTTTCTCATGAGCGTGATCACGCTGCTGCCGGACAAATCCGATCGCCGGCGGTCCGAGGAGTGA
>Ga0335075_10002762_pt1 | contig 28025 bp, 20 predicted proteins | sample Lox_Sample_24_FD_206723 | JGI IMG/M metagenome (GOLD analysis project Ga0335075, IMG submission 206723) | Soil microbial communities from Loxahatchee National Wildlife Refuge, Florida, United States - Lox_Sample_2.4 | ecosystem: Environmental > Terrestrial > Soil > Wetlands | place: USA...
CTGCCCGGGCTAACCGTCGTCCAGGCCGCCGCCGGCCGGTCGACGCTGGTCGCGCTGCTCGTCGCCGTCGTCTGCGGGGCGATGGTTCTGGTGCCTTCGCTGGGCCTGCTGTTCACGCTGTACCTCCGCGGGCGACTCGATACCGCAGAGGACGGAGCTGACGTCTCGATGGGGGTCTCGGTCGAAAACGGTGCAGGTGGGGCTGGCGGCGGACGGGCGGTGCCACGGGGGATTCGGGTGCGCGCCTGGGGGTCGGTGGCCGTTGTCGGGCTGGTGGCGGGCACGGGGCTGCTGGTGTTCGCGGATGCCAACTGGGCGCATTTGGTCGGTGTGGTCTGCCTTGTCGTTTGCGCCGTTGACGTCTTTCTCCTGGTGACTCCGGGCGACGAGTAATCAACGGACCCGGGGGGAACCACATCACAATTGATCCCACGGCGGGGTTCCTGGTGACGAGGCCGAGTCGCGCCTGTGGGAGTATTTGGTTCGATGACCGCGAAGAGATTTTTCCTGGTGAAGGATAATTATCGAATAGGTGCATAAATCCTTCACGGTAATAAAATCATTCGCGATCATGGCGAGATCTAATGCACGGGCGGATTTTTTGCGACGGGTGGGGTACCCGGTGCGGTGGCTGCGTTGGGCGCTGCGACAGGGCGCGAACGGGGCGGGCGGCTACGGTGGCACTTAGCTGAGGCCACGGGCGGGATCTAGGAGGCGGCATGGCTGACGAGACGTACGACGTGATCGTGATCGGGGCGGGGCCGACCGGGGAGAACGTGGCCGACCGGGCGGTTCGCGGCGGGCTGACCGCCGTGATCGTGGAGGCCGAGCTGGTGGGCGGCGAGTGCTCGTACTGGGCGTGCATGCCGAGCAAGGCGCTGCTGCGGCCGGCCGACGTGGTCGCGGAGGCCGGGGCGGTGCGCGGGGTGGCGGGCGCGCGGCTCAACCCGGCCGAGGTGCTCGCCCGACGAGATTCCTTTGCCCACGGGTGGAAGGATGACGGTCAGGTTGAGTGGCTCACCGGGGCGAAGATCGATCTCGTCCGCGGGCACGCCCGGATCGCGGGCGAGCGACTGGTGAAGATCGGGGACCTGTCGCTGCACGCGCGTCAGGCGGTGGTGATCGCGACCGGGACCCGGGCGGTGGTGCCCGACTCGCTGGCGGGCGTTGACCCGTGGACCAGCCGGGAGGCGACCAGCGCGCACGCCGTGCCGGGGCGGCTGGTGATCGTCGGCGGCGGCGTCGTCGGGTGCGAGATGGCGGCGGCGTGGTCGGCGCTGTGCGCGGAGGTCACGTTGATCTCGCGCGGGCCGCTGCTCGAGCGGCTGCCGGGCTTCGCGGGGGACTTTGTGGCGGCGGGGCTGCGGGATGCGGGGGTCGACGTCCGGATTGGCGTTGACGTGACCGGGGCGACGCGGGCTGGTGGGGCGCGCGAGACGAGCGATTCCGGCGGCGCGGGGGCGGGCAGCGCGGGGGCGGGCAGCGCGGGGGCGGGCAGCGCGGGGGCGGTCGGCGGAACTGTGACGCTTGAGCTCAGCGACGGCGACTCGATCGAGGCCGACGAGGTGCTGTCCGCCGTCGGGCGGTCGCCGCATACCGGGGACATCGGGCTTGAGACGGTCGGCCTGTTGCCCGGATCGTGGCTGGACGTCGATGACACGATGCGGGTGACCGGCGTCGACGGCGGCTGGCTGTACGCGGCGGGCGACGTCAACCACCTCGCGCTCCTCACCCACATGGGCAAGTACCAGGCCCGGGTGTGCGGCGACGCGATCGCCGCCCGGGCCCGCGACCGCGAGCCAATCGTCCACGACACCTCCAGCAAGACCTGCGTGCCGCAGGTGATCTTCACGATTCCCGAGGTGGCCGCCGTCGGGCTCACGGCCGAGGAGGCGGAGGCGGCCGGACGCCGCGTCCGCACCGTCGAGTACGAGATCGGCAACGTCGCGGGCGCCAAGCTGTTCGCCGATGAGTACCAGGGGCACGCGCAGATGGTCGTCGACGAGGACAGCCGGACGATCGTCGGCATGACCCTGGCCGGCCACGGCGTCGGGGAGACCATCCACGCCGCGACGATCGCCATCGCCGGTCAAGTCCCACTGGAGCGCCTGTGGCACGCGGTCCCCTCGTACCCCACGATCAGCGAGATCTGGCTCCGCCTGCTCGAGACCTACGGGCTGTAAAAAAAGTTTTATCTCCGAGATGTAACGCTCTTGGAGGTGATGGCGTTTCGGTAACAGGGTTTCCCCGAAGGGGCCCTCGGATGCCCCCCCGTCCGAGGGCCCCAACCAAGGGTTCCGGCGCGCGGACCCCTCGGGCGGAGCCTGTTTTGTCCGTCGTCGGCCGCGGCCCGCCATCAGCCGCGGCCGATGAACGGCATCGTCGTCGCGGTGATGGTCAGGAACTGGACGTTCGCGTCGAGCGGCAGTCCGGCCATGAAGACCACCGCGTCCGCCGCCAGTTGAGGATCGAACGTCGGCTCCCCCTTGACCGATCCGTCCGCCTGCAGGGCGCCCGCCGCGATCGGCTCGGCCATCGCGGTGTTCGCGTTGCCGATGTCGATCTGGCCGCAGGCGATGTTGTAGGGGCGTCCGTCGAGCGAGATCGACTTGGTCAGGCCGGTGATCCCGTGCTTGGTCACCGTGTAGCCGACCGAGCGGGGCCGCGGCACGTGGGCGGAGATCGACCCGTTGTTGATGATCCGGCCGCCCATCGGACGCTGCGCCTTCATCATCGCCACCGCGTGGTGCGCGCACAGGAACGAGCCGGTGAGGTTGGTGGCCACGATCGACTGCCACCCCTCGGGGCTCACCTCGTCCACCGCGCCGCCAGGGGCGCCGGTGCCCGCGTTGTTGACCAGCAGGTCGAGCCGGCCGAAGCGGTCCCGCACGGCGGCGAACAGCGCCGCCACCGAGTCCTCGTCGGCGACGTCGGCCCGCACCGGGAGGACCATCTCCGGCAGCGCCAGCCCGACCGTGTCCTCGAGCAGCTCGAAGCGGCGGCCGGCCGCGACGACATACCACCCCTGGTCGGCCAGGGCGATCGTGATAACGCGGCCGAGCCCGGAACCTGCGCCGGTGACGACCGCCACCTTCTCAGTTGTCATGCCCATTACCGTACGACCCGCGAGCCTGCCGCCACGGGTTGGCTGTCATGCGGGGCGGGGGTGGGACCAGGGTCCGTTCGAGATGAGGATCTTGAATTTACTCGCCGGCGAAGGTGGCCTTTCGCTTCTCAAGGAAGGCGGCGACGCCCTCGTGGAAGTCCCTCGAGCCGCCGAGCTCGCCCTGGATCTGGGCCTCGAGCTCGAGGTGCTCGGGCATCCGGGAGTAGAGCCAGTGGTTGAGCTCGCGCTTGCTGCCCGCGTAGGAGCGGGTGGGGCCGTTGCTGAGGCGCTCGAGCAGGTCGTCGGCGCGGGTGGCGAACTCGTCATCCGGCCAGGCCGCGTTGATCAGGCCGATCTCTACCGCCTTGACCGCGGTGACGGGATCGCCGAGCAGCGCCATCTCGGCCGCCCGGGCGAAGCCGATGCGAGACGGGACGAACAGCGATGCGCCGCCGTCGGGGACCAGGCCGATGTTCACGAACGCGAGGGAGAAGGAGGCCGACTCCTTGGCCACCACCAGGTCTCCTGCCAGCGCGAGCGACAGCCCGGCCCCGGCGGCCGCGCCGTTCACTGCGGTCACGACCGGTTTGGGCATCTCGCGGATGAGGGTGACGATCGGGTGGTACCAGGTGACGAGGGCGGACTTGGCGTCGATGTGCCCGTCGGCGTCCCTGGCGGCGGACAGGCCGTCCTTGAGGTCGGCGCCCGCGCAGAACGCCCGGCCCGCGCCGGTCAGCATGACCGCGCGCACCTGGTCGTCGGCCGCGACCTCGCGCAGCGCCTTGAGCAGATCGGCCGAGAGCTCCCTGGACCAGGCGTTCAGCCGGTCCGGCCGGTTGAGCTCGATTTTCACGGCGCCGGGGGCCCGGTAGACGTTCACCGTGCCGTAACCCTGGCCTGCCTGGTTATCGCTCACGACGGTCAGGTTACAACTGTGATATGGCCAAGCACGAGCACGAGCACGAGCACGGCAGATCGGGCAAGTCACGCAAGTCGCAAGCACAGCCGCCGCCGGCGTCGTCGGAGACGCTGCCGGGGAAGCTGCCCAAGAAGGCGTATAACGCGGAGCTGTACCGGCTGCAGGGGGAGCTGGTCAAGGTCCAGGAGTGGGTGCGCACCTCGGGGTCGCGGATCGTGATCATCTTCGAGGGCCGGGACGCGGCCGGCAAGGGCGGCACGATCAAGCGGGTGACCGAGTACCTGAACCCGCGCGTCGCGAACATCGCCGCGCTGCCCAAGCCGACCGAGCGCGAGGCCACCCAGTGGTACTTCCAGCGCTACATCGCGCACCTTCCCGCGGCGGGCGAGATGACGCTGTTCGACCGGTCCTGGTACAACCGGGCGGGCGTCGAGCACGTGATGGGGTTCTGCACCAAGCAGCAGTACGCGGAGTTCATGCACCAGTGCCCCGCCTTCGAGCGGATGCTGGTCGAGGACGGCATCCTGCTGCGCAAGTACTGGTTCTCGGTCAGCGACTCCGAGCAGCAGAAGCGGTTCGAGTCGCGGCTCGACGACCCGATGCGGCGGTGGAAGCTGTCGCCGATGGACCTGGAGTCGATCACCCGCTGGGAGTCGTACTCGCGGGCGAAGGACGACATGTTCACGATGACCGACATCCCGGAATCGCCCTGGTTTGTGGTCGAATCCGACGATAAGAAGCGGGCGCGGATCAACATGATCGCGCATCTGCTCTCCACGATCCCGTATCGGGACGTGCCCGAGCCCTCGCTCAAGCTGCCGAAGCGGCCGAAGTCGACCGGCTACCAGCGGACCCCGATCGGCGCGCAGACCTTCGTTCCCGATTATGCGGCGACGCTGGTCAGATAGGCTCGGCGCGAAAGTTTGCGGTCTGCGGATAATCAGGCAAACTTAGCGGGTGAACGACGGGGAAATGCGGCGCCGAGCCGCCGAGCTTGGTGTTTCTGTCAGCTACTGGGACTGGCAGGGACACGAGGTCACGGTGCCCGACGAGACCCTGCGGGCGATCGTCACCGCGCTCGAGTCCGTGCCCGCGGCCGACGGCGATCCGGCCGGGGTCGGCGGCCCGGCCGCCGAGGCGGTTGCGCCGGTGCCGTCGGAGCGGTCCTGGGGGTTCACGCTTCAGCTGTACTCGCTCCGCTCGCGTCGTTCCTGGGGCCATGGCGACCTGCGAGACCTGGCCGACTTCGCCGCCTGGTCGGCGCGCGATCTCGGCGCGGGCTTCGTGCTGATCAACCCGCTGCACGCGGCCGAGCCGGTGCCGCCGGTCTCGCCGTCGCCCTACCTGCCGATGAGCCGTCGCTGGGTCTCGCCACTGTATCTCCGCATTGAGGACATACCCGAATACAAAAACCTGAGTTCTCCCGAACGGACCCGGCTGTCTCTCCTCGGCCAGCCGCTCCGGGCATCGAGCCAGACGCCCGCGCTGATTGACCGGGACGCGGTCTGGACAGCCAAGCGCGAGGCGCTGGAGATGCTGCGGAAGGTGCCGCTGTCGGACGAGCGGCAGGCGTCGCTCGACGCGTTCCGGACCCGGAACGGCCGGGCGCTTGAGGATTGGGCCGCCTGGTGCGCGCTGGCCGAGGTGCACGGACCGGACTACCGCCAATGGCCTCTTCGGTTGCGCGACCCCCGGTCGGCGTCGGTCAGGAAGGCGGTGGGCAGCGGCGACCTGGCGGTGCAGGCGGAATTCCACGCCTGGGTCCAGTGGCTGGTGGCCGAGCAGTTCGCCGCGGCCCAGGCGGCGGCGCGCGAGGCCGGAATGCCGATCGGCATCATCGCCGACCTGGCGATCGGCGCCCACCCCGGCGGGGCCGACGCGTGGGCCGGGCAGGAGTTCCTCGCCCGCGGGTTCACCGTGGGGGCGCCGCCGGACGCATTCAACCAGCGGGGGCAGGACTGGGCGCTGCCGCCGTACCACCCCCGGGCGCTCGCGGCGGCGGGCTACCGGCCGCTGACGGAGCTGTTCGACTCGACGCTCGGGCGGCTTCCGGGGGCCGACCCGGGAGCGACCAGGGCGGGCGGTCTGCGGATCGATCACGTGATGGGGCTGTCGCGGCTGTGGTGGATACCGGCCGGGATGCCGCCCGACCAGGGCGCGTACGTGTACTACGACGTTCAGGGAACGCTGGGGGCGCTCGCGTCGGCCGCGTCGGCGGCCGGCTCGGTGGTCATCGGCGAGGATCTGGGCACGGTCGAGCCGTGGCTGCGCGATGCGCTGGCGGCGCGGGGCGCGCTCGGCACCCAGATGCTCTGGTTCGAGCGGGGCTGGTCCAGCGAGCCGCTCGCGCCGCAGTGGTGGCGGCGCAATTCGCTGGTGACGGTCTCCACCCACGACCTGCCGCCGGCCGCCGCGTTCCTGTCCGGATCGCAGGTGGACGACCGGCTCGCGCTCGACCTGCTGGTGCGGTCGGAGGCGGAGGAGCGGGCCGAGGCCGCCCAGATCGTCGACGACTGGATCGGGGCGCTGGTCGGGCAGCGGCTGCTGCCTGCCGGGCCTGGCCGGCCGTCGGCGGACGAGTTCACCGCCGCGCTGTACGGTTACCTGGCGCTGACGCCCGCGCTGATGATCGGGGTCAACCTGGCCGAGGCGGCGGGCGAGATCCGATCGCAGAACATGCCCGGCACCTCGACCGAGTACCCGAACTGGAAGCTGCCGCTGTGCGGACCGGACGGCAAGCCGGTGCTACTGGAGGAGCTCGCGTCGAGCGCCCGCGTTCGCCGGGTGGCGCAGGCGGCTGCGGGCCCGCTGCCGCGGTAGCCCGGCCGCGTCTCACCCGGTCGGCCGACGGCGGACGAAAGCTGACGGCGGCCGACGGTTAAGGTAGGCCGGAAGCAATCAGGCGATGGCGATGACGCGTCAGACAGCGCGGGCAGACAGAAGGAGACGAGGACGACATGACCGGCCAGGCGACGGCGCAGATCGGGGTCACGGGGCTCGGAGTGATGGGCCGAAACCTGGCCAGAAACTTCGCCAGGCACGGTTACACGACGGCCCTGCACAACCGGACGACGGCCAGGACCGACGCCATCATGAAGGAGTTCGGCCACGAGGGCGCCTTCGTCCCCGCCCGCACCGCTGAGGAGTTCGTCGCCAGCCTGGAGCGCCCCCGCCGCCTGGTCATCATGGTCAACGCCGGCGCGGCGACCGACGCCGTCATCGACGAGTTCGCCCCGCTCCTCGAGCCGGGCGACATGATCATCGACGGCGGCAACGCGCATTTCGCCGACACCCGCCGCCGTGAGGCCGCCCTCCGCGAGCGCGGCCTGCACTTCGTCGGCATGGGCGTCTCCGGCGGCGAGGAAGGCGCGCTCAACGGGCCGTCGATCATGCCGGGCGGGTCGGCCGAGTCGTGGCAGGCGCTCGGGCCCATGCTCGAGGCGATCGCGGCCAAGGTCGACGGGGTGCCGTGCACGACGCACGTGGGCCCGGACGGCGCCGGGCATTTCGTCAAGATGGTGCACAACGGCATCGAGTACGCCGACATGCAGCTGATCGCCGAGGCTTACGACCTGCTGCGGTACGCGGGCGGGTTCACGCCGGCCCAGATCGCCGAGGTCTTCCGTACCTGGAACACCGGCCGGCTCGACTCTTACCTCATCGAGATCACCGCCGAGGTGCTCGCGCACACCGACGCGAAGACGGGACGGCCCTTCGTCGACATCGTGCTCGACCAGGCCGAGCAGAAGGGGACGGGCCGCTGGACCGTGCAGATCGCGCTGGACCTCGGCGTGCCGGTCGACGGGATCGCCGAGGCGACCTTCGCCCGGTCGCTGTCCGGCCACACCGACCTGCGCGCCGCCGCCAGGGGGCTAGCCGGGCCCTCGCGGGAAGCCGTGGCCGACCCGGACGCCTTCGCCGACAAGGTCGAGCAGGCACTCTACGCGTCCAAGATCGTGTCCTACGCCCAGGGCTGGAACATGATCGCCGCGGGCAGCGAGGAGTACGGCTGGGACATCGACCTCGGGAAGATGGCGGTCATCTGGCGCGGAGGCTGCATCATCAGGGCCGCGTTCCTTGACCGGATCCGCGCCGCCTACGCGGGCAACGCGGAGCTGCCCACCCTGCTCGCCGACCCCGACTTCGGCGCGGAAATCACGCAGGCGCAGGACGCCTGGCGCGAGGTGGTGGCGACCGCGGTGCGGGGCGGAATCCCGGTGCCCGGGTTCTCGGCCGCGCTGGCGTACTACGACGCGCTCCGAGCCGAGCGCCTGCCCGCGGCGCTCGTCCAGGGCCTGCGCGACTTCTTCGGCGCGCACACCTACCGTCGCACCGACGCCGAGGGCAGCTTCCACACGCTGTGGGCGGAAGACCGCTCGGAAGTCAGCCGGTAACCCCCGCGAGCCAAAGGGCGCGCCGGTGCCTGGACTGAGGAGCGAGGCGGTTTGTGCCGAGCGACGAGGGAAGGCATCGGCCACAAGCGCCCGGAGGGCCGGGGGCCGGGTGGGAAGCGGGGAAAGCACAGCGGGTTCGCAACCCGGCGGGCGGGGCAGTCGTCAGGCGTGGAAGGATCGGTTTGATTACACCGATCGCATGAGGGCAGAGCCCGGGAACGACGCGGGCACCTGACGAGGGGAGACGGACATGCCGACGACTCCGCTGCGGGAGCGGAAGGCGTGGCAGGCGCTCGAGCGCCATTACGCGGAGACCTCCGGGCAGCACCTGCGCGACCTTTTCGCCGCCGACCCCCAGCGGGGCCAGCGGCTGACCGCCGAGGCCGCGGGAATCTACCTGGACTACTCGAAGAACCGGGTTACCGACGAGACAATGCGGCTGCTGATCGAGCTGGCGGCCGAGTCCGGGGTGGCCGAGCGGCGGGACGCGATGTTCCGCGGCGAGCACATCAACGTGTCCGAGAACCGGGCGGTGCTGCACGTCGCGCTGCGCATGCCCGCCACCGAGAAGCTGATCGTGGACGGCCAGGACGTGGTGGGCGACGTGCACGCCGTGCTCGGCCGCATGCGCGCGTTCTCTGACCGGGTGCGCTCGGGCGAATTCAAGGGCTTTACCGGCAAGCGCATCAAGAACGTGATCAACGTCGGGATCGGCGGATCAGACCTGGGGCCGGTTATGGCCTACCAGGCGCTGAGGTATTACAGCGACCGTGAAATCAGCTTCCGTTTCGTATCGAATGTCGATTCAACCGACTTCGTGGAGGCGACCAGGGACCTCAGCCCGGACGAAACCCTCTTCATCATCTCCTCTAAAACGTTCGGAACGCTGGAGACGCTGTCCAACGCGCACTCGGCCCGGGACTGGGTGGTCAACGCGCTGGGCACCGAGGATGCCGTCGCCAACCACTTCGTGGCGGTGTCGACCGCCGCCGACAAGGTGAAGGCGTTCGGCATCGACACGGCCAACATGTTCGGGTTCTGGGACTGGGTCGGCGGGCGGTACTCGATGGACTCCGCCATCGGGCTGTCGACGATGATCGCGATCGGCGCCGACCAGTTCGACGAGATGCTGGCCGGCTTCCACGACATGGACCAGCACTTCCTGACCGCGCCGCTGGCCTCGAACCTGCCGGTGCTGCTCGGCACGATGGCGGTCTGGTACCGGGACTTCTTCGGCTTCCAGACGGTGGGGGTGATGCCGTACGAACAGTACCTCAGCCGGTTCCCCGCCTACCTGCAGCAGCTCACCATGGAGTCGAATGGCAAGCACGTGACGCTGACCGGGCGGCACGTGGACTACGACACCGGGGCGGTCTACTGGGGCGAGCCAGGCACCAACGGGCAGCACTCGTTCTACCAGCTCATCCACCAGGGCACGTCGATCATCCCGGTCGACCTGATCGGGTTCGCGCGGACGCTGAACCCGCTCGGCGAGCACCACGACCAGCTCACGTCCAACGTCTTCGCGCAGGCGCAGGCGCTCGCGTTCGGCAAGACCGAGGAGCAGGTGCGGGCCGAGGGGACCGCGCCGGCCGTGGTGCCGCACCGGGTGTTCGAGGGCAACCGCCCGACGAACACGCTGCTGTGCGACATCCTCACCCCGCGCCTGCTGGGGACGCTGGTCGCGCTCTACGAGCACTCGGTGTTCGTGCAGGGGACCATCTGGGAGATCGACTCGTTCGACCAGTGGGGCGTCGAGCTCGGCAAGCAGCTCGCGCAGCAGATCATCCCCGAGCTGACGGCCGAGACCACGCCCGAGCTCACGCACGACTCGTCCACCAACGCCCTGATCCGTCGCTACCGATCACTGAAGTCGTCCAAGGAGGCGTGAGAACTCGCCATGGCAACTGACTCACCAATGCAGCTCGGCATGATCGGGCTCGGCCGGATGGGCGCCAACCTGTCTCGCCGGCTAATGAACGACGGCCACCACGTCGTCGTGTACGACGTCAACCCGGACGCGGTCAAATCGCTGGCAGCGGACGGCGCCACCGGCACCAACACGCTGACCGACTTCGTGGACGCGCTGGAGAAGCCGCGCAACGTCTGGATCATGATCCCGGCCGGGATCGTCGACCAGACGCTTGAGCAGCTGGCGCCGCTGCTCGACGCCGACGACACGATCATCGACGGCGGGAACTCCTACTACCACGACGACATCACCAGGTCCAAGGCCCTCGCGCCGAGGAAACTGCACTACCTCGACGTCGGCACCTCCGGCGGCGTGTGGGGCCTGGAGCGCGGGTACTGCCTGATGATCGGCGGGGACTCGGCCGCGGTGATGCGGCTCGACCCGATCTTCAAGACGATCGCGCCCGGTGTGGGCAGCGACTGCATCGAGCCAACGCCCGGCCGCGCCCCCGGGTCGCAGGCGTCCCAGGGCTACCTGCACTGCGGGCCGTCCGGCGCCGGGCACTTCGTCAAGATGGTGCACAACGGGATCGAGTACGGCATGATGGCCGCGATCGCCGAGGGCCTGTCGATCGTCAAGGGCGCCAACATCGGCAATCAGCAGAACGCCGTGCACGACGCGGAGAACACGCCGCTGCGCGACCCCGAGTACTACCGGTACGACATCAACGTGGGCGACGTCGCCGAGGTGTGGCGGCGCGGCTCGGTGATCTCGTCCTGGCTGATCGACCTGACCGCCGCGGCGCTGGCGAAGTCGCCCGACCTGGGCGAGTTCGGCGGCCGGGTGTCGGATTCCGGCGAGGGCCGCTGGACGGTGGAAGCCGCGATCGACGAGGGCGTGCCCGCGCCGGTCATCACCGCGGCGCTGTACCAGCGGTTCGAGTCGCGTGACCTCGGCGTGTTCACCGGCAAGATCCTCTCCGCGATGCGGTCGGAGTTCGGCGGCCACGCGGAGCAGAAGGGATGACGACCGGACCTGCACGGGGGACGCACGCGCGCCCGAGCCCGCACATCATCGTGCTGTTCGGCGCGACCGGGGACCTGGCCAAGCGCAAGCTGCTGCCGGGGCTGTACCACCTGTTCGTGGCCGGGCTGCTACCGGAGAAGTTCGCGATCATCGGCACCTCGCCGCCGGAGTTCGCGGTCTCCGAGGACGACTTCAGGAAGCACGCCCGGTCTGCCTGCGACGAGTACGGGGTGGCGAAGCCGTTCGGCGAGCCGTGGGAGAAGTTCGTCTCGCACCTGACGTTCGCCCCCGCGTCGCCGGATGACCCCACCCCGCTGGTGGCCGCGGTCGGCGCGGCGGAGAAGGCGATCGGCAACTCGCACGGCCACGGCGGCAACGGCGGCGGCAACGGCGGCAACGGCGGCGGCCACTCGGTCGCGCGGCTGTTCCACCTGGCGGTGCCGCCGTCGGCGTTCGCGTCGGTGGTGGGGATGCTCGGCTCGTCCGGGCTGGCGACCGAGAACTCCCGCGTGATCATCGAGAAGCCGTTCGGCTGGGACCTCGCCTCGTCCAAGGCGCTCAACGAGGCCGTGCTCAAGGTCTTCAGCGAGTCGCAGATATTCAGGATCGACCACTTCCTCGGCAAGGAGTCGATCGACAACATCCTCGCCTTCCGGTTCGCCAACGGGCTCTTCGAGCCGATCTGGAACCGGCAGCACATCAAGTACGTGCAGATCGACGTGCCGGAGACGCTGTCGATCGAGGGGCGGGCCGCGTTCTACGACGCGACCGGCGCCTACCGGGACATGGTGGTGACCCACCTGTTCCAGGTGCTCGGGTTCCTGGCGATGGAGCCGCCGGTTTCGCTGGCGGCCAAGCAGCTGCGCGATGAGAAGCTGAAGGTCTACGACGCGCTGAAGCCGATCGACGTGCGGCATGTCGTGCGCGGGCAGTACGACGGCTACACGAAGTCGCCCGGGGTGCCGGCCGATTCCGACACCGAGACGATGATCGCGCTACGGGTCGAGATCGAGAACTGGCGCTGGCGCGGGGTGCCGTTCTACCTGCGCTCTGGTAAGTCGATGAAGGCCTCGCGGCAGGTGATCACGCTCGGGTTCCAGGAGCCTGCGCTGCGGATGTTCCACGCGCACCGCAAGGACGTGCCGGCCGGGCGGACCAACGAGATCGTCATCGACTTCGCCGACCCGGGGTCGATCAACATCGACTTCATGGCCAAGATGCCCGGGCCGGAGATGACGCTCGGCGCGTCCACCATGAGCTTCAAGTACGCCGACTCGTTCGCCCAGTCCAACGCGCTCGAGGGGTACGAACGGCTGATCCTGCTGGCGATGCTCGGTGACATGTCGCTGTTCACAAGCTCCGATGGCATCGAGCGGGTCTGGGAGGTCTCCGAGCCGCTGCTGACGTCGCCCCCGCCGGTGGAGCCGTACGAGCCCGGCACCTGGGGGCCGGCCAGCGTGGACAAGCTGATCGCCCCGTACCACTGGCACCTTAGGTAGTACACCCCCTTATCCCTCGACAAGCTTTCCCCTAAACGGTGGCGGCCCCGCATTCTGCGGGCTGCCGCCGTTTTTGCTTGCTAGGCGGCCGTAATCGGTTGCCGATTAATGCGTTTCGACGGTTTCGGCGGTTCGGCGCGGCCTCCAGGGCACTTGAGCTCCACGGACCTCTTGTGTCACGGGGATCGGGCATTCAGCTCCGATGAGCACGAACCCTTTTCCCTGGCGAAGGATAATTATCGTATAGGTGCATTAATCCTTCGCGGTAATTAAATCCTTCGCGATCATGGCGGGTTTCGCAGGCTGGCGCGGGTGGGTTTTAGGTGGGTCCCGCCGGAGCAGGTTTTGAGGTCTGGCGCGCGGGGAGCAGGAAGCGCGTGTTGAGGTTCCGGGTTCTGAAGGTTAAGGTGCAGACCCCCGAGAAGGCGGCGAACGCCGGTCTGGTGCGGGCCGTAGCGCGGTCCGGCAATCTGGCCGGGCTCCGCCACCCGTCGCCGAGTTCGGCCGGACGGACCGGTGGCGACCGCCGGGCCCGGCCGGTTATTCCGCGGGCCTGGGGCGGCGGGTAACCTCGGTGTGAAATGCCTGCCGTCTCGTTCGTGGTTAACGGCTCGCTGGCCGGGGTCAGCGGGCGGTTCGTGCCGCTCTGCCGCGAGGTCGCCGCCAGGAACGGCTGGACGGCCGAATTCCACGTCACCGAGAAGGCCGAGGCCGGGGTCGCGGCGGCCCGAGGGTCGGCCCTCGACGGAGCCGACCTGGTGGTGGCGGTGGGCGGGGACGGGACCGTCCGCGGCTGCGCCGAGGGCGTGGCGTCGACCGGCGTTCCGCTCGGGATTGTCCCGCACGGCACCGCCAACCTGCTGGCGCGGACGCTCGGCATCCCCGGCCACCCGCGGGCGGCCCTCGACGTCGCGCTCGACCAGCGCAGGCCGACCGACGATCGGCTGATCGACCTGGCGATCGCCGATCGGGAGCCGTTCACGGCGATGGCGGGCATGGGCCTCGACGCCGCCGTCGTTGCCGGGACCAAGCTTAAGCACCAGTTCGGCTGGTTCGCCTACGCGATGTCGGGAGCGGCGCACCTGGCCAGACCGCCGGCGCGGTTCACGATCAAGCTGGACGACGGCCCGCCGATCGAGCGGACGGCGCGGTCGGTCGTCGTCGGCAACTCCGGGCTGCTGCCGGGCGGGTTCAGCCTGCTGCCCGACGCCCGTCTTGACGACGGACTGCTCGACGTGGGCGTCCTCGCCCCGCACGGCCCCTTCGGCTGGAGCCGGGTGGCGACCCGGGTGCTGACCCACAGTCATCATCAGGACCGGATGCTCGAGCGGTTCCAGGCGCGCCGGGTCGAGATCACCTCCTTCGTGACGCTCCCTCGCGAGGTAGACGGAGAGGTCATCGCGCCCGGCGACACCCTCACGGTCATGGTCCAGCCGAGCACGCTCACGGTCCGGGTGCCGACGACGCTGCGGCAACCGTCCTCAACGGCACCCAGGGCCTCAACGAGGTCGTGGCCGGCCTGATCGGGCAGGGCATGTCCATCCTTGACCTGGTCAAGAAGGCCGCGGCGAACGGCAACGGCAGCGCCGCCGCCCAGGTGGCGGACGGCCGGGGCACCCCCGAACTGAACTAGGGCAGCCGCGACTGGCCGTGCTCCGGCCGCCCCATGGTGGCCAGAGCACGGCGCGGGCATGGCAGGCTGGAAGCATGTCAGAGCCTCTTACCCTGATGGCAGTCCACGCCCACCCCGACGACGAGGCGTCAAGCGGCGGCATTCTCGCCGCTTACGCCGACCAGGGCATCCGGACGGTCGTGGTCACCTGCACCAACGGCGAGTACGGCGACGCGCCCGGCGGTATCAAACCGGGACAGCCCGGGCACGACCCCGAGGTGGTGGCCAGGCAGCGGCTGGCCGAACTCGACCAGTCGGTGAAGATCCTCAAGGTCAGCGACCTGGAGACGCTTGGCTACCACGACTCGGGCATGGAGGAATGGGACTACAAGAGCCGTCCCGAGGCCTTCAGCAACGTGCCCGTTCCGATCGTGGCGGGCCGGATCGCCGAGCTGATCACCAAGTACCGCCCCCAGGTGCTGGTGACCTACGACGACCAGGGCGCCTACCAGCACCCGGACCACGTGCACGCGAGCCTGTCGGCCCAGGCGGCGGCGAAGGAAACCGGCGGCATCATCGCCAAGGTCTACCTGTCGACCATGCGGGGCTCCAACTGGCGGAAGATCTGGGACGCGCTCCGCGCGGCGGGCGAGCAGGTGCCCGACTGGCAGGAGGACGAGGAGCGCGGCCGCCGCGCGCTTGAGTCCGAGGAGCGGATCACCACCACGATCGACATCCGCCCGGTGCTCGAGCGCAAGCGGGCGGCGCTGTTCGCGCACGGCAGCCAGATCAACGACTCGTGGTTCAGCAAGATCCCGCCGGAGGTCGCCGAGCAGGCGTTCGGCTACGAGTACTTCATCCGCGTGGTCGACACGACCGGCGCCCCGATCCCGGAGACCGACCTGTTCGCGGGGCTCCGAACCGGGGCATAAGCCCCTGGTGGCCTCCGATCGCGTAGCCGCCGCCGTCGCGGATCTGTACGGCGCCGACCCCGACGCTTTCACCGAGCGCCGCAAGGCGCTGGCGGCGGCGGCGAAGGAGGCAGGCGATCGGGAGGCTGCGGCCGCGATCGGGGCGCTGCGGAAGCCGACGCGAGCGGCCTGGGTGGTGAACCAGCTGGCGCGGGCCGACCCGGACGCCGCCGCCCGGATGGCTGACCTCGCGGCCGACCTGCGGGCGGCCGAGCTGGCCAAGGACGGGCGGCGGCTGCGCGAGCTGTCGGCCGAGCGCGGGTCGCTGATTGACGGGCTGGTGGCCCAGGCGCTGGCGGCCGCGGGCACGCCCGACCCGCCGCCGACCCTGCGGACGGAGGTCACCGACACGCTGACGGCCGCCCTGGCTGACCCCGAGACCGCCGCCGAGTTCGCCGCGGGCAGGCTGACCAAGGCGGCCCAGTGGTCCGGGTTCGGCTACACAGACTTCCCGGTCGCCGATGGTTCAGCGGTGGAAAGCCCTGGAGCTGCGGTACCGATCCGCCTTCCCAAGCAGTCCGATCGGGCCAAGCAGGCCGAAACGAGCGGCCGGGCCAGGAAGGCCGACGCACCGGCCGCCGGGCGCGCACGGCAGCGGCAGGGACACGGACAGCAGGACCCCGAGCTGCGGGAACAGCGCGAGCAGCAGCGACTGGCGGAAGAAGAGCAGCGACGGGCGCGGGAGGCTGCCGAGCGCGCCGCCCGCGCCCGGGATAAATTCGATGATGCCGAACGGACCCTGGCTCAGGCCTCCTCCGCCGCCGCTGAGGCGGTAGCGATGGAAGACCGGCTGGAGGCGGAGGTCCGCCAGCTCGAAGAACGCCTCACCCGGGCCCGGGAGGAACTGGCCACCGCCCGGCTCCGCGCCCGCCGCGCAGAAGGGGCCGAGCGCCGCGCGCGCCAGGCCCGGGATCGCCTCCTGTGACCGACACCGCCCGCTCGACCGTCCTTGAGGTGATGCGCTGGGTGCCGCCCCGGATTACGTGGGCTGCGCCTCGAGGTCACAATCCTGCAGCCGCCATTCGCGCAGTGCAATGACGCTCGGGTGGTCATTGCCGAGCGTCTCGCCCAATCCCCTGATGACCTTGAGCTGGAGCGCTTCCGCCTCGTCGGCCCGCTGCTGGGCCCGCAGCACAACCGCCAGGTTCGCCTCGCAGACCTGGGTGTCGGGATGGGTGGCGCCCAGGGTTCTGTTCAGCCGCTCGAGCGTGTCCCGCTGCAGGGTCTCCGCCTCACTCAGCCGTCCCAGGACGTGCAGGCAGTTTGCCTTGTTAAGCCGGCCGGAAAGCGCGAAAGGGTGGTCGTCGTCGAACGCGGCCTGCACCGCCATCAGCGTCTGGTCCGAGACCTCGAGCGCCTCGCGGACCGATCCGATGCCCCGTAGGTAGGTCGAGATGTTGTTCTCGGCCGCCAACGCGAACGGGTGCGTCCCGCCGATGGTCGCCCGGTAGGCCGCCAGTACCCGGCTGGCTACCTCGAACGCCTCGTTCTTTTGATCGCGAGCCGACAGGTCGCAGGCCAGGTTCAGCTTGCACGCGAGCCAGTCGGGGTGGCGGGCATCGTAGATCCGCTCGTACCTGGCATCGATGTCCCTCGTCAGCGCGAAGGCGTCATCAAGTCGGCCGATCTTCCTGAGTGACACCGCCAGGCTCTTGCCGACGCGGAGCGCGTCCACGAAGTCCTCGCCGAGAACAACCAGATAGCGCTGGTAGGTGTCTTGGAGCAAAGCGACCGATCCGGCGTAGTCGCCGGCCTCGCGCATGTCGCGGGCGAGCATCGCCGCCGAGTGGAGCGTGTACGGGTGGTCGAACCCGAGCACGGTCTGCCGGTGGCGCATGGTGTCTCGGTCCAGATCGCGCGCCCGGAAGCATTCTCCGGTCAGGCGCAGGTCGATGGCGAGGTTGTTCGCGATCGAGAGGGTATTGGGGTCGTCGGGACCGAGCAGGTCCTTGGTGCGACGGTAGGTCGCCTCATCGAGTTCGAGTGCCTCCCGGAACCGGCCGAGCCCGCGCAGGTCGCCGCCCAGGCCGCCGGCGGTGAGCAGGGTGGACGGATGGTCGGAGCCGAGCGACTGGTGCTGTTGCTCGAAGATCTCGGCGTCCAGCTCGTGCGCGGCCTCGAACTTGCCCTGCGAGCGCAGCACATTGGCGATGTTGAAGCGAAGCGACTGGGTCTGCTCGTCGCCTGGCCCGATCCTCTCCATCCATTGCTCCTCGAGCTTCCTCGCCAGCCCGAGCGCCTCCTCGTTTTCGCCGCGCTTCCAGAGGTACCGCACCCGGTCGATGAGCAGCTGCCGTGCTTCCTCGTCATCGCAGCTCCAGATCTCGGACGCGTCCAGATGCGGCCAGATTAGGTCGTACCTGGCCCAGTTGGCCGGGTCGTCGGTCTCGCCGTGACGGGGCCTCGCGCCCGCGAGAACCCTGTGCACCTCGTGCGTGGCCTCGTCACGGTAGGAAGCCGACTGCATCTGGTCGCGGACGGCCGCCCGAACCAGCCGGTGCACCTGGATGGAGTTGCTGGTCATTTCCCGGTCGATCTTGGCCAGCGAGAACCGCGTGATGTCGGTGATCAGCAGCCCGAGCACGGTCCTGGCGGCCCGGAGGCGTCGGTCGTACGGGGTCAGGGACTTAATCATCTCGTCGCTGCTCAGCAGCGTGAGCGAGATTGGGTCAGGGGCGAAGCAGGCGCACAGCTCGAGCAGCCGGGCCGCCGCGGGGGACTGGCTCTTGAGCCGCTCGAACGAGAGCTGGTAGGTCGCCGCGACCGAGGTCGGGTAGTTCGCCGGCCGGGCCAATTCCATCGTCGCGGCGAACCGCTCCCTGATCTCGGTGACGTACTCGGTCACCGCCATCCCGGTCGCCGCCAGCCACGCGGCCGCCTGCTCGACCGCCAGCGGCAGGTCGCCGAGCTCTCTGGCCACCAGGGCGGCGTCCGCCGCGGACAGCGACTGCACTCTCCTGCGCAAGTAGTCCACCGACTCAGCCCGGGAGAACACGTCAACCGAGACCGGCTCGGCCAACCTCGCCCAGGCCGGGTTGCGCGACGTCACGATCACATGGCCGGGGCCGCCGGGGAAGAAGTCCTCAACCGCGTCCGGATCCTCCGCGTTGTCGAAAATCAGCAGCCATCGATTGCACGGACGACCTCGGCGCAGCGCTTCCCTGACCGAGTCGGCGGTCTCGGCTACGGAGTCCGCGAGGCCGACCCCGAGTGGCTGCGCCAACTCCGCCAGGCCCGGGTTGATCAGGTCGCGCTGCTCCGACGGGACCCACCAGACGAGGTCGTAGTCGGCCATGAAGCGGTGCGCGTACTCCTGGGCGAGCTGGGTCTTGCCGACGCCGCCGAGCCCGTGCAACGCGACCGGGAGAACGACGGCGGTGCTCTTTCCGATCAGCTGATCGTGGAGCTTTTCCAGAACTTCGTTGCGGCCGGTGAAGGACGCGTTCCTGGCCGGAACGCGCCAGACCGCCGGGATCGTGCGCGGGTACCTCGGCTGGGTCCCGGTCGCACCTGCGAGCAAGTCGACCTTCTGCGCCGGGTGGCCGAGCGCCTTGAGCAGCTCGTCCGTCGCCTGGGTGGCATCACACCGGGTGAGGTCCACGACGGTGCGCTGCGAGAACGGTTCCTCCAGCCGAGTCTCGCCCACCCTGATCGGGATAAGCCGTCGGCCGGTCCCGGCTGGATCGGCCGCTCCGATCGCGTCCCAGACGCCCCCTGCCTGCGCTGACTGCATATAGGCAGCCGACAGGAAGGCAATCGTACGGCTGGCGGCGACCGCTCCCCGCCTGGCATTCTCGCGGGCATCGCCCCCCGCGGCCAATGCGTTCGATGGCTCCACGATGCGGATCCCCCGCGACGCGAGCAGGGCGGCGACCCAATCCGCCCACATCCGGTCCTCGGGAACGTAGCTGAGGTAGATGTCGCCGACCGGCTGCCGTTGACGGAGGAAGGCGGCCTTGTAGGTGAGCCGGGTCTCCTCGCTCATCTCCCCGGTCGCGCGGACCCGCCCGTCGGTGATCGCGACGGTCAGCCGCTCGTACGCCCCGAGCAGCGACAGCGGCGATCGCGGCGCGTCGCCGAAGACGGCGAGCGTCTCCTCGAACGCGTAGAACGGCTTGTAGGGGATCGGCACCGCCGCCCAGTAGTCGTTCTCGTCGTACGCACTGAGCCCGGCCCGCAGCCCGTTGAAGCGCTCCTTCGCCGCTGCGAGGCCGACGTCGGCCTTGTCTTTCTCCGCCTCGTCGATCCGCATCGGAACCGGCAGCACTTGGATGTCGCGGTAGTGATACCGCTGCGCGAGGTTCCTGGCGATCGCCGCCGCCCCGTCAATGGACTGATCGTTTAGCGTGAAGCAATTCACCAGGATGTCCGGCAGGTGCACCGTGCAGATATCGGCAATATCCGAGAGCCCGGTCCTGCTGTCGACCAGCGTGAAGTCGTAGCCCGCCTTCATGTCGGCGCGGAGCGCATCGATGAAATGCCCGCCGTCGAGCCGATCGTAGAAGTTATCCCAGTCGATCGCCGTCGGGCCGGACGAATAGTCGACGTTCTGACGTCCGGCCGACACGAAGTCAAGAGCCCCGCCATCGGGGAACGACCAGTTCACGGAGATGGAGTGCGGCCGTATTTGTGCGTAATCGCTGATCCACTCGCTCGGCCGGTCGGCCTTCTCGGTCGCGTCCCAGGCGTACTCGGTGATCAGCTCGCTGATACCGGGGGTGGCGGCGACGGCGGACGGGTCGAGAAAGGGATGGAAGTAGCGGTGCAGGCCGGGCGAGTCGAGATCCCAGTCCGCGACCAGCACCTTGAGCCCGTTGCTGGCCAGAATCCAGGCAACGTTGGCGAGCGCCATCGTCCGGCCGGTGCCGCCCTTGAAGGAGTAGAAGGTGACGATCTTGCCGTTAGCCATCGGAGCGCTCCAAGGGGGTAAGCGGATCCGTCCCTACTAGGTTAGGTTGGCCGAGTCCTTCTGCACCTTTGATTGCCGCCGCCACGCGTTCCTTTGGTCGTCGGCCCAGCGTCGGGCCGCCGCCTCGACGTTCGGCGGTACCCGCTCACCGCCCCACGACCCGATGGTGGCCCTCATGCCGGCGACGAAGCGGTCGCCGTGCTCGGTCAGCACTCCCGAGCCGGCCAGGGTCTCGACCGCCTCGGCGGTGAGGATTCGCCAGCGGACGAACCGATCGGCGGCCGCGAGCGCCTCCGGCCCCGAGGCTCGGTGCCGCCGGGTACGCCAGTAGTCGGTCACCGCGAGGTGGGCGTAGGCGCCCTGGAGGAGCGCCTCCGCCGGGCGTGGGTCATCGCGCCAAGGGGCGTAGAACAGCCGGCCGTCGGCCTTGGGTGCGCAGAGATCGGCCATGTCGAGCAGGGCTCCCAGCTTCACGTGCTGGAACTCGTGGATGAGCAGCAGCGCCAGGGACTCTGCGTCGGCCGGGAGAGCAACTCCGACCGCCCCGGATGCCTGCCTGGCGGCGGCGCTGAGGTCGCGGCCGTCCGGGTGGCGGGCGAGCGGCGTGATCGTGGAAAAGCCGGCCGCGAGGCCGGCCGCGTAGGCCGGGTACTCGGACTCGAGCAGCGGCCAGGCGACGGCGAACAGCTGCTGCCAGCGGTTCGCGGCCTCGGCGGCGAGACGAGGCGCGGCGGGCCACTGGTGGCAGTCGCGGTAGGGGTCGGTGTCCTCAAGACGGACGGCGAACGGGCCGGAACGCAGTTCGCGGACCGGCTGCCAGCCCGTTTCCGGTATCCCGTTGGCGCGGACGACGTCCCACTTCTTCCCGGCGCTGCGCACCTGGAAGGCGCCGCCGCTGACGGTGATCTCGGCAGTCCGCGACGTCTCGCCAACCCGCAGCCTGCCGAGCGTGGGCAGGTGGACGTACCCCTCGACGACGGGAACCGTCATCTCGGCCTGCGCGCCCGCCCTGACGGCCGCCGCCGCGGTGATCGCCGCCAGGTGCGCGGCGTCGACGGGCAGCGATGCGGCCTCGCCGTCCCGCAGGCAGCGCTCCGCCCAGGCCCGCACATAGGGATGCGCGAGGACGTGGTCGAGTTCGGCCGGGTGCGCGGCGGCCAGCCGAGGGAGCATCGCCCACGCCGACACGAAGAGCGCGTCGGCGCTCGCCCTCGCCCGGACGCGAAGCAGCTCAAGGAGCGCCCTGCGCAGCCGGCGCTGCGCGTTGACCAGCGCCATCACCGCGTCGGCGTCGCCGAATCCGGCTGCGATCGCGTCGAAATGATCGTCCGCCAGAGTCGCGGACGGCTGCGGGGCGACCCGTGCCGCCGATCCGGATGCCGCGGCCGCCGCCGCGGGGATGAGGCGGGCTCGCACGTGATTGATGATCCGCGTCAGGTCCGCGCAGTAGACAGAGACGTTGTCGAAGCCGCTTCCGGTCCGGTAGCGGTGCGCGTAGAGCCCGCCGCCGCAGCTGCCGACGACCGGGCACCGGCGGCAGGCATCGCTGAGGCCGGCCATGCCGAGCTGCCTGGCCTTGATCGCGGGGTGCAACGCTGCCTCGCCGAGCTGGTGGCTGAAGACGTCGAAGCCGGTGGCGGGCGCCCCGTCGTAGGCGACCTTGAGGGAGTCGGCCTGCTCGATTGCGCCGTCCGTCTCGATGACGGCGACGTCACTCGGCTCAAGCCCGAGCGACTCGGTCAGCGAGCCGGCTCCGCCTGAGGTGCGGATGATCGACTCGAACATCCGCACCGGGACCCGGTCGGCATCGCCCCGCCACCGGTCGAACACCGCCGCCAGCCAGTCGCCGTACGGCGTCGCCCGGCCGGCCCCCGCTCCCGGCGGCGGGGTGTCGTGGGTGGCGTGCGGGAGGAGGAAATCCACTGCGGGCGGCTTGAGGGCCGCCAGCGCGTCGTAGGTCGCGACCGGGTCGTTACGGACGTCGATCGTGCACAGGAGCCCCGCGTAGAGCTCCCGGTACCGGTCCGTGCGGAGCAGGCCGACGGCGCGGATCACCTGGTCGTAGCTGCTGCGCCCGTCGCGGTAGCGGCGGTGCAGGTCGTTACCCGCGCGATCACCGTCAAGCGAGACGCCGACCTTGACCCGGGCGGCCAGGAAGACCTCGCAGAACTCCTCGTCAAGGCGCACCCCGTTAGTGTGAATTCGCAGGTCGAGGGCGCAGACGGGAGTGACCGCGCGGCGCAGCTGGCGGGCGATCGCGGCCAGCCGGGCTGGGCCCGCCAGCAACGGCTCGCCGCCGTGCAGTATGACGGTGACCTGTGCGAGGGCATGCTGCCGGGCGTGTTCGGCGATTCGCTCGCCGACCTTCGCGACCGTTTTACCGCTGATTAGCCTCGGGCGCGTTCGCCAGCTACTGTCGGCGTGCTCGTAGATGTAGCAGTGGTCGCACGCCAGGTCGCACCGGCTATGGACCTTCAGCACAAACTGCCGGAAGGGCAGGATGTCTCCGGTGCCCGCCAACTCGGTCTTAGATCGATGAATTGAAGGCGGAGACCGACGTAACCGTCTCGTCCTCGCCGCTCACGCCGATGCGCCGCATAATGCGCGCGTACTCTGCTGCATCGATGTCCAAGTCAAACTCAAATGACAGGTCAAGATCGTCTGACCGGCCAGAAACAACGTTGGACTCCGGCTGTGTACCAGCCATGTAAACCGGCTCCCTTAGCGGTGCCGACGGAACCCACCGTCGGCACGATCCCTGTCCCTGAAGAACCAGCTTAATGCCACAGCCATCAATGTTACAGAGCAACTTCGCGGTCGAAGAAATCACGACTGCGCCCAAGCATGCCCGCAAGGTTCGAGTTTGGGGCTAGGAACGATCGGTGGTTATGCCGTGCTCTTTGAGGTGACTGATATTGCGCTCATCTAGCTTTGCGTACGCGGTGTTTTCGTCATTGGCGTACTCGATGGGGCCGGCTTGCGCGCCGCTCGGATCGACCTCGGCGCGGTAGACGACCGTGGCGTTGCCTTCGAGGACGGGGTGCCAGGCGCCCTCGCGGACCTCGATCGAGGCGGCGGCGACGCCGCCGGCGTTGCGGACCACGAGCCGCTGCGCGGGGTCGAGGCCGGTCAGCCGGGAGTACGCGGCGCGCGAGGCGACCACGCCCGAGCCGCAGGACGGGGTGAGGCCCGCGCCGCGCTCGAACGTCCTGACGAACACCTCGGCGTCATCCAGGGACTGCAGGAGCGAGACGTTGGCGCCCTCGGGGAAGAGCTCGTCGGCGCGCTTGCCCAGCTCGATCAGGTCCGGCTCGGAGTAGGCGTCGACCACGGAGATCACGTGCGGGTTCGGCACCCGGACGGAGGTGAACCCGCCGAAGGGACCGGGCAGCTCGGCGTCGTCGAAGTCCAGCGGCGGCAGTTCGAGCACGACCTGCCGGACGCCCTCGGGCGTCGACGCCGCCCGGTGCACCGTGTACTCTCGACCGCCGCTGGCGACGACCTCGGTGTCGGTACCGCGCAGGTCGAGGATCAGCCGCCCAAGCCCGCGCATCCCGTTCCCGCAGAACTCGGCCGACGACCCGTCGGGGTTGAAGAACCACGCCTGCGCGTTCGCCCCGCCGGCATCGTAGAGGTAGATCCCGTCGCTCCCGCCGGTCCATGAGTCCCGGTCGCACACCGTGCGCACGAACGCCCGCAGCTCAGCCTCCGACCCCCAGTCGCCGGGCGTCCCCTCCAGCGCGAAGATCTCGTTCAACGACCCGTGGGTCTTAATCAGCCTCATCAGGCGATGAGTCTACCGCCGCGGCCGGTTTTGGCTTTGCCCCTACTCACGCGGAGCGGGGCGCGAGGGGGTGAGCCCGCGCGTGTTCGGCGACCGGTCGGGTTTAACCGGGCGCCGACTCGCGCGCGGCGCGCACCCCCGTGCCCAGCTCCACCACGCAAGAGCGCTCAGACCTGAGCGTTAAGAGACGCAACGGTCCGTTCGATATAAGGAGCCTTTGACTTTGACTTTGGCTACATCCCGAACGCGGGATAAGTCGAGAAGCGGGCGCCGGCCGCGTAGTTGCGGACCGCGACGCGGGCCCGGTCGATCATGTTGGCCGGCAGCTCGGTCAGCGGGTACCAGCCGAAGTCGCTGTAGCTCCCGGCGCCCGCCAGCCGAGCGGCGGCGTCGATGTCGCTCGGCCGCTCCCAGCCGTCCGCGGTCAGGAAGAACGCCATCCGGCCATGGCCGGATACGTCGTGCATGACGTGCGCGAGCGATACCCGGGCGGAGTCGAGCTCGATCCCCACCTGAGACCCTGCCACCCGGACGGCGGCCTCCACGAGGGTCTCGCGCTCGGCCAGGCGGTCGGAGGGCGGCTCGTACGCCCCGTCGCCGTAGCCGGTATTCGCGCGCCTGCCGAGCAGCAGGTCGCCCTCGCTGAGCAACAGCAGATGCACATCGACGATGAGCTGGAAGTGAGGGTTCTTCCTGGCCGTATCGGCGGCCATGGGATGCATCAGAGTTCTGGTCATGACGTGATGTCCTGCCCGCATTGCCATCGTGTTTCCCCGGTCCCCGCGGGCGTCGCGGGCCGTGCGGCGCGCAACTCCCCCGGGACAGGAAACGTACTCCACGCGGGCTGTGGATCACCATGTGCGTAACCGGTGGGTAACTGCCTCCGCCCTGTGGAGCACTGCCCGTTTAGCGGCTGTTCACCTGTGGACATCGCGAACCGGTTAGCCCGTGCATGCACGGAGTATGCGTTGTGGACAGTTCGCGGCGGCTGTGGACGACCGGCCTGTGTAAATTCTTTGCGTCAGACTTGGCTCTGGGTGCGCTCGCTGATCTTCTTGGTCTCCTCGTAGATCCTGAACACCACCATGAACGCCTCGAGGATCACCCGGTACACGCCGAGCGTCAGCAGCACGTAGATCGGCACGATGACGATCAGGACGAAAATGCCTGCCACCATGCCGCCGGTGCGGAAGCTGATGATGAGGATGAGCAGCGCGACCAGCGCCGTCCAGATCGTGAACAGGACGTAGAGGACCTTGATGATCTTCGGCGTGACGAAGCTGTTGAAGGAGAAGTCGAACAGCGAGCCGACGAACCCCTTCTCGCCGCGGGCCCGCGGCTGCGCGGTGCGGTCCGCCTGCATGCCGGGCAGCTGCCACTGAGCGTGGTCCTGGCCTGCGAACGTCTGCTCCTGGCCCTGGTACCCCTGCTCCTGGCCGGGGGCGGCGTAGCCCGGCGGCGGGTACCCCGGCGCCTGCTGCTGCGGGTAGCCGTAGCCGTCCTGCGGTGCGCCGCCCGGCGGGGAGAACGCGGAATGCTGCGGCTGCTGCGGCTGAGGCGGTGGCGGCGGCCAGGCCGCGCGGGCCTGGGTCTGGTCCTGGCCGGCGGGCTGCCAGGAGGGCTCGGGGGGCTGTCCAGCCATTGCGTGCTCCCGGGGGGTTAGGCCACTGGCGTGGCGATAGACGGGCATCGCGCTTTGTCCACGTTATCCTGCCAGACACTTGTTCGGTGCCGTTGAGCCGCGCGGCGGCTTGCCGGGCGCGGCGGCTCGCCGGGCGCGGCGGCTCGCCGGGCGCGGAGATCCGGTAGCGCATAATGTCCGGCATGAGCGATCTTCCCGACGGCGCCGGCGAAAACGGCGCGCGCGGCCGGACGTTCCTGGTCACCGGGGGCAATACCGGGATCGGGCTTTCCACCGCGACCGAGCTCGCCCGTCGCGGCGGGCGGGTCTACATCGGCTGCCGCTCGATGGCGGCGGGCGAGGCCGCCGTCGCCGCCATCAAGTCGGCGGCCGGCTCGCGGGACGTGTGGCTGCTCCCGCTCGACCTGTCGTCGCTGACGTCGGTCAGGTCCTGCGCGGCGGCGTTCCTGGCCCGCGGCGAGCCGCTGCACGTGCTGGTGAACAACGCCGGGCTCGGCGGGCAGCGCGGCCTCACCGTCGACGGCTTCGAGCTGCACTTCGGCGTCAACCACCTCGGGCACTACGCGCTGACCTTGCTGCTGCTCGACCGGCTGACGGCTAGCGGTCCCGACGCCCGGATCGTCAACGTCTCAAGCGCCGCGCACTACGGTGCGCCTGGGATCGACTTCGACGCGCTGCGGCGTCGCACGGCGTCCTTCACCGGCCAGCGCGAGTACGCGGTCTCGAAGCTGTGCAACGTGCTGTTCACGCAGGAGCTGACGCGACGACTGGACGGATCCGGCGTGACGGCGCACGCGCTGCACCCCGGCGTGGTCGCCTCCGATATCTGGCGGCGGGTGCCCCGGCTGGTGCGACCGCTGATCACGGCCCGGATGCTGACGACCGAGCAGGGCGCGGTGACCTCGCTGTACTGCGCCACCTGGCCGGCGCTGGCGGCGTCCGGCGGCGGCTACTACGACAAGTGCGCCGTGCAGGAACCGAACCCGGCGGCAACGCCGGAGCTGGCGGAACTGCTGTGGAAGCGGAGCGCCACCTGGGCCGGGGTTGGCTGAATGCGTTTGACCAGCGCGCGGGCGTGACAGGCTGGGGAGTATGGACCTTCCGGTGATGCCGCCCGTGGCCCCGATGCTCGCCAAGCCGGTGGACTCGATCCCGACCGGCGACTACATCTTCGAGCCGAAGTGGGACGGGTTCCGGTCGATCGTCTTCCGCGACGGCGACGAGGTGGAGATCGGCAGCAGGAACGAGCGGCCGATGACCCGCTATTTCCCCGAGCTGGTGGACGCCTTTCTCGCTCAGCTGCCGCCGCGGTGCGTGATCGACGGGGAGATCGTGCTGCCGGACTGGGACAGCGGCCGGCTGGACTTCGAGGCGCTGCAGCTGCGGCTGCACCCGGCCGAGAGCCGGGTGCGGCTGCTGGCGGCGCAGACGCCCGCTCACTTCGTCGCCTTCGACCTGCTGGCGCTTGGCGGCACTTCCTATATGGAGGTGCCCTTCGGCGAGCGCCGCGGCGCGCTTGAGGCGGCGCTGGCGGAGGCGGACCCGCCGGTCCACCTGACCCCGGCGACGATGGACAACGAGACCGCCGCGGAATGGTTCAGCCAGTTCGAGGGGGCGGGTCTCGACGGGCTGATCGCGAAGCCGCGGTCCGGTGTCTACTCGCCCGATAAGCGGGTCATGTTCAAGGTCAAGCACGAGCGGACGGCCGACTGCGTGGTCGCGGGCTACCGGCCGCACAAGACCGGCGACGACGCCGTCGGGTCGCTGCTGCTTGGGCTGTACCGGGACTCCGGCGAGCTGGCCAGCGTCGGTGTGGTCGGCGCGCTGCCGATGGGGGTGCGGCGGGAGCTGCGGGCCGAGCTCGACCCGCTGGTGACGACGTTCGACGGGCACCCCTGGAACTGGGCCAAGCAGGAGGAGGGCACCCGCACGCCGCGCAGCTCCCAGTACAGCCGGTGGAACGTCGGCAAGGACCTGTCATTCGTGCCGCTGCGCCCGGAGCGGGTGCTCGAGGTCAGGTACGACCACATGGAGGGGACGCGCTTCCGGCACACCGCCCAGTTCGTCCGCTGGCGCCCCGACCGCACGCCCGAGTCGTGCACGTTCTCGCAGCTGGTCGAGCCCGTCAGCTACAGCTTGTCCGAAATTCTCAGTCAAGATCAGTTATTTCGAACGGACCGGGGTGACTGCGGTGGCGGATGCCAAGATCGTCGTCGAGGCGGCGGGGCGCTCGGTGAGCGTGTCCAATCCG
>Ga0335075_10002763_pt1 | contig 28022 bp, 23 predicted proteins | sample Lox_Sample_24_FD_206723 | JGI IMG/M metagenome (GOLD analysis project Ga0335075, IMG submission 206723) | Soil microbial communities from Loxahatchee National Wildlife Refuge, Florida, United States - Lox_Sample_2.4 | ecosystem: Environmental > Terrestrial > Soil > Wetlands | place: USA...
TCTCCACTGGCACCGGCAGGGGCGCGTCGGCGCGCAAGGTGACCAGCTGGCGTGAGAGTCGGGCCGCTTCGGCGTGCTCGATCAGCATGTCACGGCGCTTGCCCGGCTTCATCGCCGCGGCGGCGGACAGCACGCCATCGAGGTCGCCATATTCGTTGACCAGGGCCGCGGCACCTTTGGGCCCGATCCCGGGCACGCCCGGCACGTTATCAGTGGTGTCGCCGATGAGCGCCTGCACGTCGATCATCTTGTCGGGCGCCACGCCGAACCGTTCCATCACCTCGGCCGGGCCGATCGGCTTCTGCTTGATCGGATCGAGCATCTCAATGCCCGGTCGGATAAGCTGCATCAGGTCCTTGTCGGAGGAGACGATGGTCACTTGGCCGCCGGCCTGCTCGGTGGCGCGGGCGTAGGAGGCGATCAGGTCGTCGGCTTCCCAGTCGGCCAGTTCGACGGCCGGGACGCAGAACGCGTCGGTCGCCTCGCGGATCAGCCCGAATTGCGGGAGCAGGTCGTCCGGCGGCGGTGGGCGGTGCGCCTTGTAGTCCTGGTATAGGCGGTTGCGGAACGTGATCCGGCCGGCGTCGAAGATCACGGCGACATGGGTGCCGACCTGCTCGCGCAGCAGCTTGGCCAGCATGTTGGTGAAACCGAAGACCGCATTGACCGGTACGCCGTCCGGCCGGGTCATCGGTGGCAGCGCGTGGAAGGCACGGAAGATGAAGCCCGAGCCATCGATCAGGATCAGGTGGAGAGGGCGACTCTCCGGCGGACGTTCCGAGCCTTCGAGCAGCGCGATGTCAGTGTCCGCCGGCAGCTTGAGCCCCCTTGTTCAGGATGTACAGCCGCGAGCAGTACGGGCACATCACCTGATGGTCCTCGATGTAAAGGAAGACGCGCGGATGGCCGAGCGCTCCGTCGCCGCCATCGCAGGCGACGACCCGGCTATCCACGTGGATGGTTTCGGTGGGCGTCGGCGAGGGGGCACCTTCCGGCATCAAGTCCCGCATTTTCTCTGGTGATGACTTCGCCGTGATGATAGCGTGGCTTGCCGTGCTTTCAACTATGCCTCCCTTGGCCGTGCTTCGCTGCCTTAGAGCTTTGCTGAAGGCTCTGCCGCTGCTGCGGGTCTTGCCGTTGTCCCTGATCGTAGCCCTTGGCGGCTGTGTCGCCCATCTGGTGCCTGAAGGTCCAGTGGTCGAGGCGCCCACCGAGACGCCCCATTCCTTCGTGATGTCGGACGGTACCGTGCTTCACTACCGGGTGTGGGAGCCGGCGGGCAAGCCCAAGGCGATCGTGCTGGCGCTGCACGGGATGAACGACAGCCGCGACGCTTGGGAATTTCCGGCCGATGACTTCACCGCGGCGGGGATCGAGATCATCTCACCGGACCAGCGAGGGTTCGGGTCGACGAAGCAGCGGGGTTATTGGGCTGGCACCGCCACGATGGTGAGCGACGCCCGGGAGATGGCGCTGCTGGTTCATGCTGAGCATCCCGATACGCGGCTGATCCTGATGGGCGAGAGCATGGGAGGCGCAGTGCTGATGTGCCTCGCGGCTTCGGCTGATCCGCCGCCGGCAGATGGCTATGTGCTGGTGTCGCCGGCTGTGTGGGGACGGGCGGAGATGAACGTGTTCGAGCGGGTGGGGCTGTGGGCGGCAGCCAATGTGCTCCCCGGCTTCACCGCAACGGGCGCGATCGCACATGTGCAGGCGAGCGATAATCGGGAGGCGATCGAGCGGCTGTCAACCGATCCGCTGACGATCCACCACACACGCTTCGATGCGGTGGCCGGGCTGGTGAAACTGATGGACGCGGCGCAGGCTGCGGCTCCGTTTGTCAATGAGCGGGCGCTGTTCCTGTATGGGGGCAAGGACGAGCTAATCCCGAAGCGGGCGATGGCAGCGGCCTGGCGGGTGCTGCCGGCGGGGGAGCGGATGGCGTATTACCCCGACGGGTATCACCTGATGCTGCGGGATATCGGTCGGGAGGTGCCGATCGGGGATATTATTTCGTGGATTTTTCATCCGTCGGCGCCGTTGCCGTCCGGGGCGGATCGGGCGGCGCCGGCTTGGCTGGCACGGCAGGGCTGAGGGTGGGCTTTTGCCGGGCGGCGATTGGGGGTATGGAGGGGCGGTCGGACCCGTAGCTCAGTTGGATAGAGCGTCGCCCTCCGAAGGCGAAGGTCGCACGTTCGAGTCGTGTCGGGTCCGCCAGTTTTTTAAGCAGTTCTCGGAAGACCAACCAACGGAAACACGGCGTAGCTGCCGGCGGCAGCGAAGGGCATCCGGGCCGATGCCCTAGCCGGGGCTTGAGCAGTGTTTGATGGTCAAAGGCGATTGGCGGACCCGATAGCGCGCGATAGCTGCGCGCAGCTTGCGTGGCGCGGCGGCGAGCATTCTCGGAATCATCGCCTCCGACGCGCCTACGAGCTTGGTGGGTCGCTGCGCTTCCCGCTCGTGGCAGTTCGCGGAGGCGTGGCCAGAAAGTCGCTGCACGCGCGGAGGCGGAGTGCATTGCCAGATGCAGGCGTTGCCCCGGCCAGCCCCGATCCTTCCCGAGACATTTCGATTGCACAAAGGGCCCAAACGGTCAGAATGGCCCTATTAGTTTGGGAGTGGCGCATGAGGATTATGTCCGCGAAGGAAGCCAAGGATAGGCTCGGCCGTCTGATCGACACTGCTCGTGCCGTCCCGGTCACGATTGAAAAGCGTGGGCGGCCCGTGGTGGTCGTGTTGGCAGTCGAGGAATACGAGCGGTTAAGGGCCGTTGCTTCAGAAAAGGCTGCGGCATGAATATCGACGCGACGCCATCATCAGAATCGAAGGCGCTGCGGCTAGCTCGCTACCTGAAGGAATTCGTTGGGCTGCGCAGCACCACGGTATCCGACGTCAACAAGTACGATGCGGTACTTTGGTTCGGCGAGGTACCACAGGAACCCGAGTGCCAAAGCCCAGCCTGGAAGGACGAGTTCGTCCCAGGCGATCCCTGGCTCGTAGTCGAGAAGCAACAATTTCCTAAACCGCCAGCTCCTCCTGAACACATTCTTCCGTGGGTTGATCAGCAAGCCCTGAAAAGGGCAGGGTCGGAGCTGCCGAAGCTCCAGTCAACGATATTGGAACCCGATCTCGACGCCAAAGTCGGCGACGGCGAGGAGCAACCGTTGATCGAGCGGCACCTCGAAGATTATCCGGAGGTGGTGGAAGCCTACGATCGGTACGGCCAGAAGTGGCTGATCTGGTCGAAAGAATACCAGCGTCGTGACCGCATCCAGTCCGTCTACGCAGAGCTGTTCAGGCTGCATACACAAGTTCAGAAGCAGGGGGAGCTTATCGAGGTCGTCCTTGGCCTGGGTTTGCTCTCATGGCGCGAATCTTCCAAAGCAAAATCCGTAACAATTCTACGCCATGTCGTCAGCGCTCGCGTCGACCTGCACTTCGACCCCGCGACCGGTGTCATTCGACTGAATGGGGCGGCCGATGGAGCGCAGCTCAAGATAGAAGACGATATGCTGGACGCCGAGTTGCGTCCGGAGCGCAGCCACTACGCCGCGGCGAATGAGCAATTGCGGGCGATAGGTGATGACGTCTGGGACCGTCCTCGCATGTTCGCGGCGCTGAAATCGTGGGCTGGGGCGCTGCACCCAGACGTTGACTGGTCTCCCGATCTTAAAGTGGAGATGGGAAGTCAGGACCGGCCGATTCTCAGCTTTTCGCCGGCCCTGATCATGCGGAAGCGCAACCAGATGGGGATGGTGCGGATCTACGACGCCCTCATCGATCGATTGGCTTCCGAGCCGGATGAGGTGCCGTCGGGCTGGGGCAGCCTGATAAGCGACGAAGACGATAGTGAAACCGCCGCGACAAGGCCGCCAGAGAACGAGCGGTCAGCGCCTTCCCAGAGTGGCCCTGAGGAAATCTTTTTCCCACTGCCTGCCAATAGGGAACAACGTCGGATCGTGGAGGCGATCCGCCACCGGAGAGGTGTTCTCGTTCAGGGACCTCCGGGGACCGGAAAAAGCCACACCATTGCAAACCTCGTGTGCCATCTGCTGGCCAGCGGCCAGCGCGTCCTGATTACTGCAGAAACTGGGCGGGCTCTGAAGGTTTTGAAAGACAAACTTCCGGAAGAGATCCGCCCCCTGTGTGTCAGTCTGCTGGGGCAGGGGGGCGATGCGTTTGCAGAGCTGAATTCCGCCGTGCAGGGCATTACGTCGCGGTTCGCGGCCTGGTCGCCGGCCGCCTATCACGACCGGATTGCTGAGATTGATCGCGAACTGGACTCCAACCGGCGCACCTTGGCGCAGCTGGATGCCGAACTGCGAAGCCTTCGCGAAGACGAGACCTCTATGCACAGTCTGCTTGGCGGTGCCTATGCGGGATCTGCTTCGACCATTGCTCGACAGATCGCGGCCGAGCGGGAACGGTTCGGATGGCTGACATTGCCCCGCGAGGCGCCTGACCACTTGCCCGTCACGAAGGCAGACATGATTGCGTGGCTGCGCATTCGGCGAACCTATGATGATCGCGCCGTTGCGCAATCATCCCTACGATTTGTGGGCACGGACCGGCTGCCGACTCCCGAAGGATTTGCGGCGGCGATCGCTGGGGAGACCAAAGCCAAAGAGGAGCTCGAAAGTACCGCCGGACTGCGGGTTCATCCAGCCTACGGACCTATAACGCGGCTGGGCACCGGGGCACGCGCGAAGCTAGCGGACAGGCTGCAGCAATTAAAGGAATCTCGCCGACAGCTTCTGCGCCTGGGCCATAGTTGGCTAAGTGGCGCTCTGAAAGAATGCCTCGAAGGACGCCGGGCTCGGTGGCAGACACTTTTCGATCAATCCTGGAATCTGATCGGCCGGGCAGACAGACTGCTGGCAAGCGTAGGATCTCATTCGATTACGCTTAGCGTGACGAAAGACCTCCGGGCCGTCCGGGCTGACGCGGCAGCTGTCCTTGATCACCTCAAGAGCGGCGGCAAATGGACCTCGTTTGGTGTGCTGACCCCTAAGGTGGTTAAGGACCGCACTTACCTTCGTCAGCAAATCGCCGTCAACGGCCGGCCGCCAGACACTCCCGATGCGCTGCAAATTCTGTGCGAGGACCTTGACCTCGCTCTTACATTTGAGGAGCTGGATTCCATCTGGTCGGACCATGGCGGCTTGCCCTCTGGTTCGCCTCAGATACGAGCGGCTGCAATCAAAGAATGCACCACGGCCCTGGGCGCCGCTCTTGACTATGTCGCCGCGTGTCAGGCTCTCGCGGTCAGCCTCAGTGCCGCAGCGCCGGCGATTCCGGAACCCGATTGGGTCAGCGGTCGGGCCGACGAATGGCAGGATATCATCAACGCGGTCTCGCTCGAAGAACGGCACCGGGCGGCCGGGGAACAGGTCACCGCTTCACTGCATGACCTGACGCTCGCACGGCAGTTCTCCGACGCACACGCCGTTGTCGACACGCTTGCCCAAGCCATCGAGAGACGCCACCTCGCTGCCTACAGTCAGGCGTATCAGCTTGTGCAGCGCATCGAGGAGACTCGCCGGGATCGGGAACTCCGAGAGCGGATACAGGCTGCACTCGGCGCAGTGCTCCCTCGGTTCCTTGATATGCTTGCCGCCAGTGTTGATGACCCGGCGTGGGATGAGAGACTTGCCGATTGGGATCAGGCTTGGCGATGGGCGGTTGCTGACAATTGGCTGTCTAGGCGGACGGACCCGTCCTATCGCGAGCGCATTTGGTGCCGCCGCAACGAAGTCGATGAGTCGATCCGTGGATTGCTGGCCGAGTCGGCGGCCCTTCGCGCCTGGACGCACTTTTTTGGACGGCTGTCGCATGCGGAGTCCGCCGCGCTGAGGAGCTGGCGGGAAGCTGTCAGGATGATGGGCATGGGTACGGGCCGTTCCGCGCGCATGGAACGGCTGCGGCGAGAGGCGCGGCAGTACATGGAGCAGTGCCGGGACGCGATACCTGTATGGATTATGCCCCGCTACCTGGTGGCAGAGATGGTCAATCCTGCGCCGGACCGCTACGATACGGTGATCGTGGACGAGGCCAGCCAGCTTGGCATCGAGAGCCTCTTCCTTTTCTATATCTCGAAAAAGATGATTGTCGTCGGCGACGATCAGCAGATTAGTCCCTACGGCGTCGGCATTGCGGATGAGTCTATCGCCAATCTGCAGCATCACTACCTTGCCGAGATTCCGCATCATCATGCACTGTCACCGCAGAGCAGCCTTTATGGCAACGCGAAAATTCGCTTCGGTCAAAACATTGTCCTTCGGGAGCACTTCCGCTGCATGCCGGAGATCATCCAGTTCTCAAACGACCTCTGCTACGCGAGCAACGGCACACCGTTGGATCCTCTCAGGTCTTATCCGGCCAACCGACTGAGACCTCTCGTAACCCGCCATATTCCCGATGGCTATCGCACCGGCTCAAGTCAGAATGCCCTGAACGAACCGGAAGCGGACGCTGTGATAGCGCAAATCATGGCTTGCGTCGCCGACCCGCGATACACCGGCTGCACAATGGGCGTCATCAGCCTTCAAGGAGACGCTCAGGCCAGGCTGATCGAGCACAAGCTTCTCGAAACGCTCGAGCCAGAGGTGATTGAACAACGCCGGCTGATATGCGGGGACGCCTATGCATTTCAGGGGGACGAGCGCAACGTCATCTTCCTTAGCATGGTCGCTGCGCCGGGTGAAACCCGGATAGGTGTCATGTCCAATGATTCCGCGCGGCAACGGTTCAACGTGGCCGCGAGCCGGGCACAGGACCAACTATGGCTTTTCTACACGCCGACCCCCGACCTTCTCAGCTCGACATGCATGCGCCACCGTCTACTGAACTACATGCTCAACCCTGGGCGGAGAACGACGGACGGAAGCACCCAGCAGTTCGACTCAGAGTTTGAGCGCGACGTTTTTGAGATGCTCGTTGGGCGCGGGTTCCACGTGCGGACACAAGTATGCGTCGGGGATTCGACAAACCACCGCTACCGCATTGACCTCGTTGTAGAGGGAATGCAGGGCCGCCTTGCCGTCGAGTGCGACGGCGAGAAATGGCATGGCCCAGAGCGGTACGAGCAGGACATGGCCCGGCAGCGAGACCTTGAAAGGGCAGGATGGCGATTCGTCCGCATTCGTGGTGGCGACTTTTACCGGGACCCCGATCGCGCAACCGAGCCGCTTTGGGGAGAACTCGACCGTCTAGGCATCAAGGCTGGCGGCATTGATGAGGCAGCAGCGGAACCACCGCCGCCTGTCGACCTGCAGAACGTTGACCGCGCAGAAATCGAGGAGAGCGACTCAATCCCGACGGCTTCCGATCCGGACGGGGACCCTGATGCGCCTGAAGGCGACGGCGTGGTGCCTGTGCTAAAGGGACACGTGGAACCAGAACGAGCCCGGGAAGCTCCGCCTCCCACACAGATTCGCACACCTGATCTTCTTCTGGCAAAGTATGTGGTCTACCGCGGGCCCGTGCACCCTGACCCGCGCACAGTAAGCGTCAGTGCGGTTGCCGATGGTCTGTGTTCGATTATTGAGGCGGAAGGCCCAATGGTGGCGAAGCGAGCCTACGATATCTATTTGCATTGCTGCGGAATTCGACGCCTTGGCAGAGAGCTGAAAAGCACGATGAACAAGGCGCTGGCGAACGCCATAAGCCGCGGACGGATTGTGTCTGAAAATGAGCCAGGGAAAAGCGGGCTCATCTTTTCCACAGTCAGAATCAAAGGGACTCCGCCGATGAGGTTGAGGTGCAGAGGACCTCGGACGCTTGAGGAACTGCCTCCTGCCGAAGTACGCGCTGTCGGCCGGCGCCTAGCTGAGATTCGCGATCTGCCGTACGGATCCGACGAGCACCTTCGCGCCATTCTCGAGTGTTTCGACCTCAAGCGGCTGACGAAGCAGGTTTGCACCACCCTGCTGGAGATCCTCGAGCGTCGGGATGACGAGCAACCTTCCGGACAAGCGGCAGCTGCCGGGTCATGAAAGTGCGAAGGGATGCTGCGGCCTGGTGCAGCCCATCCCATCACTAGCCCGCGCACCCGCGGGGAAAGCGCCCTCCGCACACGCTCATGGCATCCCCAGGTGGCAGGCTACGAAGCGGCCGTTGCCGACGGGGCGTAGCGGCGGCGTTTCGGCTTCGCATCGGCCGAAAACATGCGGGCAGCGATCGCGGAACGGACACCCGGTGCCTTCCAGGCGGGTATCGGACAGCGCGCCGCGCACCGGCAATGGCGCACGGTCCTGATCGACCTTCGGCACCGGCACCGCTGCCACCAGCGCACGCGTATAAGGATGCAGCGGATCGGCGATCAGGTCGGCGGTCGGTCCTTCCTCGACCACGCGGCCCAAATACATCACCAGCGTGCGCTCGCAGACGTAACGAATAAGCGCAAGGTCGTGGCTGATGTAAATCGCCGCCAGGCCCAGCTCGTCGCGCGCGGCGCGCAACAGATTGAGAATGCCGGCGCGCACGGACACATCGAGCATGGAAACCGGCTCGTCGGCGACGATCAGCTTCGGTCCGGGAATCAGAGCACGCGCCAGCACCACGCGCTGCAACTGGCCGCCGGACAGTTCGTGCGGGTGACGGTCCAGCCATGCCTTCGCCGGAGTCATGCGCACGCGGTGCATCACTGCGTCGATGCGCTCGGCATGCTCGATGCGCGGGACGCCAAAATTGCGCAACGGCTCGGCGAGCGTGCGGCGTATCGAAAAGCGCGGGTTCAGTGCATCGAACGGGTTCTGGAAGACCAATTGCGTGCGCGCGCGGAACGGCAGCAGCGCCTTGCCTCGCAGTGTGGTGACGTCGCGGCCTTCGAATCTCACGACACCGGCAGTGGGCTCGTCCAATCGCAGCAGCAGGCGCGCCGTGGTGGTCTTGCCGCAGCCGGATTCGCCGACGATGCCGAGCGCCTCGCCGGGGCCGACCGTTAGATTCACGCCATCGACGGCGGTCAGGTGCCGCCTGCGGCCGCGGAACACTTTGGTCAGGCCCGTGGCCTCGATGATAGCGCTCATGCGGCCCAGGTCTCCGGCCGGGCAGCGGCGACTCGCAAGGACGGCGCTTCCTTCGCTCGCCAGCACGCGGCGGCGTGGTCGGCGTCGTATTGTGTCAGCGGCGGCGTCTGCGTGCGGCAAATCTCCAGCGCGAACGGGCAACGCGGTGCGAAGCGACAGCCGGGCGGTGGGTCGATCAGCACAGGCGGCACGCCCTCGATCGGCACCAATGCGGCGCCGCCCCCGTGCACATCGGGAAACGCGTGCGTCAGGCCCATCGTGTAGGGATGCAGCGGCCGTTCCAGCACGTCGGCTGCAGGGCCCGTTTCGGCGGTGCGGCCGGCATACATCACTGCAACCCGATCGCAGCAATAGGCGACCACTGCCATGTCGTGCGTGATCAGGATCATCGCCAGCCCGAGCCGCTCCTGCAGGCCGCGCAGGGTGTCCAGCACCTGCCGCTGGACAATGACATCGAGGGCGGTCACCGGCTCGTCGGCGATCACCAGCCTGGGCTGCAGAGCCAAAGCCAGCGCGATGGAAGCGCGTTGTCGCATGCCGCCGCTGAACTGGTGCGGGTAATCGGCGAGGCGCGTGGGATCGAGTCCGACCATGCGGAACAACTCAGCCGCGCGATCGAACGCGGCGCGATGCGGGAGGCCGCCGCGCTCGCGCAGCACCTCCAGCAGTTGCGTGCGCAGCCGCTGCACGGGATCGAGCGCATTCATCGCCGTCTGCGGGATGAATGACAGGCGCCGCCAGCGCAGGCTTCGCCTTTCATCCTCGGGCAGCGTCACTAGGTTGCGCGCTTCAAACATCACGCTGCCGCCGGCAATGCGCGCGGTTTCCGGCAGCACGCCCATGATGGCGCGGCCGAGCGTCGATTTACCGCAGCCGCTTTCGCCTACGAGGCCGACGATGCCGCCCGGCGGCACCTCGAGGTCGAAGCCGTCAACGGCGCGCACGGCGCCCGCGCGCGTGGTGTAATGTACCGCGAAGTCGCGAACCGACAGCAGGCTCATTGTTCGGCGAGTTTCGGGAACAGCAGTTTCTCCGAACCGCGCGCGATCAGGAATCCGGCAAGCACCATCAGCAGGATCGCGGCGCCGGGTGGTACGAACCAATTCCATTGGCCGAGCGACAGGGCCTGGTTCGAGTACGCATTCTGCAGCATCACGCCCCAACTGACCGTGTTGGGGTCGCCGAACCCGAGGAAGCTTGCGGCGGCCTCGGCGAGGATCGCCCAACCGATCGCCACCGAACCATACAGCGCGGCAAGCGGCATGACCTGCGGCAGCACATGCACGAACATGATGCGCGTGCTGGAGCAGCCGGTGACGCGCGCGGCGTCGACCCAGGCGCGCTCGCGCAGGCTGAGCACCTGGGCGCGGATCACGCGCGCCGTATTCGGCCACAACAATGCGCCGACAACGATGATGATGGTGACAGTGCCCGGCTGGGTCAGCGACGTAACCACCAGCAGCGAGGGCAGGAATGGCAGGCCGAGCACAATGTCGGAGAAGCGGATGATGACCTTGTCGGTCCAGCCGCCGAGATAGCCCGCAAGCAGCCCCAGGAATGTGCCGATCGCTACCACGGCGAACGCCGCGGTAAGGCCGACCTCGAGCGCGGCGCGGGTGCCATAGACAAGCTCGCTGAAGATATCGCGAGAATCCGCGGTGGTGCCGAGCCAGTGCGCGGCCGAGACCGGCAGAGACTTCGCCAGCCGGTGGTTGGTCATCAGCAGGTCATGCGGGTCGTATGGCGCTATCTGGGGGGCGAAGATCGCCACCACTACGATCACCGCGTAGATCGCCGCGCCCACCGCGGCGAACGGTTCGCTGCGCAAGTAGGCCAGCAGCGACCCGAGTGGCGCCAGCATACGCGTGCCGCGGGGCCGCGTGGGCGCGGGCAGAACGGCTGAGGGCGCGCTATCGTCGGGCACCGACCGATACTCTCGGATCGAGCGCGGCGTACGCTATGTCGGCCACTGTGTTCATGGTCACCAGCACGAAGGCGATCATGATGAAGGCGCCCTCGGCCAGTGGATAATCGGATTCCTGCACGGCCGTTACCAGCACACGGCCGATGCCGGGCCAGGAGAACACTGTCTCGATCACGGCGTCGCCGCCGACCGAATAACCGAGGCCCAAGGCGAACGCCGTGACCACCGGCAACAGCGCGTTGCGCGCGGCGTGACGCATGACGATGGACCAGCGCGACAGGCCTTTCATGCGGGCCATGACGATGAATTCGTCGTTCAGGATTTCCAGCATGGTCGCGCGCATCAGCAGCAGCGGCAGCCCCTGCAGGAACAGCGTCAGTGTCAGTGCGGGCAGAAACAGGTGCCACCAGAAATCGCCGGAGACGAGTCGGGCGCCGATGCTGTAGAGATCGGCGCCGGGGCTGGCGTCGCCGCCGGTTGGGAACCAGCCCAACTGGAATGCAAACAGGGCCAGCACCAGCATGCCGATCCAGAATTCGGGGGCAGCCCGTGTGGCAAGTGCTGCGGGAATTGCGATCGCTTCCGAGATGGTGCCGCGACGGAAGGCGAGAAAGGCACCCAGCAGGATGCCGATCGCATAGGCGAAAATCAGCGCCACAAGCGTCAGCACGATCGTGTTCGGCAGCGCCGCCATCAGGATGTCCCACACCGGGCGGCTCTGGATGAACGACTGGCCGAACTGACCGTGCAGCAGATTCCATAGATAGATCAGGTACTGTTGCCATAATGGCTTATCGAGGCCGAAGCTGCGCAGTATCGCTTCGCGCATCTGATCGTTGAACTCGGGTGACAGGTAGTTCAGCGTCGGGTCGCCCGGTGCCAACCGGAACATCAGGAAGGTGAGGCTGGCCACCGCCCATAAGACAAACAGCAGATGGACCAGCCTCTCGCGCGCGAAACGAGCCAAGGTGGTGATGTCGGCGGGGCTAGCTGTAGGTCGGCGTCGTTTCCTTCACGCCGGCCGGATAATGCAGCTTTCCATCGACCAGCACGTAGCCGGCATCCTGCAAAATCTTCTTGGCGCCTTCCAGATTCCCGCCGGGGACCTTCTTCGTGATGCCCTCGTCGTACCAGAACTTCAACGCCGGCGAGATGAAAGAATTGGCGGGCACGCCGGCGCCACCCCAGGCATCCTGGGCCATCTCGTCGCGGTCGATCGCGGCCGACAGCGCCTGGCGGAAATGCACGTCGTTGAACGGCGGGCGACGTTCGTTATAGGCCAGGAAGAAGAAGCCGATATCGACCGCTTTCGACAGCTTCATCGCCGGCATGCTGTTGACGAGATCGGACAGCACCTTGGGATCGCCGGTATAGTCGGCAAGGAAATTGATTTCACTGCTCTTCAACGCACCTAATGCCGCGGCGACGTTCGGCATGACACGCCAGATCCAGCGCGCCACTTTTGGTTTGGCCCAGTGGTCGGGGTTGGCCTGCAACACGACTTCCTCGGCGAGCGAGAAATGCACCATGCTGAACGGGCCGGACCCAACGGGCGTCGGCTCCTGGATGCTTTCCAGTGTCTGCGGCTTGCCCTGCAGGCTGTCGAGCTTCGGCTGCCAGATGTGCTTCGGTGCGAGATTGAGCTTGGACAGGGTTGTGGTCAGGAAGGCGGCGTCGGGACGCTTGAGCGTGATCAGGACATTGTTGCCGCCGGTCGCTTCCACTTTCGCAATGTTGGCCACGAAGGGCTTGTACATTGGAGATTTGTCATCGACACCGGGTGTCGTCAGGCTGAAGGCCGCATCGTCGACGGTGACGGGCTGTCCGTCCGACCACTTCATGCCGGAGCGCAGGACGAGCTCGACAGTTGTTTCCGTGGGCCGGGTCACCTTCTCGGCCGCCCAGGGCTTCGGCATTCCGTCCGGTCCGACGCGCATCAGGCGGTCCCACACCAGCTCGGTAATCCAGGAGCCCTCGGCGCCTGGGATGTAGAACGGGTTCAGGGTCGCCGAAGGGGCGACGGAATTCAGGATGACGTCGTGCTGGCTGCTTTTCGGGGTGATGCTGAGCCAGGTCCAGAAGTTGCGGATGCCGATGCCCGCCTGGTCAACGACACTGTTCTCGTCCCAGATGTTCCTGTTGAACACGAACTGATTGATCGGATAGACCAGGAAGCCATACGGCTGGTCGTGGTTGATCAACTCCTGGGCCTGGATGATCAACTCGCGTCGTTTCTGAAGGTCGAGCTCGGATCGCTGTTCCCGCGCGATCTTGTCATAGTCGGGATTGACGTATCCTACGAAATCGTAGCCGCTTTTGGCGTTTGCCGAGACAAACAGGTTGTAAGTCAGCTCGTCGGGGTCGCTGCGCTCAGGCCGGCCGACCATGGACCACATGCCGGCATCCCACCGGGTGCGCTGGTACCAGATGATCTGGCCCTGTTCCTGGTCCGGCAGCGGGCGCAGGACGACGTTGAGGCCGAGCTGCTGGAACGCGGCCTGCATGATCTCGGCTGCCTGCCACTGCTGCGGTGATTCCGCCTCGGGCAGGGTCAGGATCACGAGTGGGCGGATGGGGTCACCCGCCGGCTCGGCCAAGGCCGGCTTGAGCCAGGTCGCGGAGGTGACGCCGGCGGCGGCTGCCGCCACCCCGCCTTTGAGGACTGAACGCCTCTTCATGTGAACCTCCCTTGTGGTTCGTGGGGCCGATCCAAGCCCCCTCGCAGTCGGCAAGCAAGCGCCTTGCCAGCCGTAGCCAACGGTGATGCGATCACAAGCCGGCAACGAAGGGACACATCATGCCGATCAGCGACAGTGAACGCCGGTTCATCGGCGAGGTCAGCCTGGACTTTCCGTGGGAACTCATCGAGACGTTCTCTACCATGCCACGCTGGCAGCCGCAGGACGTGAACCGTGGCGCCGATGCGATCGTGTCCCGGTTACGCGCCGCGGGTGTCCCGGTCGAAGTGCACCAGCCGGAGCTGTGTCTTTCGATTCCTTATTCCGCTTCGGTCGCCGCCCGGGGCGTGACCTACCGGGCGAAGCCGCCGTCATCATCGCTGTCGATCCCGGACGGCCGCACTGCGCGGCTGGTGACGCTGCAGGCAAACCCCCGTGCGCTGCGAAGCTATAACCGCGACATCCAGACACTGTTCGGCGGGAGTATTTCTTCCATTGAGGAAGTGATGCGCCTGGTGGGCGACAACATCGTCGTGATGCGCGGCTTCGGCAATCCGGCGCTTGCCAGTCTGATCGAGGAATGGGGCGGTGCAGGCCTGATTGCGGTCAATCCCGGCGTGGACATCCACTGGGGGACGTGCACGACGATCTGGGGCAGTCCGGATTTGCAGGACTCCGTTCGCAAGCCGCGCATCCCCGTGGTGGCCGTGAACAACGCCGACGGACAGAGGCTGATGGCGCTCGCTGCCGGGGGCGGAGAGGCCACGATTCGCACCGATCTGGCCGAAGGTTGGTTCATGCAGAAGATCCCAGTTGCAACGATCCCTGGCATGGAGGAGCCGGAGAAATTCGTTCTGCTCCATGGCCATTATGACTCCTGGGACGTCGGCGTGGGCGACAATGCCACCGGGGATGCGACCTTGCTGGAGCTGGCGCGCGTATTGTGGGCGCACCGCGACGGGCTGCGGCGCTCGGTGAAGGTGGCTTGGTGGCCGGGGCATTCCACCGGCCGCTACGCCGGATCGACCTGGTTCGCTGACGCCTTCGCGCTCGAGCTCGACCGCAACTGCCTCGCGCAGATCAATTGCGACAGCCCCGGCTGCCGGTGGGCCACCAGCTATCACGACACGCGCAGCTTCAGCGAATGCGCCGGGATCGCGACGGGTGCGATCCGCGACATCGTGCCGGACGCAGAGATCGCCACGCATCGTCCCCCTCAGGCCGGCGATTACAGTTTCAACAATATCGGCTTGCCCAGCCTGTTCATGCTGAGCTCCACCATGCCGGATGCGTTGCGAGAGGAGAAAGGCTATTACGACGTGTCTGGCTGCGGCGGCAACATCGCCTGGCACACCGAGAACGATACCCTGGAAATCGCAGATCGCGATATCCTGCTGAAGGACATGAAGATCTACCTGCTGTCGGTGCTGCGGATCGCGAACGCAGAGGTCCTGCCATTCGACTGGACCGCGACCTGCGACGAATTCCTGGGCACGATCGCGAAATACGAAGCAGCGGCGGGCGGCATGGCCGATCTGTCGGCCGCGCGTGCGGCCACCGAAGCGCTGAAGACCGCGCTGACGAGGCTGCGTACGGAACCGCCAGCCCAACAGAATACGGCGCTTATGCAACTTGCTCGCGTGCTGGTGCCGATCAACTACACGCGCGAGCCACGTTTCCGGCACGATCCCGCCTATACAGTGCCGCCGCTGCCAACGCTTGCCGTTGCGGCGGAGCTGCCCGCGTTCACCGACCCGCATCGTCGGAATTCCGCAAAGGTCGAGCTGACGCGCGGCCAGAACCGGTTCGTAGCGGCGCTGGATCAGGCGCGGCGTCTCACAGAAGCAGCGTGAACCTTGAGCAGAAAGGCGGTGCAAACATGACCAGCGCATTCCGGATTTCCACGCCACTGCCCGGCACCAATTTCGGCGCCACCATCTCTCTCACCGGCACTGGCGGCGCGCATTCATTCGTGCAGGCTGCGGAGAGAGATGCCGAAACGCTGCCGCATATCCTGGCAGAGAGCCGGGGTCTGTTGCTGGTCCATGGCATGGACGCAATGGCCGAGGATCCGGAGCTGCTGGTTCGTTTCAGCCGGATCTTCGGGCCGGAGGTCGAGAACTATCGCGACAATCTCACCCCACTCAACATGGTGCACGAGACGGTGCCGGAAATTCTGGTTGTTTCCAACACGCCGCCGGTGTCGCGGCAGCCGCCACGCCTGCCCGATCCCCCGCTGACCGGGGACGGCAGGCTGCCGACGCGGTTTCCTCATCGGCGTGGCTGGCACACGGACCAGAGCTATCGCCGCCCACCGCCGGACATCTCGCTATTCCTTGCAGTGATACCGGTCCCGAAGGGGCAGGGGCAGACGCTGTTCGCCGACGGGACCGCGGCGTATGATTCGCTCTCGCCGAATCTCAAAGCGCGCGTGGAGGGGCTGGAGGGTCTGCATGTGAGCTCGCGAGCCCGGCGGACGCGCGACGCGGTGCTGTCCGGGGAGACGCCGATTGTCCTGCAGCCGCACGAGCGTTCGCAACGTCAGCCAGTCGTGCGTGTGCACCCCGTCACTGGGCGCAAGGCACTCTATCTCTGCGAATTCGGGCAGATGGACTGGTTGGAAGGACCGTTCGTGGGCATGCAGCCCGGCCCGCACGGTGACGGCGCCGCGCTGCTGTTCGAGCTGATGGCGCACATGACCCAGCCCCAATTCGTCTATGTCCATGAATGGACGCGCGGCGACCTGCTGGTGTGGGACAATCGGTGTCTGGTGCATGCCGCCACATGGTTCGACGCGGAAAAGGAAGCACGTCTGATGTGGCGCACCACGGTCAGCGGGAATCCCGGCCCGCTCTATGCCGGAGAACGCAAGAGTTGGATCGCTGCTTGAGAAGAAGTCATACCGCAGAGGCGCAGAGGTTTATCTGGTGGGCCCGCCGGCTGCGGCCCAGCAGATATCGAGATCGTCCTGCTGAAGCAAGGGTATCTCTGCGAACTCTGCGTCTCTGCGGTGATTCTTTGCTAACTCCCCAGCACCCGCCCCGCCACCGCATCGAGCCGAGCCAGCAGCGCCGGATCTCGCATGTGCGTCGCGGTGATGATGGCGTTATCCAGCGCCCTGTCGCAGCCGCAAGGACACAACGCGCGCGGCTGCCCGATCTCCGGCACCACGCTCCGCACCAGCGCGCGGGCCTTGTCCGCATTGTCGAGCAGCACCTTCACGATCGCCTCGACGGTGACGTGGTCATGGTCCGGATGCCAGCAGTCGAAATCCGTCACCATGGCAACCGTCGCGTAGCAGAGCTCGGCCTCTCGGGCGAGCTTGGCCTCGGGCATGTTGGTCATGCCGATGACGCTGCAGCCCCAGCTTCGGTACAGCTCACTCTCTGCGCGTGTAGAGAATTGCGGTCCCTCCATCACGAGATACGTGCCGCCGCGATGAACCGCCAAGCCAAGCCCGCGCGCCCCGGCTTCCAGCGCATCGCCAAGCCGACCGCACACCGGATGCGCCATGGAGACATGCGCCACCACGCCTTGCCCGAAGAAGCTCTTCTCCCGGGCGAAGCTGCGGTCGATGAACTGATCGACGATGACGAAGCTGCCGGGCGGCAGATCGGCCCGCAGGCTGCCGACCGCCGACAGCGACACCACATCGGTGACACCGGAGCGCTTCAGCGCATCGATATTGGCACGGTAGTTCAGATGCGTCGGCGACAGCGGGTGCCCGCGCCCATGTCGCGGCAGAAACACGCAGCGCGTGTCGCCAAGCCGGCCGAACAGCAACGCGTCAGACGGTGTGCCCCATGGCGTCTCGACCTGGCGCCACGACTTCTCCTCCAGCCCCTCGATCTCATAGAGGCCGGAGCCGCCGATGATGCCGATGACCGGCTCGATGGTCACCACATCGGTCAATGCACGTCCGACCACACCTTGCGCTTCATCGCGTAGGTCAGCCCCATCAGCAGCAGCAGGAACAGCACCACGCGGACGCCGATCTGCTTGCGCTCGACCAGCTCCGGGTTCGCCGTCCATTCCAGGAAGGTGACCACGTCATGCGCCATCTGCGGCACGGTCGCCTTGGTGCCGTCGGCGTACTGCACCAAGCCGTCGTGCAGCGGCGGCGGCATCGCGATGAGATGGCCTGGAAAGTACTCGTTGTAGAACCGGCCCGCCGGGACCTCGAAACCCTTGGGCGCCTCGGTGAACCCGGTCAAGATTCCATACACATAGTCCGCATGGCCTTCGCGGGCGTTGACGATCAGGGACAGGTCCGGCGGCAACGCGCCGCCCAACGCCGCGCGAGCTGCCTGCTCGTTGGGGAACGGCGAGCGGAACTGATCGGCCGGCGTGGCCGGCCCCTCGATCGGCTGGCCTTGGTCGTTCACTCCCTTCGGCACTTGCTCTGATGCAGCGATCGCCTTGATCTGCGCATCGGTCAGCCCGATCCCGGCGAGGTCGCGATAGTGCAACTGCGTCATCGAATGGCAGTTGGAGCAGACGTTCTTGTACACCCAGAAACCGCGCTGGGCGGCGGCCAGGTCGAAGCTGCCGAACAGCCCGCTGAAGCTCCATTTCTCGTTCGGCAGCGGCTCGTCCTGACAAAATGCCGGGCCGGCGAGCAGACCGGCGGCGAGCGCGGCTGCCAACAGAACGCAGAAGCGGCGCATCACGCCTTCTCCATCGGCTTGGCTGCGGCCCCACTGGGCAACGGGCCACCGCCGCCGCCAAGCACCGCGCGGCTGATGCTCTCCGGCAGCGGGAGGGGCCGCTCCAGTATGCCAAGCAGCGGCAGCAGGACCAGGAAGTGGAAAAAATAATAGAGCGTGCAGAGCCGTCCAATCGGCACCCAGAGGCCGATCGGCTGGTGCGCGCCAACCACGCCAAGCATGATCACTGCCGCCACCCAAAGCCAGATAACCTGCCGGAAAATCGGCCGGAACCGCGCGCTGCGCACCGGACTGGTGTCGAGCCATGGCAGGAAGAACAGGATCAGGATCGAGCCGAACATGATGCACACGCCGCCCAGCTTGTCGGGCACTGAGCGCAGCATGGCGTAGAATGGCAGCAGGTACCATTCCGGCACGATATCGCTCGGCGTCTGCAGCGGGTTGGCCTGGATGAAGTTGTTCGGATCGCCGAGCGCGTTCGGAAAGAAGAACACGAACACCGCCCAGAAGGCCAGGAAGGCGCAAACGCCGATGCTGTCCTTGGTGGTGTAATAGGGATGGAACGGCACCGTGTCCTGCGGGCTCTTGACGTCGATCCCCAGGGGGTTGTTCGGCCCAGTGATGTGCAGGGCCCAGACGTGCAGGAACACCACGCCCACGATGACGAACGGCAGCAGGTAGTGCAGGGCGAAGAACCGATTGAGCGTGGGATTGTCGACGCTGTAGCCGCCCCACAGCCAGGTCACGATGCCATGCCCGACCACGGGGAAGGCGGAGAACAGATTGGTGATGACGGTCGCGCCCCAATAGGACATTTGTCCCCAAGGGAGCACGTAGCCCATGAACGCGGTCGCCATCAGGAGGAACAGTATGATCACGCCGAGAATCCACAGCAGCTCGCGCGGCGCCTTGTAGGACCCATAGTACATGCCACGCAGGATGTGGATGTAAGTGACGATGAAGAACATCGAGGCACCGTTCTGGTGCACATAGCGCAGCAGCCAGCCGTAGTTCACATCCCGCATGATGTGCTGCACGGAGTCGAATGCCAGGTTGACATTCGGCTGGTAATCCATCGCCAGCAGCACACCTGTGGCGATCATGATCACCAGGGTGATGACGGCGAGCGCACCGAAGTTCCAGAAATAGTTGAAGTTCTTCGGCGTCGGGAAGGTCGCGTACTCCTTCATCATCATCGAGGGCAGCGGCAGGCGCGAGTCGATCCACGCGACGAAGCGGTTCTCGAAATCGCTCTTGTGCAGCTCGGCCATGGGGGGTCCTTCTGCTGGCGTCAGCCGATCCGTGGCGACGGGCGGTTTTGCAACGCGCCCGGCCGGCTTGCAAGATCGGGCGCGCATCGTGACCGCACAGGGAACGAGACCGGATGACCGACGCGACGCCAGTCGCACCCCCACACACGACGCTGAAAGCGGAGGCCCGCGCCTGGTTTGAAACCCTGCGCGACCGGCTGTGCGCCGCTTTCGAGGCGATCGAGGACGAAGCCGGTTCACCCACCCCCGCCGCCCGCTTCGTGCCCACCGCCTGGACGCGGCCGACCCCCGACGGGGCGGAGGGCGGCGGCGGGGTCATGAGCGTGATGCGCGGGCGGGTGTTCGAGAAGGTGGGCGTCAACGTCTCCACCGTCTGGGGCGAGTTCACCCCGGAATTCCGTGCCCAGATCCCCGGCGCCGAGACGGACCCGCGTTTCTGGGCCAGCGGCATCAGCTTGGTTGCGCACATGGCGAGCCCGATGGTGCCGGCAGCGCATATGAACACGCGCATGCTGATCACCAGCCAGGGATGGTTCGGCGGCGGCGCCGACCTCACGCCCATGCGACCAGAGACCCAAGAGGCCCGGGCCGACGCGGCCGACTTTCACGACGCGCTGCGTGCTGCCTGCGACCTCCACGACCGCAGCTATTATCCGGGGTTCAAGGACTGGTGCGACCGGTATTTCTTCCTGCCTCACCGCAACGAGCCACGCGGCGTCGGCGGCATCTTCTTCGACCATCATTTCAGCGGCGACGCGCCAGCGGACTTCGCCTTCACCCGCGATGTGGGCGTGGCGTTCCTGGACGTGTTCCCCCGCATCGTCCGCCGGCGCATGCACGCGCCGTGGACCCCGGCGGACCGCGAGCACCAGCTTATTCGCCGCGGCCGTTACGTCGAGTTCAACCTGCTCTACGACCGCGGCACGCTGTTTGGCCTGCGCACCGGCGGCAACGTCGAGGCGATCCTGATGAGCCTGCCGCCCGAGGTTCGCTGGCCATGATTGCTCCATACACCTCTCCCGCTCTGCGGGAGAGGTCGCCGCGCGGAGCGCGGCGGGTGAGGGTGTGGCGGCCTTCGCTTTTGCATTGTATAAAGTAAACCAATGAGCGCAATTTCACTCGCCCTGAACCTGGTCAACACGGCCACCCGACGGCAACTCGCCGCCGAGGAACTGCACGCGGCTCTGCTGGATGCGGCGAAACCGGGACAGGCACAGATTCGCATCCTGCTCGAGGAGGCACCGCGTTTCCTTTTGATGGAACTTGTTGGGACAGGCTGGATCACCTGGCAGGATCTTGCCGGCGCGGCAGCCCGCGTGCCGCATCTGGGAGGGCGGAATGGCGCCTGGATCGAAGAAATGGCCGGCTTCGCATTGGCGCGAACTGCTCGCTAGCGCCGCTGCGCTGGTCGAAGACAGTGCGCTGCCGCGCCATGTTGCGTGGAGCTGGGGCGGCGGTACAAGGCTCGCGCAACTTTATGACCATCGCTTGTCCTATGACATCGACATCTTCATTACCGATGTTCAGGCCTTGCTGTGGTTGTCGCCAAGGCTCAACGAGGCAGCGGCTCGGCTGACCGACGATTACGTCGAAAGCAGCGAGAGTGTGAAACTCTCGACCGCGCAGGGAGATATCGATTTTATTGCCGCGCCTGTCGTGACCTCGCCGGGCACGCTGACGATAGAGATCGACGGCCGTGTCATCGCGGCACAGACGGCGGAGGAGGTGTTGGCCAAGAAGCTGCAGTTCCGTGGCCACTCCCTTGCCGCGCGTGACGCGTTCGACCTTGCCGTGATGCTGCGTGCTGATCGCAGCGCCGTGGATGCGGCGCTCATTGCTTGTTCCCCGCGTGCCGTCGCGCAGGCGACGGCTCGGCTGCGTCTGATGTTGCCACGCCTTGCCGACCAGTTGGAGCAGAGTGTCAGGCCCCAGCCCCGATTCGAACGCTTCGTCACCCAGGCGCCACTCATCCTGGAGCAGTGGCTCGGAGAGGTGGGCGCGCCGGATCGAACGGACGCCTGAATTCTTCGAGTCGGGCGACGGCGATTGGATGGTTCAAGAATTTGGAGCGGCGGGCAGCGCGTTCAGTGCTCAGTGATCTCGTCAACCGATCGTGAGCCGGGTTGCGCAAACCGACCGGCGTGCTACCGAAGGGCTCGCATCAGTTGGGAGGGCGATCGATGCAAACGAACGTGCAGTCGAAACCGGCCGGCTATCCGAGTCTGACGCCGTATCTTATCGTGCGCGAGGCTGCACGCGCTATCGACTTCTACAGGACGGCGTTCGGCGCGGTGGAGCGGATGCGGTTGCGTGGACCGGGCGAGCGCGTCGGACATGCCGAGCTGGCGATCGGCAACTCACTCATAATGCTGGCCGATGAGTCGCCGGAGCATGGGGCCGTGGCGCCGCAGCCGAGTCAGGTTGGCCCGATTTCGCTGCACCTCTACGTCGATGACGCGGACGCTGTCGTGCGCGCGGCGGAAGCGGCTGGCGCGAAACTGGTGCGGCCGATCGAAACCAAATTCTACGGCGACCGCATGGGGACGATCGCCGATCCGTTCGGTCATGTCTGGCACGTGTCCACGCATGTCGAGGATGTACCGCCCGAGGAGATCGAACGCCGCGCGGCTGCGTTGAGTAAATGAGTCCACCTCTCCCGCTTTGCGGGTGAGGGCGCCCCGATGGGGACTTCATCCCCTCAATCGGGCGGCGACATCAGGCCGGACACCCAAAGCGGCGGCGCCATCAGTATCGGTGACGCGACGACCAGCGACCAGGCAAGCCCGGCCGCGAGCATGTAGTCCAGCGTGGTCCAGCCGGCCCCGAATTCGGAGGGAGGCCCGGGTTGCGGCCGGGCCGGGCTGCTCAGACGATTGCTCATTATCCGTCTCCGTTCGGCAACAATATTGGCCCGGCCGCGGACTGCCGCAAGCCGCCTGTTATGCGCGCGGCTGCCATCGCCTCTGCTTGGCTGGCGAAGCCGGGGCGGGCGGGGCAGAATCACCGGGGAGCGGCCAAAGATGCCGCGTCCAGGAGGAACCGACCAGGATGCCCGACGATTTGAGGCTGCACGTCGCCCGTGGGCCGCGCAGCATCGAAAACCGTGCCTCCTGGGCGGCCGCGGGCGTCACGCTGGCGATCCTGTCGGTCTCCTACGGCGCCCCTCTCATCATCGTGGTCGGGCTCAAGACCATGCAGACGGCGTTGGACACCGATCGGTCCGTGCTGGCGCTGGCTGGTGCCTTTGTGTGGATCGGCACCGGGCTCGGCGGCGTCGTGATGGGGCCGGTGGCGGAACGGATCGGCATGCGGGCCACAGCGCTGATCGGCGCGACGATGATGGCGGCGGGCCTCGCGCTGTCGGCGAGCGGTCGCATCTGGGCGATCTTCGTCGGCCACGGGCTGCTGATCGGGCTGCTCGGCAATGGCGCGCTGTATCCGCCGTTGGTCACGTATGTCAGCCGTTGGTTCGACCGCCGGCGGGGTACAGCGATTGCGCTGATCTCGTCCGGCCAGTACATCGCCGGAATAATCTGGCCGTTCCTGTTCGAGCGGGCGATGGCCCGCTTCGGCTGGCAGGCAACCATGCTGGGCTATGCGGCGGTGGTACTGGCCGCGATCCCGCCGCTTGCGCTCCTGTTACTTCGTCCGCCGCCGGACCCGGTGCATGGTGCGGCGGCGAGCGGTGCCCGCCCCACGCGGGCACCGGTGCTGGGGATGCGGTCGAACTCGGTGCAGGCGCTGATTTGCCTGGCGGTGTTTCTGTGCTGCGTGCCGATGGTGATGCCGAGCAGCCACTTGGTCGCATTCTGCAGCGATATCGGCATCCCGCCCGCGGATGGCGCGGCGATGCTGTCCGTGCTGTTGGGCGCCGCTTTTCTCAGCCGGCAGTTCTGGGGCGCGTTCGCCGACCGCTATGGCGGGTTGCGCACAGTGTTTGCCGGCTCGGCCTGCCAGGCGCTGGCGATCGCCGCCTTCCTGCTGACCCGCAACGAGGCCGGGCTGTTTGCGATTTCGGCGGCGTTCGGGCTCGGGTTCTCCGGGATCATCCCGGCTTACGTGGTGGCTATCCGCGAGCTGTTCCCATCGGCCGAGGCGGCTTGGCGGGTGCCGCTGTTCCTGTTCACCGGCATGAGCGGCATGGCATTCGGAAGCTGGTTCGCCGGCATGCTGTACGACCGGTTTGGATACTATGCGCCGGCATTTGGGGCGGGGGCGCTGTTCAACCTGGCGAACCTGACGGTGATCGGGTTCCTGGTGGCTCGGCAGTGGGGGCGTGGTCCGTTGCTGGCGACAACATAATCGGGGCCGAGGACGGCGGTGGACAGCTCGGCGTTCGCGAACCCGCCCTCGTTCATGGGGGGTGCCGTTCTCGTGTGACCTGACGGCAAGCTGGAGGGCGATCATCGGCGTGCTGGTGGCGTGCAAAATCGGCGGAGTGCGCGGCGGGCTGGTCGATCGCAACGTCACGGTTGCCAATCGCAATCAGTCGCGACCGCGTGAGCGGATTTTCTGCCTGTTTCCAGCAACTTAATCCACGGCCATGTAATTGAACCGGCATGTCGTCACAGCCATTTGCCCGCCGAGGCAGAGTTTAACCTCCCGGCTGTATGCTCCTTCAAGATTTGGCCTGGAGATTAGGCCCGGGGTGACCAGGGACCGGTCGCGCCACCTATCCGGCCTCCCAACTGGTCGCGTGTGACGCCGACGAATTGCGCGGCACGGCGCCGACATCGACGAACACAACCTGCCGCGCGCTGCCAGGCAGCGATGCATCTTCACCGACACCGCTGCCGATGAGGCAACAAGGACCGAGTGGAGATTTGGTCATGAGCGAAGCAGTGATGGGCGGTGGCCATGATGTGTTTGCTGAACGGCAAAGCATCGCCGGACGCTCAATGTCGCAGGGTCTGCTGGGGATTGCCGCGATCATCCTTGGCATCGTCGGACTGGCGATCGGGGCAGCGCATCCTGATGTGCCTGCGTATCTGGATGCGATCGCCGCGATCATCCTGGGTGTGAGCCTGATGGCGGGCGGTGCCGGGTTCGCTGTTGCGTATGCACGGCTGGCCGCCAGACTGGAGGGGACAGCGACCGGGCAGATGACAGGAATGAACGCGGGCATGTTCCTGGGAAGCGCCGTGGTCATTCTGGGTATCCTTGCCGTGCTGAGGGTCGCCACTGTGGCGCTGGTTCCTGTCGCAGTGATCGTGGTCGGCGTTGGCTTGATCATGAGCAGCGGTGCCTCGATCCGGCTGGCAATGGTGGAAGGTGAGCTGTCGGCAGACGGGCCGGTTGCCCGCCGGATCAGCGAGGAGCTGGCGTTTGCGACTGGGAGCATGCGGGCGATCGCCGGGATCGCCGTCGTGGTTCTGGGCATTGTTGCATTGGCTGGAGCCTATGCACTCGTGCTGACCCTGGCCGCGATGATCGTTGCCGGTGCGGCCATGCTGCTGAACGGCAACCCGCTGAGCAGCCGGATGGTCGGCATCCTGGTGCCGCGCCGAGCGTAATACCGGGGGTCGGAAAAACTGAAGTATTCGACGCGCGGCGTCCCATAGACAGACATGGCCGGGCTTGGTCCGGCCATGTCTGTCTGTGCCGAGCTTGACGCGCCTGATCGCGAGGTGAGCGTCTGGCCTGCTTCAAGCCCGAGCCGGGGCTTCCTGCATCGCGGTAGGGCCAGGCTGGGAGATCGATGTACCGCTGAAGGCGCTGCGTGGGCCTCTGGGCGCCGGATCGGCGCTGATCACAATCATTCGTACGAGCCCTGAACCGCTACCTCTATCCGCATCCGTTGTGAACCTTTTTTGCTGACCGCCATTACTTGGCTTACAACTCAGAGGACATGGCAATGAGATCGTCGCTCCCTATCGCCTTGTCGGCGGCATCGATCCTGGTTGCGCCTGCCTTCGCGCAGTCGCCGCCAGCCGTAACCGCGCCGGCGCCGGCACCCTCCGTGACAGCACCCACAGTGGTTCCCGGTGCCCCCGTCGCGCCTTTGACGGACACGGATGCGCGGTTCGTGCAGACCCAGACTGAGAACAATATGGCGGAGTTCCAGGCGGCGCAATTGGCGCTGCAGCGCAGTCAGAACCGGAACGTTCGTAACTTTGCCCAGAAAATGATAGCGGACCACACGTACGTGCAGGACACGCTAAACCAGATTGTGCAAATGCATCCTCATCTTCCATTGCCGCGGACGCTGACCGAACAGGACCGTGAAGTGCTTGATCGGTTGGCCGGACTCAATGGCCCCGCTTTCGATCGTGCGTATATGAACACCATGGTCCAAGCAAACTCGACGATGATAAGTGAGCTCAACTCTCAGCTGGCCCACGGCTGGGACCAGCATATCAGCGCATGGGTGCAGAACACACGCCCTATCCTGCTGCAGCACTCCGAGGTTGCCCAACAGGTGCTGGCCAGTCTGCCGCCAATGGGCTGAAGTAGCCTGGGGCCGCCGGTCCCACAGCCGGGCCGGCCGCTCGGGGGAAACGGCGGTCGCGCGTTGGCCGGACTTACTTAACTGCGATAGAGATACGATACAGCACATGCGGGCGGAGCTTGTGATCCTGGGGAAGCGACGGGTGATCGAAATCGTCGGAAGCATCGCGCCGCATCCCGATCCGCTCCATGACCGCGCGCGAGCGAAAGTTCACCCGCGCCGTGAATGAGACGATCTCGGTAAGTTGCAACTGATCGAACCCGTGGGCCAGCACGCGCCTGGCACCTTCCGATGCATAGCCTCTGCCCCAATGCTCATGTGCGAGGCGCCACCCGATCTCGACACATGGCGTGAAATGCGCCTCGAAGCGCGGAATCGAGAGTCCGATGAAACCGATGAAGGGGGCGGTGCCGGGCAACTCGACTGCCCACAGGCCGAAGCCGTGGCGGGCGAAGTGGGCCTCGATCCGGTCGGCGGATGCGTCGCTTTCTGCGCGGTCGAGGCAGGAGGGGAAGAACTCCATGACACGCGGGTCGGCGTTGAGCGCAGCGAAGGGCTCGCGATCGGCTTCGCGCCAGGGACGGAGGATGAGGCGTTCGGTTGTCAGAGTCATTGCTTGTTGCTCGACCCGCTCCCCCCTTCCGCAAGGGGAGGGGAAGTCTTCGCTATACTGCCTGGCGGACGGCGGGGAATACATCTTCCGCTAGAATCTGCATCTGCTCCAGCGCAACGCTGTTCGGCATGCCGGGCAAATGGACACCGACCAGGATATAGTTGCAGCCGATCCGGCGACACGCGATCGCCAATTGTTCGGCCACCTGGTTGGCGGTACCGAGAAGGAAACGATCCGCCATCAGTGCATCGAAGCCGACGTCGAACCGGTCGCTGTCCGGGACCTCCTTGTCCTGGCCCCAGGCGCTGTAGGCGCGATACTTTTCCTCGAGCCAGGGACGGGCGAGCCGGATGGCCTCGGCGCGCGAGCCCGCCACGAACACTTCGCGCATCAGCGGCAGCTCCGCCGGGAACGGCTTGCCACAGCGGTCCAGTTCGCGGCGATAAACCTCCATCTGGTGTTCCAGTGTATCCAACCTGTTGTGCGGATTGATGAACCAGCCATCGGCGATCCGCGCGGCGCGCCTGATGCCGGCGTCAGAGTTGGCGCCGATCCACACCGGCGGCGTCGGCTGCTGCACCGGCCTGACCGAGCAGTTCGCGTCGTCGAGCTCGAAATGCGAGCCGGTCATGGTGACCGACTCTTCAGTCCACAGCCGGCGGATCGCAGCAAGATTCTCCTCGAAGCGCCGTACGCGATCCTTCGACGTGGTCCCGAACGCCTTGAATTCCACCTCGCGATAGCCGAGACCCGCACCGAAGATCAGCTTGCCGCCCGACATCACATCGAGCGTTGCGAGCTGCTCGGCAAGATCGAGCGGCTTGTGCAGCGGCAGCAGCACCACGCCGCATAACAGACGCAAGCGGGGCGCGAGCGCGGCCACCTGCGCGAGGAACGGGATCTGCTGGACCATCTGGTACGGACGCGAACTGTAATGCACGCCCTTGCCGACCGAGTCGAAGCCCAGTGCTTCGGCACGGCACGCCAGCGCAAGGTCGTCGGCGTGGCGCAGCCGCATATCCTCGCCCGCCTTGTGCTGGCCGCGCATCATCAGACCAAATTTCATCACCTGCACTCCGGTTCAGCCCGCCGGCTTCGCATCCACTTCCTTGAACACCTCGGTGGCGATGCGGAACGCCTCCAGGCAGGCGGGGATGCCGCAATAGGCACCGGTTTGCAGCAGGATCTCCTTGATCTCGTCGCGGCTGACGCCGTTGGTCAGCGCCGCGCGTAAATGCAGCCTCAGCTCGGCGCCGCGGTTGAGCGCGACCAGCATGGCTATGTTGACGATGCTGCGCGTCTTGCGCGGCAGGCCCGGCCGGGTCCAGATCGTGCCCCACGCAACTTCCGTGGTAAGCTGCTGGAACGCAGCGTTGAAATCGTCGGCGCGCG
>Ga0335075_10002764_pt1 | contig 28010 bp, 25 predicted proteins | sample Lox_Sample_24_FD_206723 | JGI IMG/M metagenome (GOLD analysis project Ga0335075, IMG submission 206723) | Soil microbial communities from Loxahatchee National Wildlife Refuge, Florida, United States - Lox_Sample_2.4 | ecosystem: Environmental > Terrestrial > Soil > Wetlands | place: USA...
CGCGACTGGATGTTTCTCGAAACGCTCTATCGCATCTATTCGACCGCCGGCTACAACATCGCCCATGTCGAGGTGACGGCGCAGCTCTGCACCGAGCATAATATCCAATACCAGGACATCGATCGTATCGAGGCCCTGGTCAACTGGCTGGAGACCGAATACCCGAGCCCGGCCTTCCCGAGCCGCGGCATCGACAACCCGCCGCAGCCGGGCAGCACGCAATACTTCACGGCCTATGGCGCGGTCGAGCGCGGCTATCCGCTGCTGCGCGGCGACCGACCGGGGCCCGGCGAGAGCGATCCGCCGGCGGTGCTCGAGCTGATGCGGCGCGTGACGCTGATCCCGAGCGTGCGGCGCGCGCTGTTCGGGCCGCGGATCACGGTCTTTTTGAAAGATGGCCGCAGCTTCACCCGGGAGGGCACCGGCCGTGAATTCATCTGGGATTTCGAGGAAGAGGTGCTGCGCATCCAGCCGATCGCACCCGGACTTGCGATCAGTGAGCCGCAATTCGCCGAACTGATCGACACCTGCCGCCGTCTCGACACGATCGACCGGGCAGCCGAACGGCTGATCGCGCTGACCATCCCAGCCGGGCAACAGCAACCCCGCGCCTGACCATCCCGTCCGGCGGGCCGCCGCCCGGCTCAGCGGCGGCCAAGAGCGCGGACGCCAAAAGCGTGGATGAAGGTGTCGACGGCGGCGGCAACGATCTCGTCAATGCCGGGCATGGCTGTCGCGCCTTCAAGGCGAAGCAGGTGGCGCAGCTGGGTTTCGCCGCGCACCAGCCCGACGAACTGCTCGGCGGCCAACCTGGTGTCGGGCAGCGCCAGCGTTCCGGCTGCCGCGGCGCTCTGCAAAAAGGTCTCGATCTGTGAGAGGTTGCGCTCGGGCCCAGCACGCCAGAACACCTCGCCCAGCACCGGGAAGCGGGTCACCTCGGCGAGGATGATGCGGTGCAGAGCCAGCGCGTCCGGGGACAACACCAGCTCAAGAAACCGCCGCGCCAGCATCGTCAACGAAGCGCGGACATCACCCGGGTCGAGCTCGCCGATGGAGAGGCCAGTAAAACGCCGCTCGCATTCGCGCCCGATCACCGCGCCGAACAGTTCCTCCTTACCGGCGAAATGGGCATAGACCGTGGCTTTCGACACGCCGGCCTCGCGCGCGATCGTATCCATGCTGACCGCGCCAAAACCGCCCGCCAGAAATGCCTCTTTGGCCGCGGCGAGAATGCTCTCGGTCTTGCTCGCCGGTGGCGCCTGGCTGGGTAGTGGCGCCTGGCTGTGCCCGCTCGTATGCATCGCCCTCGTCGCCGTCCCCGGCCCGTCCTCACTGGCCCCTCGTCACCGGGCGTCGGTGCGCGGACTTGACAAATTCTATAGAGGTCGTAGGGTCGCCGCAACTATAAACTGAACGGTTTAGTTCAGCCAAAATGCGCAATAAAATTGTACTTTTTGCCGTGGTGCTGACCCTGGCGCTCGGCGGTTATGGCGGCTGGTATTGGTGGACGACGTTGCGGTTTCTCGAATCGACCGATGACGCCTATATCGCCAGCGACGTCTCGGTGATCAGCCCGAAGGTCGAAGGCTACATCAAGGAGGTCCGGGTCCGCGAGAACCAGTGGGTCAAAGAGGGCGCGGTGCTGTTCGTCATCGATGACGCCGATTTCATCGCCAAGGTCGACCAGGAAAAGGCGGCGGTGGCGACCGAACAGGCAGCGGTCGCGACCTATGTGAGCCGGCTCGACCTGCAGCGGGCGCTGATCGCCCAGGCCCAGGCGACGGTGCAGTCGGCCGACGCCGATCTCATCCGCACCCAGCAGGATTACAAGCGCTACAGCGCGCTGATGAGCAGCGATTTCGCCAGCCGGCAGCGCTTTGACCAGGCCGCGGCCGATCTGCGCAAGGCCCAGGCGGAAACCGCCAAGAGCCGTGCCGCACTTGCCGCGGCGCAGAGCGAGCTCGGGGTGCTCGACTCGCAACGCCAGGAAGAGATCGCCCGGCTGCAGCAGGCGCGGGCCAACCTGCAGCTGGCCCAGAACGATCTCGACAACACCCGCATTCGTGCGCCGGTGTCGGGCGTCGTCGGCAATCGCGCCGGCCAGATCGGCCAGTACGTCAAGCCCGGCACCGAACTCGCCTCGCTGGTGCCGCTGCCACGGGTTTATGTCACGGCAAATTTCAAGGAGACGCAGCTGACCCTGATGCGGCCCGGCCAGCGCGCCGAAGTCTCGGTCGATGCCTATCCCGACCACACGCTCGAGGGCCGTATCGACAGCTTTGCCCCGGCGAGCGGCGCCGAGTTCAGCCTGTTGCCGCCCGACAACGCGACCGGCAACTTCACCAAGATCGTGCAGCGCGTGCCGGTGCGCATCGCGCTGCCGCGCGACGATCCGCTGGCGCGCCTGCTGCGCCCGGGATTGTCGGTCACGGTCACCGTCGATACTCGTGACAGGGGCGAGCCGGTCGCTGCCGGCGGTGGTGGTATCTTCGGCACAGCCGAGGCGGCACCGGCCGCGGAAACGGGCCCCCCGCACCCCGCAATGGCTGATCGGGCGGCGGCGCAATGAGCTGGGCGACGGCGGCGCTCCGCCGGGCGGGCGGAGTCCGGCGCACGGCGGACCCGGTCATCTCCTCGGCTCCGGCCAAAACAGCACCGCCCGCCATTACGTCACCATACCCCCCTGGACCGGAAAAGCAGGCAAGCCTGCGCGACTGGGCCGGTGTGCTGGCCATGGTCTTTGGCATGTTCCTGTCGATCATGGACATCCAGATCGTGACCAGCTCGCTGGCCCAGATCCAGGGCGGGCTGTCGGCGACCGCGGACGAGATCGGCTGGGTGCAGACCTCGTATCTGATCGCCGAGGTGGTGATGATCCCGCTCTCGGGAACCCTGTCGCGGCTGCTGTCGACGCGGGTGCTCTTCGTGATCTCCGCACTCGGCTTCACCTTGATGAGCGCGTTGTGCGCGACCGCCACCAGCCTCGGGCAGATGATCCTCTACCGCGCGGCACAGGGCTTTATCGGTGGTGCCATGGTGCCGACCGTGTTCCCGGTCGTCTACACGCTGTTTCCGCCGCGCCAGCTCGCGCCGCTGATGGTCATCATCTCGCTCATTCTGAACCTGTCCTCGACGCTCGGCCCGACCATCGGCGGCTATCTGACCGACACCTATTCCTGGCACTGGCTGTTCCTCGTCAACATCGTGCCGGGCACCGCGGTCGCCGTCGCCGTGTGGCTCCTGATCGATGTCGACAAGCCGGACCGCTCGCTATTGCGCTATTTCGACGTCATAGGGCTCGTCTTGATGGCGGTGTTTCTCGGCTGCTTCGAATACACGCTCGAGGAGGGTCCGCGCTGGGACTGGTTTCAGGACGGCACGATCCTCGCCGCCGCGGTCGCTTCGGTCAGTGCCGGGGTGCTGTTCTTCTGGCGGGTCCTGAGCTACCGCCAGCCGATCGTCGATCTGCGCGCCTTCACCAACCGCAATTTCGCGCTGGGCTCGCTCTATACCTTTGTGATCGGCACCGGGCTCTACGGCGCGACCTACGTGATCCCGCTGTTTCTGGCCGAGGCGCGCGGCTATAGCAGCCTGCAGATCGGCGAAACGGTGGTCGTCACCGGTGCGGTGCAGCTGGTCATCTCGCCGCTCACCAACATGCTGGCGCGCAAGCTCGATCTGCGGATCATGCTGGCGATCGGCATGGCGCTGTTCGTGGTCGCGGTCTATCTGAACGCGTTCATGACCGACCAGGAGAGCTTTGCCGAGCTGTTCGTGCCGCAGGCGGTGCGCGGTATTGCGCTGATGTTCTGCTTTCTGCCGGCCAACCTGATCGCGCTCGGCACGCTGCCGCCGGACAAACTGAAAAACGCCGCCGGTCTCTACAATCTGATGCGCAATCTCGGCGGTGCGATCAGCATCGCCGCGATCGGCACCGTGCTCAACGACCGGATGTGGTTCCACTGGAACCGGCTGATCGAGGACGTCACCCCGGCGCGCCCGGCAGTACAGCAATTTCTCGACGCGCAGACGAGCCGGCTCGGGGCGATGGTGCCGGGCGACGCGGCCCATGCCGCACTCGAGGTGCTGGCCCAACTGGTGCAGCGCCAGGCCCTGGTGATGAGTTTCAACGATGTGCTGCTGCTGATGGGCGGCGCGTTTCTGGTCGGTCTACCGATGACCCTGTTGCTGCGCAAGCCGCGCAGCGCGGTGCGCGAGGGGCACTGACCGCGCCGGTGTGAGGCGCGGCCCGCCAGCCGGCAGGACCGTCAGCCCCGCGGTCAGCGGCCGTGGAGCCAGTCTTCGACCAGGCGGCGGGCGATCGAGTCGCGCCGCGGCAGGCGGAAATCGTCATCGTCGCGATGTGCCAGGAGCCAGCCGCGCTCGACCCAGCGGGCGCCTTCGAGTTCGGCCGGATCGAGGGTGATCTCGCTCGTCAGCGCCTCGGCGTGAAAGCCCAGCATGATATTGGCCGGAAACGGCCAAGGTTGCGAGGAATGATATTCGACGGCGCCGACGACGATGCCGGTCTCCTCGCGCACCTCGCGCGCCACCGCCTCTTCGAGGCTTTCGCCGGGTTCGACAAATCCCGCGAGCGTCGAATACATGCCGGGCGGAAAATTCCGCGAGCGCCCCATCAGCGCATGCTCGCCGCGGCTCACCAGCATGATCACTGCCGGGTCGGTGCGCGGGAAATGCATCGTGTTGCAGGCGGCGTTCGTGCAGCGGCGCATATGCCCGGCCTCCTCGCTGCGGGTCGGGCTGCCGCACAACCCGCAAAACCGGTGTCGTGCGTGCCAGTAGGTCATTGCCCGCGCCAAGGCCAGCAATGCCGCTTCGCTCCGATCGAGCCGACCGGCCAACTGGCGCAGATCGGCAAAGCGTACCGCGGCGGCCTCGATCCCGCTCGCCATCGTCCCCGGTGACTGCAGCAAGTCGAGCGGCGCCTCGATCGGCGACAGGTCGAAGGCGAAATGCGCGCATTCCTCGACGACACCGATGAAGACGAGGTCGCCACGGCCCAGCCGGTCCTGCATGACGACATGATCACCTAGCAGCGCCGCAACCGCAGCGGCGCCGAGCACGGCGGCGCGCGGCTCGCCGCCCGCGATCTCGATCACCAGGTTCTGGTTGCGCCAGACCGGCACAAACCGGCTCGCCGGATCGGCCAGCCGCTCGACGATCCAGCCGCCGTCGCGACGGCGCAGCCCGGCCCGCTCAAAGCCCGGGGCGGCGTAGTAATTGGGCGCTCTCATCGGCGCAACTCTGGCATATCCCCAGACCCGACGGCAAGCCGCGCCCCCAAACCGATATGGTGTCCGGCCGATGATGGTGTCCGGCCGATGATGGTGTCCGGCCGATGATGGTGTCCGGCCGATGATGGTGTCCGGCCCGATGATGGTGTCCGGCCGATGATGGTGTCCGGATTGTCACTGCCGACAACGGCGGCTACGATCACCGCCCTTCTCCGCGACAAGGACCGCGAACCATGCGCACGAGTTTTACGGTCGGCGACATGACGATCCACCGGCTCATCGAGCAGGAGGCGGGCTTTACCCCGGTCCTCGAATTCCTGCCTGGGCTGAGCCGCGAATTGCTCGACGAAAACCGCGCGTGGCTCGAACCGGCGGCACTCGACCCGGCGACCGACAAGCTCGTGCTGTGTTTCCAATCCTATCTGGTCAAGACGCCGCACCACACCGTGCTGGTCGACAGCTGCATCGGCAACGACAAGAACCGGCCGACCCGTGAAGCATGGAACCGCAAGACCGACGATCACTACATGCGGGCGCTGGCGGCGGCCGGCGTGTCGGTCGATGACATCGACTTTGTCATGTGCACGCATCTGCACGCCGATCACGTCGGCTGGAACACGCGGCTCGACAATGGCCGATGGGTCCCGACCTTTCCCAAGGCCCGCTATCTGTTCTCCGAGAAAGAATACGGCTATTGGGCGGCGGAGCACGCCAAGACGCCGATCGATGCGATCGCCGACAGCGTATTGCCGATCGTCGAAGCGAGGCGCGCCGATCTGGTGACAAGCGAGCACGCGCTCAACGACCATGTCCGGCTGATGCCGACACCGGGCCACACGCCGGATCATTTTGCCGTGTGTCTCGGGCGCGGCGGCGACGCGGCGGTGCTGACCGGCGACCTGATCCACTCACCGCTACAGGCACGTTATCCGGAATTGACGATGCGCGTCGATTACGACCCGACGCAGGCGTCGCAAACGCGCCGCCGCTTTCTTGAGCGCTACTGCGACACCCCGACCTTGTGCTGCACGATGCACTTCCCATCGCCCTCGGTCGGCCATGTCAAGCGCTGGGGCGACGGCTTCCGCCACGTCTCGGTCGAAGGCTGAGCGGTCGAGGGCCAAACGGGTCGCCGACTACCACAGCGGATAGATCGTGTCGGTGTGCGGGCGCGTCTTGCGCCGCCGCGCCCGGCGCAGCCGAGAGACGGCGCCGACCCCGATCACCGCCAGCAGCAAGCCCAACAGGATCGCAATCTCCATCTAATAGCCTCATTGACCGATCGCGGCGGTGATCGCGGGCAGCATTGCCGCGGCGATGGCGGCGTTGCCCGCTTCGGACAGGTGATAGAGATCGATGTAGACCGGGTCGGTCCAATCGTCAAACAGCGCCGACAGATCGACCGCATCCGCAGCCTCGACGAGTTCGCGACAGCCTCGCCGTGCTTCGAGGATCGCAGTGTAGAGCCGCTGGCGTGCCGCCGGATCGCTTGTGTAGTCGCGGCTCCAGCGCTGCTCGTCGAGGCTCAAATTCCGCTTTGTCGTCAGCACCGGTTGCCAGAAGAAGAGCGGCCGGAACCGGTATTCGCCGGCCAAGAGCCGGATCAGCCGCAGGTTTGCCGCATATGCCGCGATGACCTCGGCCGCGAGTGCCCCCAGATCGATTTCCGACAGGTCAGCCTCCTCCCGCGGCATCGGCCCGCGCAGCGGCAACCCGGTCAGCTGGCGTAGCCGGCGCAAGGTGCGCGGTGCCGCGGCGATCAGCGCCGCCGTGACGAGATCGCGCCGCCGGTCGGGATGCAGGAGGTTGAATTCGGCGCGGCGTCGGTTCTCGTTGAACAGGGTATCGGCCCGGCCGGTCTGCTCGGCGCAGGCCATCTCGTTGACGCCGTCATAAAAGAGGGCGATGTCGCAGCGCTCGCCGGCTTTCAACAATTGCTGCAAGGTGATCGCCTCCTGGGTGCTGTTGTGGCCGAGCTGGCCCCAATTGGTGACCGCGACCCGATGGCCGAGCTCGCCGAGCTTGCGGGCGAGCAAAGCCGGGATCGTCGATGCGTCGCGCGCCCCCATGCCCATCATCGTCGACCCGCCAAAGCACAGGATGCGGATCGTCCCCGGCCGCACCTCGCCCTCCCCCGGCGTCGGCCGCAAGCCGCGCGCGTCGATCGTCACATACCGGCCGTGAAACGGGCGCTGCCACCAGCCGACATAAGCGCGCCAATCGACGCGCACGACCCGCCGGAACTCGTCGAAATAGGCGGCCGACCAATCCGCACCGGCATAGGCGTCGGCGGCACCGTGGCGGTCCGGGCGGCTCGGCCGGCGATAGCGCAGCCAGCGGACAAGGCGCCGCCAGCCATCAACTCCGAATTCGGTCACCAGCACCGCGACCAGCAACAGCCCGGCAACATGCCACACTGCTCCGAGAAAACGCAGCATCAGCCGGGCCGTGAGGCGCGGCCGGCATGGCCCCGGGGCGGTCGATCCCTCATTTGCGGCTCGCCTTTGGCGGTGGATCGGGAGGATGATCGCCGCGAAACGGGCACGCCAACAAGGGGTGAAGACGATGAGCGGGATCGACGAAACCCATGATCCAAAGCGGCAAAGCTGGGTGACTTCCGCCAATGGCCATGGCGAATTCCCGATCCAGAACCTGCCGTTCGGCGTGTTCAGTCCGCCGGGCGATGGTGCGGCCCGCGGCGGGGTGGCGATTGGCGAGATGATTTTCGACCTCGCCGCAGCGCTCGAAGCGGGGCTGTTCACCGGCGAGGCGCGAGCGGCGGCCGAGGCGGGCTCGGGTCCGGCCTTGAACCCGCTGATGGCGCTCGGCTCCGGATCGCGCGAAGTGCTGCGCCGGCGGATTTCGGCGCTGCTCGCCGCCGACGGGAGCGAGCGGGCGACGATCGAAGGGCTCGCCGCCCGGCTGCTGCATCCGGCGGCGCAATGCACTATGCAGCTGCCGGCCCGGATCGGCGAGTTCACCGATTTTTTCGCCGGCATCCATCACGCCACCAATGGCGGTCGCCGGCGCGACCCGAACAACCCGCTCAACCCCAACTATAAATACGTGCCGGTCGCCTATCACAGCCGCGCCTCCTCGGTGCGGCCATCGAATGTGCCGATCCACCGGCCGAGTGGTCAACGCAAGATGCCGGACGAGGCCGCACCGAGTTATGGCCCGTGCCGGAAGCTCGATTACGAGCTGGAGCTGGCGGTGTGGATCGGCCCCGGCAACGCGCAGGGCGAGCCGATCCCGATCGCTTCTGCCGGGGAGCACATCTTCGGTCTGGGCCTTGTCAACGACTGGTCAGCGCGCGACGTGCAGCAATGGGAATCACAACCCTTGGGGCCGTTTCTCGGCAAGAATTTCGGCTCGACCGTGTCGCCCTGGATCGTCACCAGCGAGACGCTGGCGCCGTTCCGCGTAGCGCAGCCGGCGCGGCCCGCCGGCGACCCGCGGCCGTTGCCACATCTGTGGGACGATGCCGACCAGCGCGAGGGGGCGTTCGACATCGCACTCGAAGCCTTTCTATCGACCGAAGGGCTGCGCGCCAAAGGCTTGCCGCCGCACCGGATGTCGGGCAGCAACACGACCGACCTCTATTGGACCTTGGCGCAGCTGGTGGCGCACCATGCGAGCAGCGGCTGCAATCTCGGCGCCGGCGATTTGTTCGGGACCGGCACGATCTCCGGCCCGACCCGCGAGGGCTGGGGCAGCCTGATGGAATTGAGCGCCGACGGCACTAGGGCAACGACGCTCGCCTCGGGCGAGACCCGCACCTTTGTCGAAGATGGCGACGAGGTGATCTTCCGTGCGCACTGCCGCCGCGACGGCTGCGTCCCGATCGGCTTTGGCGAATGCCGCGCCCGGATCGTGTGAACAGGCGCCGGCTACAGCGACATCAGGCGATCGACCAGCGCAGGGTCGGCGCGCAGCTCGGCGGCAGCACCGGAATAGCGCACGCTGCCGCGCTCGAGCACATAGACGCGGTCGGCCAGCGCCAGCGCGAAATCGACGCGCTGCTCGGCCAACAGGATCGTCAGCCCCTGCCCTTTCAATTCGCCGATCTTGTCATGCAGCTGGTCCACGACCAGCGGCGCCAACCCCTCGGACGGTTCGTCGAGCAGCAGCAATTCGGGATTGCCCATCAGGGTGCGGGCGATCGTCAGCATCTGCTGCTCGCCACCCGACAGAAACCCGCCGCGCTGGTTGCGCCGCTCGCGCAGGATCGGGAACAGCTCGCCGACCGCCTCGATCGTCCAGCGCCCCGGCCGGCGTGCCGCGCGGGCGCCGACTTCGAGGTTCTCGCGGACCGTCAGCTCGGCGAAGATCCGCCGGTCCTCCGGCACAAAGCCAATACCGGCGCGGGCGATCCGGTGCGGCGCCCAACCGGCAATGTCGCGCCCCCGCCACATGACGCGCCCGCTGCCGGGCAGCGTCAGCCCCATCACCGCGCGCATCGTGGTCGTCTTGCCGACACCGTTGCGCCCCAACAGGCACACGCACTCGCCGGCGCCGATTTCGAGCGAGACTCCGAACAGCACCCGGCTGAGCCCGTAAGCCGCGTGCACATCTTCGAGCGCCAAGAGCGGCATCATCGCTGCTCGCCGAGATAGACGCGGCGCACCTCGGGGTCGCGGCGCACCTCGGCCGGGGTGCCCTCGGCCAAGAGCCGGCCCTGATGCAGGACCGCGACCTTCTCAGCGATCGAAAACACCACGTCCATGTCGTGCTCGGTAAAGACCAGGGTCAGACCGCGCTCATCGGCAATGCGCCGCAACAGATCCATCGTCTCATGCGTCTCGGCCGCGGACATGCCGGCGGTCGGCTCGTCGAGCAGCAGCAGGGCGGGCTCGCTGGCCAGCGCGATGCCGAGTTCGAGCTGCTTCTGATTGCCGTAGCTGAGCGTGCCGGCCACCGTGTCGGCCTGGCCGTCGAGGCCGATTGCAGCGAGCAAGGCCTCGGTCTCGCCGCGATAGAAACTTTCCGAGCGGGACCAGAAGTTACGGCCGCGGCCGCGATGCGCCAGCAGCGACGCCTGCAGGTTCTCGAACACCGAGAGCCGGGCAAAGATGTTGGCGCGCTGAAACGAGCGACCCACCCCCATGCGGCAGATGCGGTGCGGCGGCGCCCCGGTGATGTCGCGGCCGTCGAGCACGACCCGGCCGCTGTCGGGCCGCAGATGCCCGGTGATCAGGTTGAAAAACGTCGACTTGCCGGCGCCGTTCGGTCCGATCACCGCAGCGATCTGCCGGGTCGCGACGGTCAGGCTGACGCCGCCGACGGCGACAAAGCCGGCAAACGATTTGCGCAGCTCCTCGACCTCAAGCATCGCGCCCGACCACGCTGCGGCGCAGCCAGCCATAGCCGGCGACGAGCCCGCCGACGAGGCCGCCCGGGAACACGAACAGCAGCACCAGGAGCAGGCAGCCGAGCACGAACGGCCAGTACTGGGTAAAGTCGGTGATCCATTGATTGAGCCAGACCAGCGCCAGCGCACCGACCGGCGGTCCCCAGAAATAGTTCATGCCGCCGAGGATTGTCATGATGATGACCTCGGCCGATTTCGACCAGAACAGATAATCGGCGAACACGCCGCGGCTGAAGATGCCGTAGAGCGCGCCGGCGAACCCGGCAAAACCGCCGGCGACGACAAACGAGGCCAGCTGATAGGCGCGCACATTGAGGCCGATAAAGGCGGCACGCTCGGGATTGTCGCGGATCGTCGTCAGCATCCGGCCAAAGGGCGAGCGGATGATCTGCCGGATCACCGCGAACGACACCGCCACCAGCACCAGCGTCAAGAGGTAGAAGCGGGCGCCGACCGACAAATTGCCGAGGCCGGGGATCGCGCTGATCCAGTCGAGATTGGGATAGGGGATCTCGGGCAGGCCCTGGTCACCGCCGGTGACTGCGTTCCATTTATAGGCGACCGCCCAGGCGATCTGCGAAAACGCCAGGGTCAACATCGCGAAATAGAGCTTCGTCAGGCGCACGCAGAAGAAGCCGGAGACGAGCGCGAAGGCGGCGGCGCCGAGACCTGCCGCCGGGAAGGCGATGGCGAACGGCATCCCATAGGTCTTCATCAGAATGCCGCAGACATAGGCGCCGACCCCGAAATAGGCGACATGGCCGAACGAGACGAGCCCGGTAGTGCCAAGCAGGAGGTTGAGGCTGACCGCAAAGAGGGCGTCGATGACGATCTGCGCGGCGAGGAACGTATCGTAGCGCGAGCCGAACCACGGCACCGTGCAGGCTGCCAGAAACACGATCAGCGTCCATGGGACGCGCGCGGCAAGGCTAGTGCTGCGCGGCATCACAGCGGCCGTCCGAACAAACCCCACGGGCGGACGATCAGGATCACCGCCATCAGCGCGTAGACCGCGAACAGCGAGAAGCTCGGAAATACCAGGATGCCGAACGACAGCACCTGGCCATAGATGACCGAACCCCAAAAGGTGCCCCAGAACGAGCCCATGCCACCGATCACGACGACGATAAACGCCTGGACGATGATCAGCACGTCCATCCCCGGCACGATGCTCTGGATCGGCGTCACCAGCGCCCCCGAAAGCCCGGCGAGAAACGAGCTGAACACGAACATCCCGGTATAGATCGAGCCGACATTGGCGCCGAGCGCATCGAGCATCTCACGGTCGTAGGCGGCGGCCCGCACCATCCGGCCGATGCCGGTGCGGTTGATCGCGAGCCAGGAGGCGAAGGCGATCAGCGGACCGAGCGCAATGATGAAGAGGCTGTAGAGCGGCTGCCGCGTGCCGAGGATCTCGATGCTGCCGGAGAGTGCCGCCGGTGCCGCGACCGAGAGCTGGCCGGTGCCCCAGATGAATTTCGCGGCGTCGCCCAGGATCAGCACCAGCGCATAAGTGAATAAGAGCTGGTAGAGCTCGTCGACCCCGTAGAGATGGCGCAGCAGCAGCCGTTCGAGGACCCCGCCGAGCAGGGCGACGCCACAGGCCGCGAGCAACGCAGCCGGCCAGAACGCTCCGGCGGTCGGGTGCAGCCACTCCACCCACTGCCAGGCAAGATAAGCGCCGATCATGTAGAACGAGCCGTGCGCGAAATTGATGACGCGCATGACGCCGAACACGAGCGACAGCCCGGAGGCAATCAGAAACAGGAACATGGCGGTCGTCAGACCACCCATGAACTGACTGAACAGAAGCGACGTCGCCACCGCCGATCAATCCTCCGGGCCTCGGGCCGCGCCCGTGCTCATTCCGCCCTAACCCTTGGTTCGCCGTCGTCAGTTCGGATTCCCGGCCACGGCAAAGGGATTTGCTCCCAGCGCGGCGATCAGCTGTGCCCTGGTCGGCAACAATTTCGGGTCTTTCATGACGACAAACGGATAGGCCGCCTCCTTGACCATGACGCCCCAGAATTCGGGAGAGAACGTCTCGTGCGACTTGACGCTGAAGCTCCGCGCGCCGATCGGCGTGTCGAAGGTCATCCCGATCAACGCCTTCGAGACCTTGTCTGAATCGATGCTGCGCGCCTTGGTGATGCCGTCGGCCAGCGCCTCGATCGCGATATAGCCCTGGATCGACAAGGCAGAGGGATATTTCTGGTGGGTGAACCGCTGCAGCGCGGCGATATATTGCTTGTGCGCCGGCGGCTCGGGGGAGCCGGTCCAGATCACCGGGTCGAAGGTGTTGACGAGAATGCCGACGGGATAATCATTGCCGAGGGCTTTCGCTTCATCGGTGCTGCCGACCGCACCGCTATCGATGAAGCGGTTGCCGATCGCCTTGAAATAGCCGAGGGGCTCGGCCTCTTTTGCGAAAGTGGCGAAGTCGCCGGCGAACAGCGAGCAATAGATCGCATCCGGCCGCTTGCTCATCTGCGCGGTGATGAACGGCGTGAAATCGGGCTGGCCGAGCTTGGGCCATTCTTCATCCACGATCTTGATGTCGGGGCGCAGTTTTTTCAGGTCGCGGACAAAGGCGGCGGTGACATCGCGACCATAGGCATAGTCGGGCGACATCGTGGCGACGGTCTTGACGTTTTTCCACCGGGCCATCAGCTGCGCCGAGGCCAGTCCCTCGACATCGGTATTCGAGGTGGCACGGAACACGTAGGGGTGAATATGCTGCGGATCGGTGAGCCGCGTGGTCTCCGAGGTTGGCGCGATAAAGACGATCTTGTTTTCCTTGGCGACGGTCGAGACCGCCGGCGCTTCGGCCGAGGTCAACGTGCCGACCAGAAAGTTGACATTGTCCTTGATGATCAACTCGCGGGCGAGCCGGACCGCCTCGTCAGCATCGGCCTTGCTGTCGCGCGGCAACAATTCGAGCTTGCGCCCGAGCACCCCGCCCTTGGCATTGATCTCACTGACCGCCAACTCGGCACCCTTCAACACCGGCACGCCATAGAGCGCGGTGGGTCCGGATAGCGGTATCGGAAACCCGATCTCGATCGGGGCAGCGGCGGCAGCGGCCAATGGCGCCAGCAAAACAGCGCCACCCGCCAGCATGAGCATGTGACGGCGAAACATCTCCCAAGCTCCCATCTTGGATCGCAGCTTTTTGGTTCTGCTTGCGATCACGATATGGTCTGAGCCGCCCGATGCTGTCAAGCGAGGCGATGTTGCGCCGGTCGAGGTCGAGCATTGCCGTCATCAGCCGAACCGACCGGTCGAACGGGATCGACGCCGTCATCGTATTCGGCGCCAACGCGCTGCCGAGGCCGTCGGCCGGCGAGGTTCAATTGGTCTCGTTTTGCGGCGGCAGCATTTCCGGGTTTTGGATGACGGCGAACGGGTAGGCCGCTTCCTTGACCATGACGCCCCAATATTCGGGCGCGAACGTCTCGTGCGATTTGACGCTGAAGGTCCGCTTGCCGACCGGCGTGTCGAAGCTCATGCCGAGCAATGCTTTGGCGACCTTGTCGCTGTCGGTGCTGTCGGCCTTTTTGATGCCGTCGGCGAGCGCGTAGATCGACTGGTAGCCGACGATCGACCAACCCGACGCGTATTTCTCGTGCGTGAACGCCTTCAGATCGGCGATGAATTTCTTGTGCGCCGCCGGCTCGTTGGGGCCGCCCCAGATCACCGGGTCGTAGCTGTCGGAGATGATGCCGAACGGATAGTCGGCGCCCAGTGCCTGCGCTTCGTCGGTGGTGCCGACTTCGGCGCCGTCGATCACCCGGTTGTCGACCGCCTTGAAATAGCCGAGCGGCTCGGCCTCCTTGGCAAAGGTGGCGAAGTCGCCGGCGAACAGCGAGCAGTAGATCGCATCCGGCTTCTTGCTCATTTGCGCGGTGATGAACGGGGTGAAGTCGGGCTGCCCGAGCTTTGGCCACTGCTCGTCGACGATCTTGATATCGGGACGCAGCTTTTTGAGGCTCTTGATAAAGGCGGCGATCGAGTCGCGGCCATAGGCGTAATCGGGGGCGATCGTCGCCACGGTTTTGACGTTCTTCCACCGCGCCATCAAGGTCGCGCCGGCCAACCCCTCGACATCGGTATTCGACGAGACCCGGAAAATATAGGGATTGATGTGCTCGGGATCGGTCAGGATCGTGCTCTTCGAAGTCGGGGCGACAAAGACGATCTTGTTTTCCTTGGCCACGGTCGATACTGCCGGCGCCTCGGCCGAGGTCAGCGTGCCGACCAGAAAATCCACGCCATCCTTGATGATCAGTTCGCGCGACAGGCGTACCGCCTCGTCGGCATTGGCCTTGCTGTCACGCGGCAAGAGCTCGAGCTGGCGCCCCAGCACACCGCCCTTGGCGTTGATCTCGGCGACCGCCATCTGCGCCCCTTTGAGCACCGGCTCGCCATAGACCGCGGTCGGCCCGGAGAGCGGGATCGGAAAGCCGATCTTGATCGGGGACGCAGCCCGCGCCGCCATCGGCGCCAGCATCATGCTTGCGCAGCCCAGCGCCAGAATATGACGGCGCAACATTCAGGCCTCCCTCACCCATTCGAGTTATCGTTGTCGCGGCGCCATATGGTTGGAGACGCCCGCCACTGTCAAGCAGCGCCGTGCGGCGGCGCCATGCCCCAGCGCTGCCGCCAGTTTGGCACCCCGGACAGCGGCTCGGCCCGGGTCAGCGCCCGCATCACCGCCCTTGCCAGGCAATCGGCAGCGGCATTTCCGTAGCGCAGCAGATCGGCCGCCCCCGCCGGCGCACCGGTTCCGGTTGCGAGCGCAAAGACGGTGTCGCCGTCGAATGGTGTGTGGATCGGACGGATCGCGCGGGCGAGCCCGTCCTGGGCCATGATCGCCAGCCGGCGGCAGCCGCCCTTGTCGAGCGCAGCGTCGGTCGCGACGACCGCGATCGTCGTGTTGGCGATTGTACTATCGGCACCGGGCAACGCGGTCTTACAGCCGGAAAAGTCGTCCGGGTCGAGGGCAATGCCGGGCGGCACGGGCTGCGCATCGACCTCGCCGGGACGGGCCAGTTCGGCGGTCCAGAAGCGCCCGCAATCGGGCCGTACCGCCGAGCCCCAGCTGTTGACCGCGACGATCGCGCCGAACGTGGCGCCGTCATGCACGACCGCGGACGCGCTGCCGATGCCGCCTTTCAGCTGCCCTGCCCTGGCGCCGAGCCCGGCGCCGGCGTTGCCCTGGGCAAATTCCTTGCCCGCGCTCGCCACGGCTCGATGGCCAAGCTGGCGATAGGGCGGCTCGCCGCTCCATGGCTGGCGGCCGGGAAAGCCGAGATCGAACAGGATCGCGGCTGGCACGATCGGCACCCGGATCGTTGCATAGCGCGCGCCGACAACGAAACCGCGTCCGGCGGCGGCCAGCCACTCCATGACCCCGGCCGCGGCATCGAGACCAAAGGCGGAGCCGCCGGACAGGACCACCGCATCGATCCGGTCGACCAGCGCATCGGCGCCGAGCAGCTCGGTTTCGCGCGTGCCGGGCGCCCCGCCGCGGACATCGACCGCCGCACGCGCCGGCGCTTCGGCCAGGATGACGGTGGTGCCGCTGATCCCGTCACGATCCTCGGCCTGGCCGACAAGGATGCCCGGGACGTCGGTGATCAGGTTGCGCCGACCGGCTGCGACCATTTGTCTTGTCCTCGATCGCCGGCACCCGCCGCACGCCGCAGTGGTGTTCGCCAGCGAGAGCAGTGTGCGGCGCCGGTTCCGCCCTGGGAGTCACGCCTTGGGGGGTCACGCCTTGGGGGTTATGCCTTTGGGGGGCGTCGGGTCCTGGTCCGCATGCGGCCGCGCTTGCGGCCGAGACCGAGCTGCCGCGCCATCGCTGAGCGCTGCTCGGAATAGGCCGGGGCCGTCAATGGGTGATCACTGGACAGCTGCCAGCGCCGCAAGTATTCGGCAATCTGCAAACCGTGCCTGGTCCCGAGGTGTCGCCGCAAAGTCTTGCCACGAAACCCACATTCGAGACAAACCACAAAATTCTGTTGCACCGAGCGCTTGATCGGGACCGCCGGAGTGCGTGGTACCTGCGGTTCTGGTGCAGTTCCGAGATGGCGAATGGTCTGATCGACTAGGCTGATCAACGCCGAGAGTTGATCCGGTGCCAGCGTATGATTGCCGACATAGCTCGTTATAATCTTCGCCACCGGGCCGAGCCCGCTCACTCTTTGCGTGGTTTCCTGATCCATCGACATCTCGCTCCCGCTGCTGACCTTGCCGCTATTGTCATAGGGCAAGCCGCATCAAGAGCAAACAAATTCTGTTTTCGTGTCGCGACAGTGCTTGTCTTGTGTTTCAGGAGGGACGAACCGACGTCGATCGCCGGATTTCGACAATTTTACCGGGCGACGAGTTTCAACAACATCTCGTGCAGATTGAAGAAACGGGATTTCCGTGCAACAGACCGGGTCGGGTCGCCGATCCGGCTGCCGAATCAGCGGGATTGTCGCAAACCGGTTCGCCGCACCGGCATTCCCCCCTGAGCCGCCTCGCGATAAGGAGCCGCCCCGCCATAAAAGGCCACGGCGATCGACTGCTTGCCCGATCGGCTCGCGTCGTGGGATGGCTGGCTCAGCGCCCTGTCAGCGGCTGCGGCCCGTACTGCCGCCGGTGATGCCAGGCGGTGCCGGAGGCGGCGGATCGACGCCGGCAGCAGGCGCTCGGCCGGGGCGAGCGGCCGGCGCGTTCAGCAATGCCACCAGCCGCGGCGTTGCCGCAATCAATGCCTCGGTCGCGGCGCGCTCTTCGGGCGGACCCGCGGCTTCCCCGCCGCGCAGCGTCGTTTCGATGCAGCGGGCGGTAAATCCCTCGTCGATCCGCAGGCTGAACGGTGCCGGCGCGTAGCAGTCGCGATACGCCACCCCCCATTCGAGCCAGGCGGCGAGCCGTGCCTGCTGCCCGGTGTCGAGCGGCCCCAGCGCCAGCATCGCGACCAGCACCAACGGGATCGGCATCGTCATCATCCTGCCATCATAGCCGATCGGGCCGCGGGCATACCTGGCGCCGGAACACGTCGCGGCCGGGAGGCTCTAGGTCATACCGATCATTGCCACGGCGCACCGCCGCCGCTGCTGCATTCCTCGACCGGCCGCCGCGGCGAGCAGCACCGCTCACGGGATCTCGTATACCGGCACCGCATCGGCGATGCCGCGCAACGCCCGCGACTGCGCCATCGGTTCGAGCCCACTCTGTTTGAGCAGGATCGAGGCCTGCGGATGGGTGACCACCGACCCGGTCGCGAGGATCGAGCGCGAATCGGCCAGCGCCTGGACGCGGGCCGCGATGTTGACGGTCTGCCCGAAATAGTCCTGCCGGTCGTTCAGCACCACCGCCAGGCACGGTCCTTCATGGATGCCGATCTTGAGGAGCAGATCCTCGACGGCGGGTCCGCCATGCCCGTTGCCGAGCCGGCGCATCGCCTCGCGCATGCGCAAGGCCGCGGCGACCGCCCGATCGGGGGTCGGGAACGTTGCCATCACCGCGTCGCCGATGGTCTTGACCACGGCCCCCGCCTCGGCAGCGACGATTTCGTTGAGCAGCTGGAAATGCGCCCGCACCAGGTCGAACGCGAGCAGATCGCCGACCCGCTCGTAAAGCTCGGTCGAACCTTTGAGGTCGGTGAACAGAAAGGTCAGGCTGGTAATCTTGAGCCGCTGGTCGGCGTCGATCGTGTTGGTGCCGTAGATGTCGCGAAACACCTGGTTGGTTAAGAGCCGCTTTGCGGTCAGAAACGGGCGGCGGCGGCGCAGCAGCTCTTCGAGCTTTTCATTGGCGATCCATAATCCCGGCAGGACGCGGCCCTCGGTGCGGTTCTCGAGTGACAGGCGCAACGGCCCCGGACGCAGCTCGATGCGTTCGACCGGCGCGCGCAGCTTGTCAAAGGCCAGCGTCAGGTTCTGCCGCTCACGTGTCGGCTCGCCTTTGACCTCGAGAAACTGGCTCGTATGCGTGACCGGTTCGAGGATGATCACAAACTCGGCCGGCAATTGCAGCGACAACAGCGCCTTGCCGCCGGACGGCAGCTCGATCGCATCGAGCGTGATCTCCTCGATCAGCGCGTCGAGATCGTCCGGCAGGTCGATCCCGGACCCCCAGAAGATTTGCCGGAAATACTCGGTAAAGGGCAGCTCGTCGGGATCATGCGCGGCGATCCGGCGGACCCGGCGGTTGACCGTGAACGTCACCTCGACAACTTCATCCAGGGTCGGGGCGTAATCCGCCGCGCACCAGGCGCAGTGATACTGCTCCCGGTTGAGGTTGCGCAGCGTGGCGTTCTCTTCGAGCACCCCGCCGCAACTCGGGCACAGCACATTCCACGACAATTCAAAGAGGCCGAGCCGCGCGGCATGCAGAAAGGCGGCGATCGCCTGCTCCGGATCGATCCCGGTCCTTGCGGCAAAATCGAGCACATTGACACGGCAAAGACGCCGGTCCGGCGCATCGCGGACCAGACCTTCGATCGCGGCGACAGCGGCGGGGTCGGCCGACTGCCGCAGTGCCATAAACAGATTTTCTGCTTCGCTCATCGGGAACCTTTGCTTCCCGTCACCGCCGAGGGTCCGGCCCGTGACGGCTATCAAGGCCCGCCATAGATGTGAACGCCAAACCGGTTCGGCAAGATTGGGGCGGGGCAGCCCGCCTCGGTTTATCGGCCCGGGTTTGGCGCCCGGCCCATCCGAGACCCGTCCTTATAAAGGTGCTGCGCCGGATAAAGATGCTACGCCGGCGGGTCCGCACTGCCTCAGTCGCTCGCGCAGGCGGGCGGCGATCGCCGCGATCCGCGCCGGATCGGTGTCTCGCCCTCCGGCTTGGCCCCGGTCCCAGTTGATCAGCAAATTGTCAGCGGCACGCCGCGGCAGGATATGGACGTGGACATGCGGCACGGTCTGCCCGGCGAGCGCGCCATTGGCCTGAACCACACTGAGACCACCCGGCCGCAGCACCTCGTTGACCGCACGCGCAACCATGACGACCGCCACCGCCACCGCGGCAAAAGCTGCGGGCGGCATCGCGAAGATGTCGCCGAAATGCTCTTTCGGGATAACGAGGCAATGGCCCTCATTGGCCGGGTTGATATCCATAAAGGCCAAGGTCGACGCATCCTGATACACCACCTCGCACGGGGCGGTACCGGCCACGATCCGGCAAAAGATGCAATCCTCCGGCAGCCGTACCGCCCCGGCCTGCCCGGCTCGGCCGCTTGCGGCGCCGGTCAAGCGGTGAGCGTCCGCCAGTCCACGGCGCGCTCGAACGCCGCGGCGGCGCGGTAGATCATTTCCTCGTCGAAGGCTTTGGCAACCAGCATCATGCCGACCGGAAGCCCGTCGATCATGCCGCAAGGCAGGCTCATCGCCGGATGATGGGTGCAGTCGAACTGCGCGGTGTTGGCCAAAACGCAAAAGGCGCTGTCGAGGATTATTTCGACCGAGGCGCCCGGTTCGGGCAGCGGCGTCGCGACCCCCGGCACGGTCGGCATCAGCAAGAGATCATAGCGCGACAGCGCCGCGTCGTAAGCCTGGCGCAGTCGCCGCACCAGGTTCTGCGCCTTGGCATAGTAATGGCCGCGATGGCGGCTGACCATGTAATGGCCGAGCAGCATCGTGTTCTTCAGGCTGTCCGATAATTCGTCGGCGCGGCTGCGCCAGCCGGCATGGCGGTCGAGCAGCGAGGTCACATAGAGCCCCTGCCAGTTAAAGCCGAAGCCGTTGCCGTGCATCATCTGCACCGTCGCTCCCTCGGCCGCGACGGCAAGCCAGATCGCCGCTCCCTGGCGGTGCATCGGGATCGACACGGTCTCGACCGCAGCTCCAAGCGCGGTGAAGCGCTGCGCCGCCTCGCGCACGATCGCATCGACCCCGGGCATTGCCCGGGGATGGCCAAACCCCTCCTCGACGATTCCGATCGCGAGCCCGCCCGCACCCCGGCCGAGCGCCTCGCGATAGGGCTTGGCGACCGCACCGGCCGATTGCCGCGGGTCGAGCCCGTCCGGCCCGGCCAGCACTTCGAGCAGCAGCGCATTATCCTCGACCGTCGCGGTCAGCGGGCCGGTATGGTCGAGGGTCAGCTCGATCGGCATGATCCCGCTATAGGGGACGAGGCCATAGGTCGGTTTCATCCCGTAGATCCCGCAAAGTGCGGCGGGCATGCGGATCGACCCGCCCTGGTCGCCGCCCAGCGCCATCGGCACTTCGCCCGCAGCGACCACCGCGGCGCTGCCGGAGGACGAACCGCCGGCCGAATAGCCGCGGCGATGCGGGTTGTGCACCGGACCGCTGGCGCTCGTATGGCTGCCGCCCGAGAAGCAGAAATATTCGCACACGGTCTTGCCGACGATCGTACCGCCGGCGTCGAGAATGCGCGTCGCCACCGTGGCGTCGACGTCCGGCACGTAACCTTCGAGCGTCGAGGCGCCGTTCATCATCGGCACGCCGGCGAGACAGATATTGTCCTTGAGCGCCACTCTTTTGCCGGCGAGCTTGCCGGAGGCGGCACCGGCAATCTCGGTCTTGACATACCAGGCACCGTGCCGGTTCTCCTCCGGCGGCGGGCGCCGCCCCGGTCGGCGCGGATAGGTGACCGGTGGCAACTCGTCGGTCATGCGATCGAGTTCGTTGTAGGCGCCGATCCCCGGCAGCAGCGCCGCATGATGCGCCGCCAGCTCGTCATCGGAAAACGTGAAGCCGAGTTCCGCCGCCACCGCACGCAGCTGTTCCCGGGTCGGAGCCTTGACGGTATCGGTCGACATGGCTGTTCCTCGCTGGGCTGTTCCTCGCTGGGCGATTCCTCGCTGGCTGGGCCGGGGCGATCGTCGCCTCAATGAAATTGCGGCATCACCTCTTCGCACAGGAGGCGCAGCGCGGTGGTGACCCGGGCGTGCGGGATCAGGCCGCCGCAATTCAACTCGGCCAGGATGCCGTCGATACCGAGCTCGTCCTGCAACTGGCGCAGGCGCTCGGTCACCAATTGCGGCGTGCCGATCAGCACCTGGCCCTCGAGCGCCTCGTCATAGGTCAGTTTTTCGAGACGCTCGAGGCGCTCGGCCCGGCCTTCGATCGCGCGCGTGCCGCCGCGGGACATCGAATCCCTGAGCCGCTCGGTCTGCTCGCGGTAGAAGTGCATCAGGCTGTCACGCGGCTCCTCCCGCGCCCGGCCGGCGGTGGCGGCGAGATAGGTCGGGACACGCAGATAGACCCGGCCGCGGCCCGGATGGCCGGCCGCCCGGTACGCCTCGCGGTAGTCACGAATGGCCGGGGCGAATTCCGCAAACGAACCGTGGCGGGCATTGAGGAAGATCGGCAGCCCGCGCGCGCCGACGGTGGGATAGGTGTCGGGGCTGGCCGCGGCGATGCGGATCTGCGGCAATGGCTGCTGAAACGGTTTTGGCGTCACGGCGATGTTGCGAAAGCTGTAATACCGGCCCGCGTAATCGACCATCGGCCGCGACCAAGCCTGCTCGACGATGTCGAGCACCTCGGTGAACCGGTCACGGCTTTCGGCATAGGACACGCCGTAATCCTCGTAGGTGCGCGGCAGGCCGCTGCGGCCGACGCCAAAGATCAGCCGGCCGCGGCTGATCTGATCGACCGTCGCCGCCTCCTCGGCAAGCCGCAGCGGATGGCACAACGGCAGAACCTGGACCGCGATGCCGATCTTGATCCGGCTGGTGCGCGCGGCGACGGCACTGGCGATGCTGAGCGGCGCGGACAGCACCGAGCGCTGCGGATCGAAATGCAGCTCGGCCAGCCACATCACATCGAGGCCCAGCTCTTCGGCGGCGTCGATCTGTGCAAACGCCTCGGCAAAGGTGTCGGCATCGGGCCGGCCCGGCAATGACGGAAACTGGTGAAACATGCCGAATTCCATGGGCAGGCTCCTCTCGGCCGCAGCGCGGCACGGCGGCGTGTTCGCGCCAGAGCGGCATCGTGGCCGGCATCGCACCGGCATGCAAGAGGCGGCACGCAAGAGGCGGCGCGCGATCGGGGGGCTTGCGTCCACCGGTGCGGACCCGGCACAACCGGTCGCGAAGCCGTGCGACGATAGCCAATGATCGCTCGCCGGGCCCCGGCAGGAGTTTGTCTCGGCAGGAGCTTGCGATGACCGACCCCAGGACCGACCCCAGGACCGACCCGAGCAGCAGCACCACGCCGCAGACCGAGATCATCCCGGCCGGTCACGCCGCACCGGAGGATGATCAGGACGCGGCGCAACCGCAACCGCAGCCGCTCGCCGGACTGTCGCTGGCCGCACTCGGCATCGTGTTCGGGGATATCGGCACCAGCCCGGTCTACACGTTTCGCGAGTGCTTCAACCCGCGATTCGGTCTCCCCCTGTCGCCGGCGAATGTGCTCGGCGTCCTGTCGCTGATCGTCTGGGCGCTGATCCTGGTGGTCGCAGTCAAATACGTGCTGTTGATCATGCGCGCCGACAATGAGGGCGAAGGCGGCATCCTGGCCCTATTGGCGCTGGCCCAGGAGGCGGCGAAAAGCCCGCGGGGGCGCACCATCCTCGTCCTCCTGGGCGTCGCCGGGGCCGGTCTGTTTTACGGCGACAGCATGATCACCCCGGCGATCTCGGTGTTGAGCGCGATCGAGGGGATCGAGGTCGGCACACCGGTGATGAGCCGGTATGTCGTGCCGGTCACGATCGTCGTGCTGGCGCTGCTGTTCCTGATCCAGCGGCGCGGCACCGAAAAGGTTGGACACCTGTTCGGCCCGGTCATGCTGGTCTGGTTCGCGGTGATCGGGATCGACGGCCTGGTGCGGATCGTCCGCATGCCGGGTGTCCTCGCAGCGCTCGTTCCGACGCATGCGATGGGTGTCTTCATCGCCGCGCCGCTGCAAGGCTTTGTTGTGCTCGGCGCGGTCTCGCTGGCGATCACCGGCGGCGAGGCGCTCTATGCCGATATGGGTCATTTCGGCCGGTTGCCGATCCGGCTCACCTGGTTCGGGCTCGTCCTGCCGGCGCTGGTGCTGAATTATTTCGGGCAGGGTGCGCTGATCCTCGGCGACAAGGCGGCGATCGACAACCCGTTCTTCCACCTGGTGCCGGGCTGGGGGCTGATGCCGCTGGTGCTGCTCGCCACCGCGGCGACCGTGATCGCTTCGCAGGCGGTCATTTCCGGGTCGTTCTCGCTGTCGCGCCAGGCGATCCAGCTCGGCCTCTTGCCGCAACTCGATATCTACCAGACCTCGACCCGGGCGCGCGGCCAGATCTATATCCCGGAGCTCAACTGGGTGCTGCTGGTGGCGGTGCTGGCGCTGGTCGTCGGCTTCCGCAGCTCGAGTGCGCTCGCCGCTGCCTATGGCTTTGCCGTCACCGGCACGATGGCGCTGACGACGCTGCTGGTCGGTGCCGTGATGCGCAGCGTCTGGCGCTGGCGGCGGTGGACCATCGGTCTCGTGCTGACACCGATCATGATCATCGATCTGGCGCTGTTCGGCGCCAACTCGCTGAAGATCCCGAGCGGCGCATGGTTCCCGCTGGTGATCGGGATCGTCCTGTTCACGATCATGACGACCTGGCGCACCGGCCGGCGCCTGGTGCTGGAGCGGCTGGCGCGTGACATGGTGCCGCTCGCCGATTTTCTCTCCACCTGCGAGACCGCAACCGAGGCGCGGGTCTCGGGCACGGCGATATTTCTGACCACACGCCCCGAATATGTGCCGCCGCAGCTGATGCAGAACCTCAAGCACAACAGGGTGTTGCACAAAAGGGTGCTGCTGGCCCGGGTGACGACCGTCAACGTCCCGCGGGTGCCGGGTGCGCAGCGCATCGCGGCGCGCGCGCTCGGCCGCGGCTTTTGGCAGATCGACGCCAGCTTCGGCTTCGCCCAGACCCCGAACCTGCCGCGCGAACTGGATCGGGCGGACATCCCGGGGCTCGATCTCGAGCTCGATCGCATCTCGTTCTTTGTTGGCCGCGCCAATGTTAAGGCCACCGGGGTCAGGGCCACCGGGGTCAAAACCACCGGGCGACCCGGCATGGCCCGGTGGCGCGCACGGCTCTATGTCGCGCTGACCCGGATCGCCACAAGACCGACCGAGTTTTTCCGCATCCCGTCGGAGCAGGTCATCGAGATCGGCGCAGAGGTCGAGATCTGAGCCCGCAGCAGTCTCGGCCGGCGCGGTCCGAGCGAGCGTTTTAGCGTCCCTCCTCTGGCTGGCGCACGCGGCCGAATCGGCCCCCGCTCGGCATTTGCGGGCGGATCTGCGCCGCCCGCGGCGGTGCCACCGATCCCCGATGTTTTTGCGTTCTTTATGGGATCACAGTGCTAAAATTCGCGTTAAGCGCATGCGATCCAGCCTGTTGGAGGTCATTCCATGCGGTCGAGACCATTGCAGGACCGAGGCACATCGCGATCGATCATCGATTCACCAAATACAAATGACGACATTATCAAGGATTTCTTGAAATTTGCCGTGACGCCAAGAAATCATCGCCTCGCCAAACCACAGTCGATTTGGCCCGGCGGCGAGCGGTCATTGCCCCTTGGACGGGTCTCACCTGATCGATGGTACCGCACGCCGGCGCGGTAAACTATGACCTGGGAGAGCAGCCCATCCGAAGGCGTGTCGATTGCCGACACGCTGGCCGGCGGGACTGCGACCTGGCCGGATGAGCTGTGGGCCGGGTCGGTCAGCTGGTGCGATGCGATCCTGCGAGCCTGCTACGGCGTCCATGAGTTTACCGACGATCCCTCCTGCCTGTTCCGCATCGGGCTCGGAAGGACGCGCGCCGCGCTGGCGCTGGCCGACGGCACGCGGATCGACGCCGGAGAAACGGTCGGCACGCTGCATTTCTGGAACGAGCACTTGCCGCGCTACAGCGAGGATGGGCCGAGCTTCGGCTGGGCCCGCGCGATGCGCGAACAGGTTACGAACTCGCTGACGGCATTGGCGCATTATGTCGAGAGCGAAGACGGCTGGCACGAGGTGCGCGCGTTTCGCGCCGAAGCCGCCCTGACCGGCCGGCGCAACTCGCGGCTGCCCCGCGTCATTCGGCGCTACGGGTTCGAGGAGGTCGCGGCGGATCGCTCGCTGCTGCGCCGCGCCCATGATTTTGGCGACGACTTCCTGCTGTGGGGCCTGACGCGGGCCTTCAACCCGGCAGCCTTGCCGCGCCTCCCGTTCCTGCGCGATCACCGCGAATTGTGGATTTCGCGCACCTGCCTGGTGCGCGACTACCTCCCGCGCCGGCCCCGCTGCGCTGGCCGCGCGGCCCAGTCTTGCGGCACCTGATGCTGGCCCTCGGCTGCGGCATCCTGTGGGCCGGGCTCGTTCTCTACCTTCTATCGCGGGCGCTGCGGCAGTTTCGTGCCCATCGGGCGACCACCCTCATCGCGGCGTCGCACGCGCGGCCGCCGGCAGTCTCGATCATCGTGCCGGCACGCAACGAGATCGCCAACATCGGCAGCTGTCTCGATGGCTTGTCCCGGCAGGCCGGGCTCGCCCCCGGCTCTTCGATCATCGTCGTCGACGACGGGTCGGAGGACGGGACCGCAGCCGCGGTCGAGCGGCAGATTGCCGGCGGTGGTTCGGTCGAGCTGGTCGCCGCCGGCTCGCTGCCCGACGGGTGGATCGGCAAGCCGCATGCCTGCTGGAGCGGCGCGGTATTGGCCGACAACCCGTGGCTGTGCTTTATCGATGCCGATGTCACGATCATGCCGCAGCTCGTCGCCGCCGCGGTCGCCACCGCCGAGCGGCAGCAGATCGACATGCTGTCGCTGCACCCGTTCCAGCGGCTCGGCAGCTTCTGGGAGCGCCTGGTGATCCCGGCCGGCCTGCTGGTCATTGCCTGCGCCAAGGATCTTGGCACGGTCGAGGACCGGGGGTCGCAGGCCGCCGGCGCCAATGGCCAGTTCATCCTGATCCGGCGCGACGTGTATTTCGCGATCGGCGGCCACGCCGCCGTCGCGTTGGAGATTTGCGAGGATCGGGCGCTCGCACTGCGGGCCGAGCGCGCCGGGTACCGCTTTTGCGTGCTGGCCGCGGAGCATCTGGCCACGACCCGGATGTACCGGGACCTGAACTCGCTCTGGGAAGGGCTGACAAAAAACGCCATCGACATCCTCGGCAGCAGCCGGGCCACGCTGGCTGCAGCGGCCACCGGCCTGCTCGCCGGCTGGGCGGCGCTGGTGCTGCCGGTGGCAACCGCAGCGGCGATCCTGCCGCATCCGTCGCCGACCGAGGCGGCGGGGCTCGGACTGGTTGTCACCGGCTCGGCAATCGTCATCGCGGTGCAGATCGCCACCGCCCGCCACTTTCGCATTCCCGCGATTTTCGGGTTGTTGATGCCGTGCGGCTATGCTGCGGTCGCGGCGCTCGCCTGCCACAGCTTTCTGTTGCGGCGCGGTGGCGGCGTGACCTGGAAAGGGCGCAAATACGATTTCCACCGGAAGCACTCGGCGCGAGGTCCGTGACCGCAACGCCGGCCGTGAGCGTGACGCCGGCCGTGACGGCGAAGATGGCGCGCCCGGCCGGGAAGATGGTGGCTGCGGCGGCAGCGATGTCGCCCGGGGTCCGGGGCTCGATGGTGCGGGGGCCGGCCCGCGCCGTTCGCGCGTCGGCGGCTGGGCGATCGCCGCGGTGCTGGCAGTCCTCGCGGTGCTGCTCTACGAAATCCGCATCGCGCTGCTGCCCTTCATCTTCGCTGTGGCGGTCGCCTTTGTCCTCGACCCGCTGATCCGGCGGCTGCAGCGGGCGCTGGCGATCCCGCGCTGGCCGGTGGCGGCGACACTCTATCTGCTGGTCCTGGCGCTGCTGGGCGGGACCGGCTACTGGCTCGGCCCGGCGGTCGCCGGCAGCGTCATGCACGTGCTCGGCGCCGCGCCCCAGATCCTGCGCCATTTCCTCGCCGAGCTGATCGGCGGCAGCGGCATCATGCTGTTGGGCCAGGTCTACACCCCCGCTGCGCTGGTTCAGGCGCTCGGCGGGGCGGTGCAGGGGTTCGTCGGGCTGACCGCGGCCGAGCATGTCGCGGGCTTGGCCACCTCGCTGATCTTCGGCACGTTCCTGACCCTGGTGCTGATGCCCTATTTCATGATTTCGGCGCCGCGGCTCGCTGCCGGCACAATTTGGCTCCTGCCCCCCGAGCATCGCCGCTCGGTCGAGGACCTGCTGCCCAAGATCCTGCCAATCCTGCGCCGCTATCTGATCGGGCTGGCGATCGTCGTCACCTACACCACGACGGTCGCCTGGATCGGGTTCGGTCCGCTGTTCCACCTGCCGCAGCCCCAGCTGCTGGCGATCACTGTCGGCCTGCTCGAACTGGTTCCGGTCATCGGCCCGGTGGCTTCGGCCACCCTGGTCGGCATCATCGCGATCCAGCAGAGCGGGATCGTCGCCGCG